>WOYI011145677.1_pt1 | contig 81282 bp, 77 predicted proteins | sample 6423411 | NCBI WGS metagenome assembly WOYI01 (sample SAMN13441803, study PRJNA592873) | oil field metagenome | biome: oil field; feature: oil-well bore; material: oil-contaminated soil; isolation source: oil-contaminated soil from oil-well borehole | place: Germany: Wietze | collected 2016-10-18 ...
TGCTTCGCGGTGGTCTCCTACGCCACGGCCTGGCTCAAGACCTACTATCCGGCCGAGTTCGCGGCCTCGATCCTCAACAACGAGCCGATGGGTTTCTACAGCCCGCGTCTCGTGCTCGACGACGTGCGGCGCCACAGGATCGACGTGTTGCCGCCGCACATCAACGCCTCTTCGGCGGAGTTCACGGTTGAGCAGGACGGGGGCGCTGTGCGCGTCGGCCTCGGGGGCCTGCTCGACATGACCTCGCGCCTGCTTCGAGTAGTGGAGGCCGAGCGGGCGGTGCGTCCCTTCGCCGATCTCGCGGACTTCCTCAAGCGGACGCGCGCCGAAGAGCCGGCCGCACGGAGCCTCATACGCGTCGGGGCTCTCGACGGCCTGGGGATGACCGACGCCGGACGCCCGCCGACGCGCGACGAGATGCTCGCGCTGCTGCCGGAGCTCAAGGCGGTCATCGCCAGGCAGGGCGTGGCCGGTGACGACACGCTGCTGATCGCACCTGCGCGTGCGCGGGGGCCTGTCGACACCGGCCACGTCTCGGGCTGGACACCCGCGATGCGGCTTTCATCCGAGCTCGAGTGCCTCGGACTCGCGATCACCGCGCATCCGCTCTCACTCGCACGGGCGGACCTCGAGCGCCGCGGCGTCACCTGGGCACGCGATCTGCCTGCGTGCGAGGACCGCCAGCGCATCCGGGTGTGTGGTGTTCGGGAGCGCGCGCAGACGCCGCGGACGCGCTCGGGCAAGCGCACGTGCTTCCTCACGCTCGAGGACCCCACCGGGCTCATCGACGTCGTGGTGTTCGAAGACGCGCTCAACCGCTATGGCGACGTGATCGTGAAGAACCGCGCATACCTCATCGAGGGCGTGCTGCAGAACAACTGCGAGCGCGGCATCGCGCTCATCGCCGAGAGGATCGAGGCGTACACCGTGCGCGACGACGGGCGGCAGCTGGTGCGGCTTCGGCGCGGAGTCGGCGCCGGCCCGCTCGGGCCCACCCTCGGTGGAGCGGGGGCGCCGGAGGAAGAACCGGCGGGAATCCCTGCTGCGTAGTCCCCGCCGGGGGCCCGCGCTGCTCTATTCGGGTTCGTCGGCGCGCGCCACGAACTCGGCGGTCAGTGCGGGGCCGGGATCGCCGGCGACCGCATCGGCCAGCGTGCCTTCGGCGTACACGAGCGCACCCTTCGTGCTGCATGCCGAGTCCAGTTCATACATGTTCTCGACCCATGCGATCACCGTCGCGTCAGGCGATACTTCCTGGCCTGGCGCGCCTGCGACGATCAGCCACGCCCCGTCGAGGTCCGCGCGGTACTGGAGAAGCCCGACCACGCGCACGCGGCCGTCACCGAGTTCCATGACGCCGATCAGGCGCTCGGCTTCGGGCAGCGGGTCGTGTGTGGCTACGGATTCCTCGACACCGAGCGTTGCCGCTGGCGCGCTCGGCTCATCGGCGGATGTGCAGCCGGCAGCGGTGAGCACAGAGAGACATGCGATGAGCAGTGCGGCGATCACGGATGAGCGGTACACGAGCTCAGTCCTCCTCGGCCGGGTGTCCGTCGGTCTGATGATGCCCGAATCCGATGGCGCCGTCCCCAAACCGCGCTCGGACCGCATCCACACTCTCGGCGAGCGCGCGCGAGCGCTCGTCAGCTGCCGGCGGAACGGCGCTCAGCAGGTTCATCTGCTCGGCGCGTTCTCCGAAGCCGGATGTGCCGAATCCAAGCAGGCGTAGTCCCGCACCGGGCGTCCAGGCCTCGCGCAGCAAGTCGAGCGCGACGGAGAGCAGCTGGTCGTCCAGGTCGGTCGCCACCGGGATGGTCCGGCTTGCGGTCTTGGTGGTGAAGTCCGCGTACCGGAGCTTCAGGGTGAGCGTACGACCCTTCAGCCGTTTCTGGCGGAGGCGTCGCGCCACGCGCGCGACGAGCAACCTGAGTGCGGCTTCCACCTCGGTGCGCTCACGGACATCATGTGCGAACGTGTGCTCGTTGGATACCGACTTCACGCCTCGCTCTTCGGCGACGGGCCGGTCGTCGATCCCTCGTGCGCGCGCGATGAGTTCGTGACCGTGGGAGCCGAGCAGCTGCACTGCCGTCGCCTCATCGATGGCGGCGAGCTCGCCGATCGTGCGGATGCCGGCGGTGCGGAGGTGCTCGGCGGTGGCGCCGCCCACCCCCGGGATCGCCGTGACCGGCATCGGCGCGAGGAAGGCCGCCTCGGTGCCCGGCGTCACCACCGTGATGCCGTGCGGCTTGTCGTGGTCCGAGGCGATCTTGGCGAGCGTCTTGGACGTTGCCACGCCGATGGAACAGGAGAGCCCGAGCGCATCGACGCGCGCGCGGATCTCCTCGGCAATCACCACAGGATGCGTGCCGCGGTGTGCCGTCGGCGTGACATCGAGATACGCCTCGTCGATCGAGACACGCTGCACGTGCGGTGTGCAGTCGAGGAAGATCGCATGCACGGCGTCCGACAGCTCCGCATAGCGGGCGAATCGAGGCCGCGCCCAGACGGCGTCGGGGCATCGCCGATGCGCCTGAGCGGAGGGCATCGCCGAGTGGATGCCGAAGACGCGGGCCTCGTACGACGCCGTCGAGACCACGCCGCGTCCTTCCGGTGAGCCACCGACGATGACGGGCCTCCCACGCCATTCGGGATGGTCGAGCTGTTCCACCGACGCGAAGAACGCGTCCATGTCGACGTGGAGGACGGCGCGGCCGTCCCATGTGTGTGCCGATCGGTCCATGCCTCGAGTGTAGGAGCCTCGGCGTGCCAACGGTAGACTGACATCGGAGGTGATGGGGTGCCCATCGGTGCGCATGTGGGAGTAGCGGGCGGATACGCCGAGGCCGTGGACTACGCGGTGTCGGCCGGATGCGAGTGCATGCAGGTCTTCGGCAAGAGCCCGCGTCAGTGGCAGGCGAAGCCGATCGATCCGGCGGTCGCCGAAGCGTTCCGAGAGCGGCTGACCGCGGCGGGCATGGGGCCGGTTCTGCTCCACACCGCCTATCTCATCAACCTCGGGAGTTCGGACGACGGCCTCTGGGAACGATCGCACCGCGCGCTCGCCGACGAGCTCATGCGGGCGGAGATCCTGGGGGCATCATTCGTCGTCACGCACACGGGCACGCGTTTCAAGGACGCTCCGGAGCGGACAGCGGCAAGGATCGCCGAAGGCGTGGACCGTGCATGGGCTGAGGCGGGGGTCACCGGCGTGCGGTTGCTCCTCGAGAACACCGCGGCCGCGGGGTCCACCTTCGGTGACGGCCCAGATGAGCTCGGCGCGGTGTTGCACCTGCTTGACGGTGCGAGGCCGTACGCCGGTGTCTGTCTCGACACGTGTCACGCCCACGCGGCCGGGTGGGATCTCGCCCGGGGCCCCGTATGGCAGGAACTGCTCGACGGCTTCGAGCGCTGCTGCGGCACGCCGGTCGAAGCGGTGCACGCGAACGACTGTCTGTTCGGTGCCGGGATGCACAAGGACCGCCATGCGTGGATCGGTGACGGAACGATCGGCTACGAGGGGTTTGCGCACCTGTTCGCCGATGGGCGGCTGGATGGCGTGCCGGTCATCATCGAGATGCCGGGCGAGGTACCCGTGAAGGACGCAGAGAACGTCAGCCGGCTGAAACGGCTGCGTGACGCTTCCGCGGGACCCTCATCTCACGTCTGATCGCCGATGCGATCTGGTGAGCGGACTTCGAGATGTCGTCCGTGACGGGGATGACCAGCGGCGTGTGCTGCTGCAGGTAGGAGTCGACGATCGCCATGTCCCGCAGCCGTCGCGGTGTGATGCGATCGTCGTGCCGGGCGCGGCGAGACGCGCGGTCGAGCGCGCGCGCGATGCGGTCGCAGACCGCGCCGGCAGAGACCTCGTCGCGGGTGAACCTGAGGGTCGTGAACAGCCAGCCCCGGATGAGCATGATGACCACGATCTGTTCGCCGTCACCCTCGATGATCGCCGATAGACCCGCTTCTTCGGCGCGCCGCGCGACGGCGAGTGAGGCGAGGGTGCGATCGAGCGCGCGGGCGGCGTCGCGGTAGCGCGCTGCATCCTCGAAGCGCTCGGCGCGGGCCGAACTCTCCTGCATGGTCCGAAGGCGTTCACGGAACCGGGCGCCCTCGCCGTTGAACACCGCCAGCGCAGCGGTCACTGCCGAGGAGTAGCTCTCCGGTCCGGCTGTGTACGCCTCAGGCGCGGCGCACAGGTGCCGTTCGCGCAGTTCGCACGCCGAGGCGGTGCAACGATCCGGTTGTCGTCTGCAGCGACGCAGGCCGAAGTACTCCGACATGGCCCCGGTGAGCGCGTCGGCGGCCCATGCGTTGCCGAGCGGTCCGATGAGTACGCCCGTACGCAGCCGCCGGCGGGTCGGACGAAGGGAAGGGAAGTCGGCATTGGTATCCACGTGCAGGTAGAGCGGTTCACGCTGGTGATGGGTGTTCCGGTTGAAAGAGGGTGCGTAGCGGTCGTGCAGGCGCACCTCGAGGAGCGCGGCGTCGAGCCCCGACACGAGCGAGAAGTGGTCGATCGAGGCGACCTCGGAGGCAGGACTCGGACAGGAGGCGTCGTCGGCGGCGTAGAAGTGGTTGCGAACGCGCGTGCGCAGGCTCTTCGCCCTGCCGAGGAAGATGACCGCCCCGGTGGCGTCGCGGAACAGGTACACGCCCGGTGCATCCGGGAGATGCGTCGCCAGCGACAGTTTCCGTGCCAGTCGGCTCTGTTGTGCGACGCCGCACACTCGTGCGACTTCGGCAGCGGTGGTGATCCCCGTGCGTTCGAGCTCCGGGAGCATGGCCAGGAAGATCTCCGCTGTGGCGAGCGCATCGGGGAGCGCGCGGTGGTTCGGGACCGTGTGTGTCTCGTACAGAAGCGCCAGGTCTCTCAGGTTGTGTCGTGCCACGTCCGGATGCAGACGCCGGGCAAGACACAGAGTGTCGAGCACGGGCCGGGAGAAGGGCGTACCCCACACACGTTCGGCCTCGTAGTCGAGGAAACTGAGGTCGAAGCGGTGGTTGTGGGCGATCAGGACCGCATTCTGCGCGAACTCGCGGAAGGCGACCATGACCTCTTCGATCGGCGGCGCGCCGGCGGTCATGTCCTCGGTGATGCCGGTCAGATGGACGACCGCCGAGGGGATAGGGTCTGTGTGACTGACGAGTTCGCTGAAGTGGGAGGTGACGACGCCGTTCTCGATGCGCGCGGCGCCGATCTCGATGACCGAAGAGGTGCCGGGCCGACATCCGGTGGTCTCGATGTCGACCGTCACGAAGGGGCCGTTGATGAGCGAAGTGGGTCCGAGCATGCAGTTCCCATCCAAGGTCGCGATGCTCAATCCTACCATGCGTCGGAATCCCGGCATCTCGTGTGTCTGCCGTCACCGAACGCGCACTATCACCTATGATGTGCTAGTGCTGCGTCCATATGCCGTCCTCATAAGGTGGGGTGCTGATGTCGTACTTCGTAGTGGAGCGCAGCGGTGATGGCGGAGAGCTCCGCATCCCGCTGCCGACAGCGTACGAGACGCGCGAGGCCGCTATCAGGGCGCTCTCCGCGGCCACCGGCAGCGGATCGGTCACGCTGACGGGCGAGGTGTTCATCGCCGACCTGGGTAGCGCCGTGCCGGTGCTCCTGATGGCGGCGGTCGCGCCTGCGCCGGCCGCAGAAGCGCCCGCTGAGGAACAGGCAGCCGAAGTGACCGTCGATGAGTCTCAGGCCGAGGTCGAAGAGGTCGCCGAACTCGAGGTGGCAGAAGCCGTCGAGATCGATGAACCCCTCGAGGCAGCGGAGGCGGAGCCGGGCGACTTCATCATCGAGGAGGCCACCGCCGAGCCTGCCGTACTCGACGAATCTGCCACCGAGGAGGTCTACACCAGCTGGGCGCCCATTCCGGACGTGACCACCGGGGGTGCGGCGCTCGCCAGCGCGATCAAGCGGGCCACGACCACACTGGAGGATGAAGGGGTCGTGGCTCCGGAGTCCGTTCTGGCCCAGGTTGAAGCCGGCGAGTCGCCGGACGAGGAAGCGTCTGATTCAGAAGGCGCGCTCGTGGAGGCGGCCGCGGACGAGGGCACCGATATCGAGACGTCTCCCGAGTGGCCGTGGGCCAACATCGAATCGTACGAGGTCCCCACCGGCGACTCCGAGCCCACGGATGACGTGCTCGAGCGCGATGAGGATCTCGTGAAGACGGTCGCCGAGCCTGTTGGAGTCGCGGTGTTCGATCAGAACATCAAGGATATCGTCGAGTCGCTCGGCGAGGACGCGCCCATCATCACGAGCGCGCCTCCGGAGGGTGAAGAAGCCTACATGCCGCATCCGGTGATCCTCGGGGACTACGCGAACCCGTCATCGGAGCCTGTGGAGATCGATGCGGCCGGAGATGCGGGCCTCGCAGAGAAGGAGCCCGATGTCCGCGCGGATGCGGACACGGAGGCTGCAGCCGACGCATCCTCGGCTCCGCTGGTGAGCGGCTACGCTCCCACGGGCGATCTTGACCTCGGCGAATACACCTGTCAGGACTGCGTGTACTCGAACACCTGTCCGAAGGTGGGACAGGTCGCTCCGGCCGAGTGCGGTTCATTCCAGTGGAAATCCGAATGACCACAACTTCTAGGTGACAGACGCGGCCCGTCTACACTATATTGTAGGCGGGCCGCAGTGTGTCAGGAGGTTGCATGGCGCGGGACGATCGATCGACGTATCCGTTCAGCGCGATCGTCGGTCAGGACGCTCTGAGGACGGCACTGCTCATCAATGCCGTCGATCCGCGCGTCGGCGGCGTGCTCATCAGAGGCCAGAAGGGCACCGCCAAGTCCACAGCGGTCCGTGCGCTCCGGTGGATCCTTCCCGATATCGAGGTCGTGCAAGGATGCCGGTTCGGGTGCGACCCGTCCAAGATCGCCGATCTGTGCGCCGAATGCCGTGAGCGGAAGCCGGAAGGCGGGCTTCCGCGCGAGCGGCGCAAGCCCCGGCTCGTCGATCTGCCCGTCTCGGCCACTGAAGACCGCGTCGTCGGCACCATCGATCTGGAGCAGGCGCTGAAGCATGGCGAGCGCCGTTTCGAGGCGGGTCTTCTGGCGGACGCGAATCGCGGTCTGCTCTATGTGGATGAGGTCAACCTGCTCGATGACCATCTCGTGGACACCCTGCTCGACTCCGCCGCCAGCGGTGTCAATGTGGTGGAGCGGGAGGGCATCCGCTACGAGCACCCCGCACGGTTCTCCCTCGTGGGCACGATGAACCCCGAGGAGGGGGAGCTACGACCCCAGCTGCTCGACCGGTTCGGCCTGTGCGTGGACGTGGAGGGGATCGCCGATCCGGCCGAGCGCGTCGAGATTCTCAAGCGCCGGCGCTCCTTCGAAGACGACCCGAGCGGGTTCGGCCGTTCCTGGCAGGCATCGCAGGCGGAGATCCAGGAGCGTATCCGTTCCGCGATCGGCGTCCTTCCGGACGTCGAGCTGGACGATGAACTGCTCTTCATGATCGCATCCGTGTGCGTCGCGATGGGCGTGGACGGTCACCGGGCTGATCTTGTCATGGGCCGCGCCGCCGCCGCATATGCGGTACTCGAGGGGCGGCGTGAGGTGACGGCGCGCGACGTAAGGGCCGTCGCGCCGATGGTTCTCGCGCATCGCATGCGGAAGTCGCCCTTCGAGGAGCAGCAGCTCGACGAGAAGCGTCTGGACCAGCTGATCGCCTCGGCCGCCACGGGAACGTCCGAGGCTCGCGGTGAGAGCGGGGGAGAGCCATCCGACGGCGCGGCGCCTCCGGTCGCCATGCCGCACGAGGCCGGTCCTGCCGAGGCGGCCCTGTCATCCGATGCGATCACGGCCGAGCTTGTTGCCGGGATGGACCGGATGCGGCGCGCGCATGGTGGGAGGCGCCAGGAGACCACCTCGGACGACCGGAACGGCAGGTACGTTCGGGCAGAGCCCGCGAGACCGGGTCAGCCCGTCGACCTCGCGCTTGACGCCACGATCAGGGCGGCAGCGCCACACCAGTCGAAGCGCGAGAGCGATCTCGCCATCAGCATCGAGCCGCAGGACCTGCGCACGAAGGTGCGGAAGCGGCGCGTGGGTGCGTCGATCGTGTTCTGTGTGGACGCGAGCGGTTCGATGGGCGCCTCCAATCGAATGGAAGCGGCCAAGGCGGCCGTGCTGGAACTCCTGGTGGACGCGTACCAGCGTCGCGATCGTGTCGGACTGGTCGCATTCAGGGGTGAGTCCGCTCAGGTGGTGCTCCAGCCCACCGCGAGTGTCGAACTCGCGCAGCTGAAGCTGAAATCACTGCCCACCGGTGGCGCGACACCGATCGCGCACGGCATCCTCACGTCGCTCGACGTGCTCAAGGCGGAGACGCGACGGGAGGACGGCATCGTACCGTGGCTCGTGCTGGTGACCGACGGGCGTGCGAACGTCGGGATCGGTGCGGGGCTGGGGAGCGAGGACGCCCGCACCGCCGCTGCGCGTCTGCGCGGCTCGGCGATCAACACGCTCGTCGTGGACACCTCGGGGCCGGGTGCCGGCATGGCGGCCCGCGATATCGCCCGTGCCGCAGGCGGGGAGTATGTGCGCCTCGGTGACATCAAGGGCGGTGCGCTGGCAGGCGCGGTCCGGCAGCGGCTGTCCGCATAGACTGAATCGAGGGAAACAGGTGGGAGTGGGCCTGTAAGCCGGATTCTGTCGTAGACGACCATCTATCTGGGACCGCCGTCGCCGGTGGCCTCGTGCGGGCGTACCCGAGCGTGGCCGGGCCAGCCGTGACCGCTCCTATTCGCCCTTGCTCCGGGTGGGGTTTGCCAAGCCGCCACGTTGCCGTGACGCTGGTGCGCTCTTACCGCACCGTTTCAGCTCTCCTCGGGGCCAGGCCCCGGGGGTCTTCTTTTCTGTGGCACTTTCCGTCGCGTCGCCGCGCCCTGCCGTTAGCAGGCACCCTGCCCTGCGGAGTCCGGACTTTCCTCACGCCGCTTGCGCGACGCGCGGCCGTCCAGCCCACTCCCAGAGCCATTCTAGCAGGTGGCGTACCGAAACCGGCCTAGAGAGCGCTCGCGCTCTGCGCCTGGACCTTCGCCCACGTGTCCTTGAGGCTGAGCGTGCGATTGAAGACGAGTGCTTGGCCGGAGGAATCGGGATCCGGACAGAAGTAGCCGAGCCGTTCGAACTGCACGGTCTGCCCCACGGGGACGTCCGCGAGCGAGGGCTCGACAAAGGCGCCCGTGAGCACCATCTCCGAGGCAGGGTCGAGGTCGTCGAACAGGTCACGACCTTCGGAGCCGGGGAAGGGGCTCGAGAAGAGGTGGTCGTAGAGGCGCACCTCTGCGGGGATGGCGTGAGGTGCCGAGACCCAGTGCAGCGTGCCCTTCACCTTCCGGCCGTCCGGCGAGCTGCCGCCGCGGGTTGCCGGGTCGTAGGCGCAGCGCAGCTCGGTCACTTCACCAGTGGCGTCCTTGACGACGTCGGTGCAGGTCACGAAGTACGCCGAGCGCAGGCGCACCTCGCGGCCCGGGGCCAGGCGGAAGAACTTCGAGGGCGGTTCCTCCATGAAGTCGTCGCGCTCGATCCACAGCTCCCGCGAGAAGGACACCATTCGTGTGCCCGCCTCAGGGTCCTCTGGATTGTTGGTGACTTCGAGCTGCTCGACCTGGTCCTCGGGGTAGTTCTCGATGACCACTTTGAGCGGATTGAGGACCCCGAAGCGACGCTGCGCTTCACGGTTGAGGACGTCGCGGACCGCATGCTCGAGCATGCCGATCTCCACGACGCTGTCGGCACGCGCTACGCCGATCATCGCAGCGAAGTCGCGGATGCCTTCGGCGGGGAAGCCGCGACGGCGGATGCCAGAGAGGGTGGGCATGCGGGGGTCGTCCCAACCGCGGACATGACCCTCCTTGACGAGCTTCAGCAGCACACGCTTTGAGAGGACGGTGTGCGTGAGGTTGAGGCGCGCAAACTCGTACTGATGGGGCGTCGAGGGCACCGGCAGGTTCTCGATGAACCAGTCGTAGAGCGGCCGGTGATCCTGGAACTCGAGCGTGCAGATGGAGTGCGTGATCCCCTCGATGGCGTCAGACTGGCCGTGCGCGAAGTCGTACGAAGGGTAGATGCACCAGTTGTCACCGGTACGGGGATGCGCAGCGTGTAGGATCCGGTACATGACCGGGTCGCGGAAGTTGATGTTGCCTGAGGCCATGTCGATCTTCGCGCGCAGCACGCGGGCGCCGTTCTCGAACTCGCCGGCACGCATCCGCCCGAACAGGTCGAGGTTCTCCTCGACGGTGCGATCGCGCCACGGGCTCGGCGTGCCGGGCTCGGTGAGCGTGCCGCGATGCTCGCGGATCTCGTCGGCTGAGAGGTCGTCGACGTACGCCTTGCCTGATTTGATGAGGTAGACGGCCCACTCATAGAGCTGCTCGAAGTAGTCCGAGGCGTAGTAGAGGTGCTCGCCCCAGTCGAAGCCGAGCCAGCGCACATCGGCCTGGATGGCGTCGATGTACTCTTGCTCCTCCTTGCACGGGTTCGTGTCGTCGAAGCGGAGATGGCAGCGGCCGCCGAACTCGGTTGCGATGCCGAAGTTCAGACAGATCGACTTGGCGTGCCCGATGTGGAGATAGCCGTTAGGCTCGGGCGGAAAGCGCGTGACGATGGCTTCGTGGCGGCCTTCGGCCAGGTCGGCGGCCACGATATCGCGGACGAAATCGCTGCGCTCGGGGGCGGGTGCTGTGTTGGTATCCATGGTGGCCGAGGATAGCACATGAGCAGGGGCGATGTAGCGTCGGCGGACAAGCAGAAGGCCCCTCCGCGACGGGAGAGGCCTTCGATGAATATGGTAGCGCGTACGGGATTCGAACCCGTGATCTCCGCCTTGAGAGGGCGGTGTCCTAACCGCTAGACGAACGCGCCATGTGGCTGGGGTACTAGGGCTCGAACCTAGACTCTTCGGAACCAGAATCCGACGTGTTGCCAGTTACACCATACCCCAGTACGTACCTGCGCCCGGTCAGGGCGCGAATAGGTATGCTACCTGCGCGTACGGGGAGTGTCAACACGGATTCAGGCGCCGATGATGCTCGCCGCCTGCTCCAGCCGAACGAGCGTGGTCTCCCGGCCGAGGAGTGCGACAGACTCGAAGAGCGGCGGGCTGACCGTGGATCCGGTGAGCGCCACGCGAACCGCCTGCAGTACGGTCTTCGGCTTGATGCCGAGAGCGTCGGGCAGCGCGCGGAGTGCCGCTTCGATGCTCTCGGTCTCCCACACATCCAGGGTCTCGAGTGCGCTGCGGGCAGCATCGAGGCTGCGGAGCGCCTCGCCGCCCGTAAGGGCCTTCTCGATCGCTGAGGAATCGAGTGTGAGCCTGTCGGTGAGCAGGAAGGCGACGGTGGGCGCAATCTCGGTCATGCGCTTCAGGCGCTCCGAGATGAGGGGCACCAGCGCGACGAACCATTCGTGGCGGGCTGCAACATCTTCAGGGGACGCGAGTCCCGCCCTCTGGAGCCAGGGGACCATGCGCTCGACGAGTTCCTCGGCGGGCATCTCACGGATGTACATCCCGTTCATCCACTCGAGCTTTTCCGGGTCGAAGATCGCCGGGTTCTTGGAGATGCGGTCCAGTGAGAAGTTGGCCTTGAGCACGTCGGCGGAGATCATGGTGGTCTCTCCATCGAGGGACCAGCCGAGCAGCGCGAGGTAGTTGAGCAGCGCCTCGGGCAGGATGCCTTCGTCGTGGAACGCTTCGACCGAAGTGGCGCCGTGGCGCTTGGAGAGCTTCTTGCCGTCGGCGCCCCAGATCATCGAGAGGTGGGCGAACCGCGGCACGAAGTGGCCGAGCGCCTCGAACACGAGGATCTGGCGCGGCGTGTTGGAGAGGTGGTCGTCGCCGCGGATGACATGCGTGATCTCCATGTCGGCGTCGTCCACCACCGTCGCGAAGTTGTAGGTGGGCGTGCCGTCGCTGCGCACGAGGACGAAGTCGTCCATGGCGGAGGATGGGAAGATCGCCGGGCCACGCACCGCGTCGTCAACGCGGATGTCGCCCCGGTCCTCGGGGACGGCGAGACGCCACACGTGGGGCTCGCCCGCCGCAATGCGGGCCGCGACCGTGTCCGCGTCGAGACGCCGGCATGTCCGATCGTAACCGGCGTTACCTTCACCCGTGCGAGCTGCCTCACGCTTCGCCTCGAGTGCCTCAGCGGAGCAGAAGCAGGGATAGGCCGAGCCGTTGGACTTCATCCGCTCGAGCGCGGCCCGGTAGTGAGCCGCGCGCTGGGTCTGGAAGTAGGGGCCGAACGCACCGCCCACCTCGGGGCCCTCGTCCCAGTCGAGGCCGAGCCACTCGAGCGAACGCAGGATCTGCGCGGTGTTCTCGGACGTGGAGCGCTCGGGGTCGGTGTCGTCTATGCGGAGGATGAACGTGCCTCCGGTGCCGCGGGCGAGTGCCCAGTTGTAGATGGCGGTACGGGCGCCTCCCACGTGGAGCGCCCCCGTGGGGCTGGGCGCGAACCTGACGCGTACTGCCTCGGTCACAGACGGTCTCCTTCGCAAGCGACTGTGTCTTCCACTTCAGGGGTGGAATGCGTGTCGTGTGAGGCGGTGTAGCCGCATAGCCCCGCGCGGCGCAGGAGGAACCACGCGATCGCCACGGTGAGGATCAGCACCGCAAGCGAGATGGCCTTCGGCAGCATGTCAGGGCTGCTCTCGAAGATGACGAGCTTCCGTACGACCGCCACCAACCCCGCCTCGAGCACGGTGCCGATGACGTCCTGGTGGTGCATGTAGGCGAGCGCGATACGGATGAGCTCGATCACGACGAACACGATCAGCACCGTATCGATCGTGCGGGTGATGCCCTCGGGCGACATGAATCCGTCGGCGCGGGTCACCTCGATCATCTTGATCACCACGTCGACGACGCCGAGCACAGCGAGTAGCGCAAGCAGCGCGGTGACGGCGCCCTCGACGTACAGGACGACTTGGTCGAGTATCGGTGAGAGCTTCACGGCAGGTCTCCTTCGGCGAGATGAACCAAACCACTATACCCGCAAGCGCCTTGCTTGGCAGATGCGCAGGCGCGTGCTATCGTCGGCGTGTTCTCATCACGAGGCAGCGCGAGAGCGCTGCAGAGGGCCGAGGGACCGCACCCTACGACGCCCCGGCAACCGACGCGAAAGCGGCGCACGGTGCCACGTTGCGGCAGACGGCAACGTCTGGAAGATGAGGGAAGAGCGCGGCTGCGCGTGAGCCACCGGCTTGTATCCCTTGTCTGCACGGGCAGGGGATCTTTCTTTGTCCGTGGCACGATGGCAGACGCCCGCGTGTGCGGGCCGCGACGTAAGGAGGCTCCATGACGGAGCGCGAGTACGTGTTCACCTCGGAGTCAGTGACCGAGGGTCATCCGGACAAGATCTGCGACCAGGTCTCGGACGCGATCCTCGACGCCATCATTCAGCGGGAGGACGAGCTGACCGCCGAAGGCTACGAGACCGACGAGGGGTCGAAGGCCTCGCCCGACTACGTGCGTGTGGCGTGTGAGACCCTGACCACGACGGGTCTGATCGTGGTAGCCGGCGAGGTCCGGACGCACGCATACGTCGACATCCCCGCGATCGTGCGCGAGACGGTGAAGGACATCGGTTACACGCGGGCCAAGTACGGCTTCGACTACGAGACCTGCGGAGTGCTCACGGCGATCCACGGGCAGAGTGGTGACATCGCGATGGGTGTCGATCAGGCCTTCGAGGTCAAGCACGGCGAGCGCGATCCGCTGGATCTCATCGGTGCGGGTGACCAAGGCATGATGTTCGGCTACGCCTGTGATGAGACCTCGCAGTACATGCCGATGCCGATCTACCTGGCGCACCGTCTGTCCGAGCGGCTCACCGCGGTGCGCAAGGGTGAGGTTCTGGACTACTTGCGCCCGGACGGCAAGACCCAGGTGACCGTGCGCTACCGCGACGGCAGGCCAGTGGCCGTGGACAAGATCCTGATCTCCTCGCAGCATGCCGACGGGGTCGATATCGAGAACCTCATGAAGCCTGATTTCATCGAGCACATCATCGAGCCGGTGCTTGCGCTCGAGGACATCGAGTGGAAGGACGCGGAGATCTACGTGAACCCGACCGGCCGCTTCGTCATCGGCGGACCGATGGGCGACTCGGGTGTGACCGGCCGGAAGATCATCGTGGACACGTACGGCGGAATGGGTCGCCATGGCGGCGGCGCCTTCTCGGGCAAAGACTGCACCAAGGTCGACCGTTCCGCCGCGTATGCGGCACGCTGGGTGGCCAAGAACGTGGTCGCCGCCGGCCTGGCGGACCGTTGTGAGCTCGAGCTGGCGTACGCCATCGGCGTAGCCCGTCCGCTGTCGATCACGGTCGAGACCTTCGGCACGGAGAAGTACGACACCGCCAGGATCGAGGCGGCGATCGCCGAGGTGTTCGACCTGCGACCGGGCGCGATCATCCGTGACCTGGACCTGCGTCGCCCGATCTACCGCAAGACAGCCGCGTACGGTCACTTCGGCCGCGACGATGCGGACTTCACGTGGGAGCGTCTCGACCGCGTCGAGGAGTTGCGCGCTGCGATCGGATAGCCTTGTCAGCGAGTTACTGACGAAGGCCGTCGGCATCATGTCGGCGGCCTTCGCTATGCTGTGACCCATGACGCCTACGATGCCGATAGCCCGAGTGGTGGTGGACGTGCCCGCGCGGGCACTCTCCGAGCCGTTCGACTACCTGATCCCCGAGAGGTTGCGGGGTTCGGTCGCGGTCGGCTGTCCTGTGGCGGTGCCGTTCGGTCCGCGACCGTGCGTCGGGTACGTGGTCGAGCTGGCCGGCGAGTCCACGTTCGAGGGCACGCTGCGGCCGCTCGAGGCGGTACTCGGCAGTCCGCTGTTCGACGGGCACGCCATCGGCATCGCAACGTGGATCGCGCGGGAGTATGTGTGCCCGCTGTCCGAGTCACTTCGGTTGTTCTTGCCGCCCGGTGCGGCGCCGAAGATCGTTCGGGGACCGGAAGGCTGGTCTCTCAGGGGCCGGCAGGTACGACCGGCATCGGAGCGGCTGGTGACGCTGGTGGCCGCAAGCGGCTACGCGCCTGCTGCGAGGGCGACGGTACAGCGTGCGGTCCTGGACGCGCTCGCGGCGGGTCCGCTCACGTCGGCGGAGCTGGCCGCCGAGATACCCGGTGCGGCTCCCGCGGTGAAGGCGCTCGAGCGCGCGGGAGCCGTGACCACCGTCGAGCGCCGGCGGTACCGGCGGCCGCGGGGCGGGCTCGGCGGGTCGGGCACGCACGTGCACACGGATGAGCAGACGGCGGCGATCGAGGTGATCGGACGGTCGGTGGCCGCCGGCGGGGGAGTCGTCCTGCTTGAGGGTGTCACGGGCTCCGGGAAGACGGAGGTCTACCTCTCGGCCATAGAGTCGGCTATGACTGACGGGAAGAGCGCGATCGTGCTCGTGCCCGAGATCTCGCTCACACCCCAGACGGTCGGCCGGTTCCGGTCGCGCCTCGGCGACGAGGTCGCCGTGATCCACAGCCGCCTTTCAACCGGCGAGCGGTTCGACCAGTGGCAGCTCGCGCTGGAGGGACGCGTTCGCGTGGTCGTCGGGGCCCGCTCGGCGCTCTTCGCACCGCTCAGGGATGTGGCGCTGGTCGTGATCGACGAAGAGCACGAGCCGTCGTACAAGCAGGGCCAGGCGCCGCGCTACCATGCGCGCGAGGTCGCCGAGCGTGTGTGCCGTGCCCACGGGGCGACGCTCGTCTTAGGATCCGCCACGCCGAGCCTCGAGGCGAAGCACCGTGCGGATACGGGGGCCTACGAGCGTGTGGCACTCACCCGCCGGGTCGGCGGCGGCGCACCTCCGGCGATACAGGTCGTGGACATGACCGCCGAGTTCAGCGCCGGTCACCGGTCGATCTACTCCCGTGCGCTTCAGGATGCCCTCTCGACGGTCGCCGACCGTGGCGAGAAGGCGGTGTTGTTCCTCAACCGGCGAGGTTTCGCATCCTTCGTGCTCTGCCGGGAGTGCGGGTTCGTCCCGGAATGCGATTCGTGCAGCGTCTCCCTCACCTATCACGAGCGTTCGGCATCGCTGGAATGCCACCACTGTGGCAGCGTGCAGTCCCTGCCCGTCACCTGCCCGCGCTGCGGCAGCGCGTACCTGCGCAAGTTCGGCGCCGGGACAGAGCGTGCCGAGACCGAGCTTGCCGCGTTGTTTCCGCAGCTTCCGATCGTACGGATGGACGCGGACACCACTGCGCGCAAGGGCGGGCACGAGGAGGCGCTGCTTCGATTCGAGTCTCACCCGAGCGCCGTACTGCTCGGGACCCAGATGATCGCAAAGGGCCTCGACTATCCGGATGTGACGCTCGTCGGCGTGTTGAATGCCGATACGAGCATGCATGTACCGGACTTCCGGGCCGCGGAGCGCACGTATCAGTTGCTGGAACAGGTGTCAGGGCGCGCCGGCAGAGGTGTCAAACCGGGACGCGTGGTCATACAGACCTACTGGCCGGAACATCCCGCCATCCGTGCGGTGGTCTCCGGCGACGGCACTGCTCTGTACGACCAGGAGTCGGCCGAACGGAGTCCACTCGGCTTCCCGCCGTTCGGGCGCATCGCCAACGTCGTGTTCTCGGGTGTGGACGAGCGCGCGGTCCGGGAGAGTGCCCGCTCGTCGGCCCGCGCGGTCAGAGCGGCACTTCCCGACGGGTGGGACCTCGTGGGACCGGCTTCGGCGCCGATCGAGCGCATCAAGGGCAACTGGCGTTGGCACTTCCTGGTGAAGGCTCCGGAGTCCGCTGAGATCGGCGGGACACTCTCTGCCGGCCTCGCTCAGGCGACCGTGCCGGAGGGCGTGACGCGCATCGTGGACGTGGATCCCGTGGGCATGCTCTGACGCCGCGTTGTAGAATGGTCCGGCCATCGCAGTCGCACGATAGTGAGAACCCCCGACGGAGGATATCGCCCGATGGAAGTGCTGCATCATCCGAGCCCCGTTCTGAAGAGCAGGGCCCATGAAGTCGACGTAGTGGCCGATTCCGCCCTGCGTGATCTCGTTCGCGCCATGGCGGAGACGATGTACGAGGAGTCAGGCATCGGCCTCGCGGCGCCCCAGGTGGGCGTGGACAAACGTGTCATCGTGTTCGACGTGGACGATCGGCTGGCTGCCCTGTGCAACCCTGTGATCGTGGAATTCGGGTCTGAGACGGCTGTCGATGATGAGGGCTGCCTCTCGGTGCCCGGGATCTCGGTTCCAGTTGAGCGCAGCAGGCGGGTGGTGTGTTCCGGCGAGACGCTCGAAGGTCGTGAGATCACGATCGAGGCGGAGGAGCTGCTGGCCCGCGTCCTCCAGCACGAGATCGATCACCTGGACGGAGTACTGATCCTCGATCGATGCCCGGCGGACGTCAAGAAAGCGATCATCCGCGCGTACAACGAGGTCAACAACCTCTAACAGGGTCGCCAGGAGCGGAAGGAACGCGGGATGCGCGTTGTGTTCATGGGCACTCCCGCGTTCGCGGTGCCCTCTCTGGAATCGCTGGCTGCGCATCACGATGTGGTGCTCGTCGTGACCCAGCCGGATGCCCCATCCGGCCGAGGGAGCGTCCTGCGTCAGCCGGAAGTCAAGGTTGCGGCCATCGCGCTCGGGCTTGAGGTCTATCAGCCCGCCACGCTCAGGGGTGAGGCGGCCGACCGCCTCCGCTCCATCGCCCCGGACATCATCTGTGTCGCTGCGTTCGGCATGCTGCTGCCACCAGAGGTGCTCGATGTCCCGGTGCACGGGTGTGTGAACGTTCATGCGTCGCTGCTTCCCCGGTACAGGGGCGCCGCGCCGATCCAGCGGGCGGTGCTGGCAGGCGAATCCGTCACCGGCGTGAGCATCATGCGCATGGAGGCAGGGCTGGATACCGGGCCGTTCGCACGCCAGGTGACCGTGCCCATCAACGACCGCTACGTCGCCGAAGTTGAAGATGATCTGGCTCGTATCGGCGCCGGGGCGTTGCTGACGGTACTGGAGGAGATCGAATCCGACGAAGTGGCCTGGGTCCCGCAGGACCCCGCACTGGCGACGTACGCCACGAAGATCACCAAGGACGATGTCGCGCTGGTGCCGGAGATATCGACGGCCGATGCACATGCTCGTGTACGCGCTGCGACGCGCCGCGCGCCGGCTCGCGCGTGTGTCGGGGACCGCGAGTTAACCGTGGTGCGCGCGCATCCTACCGACGAGCGGATCGCCCCGGGAGGCGTCTGCATGGCCGATGGACTCCCCGTACTGGGCTTCGCCGATGGCTCACTCGCGCTCGAAGTCGTCCGCCCGGCCGGGAAGGGCGACATGCGCGGAGCCGACTGGGCCCGCGGTGCGCACCTCTCGGAGGGCACGTGCTGGAGGTGTACGCGGTGACCGTCGCCCCGGCGCGCGCTGCGGCGCTTCATGTGCTCGCGCGCGTTCGTCGCGACGGTGCGTTCTCGGGTCCCGTACTCGCGGCCGAGCTGTCGCGCGCGAAGCTGTCAGCGGACGACGCGGCGCTCGCCACGCGCCTCGCGTACGGGACGATCGGAGCCGAGGGCGTACTCGACGAGGCTATCGACAAGCATCTTCGAGGTGCGGTGGAGCCGCGGATCAGAGATGTGTTGCGTCTGGCGGCGTTCGAGCTCCTGTTCGGGCGGGCACCCATCTATGCGATCGTCGACCAGGCGGTCGGCGCCGCTCGAACAGTGAGACCGCAGGCAGCGGGTCTGGTGAACGCAGTCGTGCGTAGGGTGAGCGAACGCGCCGGGTCCTTCCCGTGGGGAGATCCCGGGGAGGATCCGGCTGCTCTTGCGCGCCTCGCGGGTCATCCGCAGTGGATCCTGGACGTGGCAGTAGCGTCGCTCGGAGAGGATGCCGCCCGGGAGATGTTCGCGTGCGGCCTTGAGCCCGCTCCGAGTTTCGTCCGGCTCGATCCGTTCGCCCGGGACCGTGAAGCGACACTCATGGCACTGCGGCCGGGGGAGCCCGTGTCGTATCCGCCCGACGGCGACTGCTACGTGCTGGGCCAGCCGAGAGCTGTGTACGGTGTCGCCGCTTCGTCCGCCGGATGGTTTGCGATGGACGCCGCGGCGCAGCTTGCGCCGCGTGTCGTCGCACCGGGACCGGGCATGAGGATCCTCGACGTGGGTGCGGGGAGGGGCAACAAGACAGTCTGCATGCAGGCGCTCGCCGTCGCCGCTGGCGGACCGGCCGAGATCACCGCACTCGACCTCAACGAGGGCAAGTCCTCGGCGCTCGTCCGTCGGCTCGAGGAGTCACGGGTACCCAGGGTCGCCGTGATCACCGCGGATGCCATCGACCTGGCGACGCGCTTTGGCACCGACGCGTTCGACGCTGTGCTCGTGGACGCGCCGTGCAGCGGTCTCGGCACCCTTCGGCGGTATCCCGAGAAGCGATGGCGGATCGGCCCCGAGACTCCGGGGAGTCTGCATGCACTCCAGGTGGAGCTCGTGAGCGCCGCGGCACGGGTCGTCCGTTCCGGGGGCGCTCTGGTGTACTCTACGTGTAGCATCGCCCGGGAGGAGAACGGCGGCGTCATCGACGACCTCCTGGCCTCGGACGTGGGGAGCGAGTTCGCACTCGAGGCGCTGACTGAGGTCATCCCGGCCGAATGGGGCACATTCCGTGATGGACGCGGCTGTTTTCAGTCGTGGCCTCGCTCCGGTGGACCCGATGGGCACTTCGTGGCCCTACTCCGCCGCAACGAACGCTGATCTGTAGACGAACGATCCGAGGGAGGATGCGATGCGCAGCACCCGTATCGTCGAGATGCTCGAGGTCACCGAGGCCGCGGCCCTAGCTGCAGGACGGTGGATGGGCAAGGGCGACAAACATGCCGCCGACGACGCCGCCGTAGAAGCGATGCGCGCGGCGTTCAACCACGTCGAGATCGACGGCACCATCGTCATCGGCGAAGGCGAACGCGACGAAGCACCGATGCTGTACATCGGCGAGAAGGTCGGCGCCGGCGGGGAGGCGATCGACATAGCGGTCGATCCGCTCGAGGGCACGAATCTCACGGCCTACGGACAGTCGAACTCGCTTGCGGTCCTGGCTTTCGGGCCGAAGGGCACGCTCCTGCACGCACCGGACACCTACATGAACAAGGTGGCCGTCGGACCGGCCGCCGCCGACGCGGTCCATATCGACCTGAGCCCGACCGAGAACGTCCGCAATGTCGCCAAGGCGCTGAAGAGGCCGGTCGAGGACCTCGTGGTGTGCATCCTCGAGCGCGAGCGACATAAGGACCTCATCGCCGAGGTCCGTGCGGCTGGCGCACGCATCCGTCTGATCTCGGACGGTGATGTCTTCGGCGCCGTGGCCACCGCGATCGAGGGCACCGGCATCCACCTGTATCTGGGCATCGGTGCCGCACCCGAGGGCGTTTTGGCCTGTGCCGCCATGAAGTGCATCGGCGGTTGCTTCATGGGACGCTTCGCGTGGCGCAGCGAGGAAGAGAAGGCGCGCGCGGTGGAGATGGGCACCCCGCACATCGACGGCATCCTCGAGATGGACACGCTCGTGAACACCGACGAGGCCGCGTTCATCGCCACGGGTGTCACCGACGGCGAGATGCTTCGCGGCGTCAAGTACTTCGGCCAGGGCTCGCGAACCCACTCGATCACCATGGAGAACAAGTCCGGGACGGTGCGCTTCGTCGAGACCGTGAAGCGGGCGGGCGACGAGAAGTTCTGGGTGCGGATGGAGTAGCGGTCTGCCTACTCGGTGGAGGCCGGACACGTCGCGCAGGCGGCGCTCGACCCCGAGTCAGCACAGGAGTCCTTGCCAGAAGGCGAGGACTCCTCGCTCTTGGGCCGTGGGCGGTAGTCGGTGTTGTGGAAGCCGGAACCCTTGAACACGACGCCGACGGGCGTGAACACGCGCTTGGTCTCGCCGCCGCACGAGGGGCAGCAGACAGCGGAGGTGTCCGACAGAGAGCGCGTGAGCTCGAAGACGGAATCGCATGAGAGGCAACGGTAGTCGTACGCTGGCATGAGTACTCCTGTGTGCGGGGCGGTGATTGTGCAGCATACCCGCGTGTTCGGGCGTAGGCAAGACAGGTACCGCGCTTGCTATACTCGCAGGCATGGCTCAGACATCCCAAAGGCGCCGCCTGGTGCCCAAAGCGGCGATCATCGCTTCGGTCGTCATCGTGATACTCGCCGGTACCGCGGTCGTGGCCTCGCTCATGGTGACGCGTTCGCGGCTGGTGGAGGTGCCGGCTGTGACGGGACTGCCTGCTTCAGCCGCGCAGGACACGATCGAGGCCGAGGGTCTTGTCTACGAGCTTGGAGGGACCCGGGTATCGCCGACTGTTCCTTCAGGTCAGGTCATCTCGCAGGATCCCGATCCAGGGGCGTTGCTCGATCCTGGTTCGGTCGTGCGCGTCGTCCTGTCGGTGGGCCCGCAGACCTTCAAGGTGCCGGACCTCGTCGGAACATCGGTGGAGGGTGCCCGCGATGCGTTGAGTGCGCTCGGGCTCACTGTCGTGGTGGAGGCGGTCTCCTCGGACACGACGGAGACGATCGTCCTGGAGATGTATCCCGCCCCCGGGTCTTCAGTGAGCCCCGGGGACGAGATCCGGCTGTCGGTGCCGGGTGGCTCGGATCGATCGGATGTGCTTCTGCCCTACGACCTCACCGGCATGACCGTTCTGCTCGATCCCTCACCGGCACCCGCCGGGTCGGACACGGATGCGTCGATGGAGGTGGCCCGTCGCCTCCAGGCGCTGTTCGTAGCGGCCGGCGCCGAGGTGACGAGCACGCGCCCTCCGGCGGGGGCTCCATCCTCCCCGGATCGGGTGACCGCCGCCGGATCCTCGACGGCCGACATCCTGGTGGGCATCGACATCGGAGTGAGCGGTCAGGGCGGGCTGCGTGTGTTGTACCAACCGCAGACCGATGGAGGGGCACGCGAGGCCGCCTCCATGCGGTATGCGCAGGCCATCACGCGTGCGGCGTCGTTGCCGACGCTCGTCGTTCGCGAGCCGGCTCCCGTGAGTGACGCCGTGCTCTCGGCGTTCCCCGGGCCTGGAGTGCGTATCGAGATCGGTGACGCGTCGGTCGATGCCGACCGCGCGCTGTTTCGCGATCCTTCCTGGGCCGACCAGGTCGCGAGGGCCATCTATCGTGGTGTCGGACCCACCCTGAGCGACACGTGAGCATGGGTTCGTGTAAACTGTCGGGTGTTTTCCGCTTGAGATCGAACGGAGTTGCTGTGCGCTGGTATCGCATACGAACGCTCCTGGCCCTGTCGCTGGTGGTCGTGTTGGCTGTGGCGCCGACCGCCACCGCCGCGCAGACCGAGGTCCAGAAGCTGCAAGCTCAGATCAAGGAGTTGCAGACCGCATCCTCCAAGGCCGGCGAGGCGTATTCAGACGCGTACTGGAAGCTCGACGCGACGCGTGTCGAGATCGCACGGGTAGACGCCGAAGTCTCAGACGCCCAGGCTCGTCTTGCCGAGGTGAACTCGCGTCTCAACCAGCGCGTCAGCGAGATCTACCGCGCGGGTGGCGCGGACTACATGGGCATACTGCTCTCCAGCAATGACTTCGATGAGATGTTGCAGCGTCTGGAGTACGTGCAACGTATCGGTCAGCAGGATGCTGGCATCATCGCGGATGTCGAGGAACTTCAGGTGGCTCTTGCCAGCAAACACGCGGAGCTCGAGTCGCTTCATGCGACGCAGGCACAGGATACGGCCGCGCTGAAGGCGGAAGCCGACCGGATCGATGCCGAGCTCAAGTCGCAGCAAGCCCAGTACGACAAGCTGCAGAAGCAACTCGCGGCCGCGGTCGCGGCCGAGAAGGCGAGGCAGAAGCGGTCATCGGTGGTGGCCGGTCCGAACGGCATGGTCTTCCCGGTCGCCGGTCCGTGTACGTACACGGACACCTGGGGTGCAGCGCGCTCCGGAGGCAGGTCGCACAAAGGCACGGACATCATGGCCCGCGAGGGCGTTCCCGTGGTCGCCGTGTTGCCGGGAACCGTGCGCACGTCCCAGAGTAGTCTGGGCGGCAAGACGATCTGGCTCACCGCCGACAACGGATGGGCGTTCTACTACGCTCACCTGAGCGGGTACAAGGTCACATCCGGTCGCGTTTCGGCCGGTGAGGTCATCGGGTACGTGGGCAGCACGGGTAACGCCTCGGCGAGCGCACCGCACCTGCACTTCGAGATCCACCCGAACGGCGGCGCCGCGGTCAACCCGTACCCGTACCTGAAGAAGATGCAGTAGCACGGCGGCCGCCGCGGAAGTCCGCGGAGGCCGGGATCGACCGTTTCGGGAGCTGCCGATATTCGGCGGCTGAGAGGCGACATCATGTCGCGACCGAGATGACTGGGCCGGTAATGCGGCGCAGCAACACGGACGGCGGTGACCGGGTCACCGCCAGCTCTCAGTGCTCCCACTGTTTCGGTGCATCGCACCGGGAGTGGAGAGTGTCATGAAGGTATCGCGTGTACGGATCGCCAGTGAGATCGGTCTCACCATCGCGTTGTCAGCCGTTCTCGGCATGCTCACCGTCTGGCAGATGCCCCAGGGTGGCAGCATCTCGTTCGTCATGCTGCCGCTGTTCGTGCTGGCGTTGCTGAGAGGCCCCGCAGTGGGCCTGGGCGCCGGTGCCCTGTACGGAATAGTGGACTACATGCTGAAGCCGTACTGGTTCCACGCCGTCCAGGTCGTCTTAGACTATCCCCTCGCGTTCGCCGCATGCGGACTGGCGGGACTCTTCGCGGTCCGTTTCGCGTCACTGTCTCGCGATCGGCGCTGGGGGGCCGCGCTATGGACCGCGATCGTGCCGGGCATCGCCGTGGGCGCCGCGGGGAGGTATCTCGCGCACGTGCTCTCCGGGCTCGTGTTCTTCTCATCCTACGCAGTGGAAGCCGGTCAGGCGCCCCTGGTCTACTCGCTCGCGTACAACTCCTTCGTGCTTGTCTCCGCGGCCGCATCCGCGGTCGTCGCAGCCGCGGTGCTGCCTGTGTTGCAGCGCCAGTTCGCGACAGGGGAGCGATGAACGGTCACGGCGCGCTCATAGTCGGCGCCGCACCCGTCGACGACCGCTCCGGGCACTACGCCCGACTGATCTCTCGCGCAACCACCGTCATCGCGGCGGATGGGGGGCTCCTCACGTGCCTGGCTGCGGACCGGATGCCCGATGTCTGTGTGGGGGACTTCGACTCCACCCCGCCTGAAGCACTCATACGAGCCGCCGAAGCCGGGGCGGAGATCCACCGCTATCCGGCGGTGAAGGACGTCAGCGATCTCGACCTTGCGCTGGGTGTGGCACGCGAGCGAGGGTGCAGGCCGGTGGTCCTGTGCGGTGCGTTCACGGCCCGCATCGATCACACGCTGACAGCCCTCGCAACCCTGGTCTCGGCTGCGGACCTCGACGCCTATGCCGATGAACCCGGGTGGGTGGCGGTGCCGCTCGACGCGGCGCTGCGACCCTCATGTGATCTTGCGGTTCCCGCTGGCGGCGTGGTGTCGGTACTCGCTTTCGGCGGGTCGGCCATAGTGAGCGCCGAAGGATTCGAGTATCCGATGGAGCTGCTCGATCTTGAGCCGCTGTCCTCACTCGGACTCAGTAACGTGAGTCGGGATTCGTGCCAATCGGTACGCGTCGAGGCGGGACGGGCGCTGATCATCATCAATCGCATCGCGGGTGCATCGCCACTACAGCCGCCGCTTGCCACAACCGATATCCTATAGAGACGCACGAGTGTTGTGCGTTATGATGGCGCGCGGCGATGGGGGCGGTGTGCGGCCCGGGCGACAGCAGGGGACAGGATCGTGGACGGCGCTCGCGGTGTTCGGTGCCGCGTGCATCCTTGTGGGCTTCCTCATCCCGTCCGAGGTCCTGGCGCTCGCCGGTGCTGGTGCCTCGATCCTCGGCCTCTGGCAACTTCGAGTGGCATCCCGGGAGACCACCGAGCCGATGCCGGTTGCTGCTGTCCCGGCCGCTGCCGCACCGATCCCTCGCATCCCGCCCGGTCTCGAACCCGAGGTCGTGCTCAGCGCCCTGCGCGATTCCGTGACCCACGTCGCCACGCCTGTGGCGGCGCACCTGTGGCTTGCCGACGAGCCCACGGGCACGCTTAGGCGGGTGGCAGCGGTCGGTCCGATGGCGCCCTCGGCACAACCCGTCCTGCTCTCCGAAGATGACGTCCTGGTGCGTGCATGCACTGGCGGGACCGCCGAGCTTGGCCCCGTAGCGCGTATCAGGGGGGGAGCGGAGCCGAGCACGATCTGGCGGTACGCGTTGCCCGTGAGCGCCGGGGATACCCGCGGAGTGGCCGCAGTCGACTTTCAGTCCGCGACGCAAGTCGATGCGTCGACGCTGCCCGAGGTCACCGCCCCGCTGCGCGGATCACTCACCGGCGCACTCGGTTTGCACGTCGCGCGCCAAGAGCTGGAGACCGCGCAGATGCTGATCGCCGCTGCCCGGGATCTGAGCCGCATGCTCGATCCCCGCGAGGTCCTGAGCACCGCTCTCAGGCGCGCCATGGAACTCAGCGACGCGCAAACGGGCAGCATCATGCTGCTCGATCCCGCAACGGGACGGCTGGCCATCGAGATCGCCGAGGGTCTCCCCGCCGAGGTCGTGCAAGATGCGACGCTCGCCGAGGGGGAGGGCATCGCCGGTTGGGTGCTCGCATCAAGGCAGCCGCTGCTGATAGAGGATCTTCCGGCGCGCACTCCGGCGGCCCGGCGCCATGGCATCCGGTCGGCCGTATCCGTGCCCATCGCCGACGATGACGGGGTCCTCGGCGTTCTGAACGTCGGGAGCCGCTCGTTCCCGGCGCGTTTCACCGAGTCTCACCTCTCGTCGATCGAGATCCTCGGCAAGCAGACGGCGACAGCGCTCAGGAACGCCCGGGCGGTCGTCGAGTCGAGGCAGCTGTACTTCGACACGCTGAAGGCCCTCGCCGTCGCGCTTGAGACGAAGGATCCGTATTCGCGCGGCGGTACCGACCGCGTGCTGGAGTATGTCGAAGCCATGGCGCGCGTGTTCGGGCTGCAGGAGGACGAGTACGACGCGGTGCGCATCGCGGCGTTGCTGCACGACATCGGAATGTCCGCGGCGGGCGAGGGTGTCGCAGTGGCCGACCGCCCGCTCACCACCGTCGAGCGCGCCCTGCTGAAGATGCATCCGCAGGTCGCGGCTGAGATCCTCGCGGAGGCGCCGGCGCTCAGGCAGGTCGTGCCGATCGTCTACCACCATCACGAGTGGTACGACGGCGAGGGCTACCTGAGCGGTCTGTCGGGTGAGGACATCCCGATCGGGGCCAGGATACTCGCGGTGGCGGACGCGTACGTCGCGATGACGTCCGACCGTCCGTACCGTGCCGCCTTCACCTCGGCCGAGGCGCTGCGGGAACTCGTGGATAAAGCAGGGACCCAGTTCGATCCGGCTGTCGTGGAGGTCCTGAGAGACATCCTGCAGGGCGGATCGAGCCGGGTCCCCGGTTCGAACGATCGACGTGCCTAGCCGCGCGTGACCTTGCCGGCCTTCATGCACTTGGTGCAGACGTTCATCTTCTTGACGGTCCCGTCGACGACCACGGAGACCTTCTGCACGTTCGGGTGGAACATGCGATTGGTGACACGGTGGGAGTGACTCACGTTGCGCCCCGCGGTGGGGTGCTTGCCACAGACGCTGCACACCTTGGACATCTCTGTTGGCTCCGTTCTCGTGATCTCATCGAAGCGACGCGTCACCGCGGCGCCGGTGTCGGCAAAAGCGCAGCAATACTAGCACACGCCCGATGAGCGGGGAAAGACCCCCGGTAGGACCCCCGGTAGGTGCTTCGCACCTGCGGGCACACGCGGACTGCCGAGAGTATTCGGCTATACTACGTCATACGTTCGGGCGACCGGCCGGACTGTCACGTGAACCCGAGGAGGGCCATCGATGGCTAAGGACGTGCAGGGCACTGTCACCATCGCGAATGACGTTCTCGCGGACATCGCGGGGTTCGTCGCACTGGAGGGCTACGGCGTGGTCGGCATGGCCAGTCCGTCGCTGCGTGACGGCGTGGCGCAACTGCTGTCGCGCGACAAGCTACGCAAAGGCGTCGTCATCACGAATACGGATGAGCGCAGTGTGTCGGTCGACCTGTACGTGGTGGTCGAGTACGGGACCAACCTCACCCAGGTGTCTCATAACCTCTCGTCAGCCGTGCGTCACGCACTTACCCACAACGCAGTTGTGCAGGTGTCCGACGTGCGGGTGCACGTGCAAGGGATCAAACTGCGGAAGAAGACGGAGCACGCATGATAGACCACCCACAGCCGTTCGGAGTCGGCCTCTTCGAGGCGTCGGTCTCCGCGCTCAAGCAGCGCGTCGATGAGGTGAACCGGCTGAACGTGTTCCCGGTTCCCGATGGCGACACCGGCACGAACATGACACTCACCCTCGAGGCGGTGCTCACGGATCTCGGCACGTTACCTTCAGGTGCGTCGCTCGCGGACATCTGCCACTCCATCACGCACGGCTCGCTGATGGGCGCGCGCGGCAACTCCGGCGTCATTCTCAGCCAGATGCTTCGCGGTCTGTGCGAGGTCGTGAGTGACGCCACCGAGATGAACCCCGAGATGGTCGCGGAGGCGCTGGAGCGCAGCGTGCACGTCGCCTTCCAGGCGGTCCGGAAGCCGGTCGAGGGAACGATGCTCACGGTACTCAAGGACGCGTCTATCGCGGCGAGAGCCGGCGTCTCCGCCGGTCTTTCGCTTGATGAGTTCCTTGACGCGGTCGTGCAGGCCGCGTTCGAGTCTGTGCGTCGCGGACCAGACCTCCTCCCCGTGCTGAAGGAGAACGGCGTGGTCGACGCAGGCGGATTCGGTCTCGCGATCCTGGCCGAAGGGTTCGTATCGGCGTATAAGGGCCGTGAGTATCGCGAGCACGTGGTCGAGACCGCCGCAGGTCCGCTCCAGGTGGTCCCCGTCGATGACTGGAACGACGAAGAGTACCTGTATTGCACCGAGTTCCTGCTTCACGGAGCCGAGGTCGACCGGACCGTGATCGAGCAGTACGTGGCCGAGCGCGGCGGATCCGAACTGGTCGTGGGCGATCGCGAGACCTACAAGGTCCACGTCCACACCGATGAACCGGGCACCGTGCTGTCCTGGGCGACGGGCCTCGGTGAGGTGTCCGAGGTTCACGTCAACAACATGCGCCGCCAGACTGCCGACCGCACGAGATCGATCCGTGCCGAGGCAGCGCCAGCCAAGCCGGTCGGTTTCGTGGCTGTTGCCGCCGGGTCCGGGATGGCGGAGATCCTGACCGGTCTGGGCGCAGACATCGTCGTGAGCGGCGGGCAGACCATGAACCCGTCGACGGCCGAGCTCCTTGAGGCGGTCGAGAGCGTGAACGCCGCCGCGGTCGTGATCCTCCCGAACAACCGCAACATCATCATGGCGGCCCAGCAGGTGATCGGGGTGGCGGACCGGCCGGTGGCCGTCGTGCCCACCACGGCGGTGCCACAGGCGTTCGCTGCGCTGCTCGCGTACGACGGATCCTCTGACCTCGAGGCCATCGCCGAGGAGATGGGAGAGGCCGCCGCCGCCACGCGCTCGGCTGAGATCACGACCGCAGTGAAGGACTCTAAAGGCAAGGCTGGCAAGATCAAGGCCGGTCAGGTCATCGGCATCGTCGACCACGAGATCGAGGTCATCGGCTCGGATGTGTCCGACGTGGCCACCGAGGTTCTTGGTGTGATCGCCGACGGTGGAGACACGGTGACGGTACTTGCCGGGGAGGACTTCGACGACGCAGCGCTCGACGCACTCGTGGAGCGGCTTGCGGGGCTGTACCCGGATCTCGAGGTGGAGGGTCATCGCGGCGAGCAGCCGGTGTATCCGGTGATCATCGCAGTCGAGTAGGGCTCACAAGGAGGAAACGCATGCCGAAGGTAGGGATCGTCTGCGACAGCACGTGTGACCTCGGCCCCGAGTGGCTGAAGGAGCACGATGTGGTGATGGTCCCCCTGAGGGTGAACTTCGGTGAGGAGACCTATCTCGACTGGCTGGATCTCACACTGGACCAGTTCTACGACAAGCTCGCTGTCGCGGAGGTGCTTCCCAAGACGTCTCAGCCGTCGCCGGCCGACTTCGGCGCGGTGTACCGGAAGCTCGCCGATGCCGGATGCGATGAGATCGTCTCGATCCATCTGTCCTCCGCGCTGTCGGGAACGATGGAGTCGGCTCTGATGGCCGCGAAGATGGCTCCAGTCCCGGTGCACGCTTTCGATACACGCACCGTGTCCCTCGGGTCGGGCATGGCTGTCATAAGCGCCGTGGAAGTGCGGGACGCGGGCGGGGACGCGGCCGCGGTGTGCGAGGCCGTACGGCGCGTCATCGACACCGGGCGCATGTTCTTCGCACTGGATACCTTGGAGTATCTCGTGAAGGGCGGCCGCGCCGGAAAGGCGCAAGGGATGGCAGCCTCGGTGCTCAACATCAAGCCAGTGCTCACGTTCAATGCCGATGGCATCATCGAGCCCTATAAGAAGGCAAAGGGCAGGAAGCGTGCCATGGCGGAGATCGCGGCGGCCAGCGCGGAGGTGGGAGCGGGTCCCCTGAGGGTCGGCATCCTCCATTCGCAGGCACCCGCTCTCGCCGAAGACCTCATAGCTGCGATTCGCGGCCTCGGGTTGGACTGCGAGATCGTCGCCACGGTGAGCGTGGGCGCGGTCATCGGCACGTACGCAGGTCCGCGCGCTGTCGGTGCGGTCTTCTGCCCGAGGTGATCGCGGTGGCCGGCGGCGAAACCGCCGTGTCCGCACGCGCGCTCGCACGCGTGGCGTGGGACGCCCCCGTCGCCTCGGTTCGCCTGGTGGATGGCCGTCGCACGGAGGCGCTCGGACGGCTCGGCATCGAGAGCACCGGGGATCTTCTGCGTCATTACCCGTTCCGCTACCTCGACCTTGCGACCACGTCGGACCTCCGGAGTGTGCCGGTCGGCGCTGACGTGACGGTCATCGGGCACGTGCACGAGGTCAAGGTGAAGCGTCCACGACCCCGGCTGACCATAACCGAGGTCGCCATCGTCGACGGAACCGGTGCGCTCATCGGCGTGTGGTTCAACCAGCCGTACATCGAGCAGCGGTTCCAGGTGGGGGAGCGGGTGGCGTTCGCGGGCACGGTCACCTTCGACTACGGCCTCAAGCAGATGCGCAACCCGTTCGTGGAGAAGCTGCCGGACGAGGAGCGCGGCCCGGACATAGCCCGGATCATCCCCATCCATCGCGCCACTGAAGGTCTCTCCACCAACTGGATGCGCCGCCTCATCACCGAGGCGCTCGCGGATGCGGGCGACCAGCCGGACCCGCTGCCCGCGGAGCTTCGCGCGCGCCGTCAGCTGATGCCCCTGTGCGCCGCGCTCTCGGCGATCCACTTCCCGGCATCGTTGGCCGAGGCCCATGAGGCACGTCGCCGGTTGGCGTACGAGGAACTCCTGGCGATCCAACTGGCGATGGCCGCCCGCCGGTACCACGCCACGCAGGTCGTACGGGGGTTCGGCCATGTCACGGACGGCGAGCGTCTCGCCGCGGTGACGCGCTCGCTACCCTTCGAGCTGACGGAAGGCCAGCGGCACGCGGTCAACGACATACTCGTGGATATGGCTTCGAACCGCCCGATGAACCGGATGCTCCTCGGCGATGTGGGTACCGGCAAGACGGCGGTCGCCGCCCACGCGCTCGCGGTCTGTGCGGACTCGGGGACCCAGGCTGCGATGATGGCGCCCACCGAGGTGCTCGCCAGCCAGTATGCGCACGCGGTCGCACCGCTCCTGGACGCGGCGGGTGTGACCTGGCGGGTCCTCACCGGCTCGACCAAGGCCGCAGAGCGCAAGGACATCCTTGCGGGGCTCGCCGATGGTTCGGTCAGCGTGGCGTTCGGCACACACGCCCTCATCCAGAAGTCGGTATCCTTCAAGCGCCTGTCTTTGGCCATCGTCGATGAGCAGCATCGCTTCGGGGTAGCGCAGCGACTCGCGCTGCGGGGCAAGGGCGAGGGGATCGACCTCCTGGTGATGACAGCCACGCCCATCCCGCGCAGTCTGGCGCTGACGTTGTACGGCGATCTCGACACATCGTATCTGCGTGAGCGACCGGGAGGTCGTGGACCGGGTCACGTGCGCACGCGGATCGTCCCGATGGGAGGACGTGCCGACGCGTACGCCGCCGTGCGCGCAGCGGTGGCGTCCGGTCATCAGGCGTACGTGGTGTGCGCTCTGGTTGAGGAGAGCGACGGCACTGAAGCCAAGGCGGCCAACGCCGAGGCACGGAGGCTGCAGAGGCAGGTGTTCTCCGACCTCAAGGTGGGGCTTCTCACGGGGCAGATGTCGACGGCCGACAAGGCCGCCGCGATGCGTGCGTTCCGGGATGGCTCTACCGACGTGCTCGTCGCCACTACGGTCATAGAAGTGGGTGTGGACGTGCCAAGGGCGACGGTGATGATCGTTGAGAACGCGGAGCGGTTCGGTCTGGCGCAGCTGCATCAGTTGCGCGGACGGGTCGGCCGCGGCGAGGCTCCCGGAGAGGTGCTCCTCTTCGCGGACCCGAAGACCGCCGAAGGCAAGGCGCGAATGGAGGCGATCGTCTCGACCGATGATGGGTTCGAGCTCGCCGAGCACGACCTGCGGCTGAGGGGTGAGGGAGAGGTGCTCGGCGATCGTCAGAGTGGCCTGCCGGGGTTGCGCCTCGCATCACTCGCAACCGACCAGGAGCTCCTCGAGCAGTCGCGGGAGGACGCCCGGGGTCTGATCGAGGCGGATCCCGCCCTGTCCCTCGCCGTCCATGTGCCCTTGCGCGACGCTGTCAACCGGCGCGTCGGTGCCGTCTGGGAGTGGGTGAGCGCGGGATGAGGGTGATAGCCGGAGCGTGGAAGGGCCGTCACATCGCCGCTCCCACCGGGCGAGACACCCGTCCGACGGCCGATCGTGTCCGTGAGGCCATCTTCTCCGCGGTATACTCGGCGATGGGTACGATCGAGGGTGCGGTGGTGGCCGACCTGTACGCGGGGAGTGGCGCTCTCGGTATCGAGGCACTCTCGCGCGGTGCAGCATCGTGCGTGTTCGTCGAGATCGACCGAAGGGCGGTCTCGGTGATACAGCGGAACCTCGATGATCTGGGAGTCGCGCCGGGAGATGCGCGCGTCGTCCACGCGGATGTGGGCCGCATCGGCGCCTTGGCCGAAGGCAAGGGTCCGGTCTCGTTGCTTCTTGCTGACCCTCCTTATAGGATAGACGCGGCCGCATTCAGGCAGGTCATGGAAGCTCTAACGAAGCGCGGTGCCCTCGCGGAGGGTGCGCTGGTGGTGTACGAGCATGCGGCCGAGAGCGCGGCGGAGTGGCCTTCGGGGTTCGATGCAGGGCCGACGCGGCGCTACGGCGACACCGCGGTGTCGTTGGCGACGTATGAGGGGTGAGAGCCGCACGTGAATCGCGCGATCTGTCCGGGGACGTTCGATCCGGTCACCAACGGCCATCTCGATGTGATCGAGCGTGCGTCAGCGCTCTTCGACGAGATCGTCGTCGCTGTGGCGCTGAGTCCGGACAAGGGCGGCGGCCCCCTCTTCACGTTGGACGAGCGTGTAGGGTTCATCACGGATGCCGTTTCGGCACTTTCGAACGTGCGGGTACAACCGTTCGACGGACTTCTAGTAGAATGCGCTCAGAAGATGGATGCGAGGGTCATCATCAAGGGCCTTCGCGCGGTCACGGACTTTGAGCGCGAGTTCCAGATGGCGCAGTTGAACTACCGTCTCGACAGCGACGTCGAGACGATGTTCATCATGTCCATTCCGGAGTACGCGTACCTGAGTTCGTCGGCTGTGAAGGAGATCGCCCGCCATGGCGGGTCGGTGAAAGGGCTCGTGCCAGACACAGTATGTGAGGCGCTCGACTCACGGTTGCACCAGTCCCTCTAGGGAGGTACGCATGGATATCTTGGCGCTCATCGACCGTATCGAAGAACTCATCGATAGCGGTCGCAACGTGCCGTTCGGTGGTAACAAGATCGTCGACCCCGAGAAGGTCTACGAGCTCATAGATGAGATTCGCGCGCAGTTCCCCGACGAGCTCAAGCAGGCTCGCTGGATCGTCAAGGAGCGCCAGGAGATGCTCGAGGAAGCGGAGAAGGAGGCCAACCGGGTTCTCGAAGAGGCCAAGGCGCGTGCCGAGTCCATAGCCTCCGAACAGGAGATCGTCCGCCTCGCCGAGCAGCAGCGCGCTGACATCCTCGATGATGCCCGGGCGCGGGAGCGCGAGATCCGCCTCGGCGCCGAGGACTACGCGGACGAGGTCCTCGCGAACCTCGAGGTGAATATCGGTAAGTTGCTCACCGCCGTGCAGCGCGGTCGCGACCGCCTGCAGGGCAAGGTCGCTCAGCGCGGCCAGTGATGACCGACCTCAACTATCTGGTCGACGTCCGCGCGCTCCTCGAAGACCTTGGCGCGCGCGTTGATCTGGACGCCACCGTGACGGTCCCCGTGATCGAGGTCGGCTCGGAGACCTTCACCCCCACGCGCCCGGTGCGCCTTGTGGGAGCGGTGACCAACACCGGTGCGGGCATCGTCGCGTCGGGCACGCTCGACGCGGAGTTCGCCGCGGTGTGTTCGCGCTGCCTTCGCGTGTTCCCGCTTTCGGTGGTGGCGCCGCTGGAGGCGTTCTTCGTCGCCGAGGGACACGACGCCGAGCTGCCCGAAGAGCAGGAGATCGGGTACATGCGCGAGGGCTCGGTGGACCTGATGGAGCAGATCCTCGCGGCGCTGGTGCTCGAGCTTCCGTTCGCACCGCTTCATGCCGAGGATTGTCCGGGGATATGCCCCCGATGCGGCGCGGACCTCGCCGATGGTCCGTGCGGGTGCGAGCCCGACCGCTCCGACTCGCCGTTCGCGGCTCTGCAGCAGCTGATCAGCGACGATGGGGAAGCCTGAGAGCGCATCAAGGCGCCTTGCGCTGGCCGCCGGTGCGTGTGCTATCATGTCGCCTTGCGCCGGGAGCCGATTCGGCGTCTATTCATGATGTGCAGCGCCGCGTTCGATCGGTGGCGCTCGTGAAGGGAGTCAAGGAAGCCATGGCGGTACCTAAGCGGAAGACAACCCGCGCTGTGCGCGATGCGCGTCGAGCCACTCACAAGGCCGAGGCGCCTGCGCGTTCGCTGTGCCCTCAGTGCCATCAGCCGAAGCTCCCACACCGGGTGTGCCCGGACTGCGGGTACTATGACGGCAGAGAGATCATCGACACCGAGTAGTGCCAACGGCGCCGGATCCCGGCGCCGTTGTGGTTCATGCTCTCTCACCGAGGAGGGGTTCATTGCTCGCGGAGTTCTTCGCGCCCCGAAGCGTCGCCGTCGTGGGCGCCTCACGTGAGGCGGGCAAGGTCGGGCACGCCGTGTTCGCGAACCTTCTCGAGGGTGGGTTCTCCGGTCCCATCTATCCCGTGAACCCTTCCGCACCGGACGTGCTCGGCCGAACGGCGTATGCCACACTCGCCGAGCTTCCCGAACGTGTGGATCTCGCCGTCGTCGTGGTTCCCGCGTGCGCGGTCCCTGACGTCATCTCCGAGTGCGCGCGTCTCGGGATCCCGGCGGCGATCGTCATCTCGGCGGGTTTCCGGGAGACGGGTCCCGCCGGAGCGGCTCTCGAGCGCGAACTCATGGCATCGGCACGGGAAGGCGGCGTGCGTATCCTCGGCCCCAACTGTCTGGGGCTCATCGCCACACGCAACGGACTGAACGCTTCGTTCGCTCCCATCATGCCCTCGCAGGGGAGCATCTCGTTCCTCTCGCAGTCAGGCGCCCTCGGTACGGCCATCCTGGACTGGGCGGCGGGGGAGCGCATCGGATTGGCCCACTTCGTCAGCCTCGGCAACAAGGCCGACGTGTCGGAGGTCGACCTGGTCCGCGCGTGGTCCGAGGATCCGGACACGGGGGTGGTCGTCGCGTATCTCGAGGCGATCAGTGACGGCCGCGCGTTCGTCGACGCGGTGCGCGCGCTCGTTGAGCGCGTCCCGTTCATCGCGCTCACCGCCGGCAGTTCGGACGCGGGCGCGCGAGCCGTCTCCTCGCACACGGGCAGTCTCGCGGGCTCGAAGCAGGCGTACGACGCGGCCTTCCGCAAGGCGGGAGCTATCGCGGCTCGCACGGTCGAGGAACTGTTCGATCTTGCCGAGGGCTTCGCCCGGCAGCCGCTTCCCGCGCGCCAGGGCGCCGTGATCCTCACCAATGCCGGTGGCCCTGCGATTCTGGCGACCGATGCCTGCGAAGAGCATGGGGTGGCGCTCGCCACCCTCGAACAGGAGACGACCGTGGCGTTGCGTGAGGTACTTCCCGCGGCGGCATCGGTGTATAACCCGGTGGACATCCTCGGTGACGCCCCGGCGGAGCGGTACGCACAGGCTGCGACGATCCTCCTGTCGGATCCGAACGTGGGATCGCTGATCGTCGTACTCACTCCCCAGGCGATGACGGAACCTGCCGAGACGGCCCGTGCGATCGCACAGGCCAGCGGGGGCACCGGCGTCACCACCCTGGCGGTGTTCATGGGTGACGCCACCGTTGCCTCGGCGATGCAGGTGCTGAAGGAGAGCGGTATCCCCGGCTATTCGTTTCCCGAGCGCGCAGTCGCCACACTCGCCGCCATGCAACGGTACAGCGCCTTCCGCGAGCAGGGCGCTCCGGAGGCGCACCAATGCACGATCGATCGTCCCACTGTCAGGTCGGTCATCGATCATGCCCGGGATGCACGCCGCACGTTCATCACCGAGGCATCGGCACAGCGCGTGGCCGAGGCATGCGGTATCCAGACCCCGAAGGCCGGGATCGCCAGCGATCTGGCGTCGGCACGCGCGATGGCTGCGGAGTTCGGGTTCCCCGTCGTACTCAAGATCGCCAGTCCCGATATCCTCCATAAGTCGGACATCGGTGGCATCGAACTCGACATCACAGACGACGCGGGCGTCACCGTCGCATACGAGCGCATCATGAGCCGTGTCATACAACGCATGCCGGACGCGCGCATCTGGGGTGTCACGGTCCAGGAGCAACTGCCGCCGGGTCGAGAGGTGATCATCGGGGTCAACCGCGACGCCAACTTCGGCCCCATCCTCATGTTCGGGCTGGGGGGCATCTATGTGGAAGTACTGCAGGACGTCACGTTCCGGCTGTGCCCGGTGACGCCGCGCGAGGCGCGCGATATGGTCTCCGAGATCAGGGCGTTCGGACTTCTGCGTGGCGCCCGTGGAGCCGCTCCGGCGGACCTCGACGCGATCGTTGACGTCATCTGCAGGGTATCGGCACTGGCGATGGAGTTCGACGACATCACCGAGCTGGACATCAACCCCCTGATCGTCGGCGACAGGGGCAAAGGAGCGATCGCGGCCGACATACGGATCGGAATCGGAGGGTGAGCATGCGCACCATCGTCGTCACCTCGACAAAGCCGTATACGGGCAAGAGCGGTCTGTGCGTCGCACTGATCGACCGCCTCGCCGTGCGGGGTCTGGATGTGGGCTACTTCAAGCCGTACGGCTCGATGCCGGTCGTCGAAGGGGACGTGACGACCGATGAAGATGCGCTCTACGTGAACCGCATCCTGCCGCGTCCTTCGGAACTTGCCGATGTGTGCCCCGTCGTACGGTCGCAGGGGCTGATCGAGCGCGTGCTCGCCGGGGAGGAGTCCGTTGCCGGCGAGGGCGTGCTTGCGGCCTTCGGCCGATGCGCCGCCGGGCGTGACGCGATGATCGTCGAGGGCCCGACCGAGCCCGCTCAAGGCGCGTGCGTCGGTCTGTCGGCTCTACGGGTGGCGTCGTTGCTGGATGCACGCATCCTGTTGATCGACCGGCCCCGTCCCACCGATCTCCCCGAAGACGCGGTATGGGTGGCAGAATTGTACGGAGAGAGCCTCGGCGGCGTCGTCTTGAACGGGGTCGACGAGTCACGTCTGGCGGTGGTGCGTGGCCGGGTGACGGACTTTCTCGAGGGCAGGGGCATACCGGTCCTCGGCGTGATCGGTCACGATCCGGCGCTCAGTGCCGTCACCGTCGCCGAGATCGTGGCCGCCCTCGGAGGTACCGTTCTCACGGCGGGTGACCGGGTATCCGATACCGTTGAGTCGTTCATGGTGGGGGCGATGGGCCAGGACAAGGCGCTCAGGTTCTTCCGCCGGAAGGCGAACAAGGCGGTGATCACGGGCGGCGATCGCGCCGACGTGCAGCTCGCGGCTCTCGAGACGAGCACCCGGTGTATCGTGCTCACCGGCAACCAGATGCCCGGGGCCGCTGTGATGTCCCGTGCCGAGGACCTCGGCGTACCGATGGTGCTCGTGGACACCGACACGCTCACTGCGGTGGAGCGCATGGAATCGCTGTTCGGGCGCGTGCACCTGCACGATCCGGTGAAGGCGGAGCGCATCCGTGAGATGTTCGAGCGCGACGTCGACCTCGACCGTCTGGCCGCGGTGTTCGGCCTCGATGCGTGACGTGACACAGGGAGGCCGGATGACCACGAGAATGACCACGATCGTCGTCGATGCCATGGGCGGGGACGACGCCCCCTCGGTCGTGCTGGAGGGCGTTCAGCGGGCGCTCGAGATCGACCCGGAGCTACGACTCCTGCTGGTGGGCCCCGAGGCCGTCGTGATGCCGCTCGCCTCCGACCGGTGCGAACCGGTGGTGGCTACCGAGGTGATCGACATGGGCGAGCACCCGGCATCGGCAGTGCGCGCGAAGAAGGACTCGTCGATCGTCGTCGGCTGCCGGCTGGTGAAGGACGGGCAGGCCGCGGGATTCTTCAGCGCCGGGAGCACGGGTGCCTGCATGGCTGCCGCCACGCTCGTGATGGGGCGTGTCCCGGGCGTCACCCGGCCGGCGATCGCGCAGGTCATCCCGGCGTCGGCACGACCCGTGGTGTTGCTTGACGTGGGCGCGAACGCCGACGTAAGGCCGGAGATGTTGGTCGAGTTCGCGCGAATGGGCGCCGCCTACGCCGAAGTGGTGCTCGGGGTCGCCTCACCGTCGATCGGGCTCCTCAACATCGGGGAGGAAGCCACCAAGGGCAGTGCGCTCGCTCTTGAGGCGCACGCGCTGCTTGCGGCCGGGGTACCGGGATTCATCGGGAATGTGGAAGGCAGAGACGTGCCCGCCGGGACCTGCGATGTGGTGGTCACAGACGGGTTCACGGGCAACGTCGTACTCAAGACCATGGAGGGCACGGCTGTGCTGCTGTTTGGCGCGCTCAAGTCGGCCCTCACGGCGACGCTTCCGAACCGGCTGGCCGCCTCGGTGGTGCTTCCATCGCTGCGCGAGCTCAGGGGTCGTCTGGATCCGGAGGGCTTCGGCGGCGCGCCGCTCCTCGGCGTGAAGGGAGTATGTGTGATCGGCCATGGCGGATCGGGTGTCGAAGGGGTCTCCAATGGCATCGCCGCGGCGGCGCGGGCGGCTCGCGGCGACCTCACACAGCACATCGCTTCGGCGATCGCCGATGAGCGGACACAGGCCGGTCTTTAGGCCCGTTTGCCCGGTCGTGGCAAACGTGTACACTACACGGACACTGACGTGCGTCGGGCGCGGGAGCGCGGCGCTGAACAAGGGACCCTTCCCCCCATGACACACGCCGCCATCACCGGAATCGGAGCGTTCCTCCCGGAGCGCGTTCTCACGAACCGGGACCTCGAGCGCATGGTCGACACGTCAGATGAGTGGATCGTCACGCGCACCGGGATCCGCGAGCGACACGTCGTGAGTGAGGGTGAGTCCAGCTCGACGCTGGGAGCCGAGGCTGCTCGCGCCGCTCTTCTCGACGCCGGGATCGAGGCGACCGGCCTCGACATGATCGTCGTCGGGACGTCGAGTCCGGATCATTCGTTCCCCTCCACGGCTGCTCTCGTGCAGGTCGCGATCGGCGCGTCATGCCCCGCGATGGACGTGCTCGCGGCATGTACGAGCTTCATCTTCGCGCTGCAGCATGCTACCGCTGCGATCGAGAGCGGACGGGCACGGCGCGTACTCGTCGTGGGTGCGGACGCGCTCACGCGCCACGTCGACTTCACCGATCGTGCCACGTGCGTGCTCTTCGGCGACGGCGCGGGCGCGGTCGTGCTGGAGCGTGCCGAGGAGCCGGGCGTGCTCGGGATCGATCTTGGCACCGACGGTTCCGGCGCCAACGTGCTCGCGGTACCTGCGGGCGGGTCGGCGGCCCCGTGCACGCCCGAGCGGCTCGAGGCGGGCGACCAGTACGTCCACATGATCGGCAGCGAGGTCTTCAAGTTCGCTGTGCGCGTGATCCCCGCCACGACCCGGAAAGCACTCGCGGCTTCTGGGCTCGGTCCGGCCGATGTCACGTGGGTGGTTCCGCACCAGGCGAACGAGCGGATCACCACCACGATCGGCGAGCGACTCGGTGTGCCTGACGAGCGGGTCTTCTCCAACGTCGAGCGGCTCGGAAACACGTCTGCCGCATCGATACCGCTTGCAGTGCACGACCTGTATACTGGCGGCCAACTGCACCCCGGGGACGTACTGGCCCTGGTTGGATTCGGCGGCGGTCTCACATGGGGCGCCGCGGTCGTCCGCTGGACGAAAGGATAGCAGCACATGGCCCTGCACACACGACTGACGTCACTGCTCGGGATCGAGCATCCCATCATCCAGGGCGGTATGGCGTGGACGGCGACCGCCGAACTGGCCGGAGCCGTGAGCAACGCCGGCGGGCTCGGCATCATCGGCGCGGGACAGATGCCCACCGACCTGCTGCGCGAGCAGATCCGCAGCGCCAAGACGATCACCGAGAGGCCTTTCGGCGTCAACCTGATGCTGCTCACCCCGCACATCGACGAGCTCGTTCAGATGGTGCTCGACGAGCACGTTCCGGTCGTGACGACCGGCGCCGGTAACCCCGGCAAGTACATTGCCGCGCTCATGGATGCCGGCATCAAGGTCATCCCGATCGTGCCTTCGGTGGCACTCGCCAGGCGGATGGAATCGATCGGCGCCGACGCGGTCATCGGCGAGGGCATGGAAGCCGGCGGTCACATCGGCGAGCTGACCACCATGGTGCTCACCCCGCAACTCGTCGATGCCGTCGAGGTTCCCGTGATCGCAGCGGGTGGCATCGCCGACGGACGTGGGATGGCGGCGGCGTTCGCCCTCGGTGCGGAAGGCGTCCAGGTGGGCACGCGCTTCATGTGTGCCTCGGAATGCACCATCCACCCGGCTGTGAAGGCCGAGATCATCAAAGCGAAGGACCGCGACACCGTGGTGACGGGGCGTTCCACCGGGCACCCCGTGCGCGTACTCAAGAACAAGCTCGCCCGTCAGATCATGGAGCTCGACCGCGACAACCGCGCCGAGGAGATCGAGGCGCTCGGTACGGGCAAGCTCGCGCTCGCGATGCGACAGGGCGACACCGACATGGGCAGTCTCATGGCCGGTCAGTGCGCGGCGATGGTGGATTCGATCGAGCCTGCCGCAGATATCATCCAGGCGATGATCGCGGAGACCGAGGAAACGATTCGGGCGATGCACGAGCGGCTGGACGCGTAGCGTGGCGGCGATGCTCGCATTCGCGTTCCCCGGGCAAGGGTCCCAGCGCATCGGCATGCTCGACGCCTTCTCGGGTGACCGCGATGTGGCCAGACTGCTCGATGCCGCCGAGGGCCTCTCGGGGCTCGATCTCCGGCGTATCGCTTCCGACGGGCCCGACGCCGATCTCGCAGACACGCGTGCTTCGCAGCCACTTCTGTATCTCACGGACCTGGCGTGGGCGACGTCACTTCAGGCGCTGGGCATCGTGCCCTCGGTGGTCGCCGGCCACAGCCTCGGCGAGTTCGCCGCGCTGGCATTCGTCGGAGTCGTGTCGCCGGAAGCGGGCCTTGAGCTCGTGGTCACCCGCTCGGCGATCATGGCCGAGGTTGCGGCTGCTACCCCGGGTACCATGGCGGCCGTCGTCGGAATGGAGCGCGACACGATCGCGGGCCTGCTTGAGGGAGCGAGTGGTGTGTGGGTCGCCAACGACAACGGACCCGGGCAGGTCGTGTTGTCCGGCACGCATGCAGGCATCGAGTGGGCCACCGGTGCGCTCACGGGCGCGGGGGCGCGCAAGGTCGTGCCGCTCAATGTCACCGGGCCCTTCCACAGCCCGCTCATGGCTCCCGCGCGTGACGCCTTCGCCGAGGTGCTCGAGCACACGCACTTCCTGGATGCACGTCTTCCGGTGGTCCAGAACACGCACCCCGAGATGACGCAGGACGGGGAAGTCGTGAAGGCCCGTCTTATGGATCAGATCGTGTCGCCGGTCCGCTGGACCGAGACGATGGAGACCTTCCGTGCGGTGGGCGTGTCCGTGGTCGCCGAGGCAGGCCCCGGGGCGGTTCTCACCGGGCTTGCGAAACGGTTCGGCGGCTTCGCGGCGCTCTCTGCCGAAGGCGACGGAATCGATCGCGTGAAGGAGGCCATGTGATGCCGGGACGACTCGAAGACCGCGTGGCGCTGGTGACGGGCGCATCGCGTGGCATCGGCGCGGCGATCGCCGAGCGTCTCGCAGCAGAGGGGGCCACCGTAGCCGTGAACTACGCGGGCCGCGCTGACGCCGCCGCGGACGTGGTGGCGCGCATCGAGGCTGGAGGAGGCTCGGCGCGAGCCTTCCAGGCCGACGTGAGTGACGCCACCGCGTGCTCGAAGCTCGTGGCTGACGTCTTTGGCACTTTCGGCAGACTGGATGTGCTCGTGAACAACGCCGGGATCACACGTGACGGGCTGCTGGTGCGGATGTCGGACGACGACTGGTCCGCGGTCATCGACACCAACCTCTCGGGGGCGTTCTACGCGACGCGTGCGGCCTCCAAGATCATGATGAAGGCACGAAGCGGTTCGATCATCACGATCGCTTCGGTGGTCGGACTGGTCGGCAACGCCGGACAGGTGAACTACGCCGCCGCCAAGGCGGGGCTCGTTGGGATGACGAAGTCCGTGGCGCGCGAGCTGGCCTCACGGGGTGTGCGCTCCAACGCGATCGCGCCGGGATTCATAGCAACCGGCATGACGGATGCGCTGCCGGATGCAGCGCGCGAGGCCGCTGCGGCGACGATAGCCATGGCACGGTTCGGTACGCCCGAGGACATCGCCGCCGCGGTCGCGTTTCTTGCGAGCGACGATGCCTCGTATATCACCGGTCAGGTCATCGCCGTCGACGGCGGTATGACCTTCTCATAGAGCCGGATCCACGCTACAGCGCGGAAGGAGGTGTGTTGGAATGGAGCACGAGGAGATCTTTGCCAAGGTGAAGGAAGTGATCGTCGACCAGCTCTCGGTCGAGGAGGACGATGTCTCCGCTGATGCGTCGTTCTTCGACGACCTGGGCGCCGACTCGCTCGACATAGTCGAGCTCGTCATGGCCCTTGAGGACTCGTTCGGGATCTCGATCCCGGATGAGGACGCCGAGTCGATCAAGACGGTCGGCGACGCGGTGGACTACATCGCGGCTAACATGGAGTAGCGCGGCTGCAGGATGGCTGCTTCGGGGCGGCGTCACCGGTACGCCGGGTGGCGCCGCCCTCAATGGACGCGGAAGGTCGACATGGACATGCCCCGGCTCGTCATCGGAACGCGTACGGCCCGGCTGCCGATCGTGCAGGGGGGCATGGCCGTGCGCATCTCGCTCGCACCGCTGGCGACGGCGGTTGCCCGGGCGGGCGGCGTCGGCGTCATCGCAGGCTCGGGACTCACGCCGGAGGAGCTCGCGACCGAAGTGCGGACCGCACGCGCCGCCACCGACGGCGTGATCGGTGTGAACATCATGGTGGCGGTCCGCATCTTCAAAGACTTGGTCCACGCGGCCATCGCCGAGGGTGCCGACCTCATCATCGCTGGGGCAGGCTTCTCGCGCGATGTGTTCACGTGGTGCAAGGAAGCGGGCGTGGAGATGGTGCCCATCGTCGGTTCGGCACGCGTGGCCAGACTGGCCGAGAAGTTCGGTGCCTCGGCGGTCGTCGTCGAGGGCGTCGACGCGGGCGGGCATCTGGGCACCGACCGGCATGTCGACGACCTGCTGCCCGAGATCCTGGAGGCGGTGAGCATCCCCGTGATCGCGGCCGGTGGTATCGCCACCGGCACCGACATCAAGCGGATGCTGGACATGGGCGCCGCGGGCGTGCAGATGGGTTCGCGGTTCGTCGCCACCACCGAGTGCTCGGCCGCGGACGCGTTCAAGGCGATGTATGTGGCCGCCACCGATGACGACATCGTGCTCACCCCGAGCCCCGTGGGCCTTCCGGGACGTGCGATCCGCAACCCGCTCACGGAGCGGCACGCAGCCGGGGACTACGAGCGCATCGAGCGGTGCCGCGCGTGTCTCAAGGAGTGCGGCAAGGAGTACTGCATCATGGATGCGCTGATCCGCTCTCAGGCCGGTGACGTCACCACCGGGTTGGTGTTCGCGGGCACGTCCGCCGCCCGCGTTCATGATGTTCTCCCGGCAGCGGAGGTCATCGACCGCCTGGTCGCCGAGTGGCGGGCCGCCGAGGAAGGGGCGTCATCATGAGACGTGTGGTTGTCACGGGAATGGGCGCGGTATCCCCTGTAGGCATCGGCATACCCGAGGTGTGGGACGCGATCACCTCGGGCAGGAGCGGGATCGGCGAGATCACGCTCTTCGACGCGTCGGCGTATTCAACGCGCTTCGGCGGCTGTGTCGACGATTGGGACCCGCTTCCGTGGATCGATGCCAAGGAGGCACGCCGTATGGCGCGCTTCCAGCAGTTCGCGGTGGCTGCAGCGCAGATGGCGATGGACGACTGTGGTCTCGTCATCGATGAATCGAACGCTGAGCGCGTCGGCGTGATCGTAGGCTCGGGCATCGGTGGCCTGCAGACCATGGAGGAGCAGAAGGAGATCCTCATGGAGAAGGGACCGGGGCGCGTCAGCCCGTTCCTCGTGCCCATGATGATCGTCGACCTCGCGGCGGGGCACATCTCCATCCAGTTGGGCGCGAAGGGCATCAACTACGCTCCGGTATCAGCATGTGCCACGGGCAATCACTCCATCGGCGAGGCGGGCGAGGCCATCCGCCGAGGCGACGCGGACGTCGTGATCGCCGGTGGGTTCGACTGCGGGATAACGCCCCTGGGTCTCGCCGGGTTCTGTGCGGCGCGATCACTGTCGACGCGCAACGACGATCCCGTCGGCGCGTCGCGCCCCTTCGACGCGGACCGCGATGGGTTCGTGATGGGTGAGGGAGGCGCGGTCCTCGTCCTCGAGGAGCTGGAGCACGCCCGTGCTCGCGGTGCACACATCTACGCGGAGCTCACAGGGTATGGTGCCTCGGCCGACGCGTACCACCTCACGGCGCCCGCGCCGGACGGGAGCGGCGCACGCCGCGCGATGATCGCGGCACTGGATCGTGCGCGGCTGAACCCATCGGACGTGAGCTACATCAACGCGCACGGTACCTCCACCGAACTCGGCGACGCTGCCGAGACCGGTGCCATCAAGACCGTGTTCGGCGCGGATGTCCCGCCGGTGTCGTCGACGAAGTCGATGACCGGGCATCTCCTCGGCGGAGCGGCTGCGCTCGAGGCCGTGTTCTGCATCCAGGCCATCGTGACGGACACGCTCCCACCGACCATCAACTACATGACGCCGGACCCCGCATGCGATCTTGACTACGTGCCCAACGTCGCCCGCGAGGCGAAAGTCGATGCCGCGCTGAGCAACTCGTTCGGATTCGGCGGGCACAACGCATCGGTCATCTTCTCGCGGTTCGGTGGCTGAGGCGCGCATGGACGATGCCCGCCTCATCGAAGCCGAGTCGCTTGTCGGCCACACCTTCACCGACCGGGAGTTGCTGCGCACCGCGCTCACTCATCCCTCATACGCCGCCGAGCACGAAGCTGAGGGCACCTACGACCGGCTTGAGTTCCTCGGCGATGCGGTCCTCGGCTTCATCGTCGCCGACTACGTGTACCGGGGGTGTCCGGCCGAGCCCGAGGGCGAACTCACGCGACGCAAGCACTACGCCGTGTCCGGGGACGCCCTCTCTGCTGCCGCACTCGAGCTCGGTCTGGCCGAGTTCGTGCTGCTCGGTGCGGGGGCTCATGCGGCGGGAGATCGACAGCGCGCCTCGGTTCTGGAGAACACGGTCGAGGCGCTCATCGGCGCACTCTATCTTGACGGCGGGCTGGACGCCGCGCGAGCGTTCGTTCTTCGCGTGCTGAGCGACCGGCTCGCCGCGGCCGACGTTCCCGATGTGGATGTCAAGAGCGCGCTGCAGCAGTGGTCCCAGGGCGCCAGAGGAATGCTCCCGGCGTATCGCATCGTGGATGCCACGGGGCCGATCCATGCCCGGACTTTCACCAGCGAGGTGAGGGTGGACGGTGTCGTGCTCGGCTTGGGCTCCGGTCCCAGCAAACAGGCCGCGGAGAAGGCGGCCGCCCGTGTGGCGCTCGACGTCATCCGTGGTCGCCGAGAGGCCACGGCCGACTCCTGAGACGCGCCGGCGGAGCGGTCTTGAACCGCCGTTCCCTATGGTAGGATACGGTGCGTCGCCCGAGGCGCGCCGGCACGTCACGACCGTCCCCATCTGCAGCGAAAAGGGTTCAGCTTGTACCTCAAGTCGCTCACTCTCAAAGGGTTCAAGTCCTTTGCGGATCGCAGTCGCCTCAGCCTCGAGCCCGGCGTCACCGTCGTGGTGGGGCCGAACGGATCCGGCAAGTCGAACATATCCGACGCGATCCTGTGGGTCCTCGGCGAGCAGTCGGCGAAGGCGCTTCGCGGAAACTCGATGGAAGATGTCGTCTTCGCCGGTTCTTCGGCCCGTCAGGCAGTCGGCATCGCCGAGGTCGACCTCGTGCTGGACAACAGCGACGGCACACTCCCGCTCGAGTTCTCCGAGGTGACCATCACCCGGCGGATGTTCCGCAACGGGGAGAGCGAGTACCTCATCAACCAGTCTCCGTGCCGGCTGCTCGACGTGCAGGAGCTCCTGCACGACACCGGGCTTGGGCGCGACACCCACTCGATCATCAGTCAGGGACGCCTTGACGAGATCCTGAACTCCAAGGCGGAAGACCGGCGCGCACTCATCGAAGAGGCGGCCGGCGTCCTCAAGCACAAGAAGCGCAAGGACCGGGCGGTTCGCAAACTCGCCGCCATGGACATCCACCTCGACCGCATCCGCGACGTGCTGATCGAGATCGACCGGCAACTGAGGCCGCTCCAGCGGCAGGCGGACAGGGCGCAGGAGTATCGCGGCATCGAAGCCGAGCTTCGCGATCTGGAGGTAGCGCTGGCGGTCGGCGACCTGCGCGTGCTGCAGGAGTCGTGGGACGGCATAGAGAAGCGCGAACGCGAGCAGGATGCGGAGGTGGAACTCGCGCGGTATCGTCTGGCCGAGGCCGAGCGGGAGCTTGCCACGTTCCAGTCGCTGCTCGAGGAGAAGGGCCTGTTCGTCGGCGACCTCTCCGAGCAGCGCCGCCGTCTGCAGTCGGTACTCGAACGGACGAACTCGGGCCTCCTTCTGCTGGAGGAGAAGGGCAAGAACCTGGTCGAGCGCCTTTCGGAGATGCGTCAGAAGATGCATCAGAGCGAGACCCGGCTCGAGGGCCGCACGCGTGAGTTCCAGGAGATCGCCGAAGAGCGCGCCGTCACCGAGGCGCGGATGCAGGCGCTCTACACCCAGCTGGGCGAACTCCGCCGCGAATCGGAGACCGTCAAGAAGGAGCGGCTCGCCGCGGACGAGGCGCTTTCCGAAGTGATGATGGACGCGCGCAAGACCCGCAAGGACATCGATGACGCCCGCGCGGAGCTTGCCGACATCCAGCAAGCCATGTCGGGTTTCGCCGTGGAGAGCGACATGCTGAACGCACGGGCGAAGGTCGTGCGTGATCAGCGCTCGGCGCTGATGCAGACGCTGTCCGCCCGGCGTACCCGGCTCGAGCAGCTCGCGGGGAAGATCGTGCATTCGCGCAAGGAGGCAGGATTGGCCGCCTCGGACGTGGACAAGCGCGTCCGGCTCGTCGAAGGGCGCCGGTCCACCCTGGAGAAGGCCCGCGCCGAGCTCGGCGAGATCCGTGCCGAGGTGCGGGGCCTCGAGGAGGTAGACCGTGCGTTCGAAGCGGCCTCGCCGGCGCTCGCGTGGATGCTCGCCCGAGAACACGACCTGGGTGGCGTGATCGGGCCGGTCACCGACCACATCACCATCCCCGAGGAGTACGAGCGGGTCGTCGAGCGCGTGCTCGGCGCCGATCTGTTCTGCGTGCTCGTGAAGCGGTCTTCCGATGTCGCTCCCACGGTGGCCGTTCTTGAAGAACACGGTGCCTCGGACTTCTCATTGGTGCCGGTGGACGTGTCATCAGCCCCGGTCCTGCCCGAGTCGGGCCCAGGGGTCCGTCTCGTGGACGTCATCGGCTGTCCTGACGAGTTGTGGAACGCACTCAACTCGCTCATCGGCGATGTACGCGTGGTCGACACGCTGGAGGAGGCGCTCTCGGCTCCGGCTGGTCCATGGAGGATCGCCACGAAGGCGGGACACACCGTGTGGCCGTCCGGTCGTGTGCGCGTCGGCCCGAATCTCGGAGACGATGCGGGTGTGCTCATGCGCCGCCGGACGCTGGTGGACCTGCGCGACCGCATGCAGGCGTTGGACTCGCAGGTGGGGGAGGCCGAAGCGCTGCTCGTCGAGGCGGACGAGGCACTCGCCGCCGCACAGCAAGACGCCCTGGAGATCGAGCAGCGGATCATGACCTTGTCGGCCGAGTCGACCTCGTTGAGCGAAGACGCCGGTCGTATCGAGCAGGCCATCACCGAGTCGGACACGGAAGCCGCCTCGATCGACTTGCGTCTGCGCCAGATCGACGAGAAGACCGTGAAGAACAGCCCGCAGCAGCGGCAACTGACCGACCGTATCGAGAAGGGCCTCGCGCGCATCGAGGAACTCGAGGACGCCACTATCGCGCGCCGCGAGGGCCGGGATGTGCGGTTCCGCGAGGAGTCCGATGTGGCGACGCGCCTGTCGGCGTGCCAGGTGGAGATCGCGGCGGTGTCCGAGCGTGAGGTGCACCTCAAGCGACGTTTCGCCGCGTTGACCTCGGAGACCAACGAACTCACGCACACCGTCTCGCAGTCGGCGCTCACCACCGAATCGCTCGAGGCGCTCATCGTGCGCATCCAGCCGTTGCACGACCTGTACGCCGATCTGCTGGAGCGTGAGGAGCACTGGGCCGACCGCCTGCGCGACCGGGCCCGATTCGAGCAGGCCGACTCCGAGTCGCTGCGCCAGACCATCCACGACGGCCAGGATGGCGTCAGGACCGCACAGGCGGCTGTTGACGCCGCATCCGAGGCCATGGGCGACGTCCGTGTTGAGAAGGCCGCTCTCGAGGTCCAGGTGACCGCCGCGGTCAAACGCATCGTCGAGGACCTCGGCATGCCGATCGAGAAGGCGCTCGAGGTCCCGCCGATAGAGGATCGTGGTGCTGCTTCAGAGCGCGCGCACCGGCTGCGCAAGCGCATCGCGAACCTCGGTCCGGTGAACCCGGTGGCTGTCGAGGAGTTCCAGGGCCTGAGCGATCGCCGTGCGTTCATGCAAGCGCAGCTCGATGATCTGCTCTCGAGCCGCAAGTCGCTGCAGAAGGTCATCTCGGCCATCGATCGCAAGGTGCGCGACCGGTTCCTCGAGACCTTCGAGCTCGTGAACAACCACTTCCAGGACATCTTCGCCGTGCTGTTCCCGGGGGGTCACGCATCGCTCACCATGACCGACCCGGACGATCCCGAGGAGACGGGCGTGGAGGTCGTGGCTCAACCGCGCGGGAAGCGCCTTCAGAAGATGACGTTGCTCTCCGGAGGCGAGAAGTCCCTCACGGCCCTGGCGCTGCTGTTCGCCGTCTACCGCACGCGCCCGTGCCCGTTCTACATCTTAGACGAGGTGGAGGCCGCACTGGATGACACGAACCTGCGGCGGTTCCTCGCGTTCGTCGACAGCATGCGGACGCACACACAGTTCGTCGTGGTCACGCATCAGCGCAGGACGATGGAGATGGCCGATGTGCTGTACGGCGTATCGATGCAGGCCGACGGTGTGAGCAAGGTCGTCAGCCAGAAGGTCGAGCGCTCCGCCCTCGGCGAGGCGCCGTCGTGACAGAGCCCTGGTACAAGCGGCTCGGCGAAGGCCTCGCTAAGACGCGTGGCGACCTCAGGGGGCATCTGAACGTCCTGCTGAGGCGCGGCCCGGACCTGGATGATGTGTTCTGGGAGGAGCTTGAAGACGCGCTGATCCAGGCTGACATGGGGATCGCCGCCACCACCGAGATGGTGGCACGGTTGCGGGACCTCGCCGCACGTGAGTCGCTTCCTGATGCCGCTGCGGTGATCGATCGACTTGCCGACGAGATCGCGGCTGAGGTGACCGTCGAAGGGGAGGACCCCTTCTCACTGCCGCGGTGCACGATCCTGATGGTGGGCGTGAACGGTACAGGCAAGACGACGAGCGTGGGCAAACTGGCGAAGGAACTCGCGGCCGCCGGCAAACGGGTCGTGATCGGATCCGGCGACACCTTTCGCGCGGCGGCGATCGAGCAGCTGCGGGTATGGGCGGAGCGTGCCGAGGTGCCCGTTGTCGAACGGCCACACGGTTCGGATCCCGCCGCGGTGGTGTTCGATACGATCACCGAAGCGCGAACACACGATACCGAGATCATCCTGGTCGACACCGCAGGGAGGCTGCATACCTCGGCCGACCTCATGGCCGAATTGGTGAAGCTGAAGCGTGTCGCCGAGCGGGAGAGCCCCTTCCCGGTGCGGACCGTGCTGGTGATGGACGCCACCACCGGGCAGAACGGGCTCATCCAGGCGCGGGAGTTCCATCGCGCGCTTTCGCTCGACGCGCTCGTGTTGACGAAGCTGGACGGTACGGCCAAGGGCGGCATCGTCGTCGCGGTCGCACGCGAGCTTGGGCTACCGGTCGTGCGGGTCGGCGTGGGCGAGGGTGCGGACGACCTGCGTCCCTTCGACCCGCACGAATTCGCGCGGGCCGTCGTGGGCTCGGACGCCAGCTGACGCCGATGAACGCGCCTGTGTTCATCTTCTGGCGGCGGTCCGACCGGCGCTACTATGTGGCACTCCTGATCCTCACGGCACTGCTGGCGATCGTCGTCACCCTGTTGAACGTCGTCTTCAGCGTGAACAGGATCGACGGCGGATCCATGGAGCCCGCCCTCAGAGACGGTGATCGGATCCTCGCGACCCGCGGCTACGATCGACCCGTCGTGGGCGACATCGTGTCCTTCACGTTCGTCGACCGGAACGGCCGGCCGATCTCGGTGATAAAGCGCGTCGTGGCCGTGTCCGGAGACACCGTCGAGATCGTCGGAGACAGTGCGTGGGTGAACGGCCGCCTGTCCGAAGCGGCTCCTGCGGCGCACATCGGAACGGAAACGTATCGGCTTGGACCGATGACGGTTCCTGACGGCATGGTGTACGTTCTGGGGGACAACCGCCCCGTCTCGCTGGACAGCAGGTGGATCGGTTTCGTGCCGCTGGCCACGATCGACGGCAAGGCGATCGCGATCATCCTACCGCCGCCGAGGATCGGCGGGATTGACGACTGAGCGTCCTCGTCCGTAGGGTGGAGTCCCGTCAACGACCCGGGAGGGCCTGTGTTCGATAACCTCACCGATCGCCTCCAGGCGGTCTTCTCCAAGCTCACCGGCAGGGGAGTTCTGTCGGAGGGTGATGTCGATGCTGCCATGCGTGAGGTGCGCATGGCGCTTCTTGAGGCGGACGTGAACTTCAAGACGGTCAAGGAGTTCGTCGCGCGCGTCCGGGATCGTGCGGTCGGCCAGGACGTGATGAAGAGCCTCACGCCGGGCCAGATGGTCGTCAAGATCGTCATGGAGGAGCTCACGGCGCTCATGGGTGGCGCCGAGTCGAAGCTCGTCTTCTCGGGCCGGCTGCCCTCGGTGATCATGCTGGTGGGCCTCCAAGGTTCCGGCAAGACGACCGCCTCGGCCAAGCTCGCGAGCATCCTGCGCAAACAGGGGAAGAGCCCGCTGCTCGTGGCGTGTGACGTGTACCGGCCCGCCGCCATCGACCAACTCGAGGCGCTCGGCCGTCAGCTGGACATCCCCGTGTACCGCGGCGAGGGCAACGACCCGGTGGCGATCGCCCAGGAGGGCGTCCGGCATGCCATCGCCCACATGCGTGACCTCGTGATCATCGATACTGCAGGGCGCCTGCACGTGGACGAGGAGATGATGGCCGAGGCTGCGGCGATCAAGGCGGCGCTGAAGCCCGACCAGGTCCTGATGGTGATCGACGCCATGACCGGCCAGGACGCGGTGACCGCCGCCACGGCGTTCGCCGAGCGTGTCGACTTCGACGGTGTGATCGTCACCAAACTGGACGGTGACGCGCGGGGTGGCGCGGCGCTGTCGGTACGTGCCGTCACGGGTCGGCCGATCAAGTTCGTGGGCGTGGGCGAGAAGCTGGACGCACTCGAGCCGTTCCATCCCGAGCGGATGGCCAAGCGCATCCTCGGCATGGGTGACGTGGTCGGATTGATCGAGAAGGCGCAGGATGCGTTCGACGAGCAGTCGGCGGCGGAGATGGAGGAACGTCTCAAGAGCGGCGCGTTCACCCTCGACGACTTTCTGTCCCAGTTGCAGCAGGTACGCAAGATGGGGTCGCTCTCGGACATCATGAAGATGATCCCCGGTGCCAACAAGCTGCCGAAGGATGCCGAGATCGACGAAGGAGCACTCGGGCGCACCGAGGCGATCATCCAGTCGATGACGCTGCGCGAACGCGCGAAGCCATCGCTCATAAACGGCGCCCGCCGAGAGCGTATCGCGGCAGGGGCCGGGGTTCGCGTCTACGACGTCAACCAGGTGCTGAAGCAGTTCGCCGCCACGCAGAAGATGATCAAGCAGATGCAGGTAATGGAACGGCAGGGCAAGAAAGGCGGCAAACGCCGCCGTTTCGGCATGCCGGGGATGCCGGGGTCGCTGTAGAGTCTGGTACCCCTGCTCTAGAACGCTTTGACCCTCGGGTACGCTTCTCGTATCATTAGTCGCTGCTTTTGCTCAGGAGTGGCCCGACCGGGCCACCTACACGGAGGTGAAGGTTTTGGCAGTCAAGATCCGCCTTGCTCGCGCAGGCGCGAAGAAGGCCCCGTTCTACCGCGTTGTGGCCGCTGACTCGCGTGCGCCGCGCGACGGCCGTTTCATCGAGATCCTCGGCCGGTACAATCCGCGTACCGATCCGTCCACGATCGAACTGAACGTCGAGAAGATCGACGCATGGATCGCCAAGGGTGCGCAGCCCAGCGAGATCGTCGCGAAGCTTCTCGCGATCGCCAAGAATCCCGAGGCTGTGGCTCCCACCAAGGAGTCGGCACTCTCGAAGAAGGCGCAGGCCAAGGCAGAGGCGGACGCGAAGGCGGCCGCTCAGGCCGAGGCGAAGGCCGCCGAGGCCGCGGCTGAGCCTGTGGCCGAGGAAGCTACCGAAGCGGCGGCCGAGTAGCGTGTCGAACCCGGTGGACGTCGACGGTCTCGTCGAGTACCTTGTCACCTCGCTCGTCGAGCATCCCGACGAGGTTCGGATCGAGAAGCGCGTCGGCGCGGAGACGACGACCTACGAGGTGTCGGTGAATCCCGACGACACCGGCAAGGTGATCGGCCGCCAGGGAAGGGTCATCAAGGCCATCCGCGTTCTGGTGCGTGCCGCGGCATCTGCCGATGACGCCGACGCCACGGTCGAAGTCATCGGCTGATCCGATGTCCGCGCCGTACCGACGGCTCGGCCGCATCGTCAAGGCTCATGGAACCACGGGCGAGGTCACAGTCGCGCAGACGGGGGACCTCGCCCTTCCGTTGCCCCTGGACGAAGACGTGTGGGTCGTTCCGCCGCTGCCGTTCGGCGCCGTCCCGCGGCGGATCGAGTCCGTGCGGCCCGGACCCAAGGGTCCGCTCGTTCGCATCGCGGGCGTGGAGTCGGCGGCCGCGGCCCACGATCTGTGTGGGCGGTGGTTGCTCGGGCGGGGTGAGGAGTCGCGTCGCACCGAGGGTCCGGATGCGTTCGTCGGCGCGGCGGTGCGCGATGTTGAGCGTGGTGACCTTGGTCATGTCGTCGATGTCATCGTGACCGGCGCGAACGACGTGCTCGTGGTCGAAGGCGACCGTTATGGCCAGGTCCTCATCCCGGTGATCGACGATGTGATGCGCGGGTTCGACGCGGGTGGGATCACAGTGGCGTTGCTCGACGGACTGATCGACGAGGACAGCTGATGCGGATCGACGTATTGACGATATTGCCGGATCTGTTCGTGCCGTTCCTCGGCACCTCGATCGTCGGGAGGGCGTGTGCCACGGGTGCGGTGGATGTGGCGACCCACGATCTTCGTGATTGGACGACGGACCGTCATCGGACCACCGATGATTACCCGTTCGGCGGCGGACCCGGGATGGTGATGAAGCCCGAGCCGGTCTACCGGGCGCTGGACGCCATAGAGGCCATGTCCGGCGAGCCGTCGACGGTGGTCGTGCTCTCTCCGCAAGGTCGCCGGCTCGATCAGGCACTGGTGCGCGACCTCGCACGACGTCGGCGCCTCGTACTCGTGTGCGGGCGATACGAAGGGTTCGATGAGCGGATCCTCGCTCGCGCCGACATGGAAGTCTCGCTCGGAGACTACGTGCTCACCGGGGGTGAGCTCCCCGCGATGGTGCTCATCGATGCCATCGCCCGCTTACAGCCGGGTGTACTGGGGCATGACGAATCCGCGGCGGATGAGTCGTTCACCGAGGGGCTCTTGGAGTATCCTCAGTACACACGTCCCGCATCGTTTCTCGGGATGGATGTTCCGGAGGTCCTCACGAGTGGCGATCACGCGCGCATTGCGCGGTGGCGCCGTACCGAGGCGATCAGGCGGACCGCGGAGCGGCGGCCCGATCTGATAGCGAACGCGCACCTCTCGGAGGACGAAAGGCGACTTGCTGAGCAACTACTGGAAGACACGGAGTAGGGACCACGTGACTGACGAGACCGTACACGATAGCACCGCAGAGGGAGTCTACGACGAGGACGATTACGGCGACGAGCTCTACGCCGGAGAGCCGGAGGAGAGGCCGGTATCGTTCGTCCGATGGCTCGCTGAGCTCCTGGTCATGGTCGCCCTCGCGTTCTTGCTGGCAAGCGGCATCAGGGCGTACGTCGTGCAGCCGTACGTGGTGCCCACCGGCTCGATGGTCCCCACGATCGAGATCCAGGACCGGATCATCGCCAACAAGTTCGTGTACCGGTTCGAGCAGCCGGTGGCGGGCGACGTCGTCGTTCTGGACGATCCGACGGGCCATGTGGACACACTGGTGAAGCGTGTCATCGCGGTCGGCGGCCAGACGGTCGATCTCATGGACGGTCAGGTCGTGGTGGACGGCGTGGTGTTGGACGAACCGTACACTCACGGTCTGCCGAGCGACCCCATGAGCCAGCCGATGCCCTATTTCGTCCCGGAGGGGTCGGTCTGGCTGATGGGTGACAACCGTACGAACAGCGCCGACTCCCGGGTGTTCGGCGCGGTGCCGCTCACCGACATCAGGGGTAAGGCCTTCATGTGCTATTGGCCGATCGATCGCATCGGGGGTCTGTAGACCTCACACAGAAGGGCTCGCCGGGCGGGTCGTTGCCTGCGTCCGAAGGCTAGGCTATACTACCCATTCGTGCCTCCTGGCACCTGTGAGAACCCCACTGACTGAACAGGAACGTGTCATGGACAAGATCCGCGCCATCGAGCAGCAGCAGCTGCGTGAGGACATCCCGGCGTTCAGCGTCGGCGATACCGTGAAGGTCATGTACAAGGTCGTCGAGGGCAGCCGCGAGCGCGTCCAGCCGTTCCAGGGCATCGTCATCCGCCGCCACGGCGCCGGTAACCGTGAGACGTTCACGGTCCGGAAGCTCTCCTTCGCCGTCGGCGTGGAGCGCACCTTCCCGGTCCACTCCCCGAAGATCGTCAGCCTCGAGGTCGTGTCGCGCGGCAAGGTCCGGCGCTCCAAGCTGTACTATCTCCGCGACAAGGTCGGCAAGGCCGCCCGCGTGAAGGAACTGCGCTAGAATCACGAACACCGAGAACCGGCGACGGCCCCGGTAGTGCACCGGGGCCGTCTTCTCTTTGGGTGGAGTGTAGACTGTGCGCATGGATGCCCCTTCGCTGGCTACGATACGAGCCCTTATGAGCGCAGCTACTCACGAGCAGCTGCCAGCCCTGATAGCGCGCTACGAGTCGGACTCCCGCTCCGGGGCGGTTCGCGTCGTAGAGCAGGCCCGGCGGCGCCTGGCGCGTGATCGTGAGGAGTCGGCCCGCCTCATCAGGCTGGCCGAAGCGGAGCGCCGGATGATGGACGCGGGCGTCGCGCTCGTCGCCGGCGTGGACGAGGTAGGCCGTGGGGCGCTCGCGGGACCGGTTTCGGCGGGCGCCTGCATATTCGGGCGTGACGTCATGATCCCCGGCCTTGATGACTCCAAGCGCCTGTCTCGAGCATCGCGGGAACGCCTGAGCGGCGAGATCACCGCCGCCGCGCTAGCATGTTCGGTGGGACACGCGGAGCCCGGAGAGATCGACGCCATCGGCATCGCGGGTGCCACCGTATTGGCGATGCGCCGGGCCCTGGACGGCCTCGGCGTGATTCCCGAGCACGTGCTCATCGACGGGCGCCCTGTGGATGTCGGATGTCCCTCGACCGCGATCGTTCGAGGGGATGCCACGGTTCGTGCCATCGCGGCGGCGGCGATACTCGCAAAGGTCGCGCGCGACGCGCTGATGGTCGAGCTTGATGGCGCCCATCCCGGGTACGGGCTCGCCGGCAACAAGGGATACGGGAGTGCAGACCACCTCGCAGCGCTCGCGGATATCGGTCCGTCACCCATACACCGACGCTCGTTCAGTCCCTGTTCGCAGTCCACACTGTTCTAACGGGGTTCGGATCCAGCTTACCGTCCGTTTCACACCCCATGTCACGCTCCTTTCCTACGAGAGGAGTGACATGGACAAGAACGAGATCGGCCGGCGTGGCGAGGATGCTGCAGTGGCATACCTTGAGCGTTCGGGGATGCGGGTGGTCGAGCGGAACTGGCGCGACGGACGCGGGGAACTCGACATCGTCGCGCTCGATGGCGAAACACTCGTGATCTGTGAGGTGAAGACGCGCCTGTCGGTGGCACAGGGCACGCCTGAAGAGGCGATCTCCGCAACGAAGCGCCGACGGCTTGTGCGTCTGGCCGGGTCGTATGTCACCTCACAGGGACTCGAGCCGTGCCCGACGCGTTTCGATGTCATCGCCGTGCGGGTGATCGCCGACGATCGCGCGCTCCTTCGGCACTACCGCGCCGCGTTCGAAGTCGAGTAGGTCGGGCATGCAGGCGACCATCGCGACTGCGACGCTAGTGGGTGTGGACGCCGTGCCTGTGGAGGTGCAGGCCGACGTCTCCGCCGGCCTGCCGGTGTTCGGCATCGTCGGGCTTGCCGATGCCGCGGTCCAGGAGGCGCGCGACCGCGTCCGCGCAGCACTCAGATCGTCCGGCTATGAGTTTCCCAACGCACGGGTGATCGTCAATCTGGCACCCGCACCTTTGCGAAAGCACGGCACCGGTTTCGATCTTCCCATCGCGCTCGCGGTGCTGTGTGCCACCGGACAACTTCCCTGCAGTGCCTTCGCGGGCATCAACGCGGTCGGTGAGTTGGGATTGGACGGTACTGTGAGGGCGGTACCCGGGATGCTGGCACACGCGGTTGCCGCTTCCGGCCAGCGCCGCGCGCTGCTGGGTCCCGCGGATGCGGCGGGGGTGGTCGCTGCCGTACCTGACCTTCATTATCGGCCCGTGTCCACCATCGCGGGGGTGCGAACCGGTCTGCCGGAGGTGGAGAACGACAGGAGCGCGGGACCTCCTCCTTCATGCGGTGTGGCGGTGGACCTCGCAGACATCGCGGGCCACGAGAGCGCTAAGCGCTGTCTGGAGATCGCTGCCACCGGCGGGCACAACATGCTGTTCGTCGGCCCGCCCGGATCGGGCAAGACCATGCTCGCGAAGGCTCTGTGCGGCCTGCTGCCGCCGCTGGAGCCCTCCGAGCGCCTGGAGGCGGCACTCGTCTACTCTGTTGCGGGAAGGGACCCGCTCCCCTGTCTGGCCGGCGTGCGCCCGTTTCGCGCCCCGCATCACTCGTGTTCGATCGCCGGCCTCGTGGGTGGGGGCACGCCGCCGATCCCCGGCGAGATCTCGCTCGCCCATACGGGTGTTCTGTTCCTCGACGAGCTCCCCGAGTTCGGGCCGGGTGCCTTGCAGGCGCTCAGACAGCCCATCGAGGAGGGCGCTGTCACGCTTGTGCGCGCGAATGGAGCCATCCGCTACCCGGCCCGCGTGACCGTGGTCGCCGCGATGAATCCATGCCCGTGCGGTTACGCAGGCGACATTCAGCGCGCCTGCAGCTGCCCGCCGTCCGCGGTGTCTCGCTACAACGCCCGTATCGGCGGGCCGCTCTATGATCGGATGGACATGTCCGTCCGGGTCGACAGGATCGATCCCGCTCTTCTCATCGGTAGCGAGATCGACGCCCGTCCGTCGTCGGAGGCGAGGGAGCGGGTGCTTCGAGCGAGGGAGTATGCGCTCACTCGCGGTCACGGGGAGATCAGGCGATACCTCGACCCTCGCGCCCGCATACTGCTTGAGACGGCGGCGCGACGATCCAGCCTGTCGGGACGGGGCGTCACACGCATGCTTCGGGTGGCACGTACGATCGCGGACCTCGCGCGGGAGCGAACCATCGGCGAGGAGCATGTGGCCGAGGCACTCGGCTACCGAACGTGGGAGTCGCTGTGAGAGGGGAGAGGTTCGTCCTTCACAGAGGATCGCCGGAGTACCCATCGCAGTTGGCGGAGATCCCCGATCCGCCGAAGGCGCTCTACGGTATCGGGGACCCGGCCGCGCTCGTACCGGGTCTCGCGATCGTTGGTGCGCGGCATGCGACACCGTACGGCATCCGCGCCGCACGACTCCTGGCCGGCTGGGCCGCGTCCGCTGGAGTCACGGTCATCTCGGGCGCGGCCATCGGGTGTGATCGTGAGGCACACACCGCGGCACTCGAGGTCGGCGGGAGCACCGTGGCCGTTCTGGGCTGCGGCCCGGATGTCGACTACCCGCGACGGTCGGCGGGCATCCTGAGCGACATGCGGCAGCGGTCCGCCGTTGTCTCCGAGTGTCCGTTCGGCCAAGAGCCTTTGCGCTTCGCGTTCGCCCGTCGCAACCGGATCATCGCGGGTCTCGCATCCGCGGTACTTGTCGTCGAAGCCGGCCTCCCGAGCGGAACCTTCGGCACGGCGGATGCAGCATTGGACGCAGGCCGTGAGGTCCTAGCGGTGCCCGGGTCCATCTTCTCGCCCGAGTCGCGTGGGTCGAACCGGCTGATACGCCAGGGAGCGACAGTGGTGAACGATGTGGCCGACCTGGCGTCGAGCCTGGGGCTGGAGGGCCGAAGCGGGCCCGCTCCGGACACCCAGCGCGACAGCGTGGTTCGCGCACTGACGGCCGACCCGATGCGCCCGGACGATCTGGCACGCAGCCTGGGCCTCGACATCGTCCAGATGGCGCGTACGCTGGGGGCACTGGAGGCTCGCGGGTTGATCGCGCGGTATCCCGACGGGAGGTACGGTATAGGAAGTCGATGAGGCCCCCGGGTGCCGTACAATTGCCGCCGAGGCGAGAAGGAGCATCACGGGTTGGATCAGGTCACCATCATAGGCGCGGGAATCGCGGGCTCGGAGGCCGCCTGGCAGATCGCCTCGCGCGGCATGCCTGTACGTCTGTTGGAGATGCGGCCGGATGTATCGAGCCCTGCCCACCACAGCGCTGACTTCGCGGAACTCGTCTGTTCGAACTCCCTGAAGAGCGACGATCCGCACACCGCGTCCGGCTTGCTCAAGCGTGAACTCGAAGCGCTCGGGTCCGTCATCGTGGCGGCAGCACGGGCCACGGCGGTTCCCGCGGGAGCGGCACTCGCGGTAGACCGAGCGGCGTTCTCATCGCTCGTCACCGACGTCATCAGCGGCCATCCGCTGATCACGGTCACGCGAGGCGAGGCGGTCGACATCCCGGGGGGCGATGTGATCATCGCAACCGGACCGCTCACGAGCGATGGGCTGCAACCGGCTCTGTCCGCACTGGTCGGCACCGAGCGGCTGGCGTTCTTCGATGCGGCCGCCCCGATCGTCGACGCCTCGTCGATCGATGCGAGCCGCGTATTCCCGGCCTCGCGCTGGGATAAGGGTGGCGGTGCGGACTATCTGAATTGTCCGCTCGATCGTGAGGAGTACGAGCGCCTGGTGAAGTCACTCGTCGATGCCCGGCGCACCCACGCAAAGGACTTCGAACGGCGCGAACTCTTCCAGGCATGCCAGCCGGTGGAGGAGATCGCGCGCACGGGTGCCGATGCACTCCGTTACGGCGCGCTCAAACCCGTGGGCCTTGTGGATCCCCGCACGGGAGAGCGCCCTTGGGCGGTGGTGCAGCTGCGCCCCGAGAACCGTGCGGCGTCAGCGTTCAACCTCGTAGGCTTCCAGACGAATCTCACGTTCAGGGAACAGGACCGCGTGCTGCGACTCATCCCCGGTCTGGAGCGCGCCGAGTTCCTGCGCTATGGGGTGATGCACCGCAACACCTTCGTAGACGCTCCGCGTCTGCTCACCCCGGGTCTGGCGCTTCACGCCGAGCCGCGTGTCCGGATCGCCGGTCAACTGTCGGGGACTGAAGGCTATCTGGAGGCTGCAGCCACCGGACTGATCGCCGCATTGGACGTCTGGACCGCCCGCAAGAACCTCCCTCCGTTCGTGCTACCCTCCACGACAGTGCTCGGTGCGCTACTGGCCTACGCCACAGATCCTGATACACACCCGTATCAGCCGATGCACGTGAACTTCGGCCTGGTTCCGCCACTCGGTATGCGTGTATCGGGGAAGCAGCGTCGTTACGCAGCGTATTCGGAGCGGGCGACAGCCGACCGCGACGAGGCGCTGCTGCTCCGGGACGACCTTCGGATCCCGTCGCCGGGACTGGGTCGCGCCGCTGTGACCGGTACGCACCTCGAGGCGAGCCAGCGATGAGTGATCGGCGGACATCGGAGGCGCTGGTCGACGAGTTCATCACGCATTTGCGGGTGGAGCGCAATCTCTCACCCAACACCGTGAAGGCCTACTCGGCGGACCTGACCTCGTTCCTCGCATGGGCCGAGCGCGAGAACGTGCACATCCTCGACGCCGACCATCGCAGGTTGCGCCGATTCCTCGCGGAACTCGACCGCGCGCGCTACGCGAAGCGTACGATCGCGCGTCGCCTGGCCGCGGTCCGCTCCCTCTACCGCTACCTCGTCATGCGTGGCTACGCCAGCGGCAGTCCGGCGGCCGTGCTTTCGACACCGCGGCTGCAGCGAACGCTTCCCGGGATCGCGCCCGAGCAGCTCGTAGCGGACCTTCTCGCCATGCCGGATGTCAGCACGCCACTCGGCCTGCGTGATGCCGCGATCCTCGAGTTGCTGTACGCGACGGGCGTGCGCGTGTCGGAGTTGAGCGGGCTCGACCTGGGGGACGTCGATCTTGCCGGAGGCACCGTGCGCGTGATGGGTAAGGGTTCCCGTGAGCGGGTCGTGCCCATGCACCCCGCCGCAGTCCGGCTGCTGCGCGAATACCTGGCCGCGGGAAGGACCCGGCTGCAGGGCGCTTCATCAGGAAGCGCGTTCTTCCTGAATCGCTTGGGCACACGCCTCACCGATGGTGGGATCCGGCGTATGATGGAGAAGCATCTCGCGGCGATGGGCGCATCCGCACAGGTGACACCCCATGCGCTGCGCCATTCGTTCGCTACGCACTTACTCGAGAACGGTGCAGATCTGCGCACCGTACAGGAGCTTCTCGGCCACGTTGCGCTCTCAACCACCCAAATCTATACTCACGTGAGTACGAAACACCTGCGTGACGTACACAAAGGGGCACATCCTCGGGCCTGACGGAGGCCAGACTGTATGAGATCCGAACCCAAGTCGGACCTTTCCGCCGCATGGGCAGCGTTCAAAGATAACGGCGACCCGGAGGCCCGGGAGAACCTCATACTCACGTACTCGCCTCTGGTGAAGTACGTCGCTGGTCGTCTCTCATCGAGCCTCCCGCAGACGGTCGACACATCCGACCTCATCTCATATGGCGTCTTCGGCCTGATCGATGCCATCGAGAAGTTCGACACCGAACGCGGCATCAAGTTCGAGACGTATGCCATCGCCCGCATCAGGGGCGCGATCATCGATGAACTCCGTGCGATGGACTGGGTCCCGCGCTCGGTTCGCGCCCGTGCCCGCGAGTTCGAGGCCGCCTATGTGACGCTCGAGAATCGGTTGAAGCGCGTTCCTGATGACGCCGAGGTGGCAGCAGAGATGGGCGTCGCGCCGCGTGAGCTCCAATCGATCCTCACCAAGCTCTCGTACGCATCGGTCATCTCCTTCGAGGAGATGTGGGTGGGTGGTAGCGAGCGGGACGAACATCAGGATCCGCTCTCTGCCATAGCCGATAAGCGCGCAGACGACCCGGTGGACATCTTCGAGAGCGCCGAGGTCAAGGAGATACTCGCTGGAGCTATCGACCGATTGCCGGAGCGCGAGAAGACCGTCGTCGCGCTGTACTACTACGAGGGTTTGACGCTCAAGGAGATCGGGACGGTCCTGGGCGTGACGGAGTCGAGAGTGAGCCAGCTGCACACGAAGGCGGTGCTTCGTCTCCGCGCGCGACTACATGCAGCGCAAGGGTTCGTGCCTGCGACGTAGACCGGCTGAGCACCTCAGTTCAAAGGAGATGTCGTGGCACCCAAGCGCATCCTCGTCGTCGAGGACACCGAGCTGCTGAGGCGGATGTATCGTGATCGCCTGGTTCAGGACGGTTACGAAGTGGCTGATGCGCCCGATGGGCTTGCCGCACTCGGTCTGATCCGGGAGCAGCACTTCGATCTCATCCTTCTGGACCTGATCATGCCGCGCATGGGCGGTATCCAGGTGCTCGAGGCGGTCAAGCAGGATCCGCGCACGCAGTCCATCCCGATCGTCGTGCTCACGAATCTTGGTGAAGAGGAGACCATCGAGCGTGCAGTGTCTCTCGGCGCGGTCGACTATCTGATCAAGAGCGAGACGAGGCCCGCTGACGTCGCCGAGAAGGTGAAGCTCGTGCTCGAGGCGTTCGTCGCAGCCGGTGAGAAGGAGGCAGCGTTCGTCGTCTACCCGGACCCATCCCGCGGTGACATCGATGCGCTCGTGCAGAACGCGGCCCTGAAGCGCCGTCTGTGGTGTCCTGCCTGCGAGAACGAACTCGCCCTCGAGTTGGTGCCCGACCCGAAACGGGCGGGCTGGTACGAGGCGCGGTTCGTCTGCCCGTCCTGCGGCAAGTCGTTCTCCGGCTCGGTCTAGCCGCGCCATTCGCTGGCAGAGCCTGCCTGGGCATCTTGCTCAGGCTGTGGTATCCTACGCCCCGCTCTTATCACACACGCCGGTGGATCCCGCGCGAGGTGCCCGCGGCATATGCCTCGGGTCGTAGCGGGAGTTGAATCCGGCGGAGGAACAACCGAAGAAGGAGGTACCACCGTGTCCGTATCGATGAAGAACCTGCTCGAAGCCGGAGTCCACTTCGGCCACCAGACCCGCCGCTGGAACCCGAAGATGAAGCCGTACATCTTCACGGAGCGTAACGGCATCTACATCCTCAACCTCCAGCGCACCCTTCGCGAGATCGAGACCACGTATCAGTTCGTGCGTGAGATCACCGCGCGTGGCGGCTCCGTTCTGCTCGTGGGCACCAAGAAGCAGGCGCAGGATCCCGTGCAGAAGGAAGCGGAGCGCTCGGGTCAGCCGTACGTCAACCAGCGCTGGCTTGGCGGGATGCTCACGAACTACGTGACCATCCGTGGACGCATCAAGCGCATGACCGAGCTCGAGAACATGGAAGAGTCGGGTTCGATGGCCCTGCTGCCGAAGAAGGAAGCGATCCTCCTTCACCGTGAGCTTGAGAAGCTGCAGCGTGACCTCACCGGCATCCGCGAGATGTCAGACCTGCCGAAGGCAGTGTTCGTTGTCGACACGAAGCGCGAAGCGATCGCAGTCAAGGAGGCGCGCCGACTCGGCATCCCGCTGATCGGCCTTGTGGATACCAACGCCGACCCGGACGAGGTCGACTACGTAATCCCCGGTAACGACGACGCGATCCGTTCGGTCGCGCTCATCTGCCGCGTGATCGCCGACGCAGCGATCGACGGCCGTCGTGCTGCCGGACTCAGCACGCCCGATGAGGATGCGGCCGCTTTCGCTGCTTCCGAGACCGTGCAGGTCGAAGCCGCCGAGGCAGCACCCGCCGAAGCCGCCATCGCCGCCGAGCCGGCCGCGGAACCCGTCGAGGCCGCTGCCGTCGAGCCGGCCGCGGAACCCGTCGAGGCCGCCGAGTAGCACCCCGCACGTCACTACACGAGGACAGTATCCCGGCCCGCATCGGGCCGGTAGAGGAGGATCGATGGAGATTACCGCTGCCATGGTGAAGGAGCTTCGGGAGGCCACCGGAGCAGGCATGATGGACTGCAAGAAGGCGCTCATGGAGGCCGACGGCGATATGGAGGCCGCGGTCGACGTGTTGCGCACCAAGGGTCTCGCCGACCTAGCGAAGAAGGCCGGTCGCGCTACCAACGAGGGCATCGTCGGCGGGGCGGTCAGCGCCGATGGCCGCACGGGCACCATCCTCGAAGTGAACTGCGAGACCGACTTCGTCGCTCGCAACCAGAACTTCAAGGAACTCGTGGCCGAGTTCGCGAACGAGATCCTCGTGGGCGCTCCGGCGGATGTGGCCGCCCTCATGGCGCAGACGCACTCACTGCGTCCTGAGATCACCGTGGAGCAGCGTCTCGGCGAGGCGGTCAGCAAGCTTGGCGAGAACATGGGCATCACGCGTTTCGCGCGTTTCGAGCTGACCACGGCGGCCGGTTGCATCGGCGTCTACATCCACGGAGTGGGCAATATCGGTGTTCTCGTCGAGCTCAGTGCCGCCACCCCTGAGGCTGCAGCATCGCCGGTGGCCGGCGGGTTCGCGAAGGACGTGGCCATGCAGATCGCGGCCGCGGCGCCGATCTCGGTTCGCCGCGAAGAAGTCCCCGCAGACGTGGTCGCGCACGAGATGACAATCTACAAGGCCCAGGCCGCCGAGACCGGCAAGCCCGAGGCCATCCAGGAGAAGATCGCCGAGGGTCGTCTCGACAAGTTCTTCAAGGAGTTCTGCCTTCTCGAGCAGGCCTTCGTGAAGAATCCCGACCTCACCGTCCAGCAGCAGGCGGAGCAGGCCTCCAAGGAGGCCGGCGGTGCCCTCGATGTCGTCCGTTTCGTGCGGATGGTGCTCGGGGAGACCAATCCTGAGCCGAGGGTCGGCTGCGGCTGCTAGTGTTCGTATGACAACGGGGCGGTGCGACGCACCGCCCCGTTGGTCTATCATCGCGTAGGGTTCACATGCCCCGCGCCACGTCGTCCGCTCGTGAGGAGGACCCTTGTCGGCCTACCGGTACAAACGCGTCCTGCTGAAGCTTTCGGGTGAGGCGCTCATGGGGGACGCCGGTTACGGTATCGACCCCGAGGTCCTCGAATCACTCGCGGGACAGATCAAGGAGGTCACCGACGGCGGAGTCGAAGTCGCGATCGTCGTGGGCGGGGGCAACATCTTCAGGGGCATCGCGGCTTCAGCCAGGGGGATGGATCGGGCGCAGGCCGACTACATCGGCATGCTCGCCACGGTCATGAACGCCCTGGCCCTGCAGGATGCGATGGAGGCGGCGGGCGTGTTCACGCGTGTGATGTCGGCCATCGAGATGCGTTCGGTGGCCGAGCCGTACATACGTCGGCGAGCGATCCGTCACATGGAGAAGGGCCGCACGGTGATCTTTGCCGCCGGCACCGGGAACCCGTACTTCACCACCGATACGACGGCGGCGCTGCGCGCTCTCGAGATCGACGCCGAGTGCATCATGAAGGCCACCAAGGTGGACGGTGTCTACGACGCCGACCCGAAGGTCGCACACGATGCGGTGAAGTTCGACGAGCTCACCTATATCGACGTGCTCAACCGCGGGCTGAAGGTCATGGACAACACGGCGATCAGCCTCGCGATGGACAACGGACTGCCTATCATCGTCTTCAACATGGAACGTGAAGGGAACATCGCGGCCGCCCTCCGGGGTGAGCCCGTCGGAACGATCGTGAGGGGAGGCGTCTCATGACGACGAACACGGTGAAAGAGGCCGCCGAGCGTATGGATAGGGCACTCGTCGCGTTGTCACACGAATTCGGCGGCGTCCGCACAGGTCGCGCTTCGGCCGGGATCCTGGACAAGGTGATGGTCGAGTACTACGGAGCGCCCACGCCGCTCAAACAGATCGCCTCGGTGAGTGCCCCCGAGCCCCAACTCCTCGTGGTGAGCCCCTACGACAAGAGCGCGCTCAACGTGATCGAGAAGGCCATCCGCTCGGCCGACCTCGGCTTCAACCCCTCGAACGACGGCATCGTCATCCGCGTGCCCTTCCCGCCGCTCACAGAAGAGCGTCGCAAGGAACTCGTGAAGCTCTGTCGTCACTACGCCGAAGAAGCGCGCGTGGGTGTGCGCAACATCCGGCGCGACGCGAACGATCACTTCAAGCGTATCGAGAAGGATCATGAGATCTCCGAGGACGATCTGCGCCGCCTGGAGGTCGAGACACAGAAGGCCACCGACGCGCATATCGCCGAAATCGACGAGATGCTGAAGCGCAAAGAGACGGAGATCATGGAGGTCTGACGCCCCGATGTCTCCGACACGAGCATCGCTCGAGGACGCCTTCACGACCCGCCACGACCGGGAGCTGCTCGACAGGCTCGACACGGATGCGGTGCCTCGTCACGTGGCCATCATCATGGACGGCAACGGCCGCTGGGCGGCCAAGCGTGGCCTTCCGCACGTCTTCGGGCACCGGGCCGGGGCCAAGGCGGTCCGTGAGTCGATCATCGGCTGCCTCGAACTCGGCATCGAGTACCTCACGATCTACTCGTTCTCGAGCGAGAACTGGCGCCGCACCGCCGACGAGGTGAACGGCCTCATGGCGCTGTTCGTCGAGGTTCTGGAGAACGAACTCGACAACCTCATGCGACAGGGTGTGCGCGTGCGTGTGGTGGGTAGCGCCGAAGGTGTTCCGTCGGCCACCATGGAAGCGTTCCGGCGGACCGAGGAGCGGACCAGCCAGAATTCCAGGCTCACTCTGGCGGTGGCGCTGAACTACGGCGGGCGCATGGAGATCGCGCACGCCACGCGACTCATCGCCGCGGAGGCCGCCGCAGGGACGCTCGATGTCTCGGCGATCGACGAGGATCTCATCGCCGCGCATCTCTACACGAGCGGGATCCCCGATCCCGACCTGATGATCAGGACGAGTGGGGAGATGCGCATCTCGAACTTCCTCCTGTGGCAGGTCGCGTACTCCGAGCTCTGGGTGACCGCGACGCTGTGGCCCGACTTCAAGCGGGGAGACCTGCTCCGCGCGGTCATCGACTACCAGCAGCGTGCGCGCCGGTTCGGCGGCCGCTGATGGCGGGACGACTGCGCGATCTGAGTGTGCGCGCCGGTACCGCGCTGCTCCTTGGGCTGGTGATGCTGGGCTCCCTCTTCTTCGGCGGAGCGCTCGGCCTTGCTGCTGTCATGGCCGTCGTGGCCACCATGGCCACGATCGAGTTCTACGCGCTCACCCGCAGAGAGGGCCGTCTGCCGTCCGAACTGGTGGGCCTGATCGCGGTTGCGGCGATGCCGTTCGCGACCGCAGGCTGGGGTGCCCTCGGTCTCACCGCAGTCGTTGGCATCCTGGTGATCAGCGCGTTCTTCTGGCACGTGATGATTCGGCAGATCCGTCTGTATGACACCGGAGTGACGCTCTTCGGCGCGGTCTATGTCGGGTTCACGCTCGCGCACGTGGTCCTGGTGCGCGAGTTGGGTCAGGGTATGTGGCTGACGTTCATCATGATCGCCAGCATCTGGGCCAACGATTCCTTCGCGTACATCGCCGGCTCCACGGTGGGACGTCACAAGATGGCGCCGCGCATCTCGCCGAAGAAGTCCTGGGAAGGGTTCGCCGCCGGCACGCTCGCCACCACCGGAGTCTGGGTCGCGGCCAACGCGTTACCCGGGATCGAGCTGCCGCTTGTCTGGCGCGTCGCGATCGGGCTTGCGGCTTCTCTCGCCGCGGTCATCGGCGATCTCTCCGAATCCAGGATCAAGCGTGAGGTAGGGGTGAAGGACTCCGGCACGCTGCTGCCTGGTCACGGCGGCTATCTCGACCGGTTCGACAGCTTTATCATGGTCGCGATCGTCACCTACTACATGCTCTTCATGGCGGGTATGCGATGAGCCGTCTTCGTGTCGCCCTACTCGGCTCCACCGGATCGATCGGCCGGCAGGCGCTCGACGTCGCGGCACGCCATCCGGAGCGTATCGAGATCGTCGCGCTCGCCGCACATTCGAGCGTCACGGCTCTGCTCGATCAGGCCGCACGGTTCGGTGTGCACGACATCGCGCTGGCCGATGCGGAGGCCGCGGAGACCGCGGCTCGCGAGCTCGGTCGACCGGTCGGCGCGGGTGCCGAGGCGCTCGAGCGAATGGCAGGGGAGGGTTCGGCCGACCTCGTTCTGAACGCTCTGGTGGGCGCCGCCGGTCTCCGCGCGTCGGTGGCCGCGCTCCACTCTGGAGCTCGCCTCGCCCTCGCGAACAAGGAGTCACTCGTGGTGGGAGGCGAGCTGGTTACGGGTCTCGGCCTCGACCGCATCATCCCGGTGGACAGCGAGCACTCGGCCATCTACCAGTGCCTGATCGGCGAGCCGGCGGATGCGGTCTCCCGCATCTGGCTCACGGCGTCGGGCGGCCCGTTCCGGGGCGCCACTCCGGCCCGGCTGCACACCGTCACCGTGGAGGAAGCGCTCGCGCACCCTCGATGGACGATGGGCCCCAAGATCACCATCGATTCGGCCACGCTGATGAACAAGGGCCTGGAGGTGATCGAGGCGCACCACCTCTTCGGCGTCTCGTACGACCAGATCGCGGTGGTCGTCCATCCGCAGTCATGCGTCCACTCGATGGTGGAGTTCGCCGATGGGTCGGTCAAGGCCCACCTCGGGGCGACGGACATGCGCATCCCCATCCAGTATGCGTTCAGCCACCCCGACCGGTGGGATGCGCCGCTGCCCCCGGTCGACTTCCGCAGTCTCGGTGCGCTCGATTTCGAGGAAGCGGACACCGAGACGTTCCGCTGCCTCGCGCTGGCGCTCGAAGCGGGTCGCGCTGGCGGCACGATGCCTGCGGTGCTGAACGCCGCCAACGAGGTCGCCGTCGCGGCGTTCCTTGACGGGCGGATCTCCTTCGACGACATCCCTCGCATCGTCGAGCGAGTGATGGAAGCGCACACGACCGGCGCGGCCCTCGATCTCGAGACGGTCGAGGCCGCCGACAGATGGGCGCGCACGCGCGCGGCCTCACTCACGCGCTGAGGCCTGGCGCGCGACTTGCTCGTCAGGTAGACGGACCACTCGTCTCCGAACAGGAGTTGCTATGACCGAAACGCTCGGCGTGTTCCAGACCGCCCTCTGGGGGATTCTCACGTTCTCGATCCTCATCGTCCTGCATGAGATGGGACATTTTCTGGCCGCCCGCGCCTTTGGCGTGAAGGTCCATGAGTTCATGCTGGGCCTGCCTGGTCCGGCACTGCGCCTTCGCACCAAGAACATGGTGTGGGGCGTCACCGCGGTGCCCTTCGGTGGCTACGTCCGCATCGCCGGCATGGAGCCCGGCGAGGAGGACGCGCTGCTCGGAGACGCACTTGTGGCCATACGGGACCACGGACCGCTGGGCATCGCCGAACTCCGCCGGATCCTCGACGTGGGTGACGAACGTGCCGAGTCGATCCTGCGCTCGCTCGAGGAATGGAAGGCGATCGTTCCGGATGAGAGGGGCAGCTACGCGCTGGCCGTCGACGGAGAGGTCGGCGGACGGGACGCAGCGGGGCTCCTGGATACCGCACGATCCGTGACGTACCGGGGTCAGTCGACATGGAAGCGCATCGTCATCCTCGCGATGGGCGTGGTCACCAACCTGGTGGTTGCCGTGGTGACGCTGACCGTCTTCTTCTCGATCTGGGGCTACGTGGACCTGACCACGAGGATCGACTCGATCTCAGAAGAGTCGCCCGCCTCGGCGGCCGACATCCGCGTCGGTGATCGCCTGCTCGCGGTTGACGGTGAGACGTTCGCCGATTGGGACCGCTTCCAGATAATCCTCGCGACGACTCAGCCCGGCGATGAGGTGACGATCACGCTCGACCGCGACGGAGACCGCCTGGACGTACCGGTGACGCTGGCCGAGCGGGAGGGTCACGGCTTCCTGGGTGTCGGACCCACGGCGATCCCCGTGGAGCATCCGGGACTCTGGGAGAGCACGCGACAGAGTCTTCGGTATCTCGGCCTTGTGGCCCGGTCGATCGGCGACCTGTTCACTCCCGCTAAGTTCGCCGGCACCGTGAAGACCTTCACGGGTCCGATCGGCGTCTCGGTGCTGGCGCAGGACGCGGCCCGAAGCGGCCCGCTCGCATTCGCGGCGCTCATGGCGATGTTGTCGCTCTCACTCGGCCTGATGAACATCCTGCCGCTTCCGCCGCTCGACGGCGGTAAGATCGCTCTGGAACTCGTCGAGCGCGTGGTGGGGCGGCCGCTGCCGCGCACGGTGACGATCGCGTTCAGTGCGGTGGGTGCTGTGCTGCTGTTCTCGCTCATCGGCTACGTGATGTTCCAGGACATAATGCGCTACGCGACCTAGGGGGACGGGTGTGATCACGAGGAGGCGTTCTCCTGTCGTGCGGGTAGGCGACGTGCTGCTGGGGGGAGACGCACCGGTAGCCGTTCAATCGATGACCAACACCGACACGCGGGACCCAGAAGCGACGCTCGCCCAGATCGCGGTACTCGCGGAGGCGGGCTGCGAGATCGTGCGCGTGGCCATCCCGCATGCCGACGCCCTCGACGGCTTCGCCGCCATCTGTGCACAGAGTCCGCTTCCGGTGGTGGCCGATATCCATTTCGATCACCGGCTCGCGATCGAGGCGACACGACTCGGCGCGGCGAAACTGCGCATCAACCCGGGCAACATCGGCGACCTGTCCCGGGTGGACGCGGTCATCGATGCGTCAGGCGAGGCGGGTATCCCGATCCGGATCGGCGTGAATGCCGGCAGTCTGGCTTCGGAGTATCACGACCGGGAGTGGCCGCTCCCCGAGAAGCTCGCAGCGAGTGCGACGTCGTTCTGCGAGCACTTCGAGTCGCGCGGGTTCACCGACATCGTGGTCTCGGCGAAGGCTTCATCGGTCACCACGACCATCGAGGCGTACCGTCTGCTCGCGACCCGTGTCCCGTATCCGCTCCATATCGGCGTGACCGAGGCCGGGACCGCGTTCTCGGGCACGGTGAAGTCAGCCGTGGGCCTCGGCACGCTGCTCGAGAGCGGCATCGGCGACACCCTGCGCGTATCGCTCACGGCTGATCCCGTGGAGGAGGTGCGCGTGGCCTGGGAGATTCTCGCCGCGCTCGACATCCGCCGCCGCGGACCGGAGCTCATCTCGTGTCCCACGTGCGGGCGCTGTGAGGTCGATCTTGTCCCGATCGCCGCCGAAGTCGAGCGGCGCCTGCGGGAGATGCCGTCACCCGTGAAGGTCGCGGTGATGGGTTGCGTCGTGAACGGCCCCGGTGAGGCCCGGGAGGCCGACGTGGGTGTGGCAGCCGGCAAAGGCGTAGGACTGCTCTTTCGACACGGCGAACCCGTGCGCAAAGTCCCCGCTTCCGAGATCGTGGACGCGCTCTTCGAGGAGATCGCGCTACTCGAGCGTGCCGGTGACGCTTAGCCGCGGGAAGTTCGCCGCCCGCTGTCGGCTGCGGTATCCTCTCCTGTGACCGTTACGCATGACATCCAGGGAGAATCAGCATGTCTGAGAAGATCCGCATCGCCATCGTCGGCGGGGGCCGCACCGGCGCACCGCTGCTTGAAGCGCTGAGTGCGCTTCCGTATATCGACGTCATCGGCGTGGCCGACCGTGACCCCATCAGCACCGGCGCTCGGTTCGCGCAGGAACATGGCATCTTCTATACCGAGGAGGCCAGTGTCCTCGGCGCCAAGGCGCATGAGATCGACCTCATCATAGAGGTCAGCGGCGACCCCATGGTGAAGCCGGCGCTCAAAGACGCGTTCCGCGCGCAGGGGAACACCGAGACGATCATCGTCCACGACCTCGTCGCGCGCCTGCTGATGACGCTGGCGACCGATTCCGGCGAGCTCGTGCCGAGCATGCATCCGTCCGACCGGGGCATCGGCTAGCACCCCGCGCTGTCGTACCTCCGCCACCACCGAACAGGAGCAGCATGTCCGTCGCCTTGCGAATGACCGACCTGTACGCACCCACTCTGAAGGAGGAGCCCGCCGAGGCCGAGGTGGTCTCGCACCGGCTGCTCCTGCGCGCCGGCATGATGCGCAAGGCGGCCGCGGGCATCTACACGTTCCTGCCGCTCGGCTACCGTAGCGTGCGCAAGGTGGAGCAGATCGTGCGCGAGGAGATGGACGCGATCGGCAGCCAGGAGATGCTGATGCCCATCGTTCAGCCCGCCGAACTGTGGCAGCAGTCGGGAAGATGGGACGTGTACGGCCCCGAGCTGGCACGCCTCAAGGACCGGCAGGGTCGCGAGTTCTGTCTCGGCCCGACGCACGAGGAGATCATCACCGCGACGATCCGCGACGAACTGCGCTCGTACCGGGAGCTGCCGGTGTCGCTCTACCAGATCAACACGAAGTTCCGCGATGAGATGCGGCCGCGCTTCGGGCTGCTCCGCGGACGCGAGTTCATCATGAAGGACGCGTACTCGTTCCACGCCACGGAGGCGTCTCTCCAGGAGCACTACGACGCCATGGCGGGCGCCTACGGCCGGATCTGTGAGCGTCTCGGCCTCGCGTGGCGGCCGGTGGTGGCCGACTCCGGCCAGATCGGCGGCTCGGTGACCACCGAGTTCATGGCTCTCGCCGAAAGCGGCGAGGCAGCGCTCGTGTACTGCGATTGCGGGTACGCAGCCAACGTGGAGGCTGCGGAAGCCATCGTGTCGTACGAACCTGCCGCCACCTCGTCGAAGCCGCTCGAGCGGGTGCACACGCCTTCGGTGCAGACCATCGCCGAGCTCGCGGCGTTCCTCGGGGTCGACGCGCGCCATACCGTGAAGACCATGGCCGCCCGTACACCCGCGGGCGCGCTCGTCTTCTTCAGCCTGCCCGGGGACCGCGAGCTCAACCCGCTCAAGGCCGAGGGGATCGTTCCCGGCGCGGAACTGCTTACCGAGGAGGACTTCGCTCGTTTCGGCATCCAGAAGGGCTTCGTCGGGCCGGTGGGCGCGCCCGAGGGGACGCTCATCGTCGCTGACCGCGCGCTCAAGGCGGAGCTCGCCTGGACCGTGGGTGCGAACGAGCCCGACTACCATCACACCGGCGCGCTGCCGGGGCGCGACTTCGCCATCGACGTGTGGGCCGACCTTGTGACGGCCGAGCCCGGCGACGCGTGTCCGGGCTGCGGGGCCGCCCTGCAGTCCGCTCGCGGGATCGAGGTCTCGCAGGTCTTCCAGCTCGGCACGAAGTACTCCACGTCGATGCACGCGACCTTCACCGACGAGTCCGGTGCAGAGCAGCCGTTCATCATGGGTTGCTACGGGGTGGGCATCACGCGTTCGCTTGCCGCGGTCATCGAACAGCACAACGACGAGCACGGCATCGTGTGGCCGGTGAGCGTCGCGCCGGCAGAGGTGGCCGTGCTGCCGCTGTCGGCGGACGAGACAGTCACACCCGTGGCCGAGCGGCTCTTGAACGAGCTCGCGCAGGCGGGCGTGGAGACCGTCATCGACGACCGTGACGAGCGCGCTGGCGTGAAGTTCGCCGACGCCGACCTGATCGGCTGGCCGTTCCAGCTCGTTGTAGGGAAGAAGAGCCTCGCCGACGGCGTCGTGGAGATCAAAGACCGCTCGACGGGAGAACGGACCACGGTTGCGGTGGATTCGGCCGTCGATCATATCGCCGGGCTGGTGAAGGCGGCCAAAGGCGCGCTCCTGAGAACCTGATACGACCGGTTTCCCGCCCGGCGCCGTCTTTGACCCGTTCGGGCCCTGTGCTACAATCCCTCCGAACGACACATGTCCCGTGCGAGAAGTGGGCTTACCCCCGCTTCTTTTGTTCTGGAAGGAGGTCCGGGCATGGCTTCAGTCGTTGATGAACTGATCGCGCTGCTCGAGCCTCTTGCCGTGGACCATGGGCTCGATCTGGTCACTGTCGAGGTCATGGGCGGCCACAAGCACCAGACCGTCCGCGTGTACCTCGACCGTGAGGGCGGCATCGACATCGACGCCATCGCCGAGGCCAACGAGTGGGTCTCCGACGCCCTCGATGGGCTGACCCGGCTGAGCGGACCGTACACGCTCGAGGTCTCGTCGCCCGGTATCGAGCGCGTGCTCAGGAAGCGGCGGGACTTCGTCCGTTTTGCGGGCGAGCAGGTGAGCGTCCAGCTCACACAGGCTCTCGACGGCCGGTCGAAGATGACAGGCCGCCTCGTGGCACTCGACGGCGACGATGTCGTGATCGAGGCGGACGGGAAGGAACATCGCGTAGCGTTCGACGTGATCGAGCGCGCACGCTTGAAGGTCGACTTCGATTCGGCCAACGAAAGGGACGGGAAACTCACATGAGCTCCGAACTGATGGAAGCCCTCAAGGAACTCGCTCGTGAGAAGAACATCGACGAGACGACCATGCTCGAGCGCCTCGAGGAGCAGCTCGCGATCACCTACAAGCGCATCCTGGACACTGAGAACGACTGCTCGGTGAAGATCGACCGCGAGAGCGGCCGCATCTACGTCTACGAGCTGGTGCCCGTCGGCGGCACCGAGGAGGAGCCGATCGTCGAGGCGCGTGACGTCACGCCGCCGGACATCTCCCGCTACGCCGCCACGGCTGCCAAGCAGGTGATCACGCAGTCGATCCGCGAGGCCGAGCGTGAGCAGATCTTCGAGGAGTATGCGGACCGCATCGGTGACAGCATCACGGGCACTGTGCAGCAGTCCGACTCGCGCTACACGCTCGTGAAGATCCGGGAGGGTGTCGAGGCGCTCCTACCCTCGGCCGAGCAGCCTGGCAATGAGCGCTACGAGCACAACCAGCGCCTCAAGGCCCTCATCATCGATGTGCGGAAGACCTCCAATGAGCCATCGATCGTCGTGTCGCGCACGCACCCGAACCTGCTCAAGCGCCTCTTCGAGCTCGAGGTGCCTGAGATCTACGACGGCATCGTCGAGATCAAGAGCGTCGCGCGTGAGCCCGGGCTGCGCTCGAAGGTGGCTGTCTCGTCCCGCGAGCCGGGTCTCGATCCGGTGGGCGCGTGTGTCGGGCCGAAGGGCAGCCGCGTCCGCATGGTCGTGGCCGAGCTCCGCGGCGAGCGCATCGACGTGGTGCCGTGGAACGACGACCCGGCCACGTTCGTCGGCAACGCGCTCTCGCCGGCCAAGGTAGCCCGCGTGATCGTGAGCGAGGATGACCACACCGCCACGGTCATCGTCCCCGATGACCAGTTGTCGCTGGCTATCGGCAAGGAGGGCCAGAACGCCCGTCTCGCGGCCAAGCTCACCGGCTGGAGGATCGACATCAAGAACCAGGTGCAGGCGGCCTCGGCGGGTATCTCACCGGTCGGGGATGGCGCAACGGCTGCCGCCGACGATGGCGACGGACGTTGCACCGCGGTGACCAGCTCCGGCATCCGATGCCGCAATCAGGCGCGTCCGGGCAGCCGCTTCTGCGGTGTCCACGAGAAGGAGGGCGCGAACTAGGCGTATGGCTGCTCGCAAGACGCCAACGAGGACGTGTGTCGCGTGCCGGCGAGAGGCCGACAAGCGCGAACTCGTCCGATTCGTACGGGATGCCGACGGTGAGACCCACGTGGACCTCACCGCGAAGGCCGCCGGACGGGGCGCGTCGGTCTGCGCGAACCAGGCCTGCTTCGAGGCCGCAGTAAGCAAGAGAAGGCTCGCTCCCGCGCTCCGCGCGAGTCTTTCAGAAGAAGATGTGGAGCGGTTGAGGAACGAATTCGAGGAGGCGCTCCGGATCCGCGGAGCGGCCGACTCTCGATCTGGACGGTGACGCTGATGCCCGCTATGCGCGTACATGAACTGGCCAAGGAGTTCGGGATGAGCTCGAAGGAGCTCCTTGACCACCTGAACCGGCTCAAGATCCCGGCCCGCAACCACGCCTCCACGCTCGTCGAGGCGTACGTCGACAAGATCCGCAAGGATCTGCACGACGTCATCGAGGTCAAGCAGGCCGAGCTCGAGGAGGAGCGCCGCCGCGAGGAGGAGGCCCGTGCCGCCGCCGAGGCTGCCGAACGCGCCGAGCGCGAGGCCGCCGAGGCTGCACGTATCGCCGAGGAGTCGGCCCGCAAGGCAGAGGAAGACGCCGCACAGAAGGCCGAAGAGGTGGCGCGCGCCAAGGCCGAAGAGGAGCAGCGACTCCGTGAGGCGGAGGAGCACGCCAAGCGCGAGGCCGAGGAGGCCGTCCGCAAGGAGGCCGAGCAGCGTGCCGCTGAGGAGCGTGCACTCCTGGCCGAGCAGGCGGCAAAGGAGGAGGCCGCCGAGGCCGACCGCTACCGCCAGATGGCCAAGGACGCCGAGGCGGCCCAACCGGCTGTCGCCGCTGCCCCCACGAACCTCATCACCGAGGCTGCGAAGATGGTGCAGAGCGACTCGGACAAGCGCAAGAAGAAGACCAAGAAGCCGTCGGGCAGGCGCGAAGCCGCGACGCATGCGCACATCGTCGCCGACGAGAAGCCGCAGGTGGCCAGCACGGTCATCACGCTCGTGCAGAACTCCACGGTCGCGGAGTTCGCCGATGCCGCTGGCGTCACGCCCGGTGAGGTCATCAAGCGTCTCATGATGCTCGGCGACATGCACACCGTGAACCAGCCCATGAGCCGCGATGCCATGGAGATCCTCGCCGAGGACCTCGGCGTCGAAGTGAACGTCGTCTCCCCGGCCGAGGAGGGCTTCGTCTTCGAGGACAAGGAAGAGGACCTCAAGGCGCGTCCGCCGGTCGTCACCGTCATGGGCCATGTGGACCACGGCAAGACGTCACTGCTCGACGCCATCCGCGAGACGGGCGTCGTAGCCACCGAGGCCGGCGGCATCACGCAGCACATCGGTGCGTCGGTCGTGGAGCGCAACGGCAAGCAGATAACCTTCATCGACACCCCGGGTCACGAGGCGTTCACCGCCATGCGTGCCCGCGGCGCGAACATCACCGACATCGTCATCCTCGTGGTGGCCGCCGATGACGGCGTGATGCCGCAGACGGTCGAGGCCATCCACCACGCCAAGGCCGCCGGTGTGCCGATCATCGTCGCCGTGAACAAGATCGACAAGGACGGCGCGAATCCCGAGCAGGTCAAGCAGATGCTCACCGAGCACGAGATCGTGCCCGAGGAGTGGGGCGGCAACAACATCTTCGTCAACGTCTCGGCCAAGAAGCGTATCGCCATCGAGGACCTTCTCGAGATGGTGCTGCTGCAGGCAGAGGTGCTCGAGCTCAAGGCCAACCCCGACACATTCGCCAGCGGCGTGGTCATCGAGGCGAACCTCGACAAGGGCAGAGGCCCGGTCGCTACGGTGCTGGTACAGCGCGGGACGCTCAAGGTGGGGGATGCGATCGTCGCCGGCACGAGCCACGGGCGCGTACGTGCACTCGTCAATCCGCTGGGCGAGACCGTCGACACCGCAGGACCCGCCGACCCGGTGGAGGTCCAGGGGCTCTCGAGCGTGCCGTCGGCTGGTGACGAGTTCCGTGTGTTCGCCGATGAGCGCGATGCGCGCAACCTCGCCGAGGAGCGTTCACTCAAGCAGCGCCTTATCGCTCACGAGCGCAAGAGCCCCGTCACCCTCGACGACCTGTTCTCCCGCATCCAGCGGGGCGACATCAAGGACCTCAACCTGGTGGTCAAGGCCGACGTCCAGGGGTCGATCGAAGCCCTTAAGGACGCACTCGACAAGATGGACCAGGACGAGGTGCACATCAACGTCATCCACTCGGGCGTGGGCGGTATCACCGAGAGCGACGTCATGCTCGCCACCGCGTCCGACGCGATCATCATCGGCTTCAATGTGCGTCCGTTGCCCGAGGCACGCCTTCTCGCCGAGAAGGAGAAGGTGGATATGCGGATGTACCGCGTGATCTACCAGGCCCTCGAGGAGATCAACGCTGCCCGCGTGGGTATGCTCGCTCCCACCATCGAGGAGCGCGAGACGGCACACGTGGAGGTCCGCGACCTGTTCAAGGTGCCGAAGCTCGGCACGATCGCCGGCTGCTTCGTGCAGGAGGGCGAGATCTCGCGCGACGACCAGATTCGCATCGTCCGCGACGGCACGATCATCCACGATGGCAAGCTCCACTCGCTGCGCCGCTTCAAAGACGACGTCAAGAGCGTCAAGCAGGGCTACGAGTGCGGTATCGGAATCGAGAACTTCCAGGACATCAAGGTGGGCGACGTCATCGAGTCGTACAAGACCGTCGAGGTCGCTCGCGAGGAGTAACCCATGAAGAGCACGCCGCGAACCCGCAAGCTGGGGGAGGCTGTCAGAGAGGCCCTCGCCGAGGTACTGCGCGAGGACGTCGCCGATCCGCGCCTCGACTTTGTGACCATCACATCCGTCCAGGTCGCCTCCGATCTCGGCGTGGCCGACGTGTACGTGACGACGCACGGCGACCAGGAGCGCTACGACGAGCTCCTGGAGGGCCTTCGCTCGGCCGACGGCCGGATCCGCTCCGGCCTTGCCCGCCGCGTGAAGCTCCGTATCACGCCCGAACTGCGCTACCACCTGGACACCTCGGTGGACCAGGGCATGCGCATCTACGAGGCGCTCAAGAACGTGCCCCCGAGCATGGCGGGCGACGAGTAACCCTATGGCCGACGAAGACTCCTTCGCAGCCATCGCCTCGTCACTGCGCACCGCGAGGCACGTGGTCATCGGCTCGCACGTCGACCCTGACGGGGATGCCATCGGCTCGTCACTTGGCCTCGCATTCGCGCTCGACCTGCTCGGTGTGAGCAACAGCGTGGTCCTCGGCTCGGGCGATGAGTGTCCGTCCACCTACGCGTTCCTGCCCGGGTCGGAGCGGTTCTCCCCCCCGCAGCCGGTTGATGCGCCGTACGTGTTCATCGCGCTCGATTGTCCCGACCTGCGCAGGCTTGGCGTCGCGGCCGATCTTGCGCGTGCGGCGGATACCCTGCTCACGATCGACCACCATCCGGACGCCGCTGCTGAGGGTTCGGAGAACATCGTCGACAGCGCGGCAGCCGCCACCGGCGTGCTCGTCTGGCGGCTGCTGCCACACCTCGGCGTCATCCCCGACGTGAACGTGGCGACCTGCCTCTATACGGCGGTCCTCACCGACACCGGCCGCTTCAGCTACTCGAACACCAGCCCTGACACGCTGCGGATCGCGGCGGACATGGTGGATGCCGGCGCCCATCCGCACGAGATCTACACCGCGGTGTACGAGAACCGCTCGGCCGGCGCCCAGCAGCTCGTCGGTCGCACCCTCCAGCGCGTGAAGCTCGTCAATGGCGGACGCGTCGCCTACTCGTGGATCGGCGAGACCGACTTCACCGAGACCGGCGCACGGCCCGAGGAGGCGGAGAACCTCATCGACTTCGTGCGTGCCCTCGGCGGTGTGGATGTGGTCTTCCTCGCCAAGGTGAACGCCTCCACGGTCCGCTGCAGCCTGCGGGCGAAGTCCGGCACCGATGTGGGAGCCGTGGCGCGCACGCTGGGCGGTGGCGGGCACCGCGCCGCCGCGGGCTGCACGAGTGAGGGCACGCTGGACGACCTCCTCGCACGGCTGCTGCCGCTTCTTCCTGGCGCGCAACGATGAGACCCCGCCGAGGCGCCACCGATCTTGCCGGAGTCCTGCTTGTCGACAAACCAGCCGGTCTCACCAGCCACGACGTCGTCTCGGCCCTCCGCACGGCAACGGGGGAGCGCCGCATCGGTCATTCGGGCACGCTCGACCCGATGGCCACGGGGCTGCTCGTGGTGATCATCGGCCGCGCCACCCGCCTCGAGCGCTATCTGGTGGGCCACGACAAGTCCTACGACGCGCGCATCGCCTTCGGCAAGCTCACCGACACCCTCGACGCTGAGGGGACGGTCACCGAGACCGCTCCGGTGCCGCCGCAGGTCCTCGACGAGACGTTCGCGCGCGACGTGCTGGCGCGCTTCGTGGGGCCGCAGGACCAGATACCGCCCGCCTACTCGGCCATCAAGCGGGGCGGGATGTCCGCGCACCGCGTGGCGCGTGCGGGGGGTACCCCCGTGCTCGAACCACGTTCCGTCGAGGTCTACGAGGCTTCGTTGCGGGGCATCAACGCAAAGGGCCCCACGTGGGACGTCTCCTTCTCTGTCTCGAAGGGCACGTACATCCGCTCGCTCGCGCGCGACATCGGGGAAGCGGCGGGCACGCTCGCGCATCTTTCTGGCCTCCGTCGTACTCTTGCGGGCACCGCCGCGATCGACGGCGCGCTCAGCCTGGAAGCAGCCGTCGCCGCCGCGGAGGAGGGGTTGCTCGAGGACCATCTCGTCGATCCCGTCACGCTCCTGGGAATGCCCGTCGTGGAGGTGACGCTGGAAGACGTCCGCGACGGCCGTTCGGTGGCCGCGTCAGATGCCGCCATCGCCGAGGACGAGGCTGTGGCCATCGTTGCCGCCGACGAGTTGCTCGGCGTGTATCGCCGTCGCGGGAACATGCTCACACCCGAGACGGTCCTCTCGCCGGGAGTGCCCCGATGACATCGGTCATGACGCACAGCGCCGGGCGTCATGAGATCGGCCCGGCCGTCATCGCCATCGGGGTGTTCGACGGAGTGCACATCGGCCACCAGCAGCTCATCTCAGACACGATCGCCATCGCCCGCGATAAGCGCTGCACGGCCTGCGTGCTCACGTTCGACCGTGATCCCGACCAGGTTGTGACGCCGTCGCATCCCGCTCCGCAGCTCATCTCGTTCGCCGATAAGGTGCGTCTCATCTCGGCCCTCGGGCCGGACGCGGTCCTCATCGTGCCGTTCGACGAGTGGCTCGCCTCGCTGTCGCCCGATGATTTCTGCATCGACGTGCTGCTCGATGCCGCCGAACCCGTCGCGTGCGTGGTGGGCTATGACTTCCGCTTCGGCACGCGCGCGTCGGGGGATGCCGACACACTGCGCGCGCTCGGCTCGCTCCATGGCTTCCAGGTGGTCACCCACCCGCTCGTCCACGCCGATGGTGCGCCGGTGACCTCCACGCGCATCCGCGCACTCGTCGCCCAGGGCGACGTGACTGCCGCCGCGCGGCTGCTTGGCCGGCCGCACCGCCTGCACGGCGAGGTCGTCCGTGGCAAGGGGCTCGGCGCGACGCTCGGTACTCCCACCGCCAACCTCGCCGTGCCACGAGAGTTCGCACTACCCGCCGATGGCGTCTACGCGGGGTGGGCCACCGTGGCGGAGGGACGCTTCGCGGCGGCGATCTCGGTCGGCCTGCCGCCCACGTTCCCCGACGCCACCTGTGTGCTCGAGGCGCACCTGCTCGGCTACGCAGGCGAGCTCTACGGCCAGCCGATCATGCTGGAGTTCGTAGAGCGCATCCGCGACCAGCACGCGTTTCAGGATCGCGAGACGCTCGCCACCGCCATACACGCGGACGTGGTGCGGACGAGCATGCTGCTCGGCTGAGAGGTTGATCGACAGAGGCCGTGCAACGGGCCGGCATCTGTGATCCTCCGCCACACCTAGTGCCAGAAACCGCTGTTCACGGTGCGGTTCGTCTGATCTTCCCTGGTGGATATCGTGCCTGAGGGAGCTGCTCTTGTGGGACCCCTGATGCTTGTGCGGGCGTGAGACGACAAGCCCTTGGCACACGTCTGCCAGACTCAGTGCAACAGGGATGCTACGTCAAGAGTCTTCGTGACGTGAGTTTGAGCCACCGGCGCACGGGGGTGCGTTACGTACCGCCCTCCCGGCCGATTACCCGATCCGCTGGAGACGTTCCTTCCAGCGCTCGATGACCTCCGGGTTCTTG
>WOYI011465814.1_pt1 | contig 81249 bp, 92 predicted proteins | sample 6423411 | NCBI WGS metagenome assembly WOYI01 (sample SAMN13441803, study PRJNA592873) | oil field metagenome | biome: oil field; feature: oil-well bore; material: oil-contaminated soil; isolation source: oil-contaminated soil from oil-well borehole | place: Germany: Wietze | collected 2016-10-18 ...
TTGGATTGTCTCCAAATGCTAACCATAAGACTAGCCAGCTAAACACGTACGAATAGTTAAACCTATGATATTTATATGCTTTTCGCTATTAACTACTTAAATAATTTTTTAATTAATAAATAAATTAAAATGAATACGCAAATTTTCCGGGTGGAAGCATCAGATGCTCATCAATTGCTGCCGCTGGCAAGATTGGTCGGTGCCAGCCCTCTCTTATCATGAAATATCTGCAATTGAAGGGGAATTAGAATTATTTTTTGCAGGATGAGAACAATGTCAAAAGTGATAGCGGGGAGTAGATTTGAACTACTGGTCTACGGGTTATGAGCCCGTCGGGATATCCTGACTACCCTACCCCGCTTCATATGGGACATACTCAGTGATTTATACTTGCTTATAAGGCTTGCGTATAGAAGCTATCGCCACTTGCCTGGATAGACCCATATGGAGCATCGTCCTGCTCTCACTTCCCTTGAATTGACCTTGCCCAGAGATGCCGTTTGGAATGGGCGCGATTGATTCAGCCCTGGATTGGTTGGCAAGCATTTGTCTGCAGGGATTCGTTAAGCTGAGACTCGTTTACTTAATGTATCACCTGTTCAATCATCTCTTATGCTGCTGATGGGCGCAGACGAGGCAGGAAAAGGGCCTGTTATTGGTTCCATGTTCGTAGCTGGACTGGTGATCGATGAGGAGAGGTTTTTTGACCTTGCCGCCCTGGGGGTGAAGGACTCCAAGATGCTCTCGCCAGCGAAGAGGGAGGCTCTGGCGAGAAAGATCACCACCATTGCTACCGATCAATACATTCTAGAGGTCAGGGCGGAGGTGATCGACGAACTGCGCCTGGTTATGACCATGAATGATATCATGGTGAGAAGCTTCTCCCAGGTGGTGGGACGACTGCATGCCGATAGGGCGATTCTCGATGCCGCTGATGTTAATGCGGAGAGGTTTGCCCGGGCAGTTCGCTATCATTCGAAAACCAGCATGGATCTGATCGCAGAGCATAAGGCAGACCAAAGGCATCATGTCGTCTCTGCCGCCTCAATTCTGGCCAAGGTGCGCAGGGACCAGTCCATGCGGGAGCTGGAGAGCGAGATGCACTGCAAGATCGGGAGTGGATATCCTCATGATCGCGATACTATCGCCTTTCTCTCGGAGTGGGTTCGAGAGAATAATGACCTCCCTCCCTGCGCCAGGCATAGCTGGACAACGGCACAACGCATCAAAGCTAGTTTTATATAGGCCGCCTGAAATCAAGATGCCTAAGAAGGGATCAAATGGATATAGAGGATACTTTGCTCATGATTCCAGGGCCGGTCAAGGTCGCACCACGAGTGTTGCGCGCCATGTCCAAGCCCATGATCAGCCATAGAAGCGGCGAGTTCGGAGCCATTTACAGCGAGTGCGCCGAACTGCTCAAGGAGTTCTTCCAGACCAAGAACCAAATCGCGATAATGACCGGCAGCGGAACGCTGGGCATGGATGCGGCCGTAGCCGGCATCATCGGTCATGAGGATAAGATAGTCACCATATCCAACGGCAAATTCGGCGAGCGATTCACTGAGATCGGCGAGCGATATGGCAAGTGTGTGCCAGTGAAGTTCGACTGGGGCATGCCATTTGATCTGGATAGGGTCGAGGCCGCCCTGGAAGAGGGAGCCAAAGCGGTGGCCATGGTCCATAATGAGACCTCAGTGGGCCTGACCAACCCCGCGAAAGAGGTGGGACGGCTGGCAAAGAAGTACGATGCGGCATTCATAGTGGACGGCATATCCTCCATCGGCGGCAATGAGTTCCTCACCGATGAGTGGAACATTGACATCGCCATCACTGGCTCGCAGAAGGCTCTGGCTGTGCCCCCGGGCCTAGCGGTGGTATCCGTCTCCCCCAGAGCAGAGGAGAGGTTCCTTGCCCAGAGCGCAAGCTACTATGCCGACCTGAAGGCCCATCTGAAGAGCGCGAGAAAGAGCCCGGCTCAGACTCCGTTCACACCCGCGGTGCCACTGTTCTTCGCCATGCAGGAGGCCTTGCATATGGCGGCCGAGGAGGGATTTGCCGCCCGGAGAGAGAGAGCAACAAAGCAGGCGGAATCGGTTCGATCTGCTGCCAAGGCACTGGGGATAGAGCTCTTCCCCCAGACCAATGAGAACTCTCATTACTCCAATACAGTGACCGCTATGAAGATGCCTGAGGGCGTGAGCGATGACAAGCTGCGCGGCGGCATGAAGAAGAAGGGAGTCATCGTCTCCGGTGGCCAAGAGCAGCTCAAGGGCAAGATCTTCCGCATCGGTACCATGGGAGTCTGCTCTAGCGGCGACCTCTTGAGGACTATTCAGACCCTGGAGCTGATCCTGCTCAAAGAGGGCAATATCCACTCCTGCGGCGTAGGAGTGGAGGCGATGAACAGAGTGCTGGACAGCTGATTGCTCTGCACTAAAATATTTTTGGTCGAAGATCAAAGCCTACAGAGAAAAGCATACTTCTACCATCTGGCAGAGGGAACGGGAAGCATAGCACGAAAGCGATTCCCTGATCTGGATTCACATGAGCGGCTTGCGGAATCCCTGGTGGCCATCCGTTCACTGGGCCTGAGAGCAGAGGATCTGAAGCTCATGGCTGAAGAAGGCCAAAGTGATCTGATCTCCCTTCAGCAACCCTCTCCTCAGCGGCAAGGATTGAGGAGATCAGGCAAAATCTATTCAGACCATTTCAAAGCATTTAAATAATGACGTGTGGAAACCATCAATGTATATCAGACAGCATCTCAGCATAAAGATGGAGTGTCCCAGATGAAGATCAAGTACTTGCTCGACGAGGAAGAGATACCCAAAAAGTGGTACAACGTAGCCGCAGATATGCCAACGCCCTTGAAACCGCCTCTGAATCCAGGAACGCTAAAGCCGCTAACTGCCCAGGATATGGAAGCGATCTTTCCCAAAGCGCTTATCCAGCAAGAGATGAGCACTGAGCGCTGGATAGATATCCCAGAGGAGGTACGCGAGATCCTCAAGCTATGGAGGCCCACTCCCCTTTATCGGGCCGCTTCCCTGGAGAAGGCGCTCAAGACCCCTGCAAAGATATACTATAAATATGAGGGTGTGAGCCCCGCCGGTAGCCATAAGCCAAATACCGCCATCCCTCAAGCCTACTACAATATGAAGGAGGGAATAGAGAGGCTGGCGACGGAGACCGGAGCCGGGCAGTGGGGCTCGGCCCTGAGCCTGGCCACTTGCTTATTCGGCCTACAGTGCACAGTTTATATGGTCAGATCAAGCTTCGATAGCAAGCCCTACCGCAAGAGCGCCATGCGGGTTTGGGGCGCTGAATGCCTATCTAGCCCCTCGGACCGGACGAACTTCGGCCGGCAGATTAGGGAAAAGATGCCTGACACGCCGGGAAGCCTGGGAATAGCCATATCTGAGGCGGTGGAGGATGCAGCAAGCCATGATAACACCAACTATTCATTGGGATCGGTCCTAAACCATGTCCTGCTCCACCAGACCATCGAGGGCCAGGAGCTGAAAAAGCAGTTCGATATGACTGAGGACTATCCCGATGTGATGTTCGGCTGCTGCGGTGGAGGGAGCAACTTCCCAGGAATGGTCTTCCCCTTCATTCCCGATAAACTAAAGGACAAAAAGGACCTGCGAATGGTAGCCTGCGAGCCCACAGCCTGCCCTACCCTAACCGAAGGGCTCTTTGCTTATGACTACGGCGATACCGCAGGCATGGCGCCGGTGATCATGATGTACACCCTGGGCCATGATTTCATTCCACCGGGCATTCACGCAGGCGGCCTGCGCTACCATGGAGATGCACCACTGCTCAGCAATCTGGTGCACGACGGCCTGATCGAGGCCACTGCTCTGCAGCAGAATGAGGTCTTCGAGGCAGCCACCCTCTTCGCCCGCACCGAAGGCATAATCCCCGCCCCTGAGGCCTCTCATGCCATCAAGCCGGCCATTGATGAGGCTCTGAAGTGCAAGAAGACGGGAGAGGAAAAGGTGATCTTCATATCCCTGAGCGGCCACGGCCACTTCGACCTGTCGGCATATGATGCCTACAACGATGGCAAGCTGGTGGATTATATATATCCAGTCGATCTGGTAAAGCAGTCCCTGGCCAAGCTGCCTAAACCCTGATCCAAGAAGGAAAAAGCGCGAAGAAGCAAGATTGAGCAAGAAGTGAGAGGAAGAGCAGGACATAATGGCAGCCGGTAAAGGGCGCATTGGCTTTCTGGTCAATCCCATTGCCGGCATGGGCGGGCCGGTAGGCCTCAAAGGGACCGACGGGCTGGCAGAGGAAGCAATAGCTATGGGAGCCAGGCCCAGGGCAGTGGAGAGGGCCAAGGCGTGCCTTGATCTCCTTTCCAAAGAGAGGGATGCCATTCTTTTTTTTACTGCCAGCGGCTCTATGGGCGAGAGCTGTCTAGAAGAGTGCGGCCTGGACTATAAGGTGGTATATTCCGCTTTGCCCGTCACCAGCTCTAAGGACACCATCAGGACATGCCAGGCTTTTTTGGATGAGGGGGTGGATCTCATTTTATTTTGCGGCGGCGATGGCACTGCCAGGGATGTAGCGGGAATAGCAGGCAGCACCCCTATACTTGCAATTCCCGCTGGTGTAAAGATGCATTCTGGGGTTTTTGCCGCCAGCCCTCAGGCAGCAGCCGATCTGGTGATGCGATTTCTAAATGGAGAGCTGAATCTAAGGGATACGGAGATCGTGGATGTAGACGAGGAACTCTACCGGGCAGGGATTCTCCAGACAAAGCTGTATGCTCTGGCCAAGACACCCTACCTCCCCGTTCTGGTAGCGGAGCGAAAAAGGATCTATAGCTCAGTCCAGGAAGATGAGTTCAAAGATCAGATCGCCTTGTTCGCCAGCGAGTTCATGCAAGACGGCTCAGCATATATAATCGGGGCAGGAACCACAACCAGCCGAATAGCCGATGTCCTTGGAATAAAAAAAACACTTCTGGGAGTAGATGTGGTTCAGGACGGAAGGCTGTTGATACGGGATGCCTCTGAAGAGGAGCTTCTGGGATTACTTGATAGGGTGAAGAGTGTCAAGATCATCCTTTCGCCGATAGGGGCTCAGGGTTTTATAATAGGGAGAGGAAGCCAGCAGATAAGCGCAGCTCTTCTGCGCCGGGTGGGCCTGGACAATTTGATAATAATCTCCACCCCTCATAAGCTGGCTGAGATCCCTTATCTTCTGGTTGACACGGGTGATGTGGATCTGGATGTTGCTCTGGCCGGAAAAAGACAGGTTGTCACCGGCTATAGAATCGCCCAGATGAAAGAGACCCTCGCCGCCTCAAGACTGAAGGCGTTATAACGACCTGAATTGCTATAAACTCAGCTTCCGCCTGAAAAGTGTTCCCAGGCCTGGATTATATAATCACCATAGAGAAGCCAGATCAGCACAAATATCCCAAAAATAACGTAGAGGTTGGTGATATACACCAACCACTGCAGAAGACGCATCTTCTTCTCAGGCGTCCCAAACCAGTCTTCAGATTTTCGCTCAAACCAGTTGCCCATTGCTTCAGGTTTACGCATCAGCCATGGCAGCGGCTGCAATCTCCGCTTCCTTCTTGGCCAGTTCTGCTGCGGCTTTCCTCTCGGACTTGCGCTTGAGCATCTTCATCTTGACCAGATTGTCCCTTTCCATCTCCTCCAGGGCCATGGAGATGAACTTGATGGTTAGCTTGAGGTCAGGAACCACCTTGAACTCCAGAGCATTGACACGCCTCTTAGTGCTATCGATATCCTCGACGAGCCTTATCATGGCGGTCTCTACCTCTGCAGCCAGGATGATCTTATCCAGCAGGACCTCATAGGCATCCGCAGCTTCATCAATTGCAGCACTGGTCCCAATTACGCCGTAGCCTCGCTCGTACATCTTCTTCTGCACGGCTTCAGCCTCGATCTTGGGAACCACTACGCCCATGATGTTTCGGGACTCGAGCTGGATGGTTGGCTCTTTTTGCAGGGAGTAGGCCACGCTTCCGATGGCAACTGTTCCCTCGATGGCCATGGCCATTTGAAGCCTCTGTTCAGCTATGACCAGAGCTTCGACCAGCTCTTTCCGGACTGTCTTGGCCTTATTCAGCACCTCGAAGAACTCGATCATGAGGCCGTCTCGCTTCATTTTAAGGAGCGAGTGGCCAGTTTGAGCTACCTTCATTCGTTTCTTGAGAGCGATCAGGACCGCCCTGGTCGGTTTCGTTCCAGGAATTACGGGCATGATCTCACTTCTTCGCCGTGCTTGCGTACTTGGGATGATACTGCTTGATGTATTTGTCGTCAATCCTGGTGAGCATCGCTTCCGGAAGGTCGGCCAGGAGATCCCATCCGATCTGGAGGGTCTCGAATATGGACCTATCCTCATCTCTGCCCTGGTTGACGAATCTTCTCTCGAACTTGTCGGCGAACTCCAGGACCAATTTATCGCGTTCAGAGAGAGCCTCTTTGCCCACGATAGCCGCCAGGCCGCGCAGATCGTTGCCCTCTGCATAATAAGCATAGAGCTGATCGGACACTGCTCTGTGATCCTCTCGAGTATGGCCTTTTCCGATACCGGAGTTCATCAGCCGGCTTAAGCTGGGCCTTATGTCGACGGGCGGATAGATGCCCTTTCTGTGCAGCTCTCGGGAGATGAGGATCTGACCCTCGGTGATGTATCCGGACAGGTCCGGAATGGGGTGGGTGATGTCGTCGCCGGGCATGGTCAGGATGGGGAACTGGGTGATGGATCCCTTCTTGCCCTTGATGATCCCTGCTCTCTCGTACTGGCAGGCCAGGTCGGTGTACATGTAACCTGGGTAGCCGCGTCGTCCGGGCACCTCTTCACGAGCTGCGCCCATCTGCCTGAGCGACTCGCAATAGTTGGTCATGTCCGTGTAGATGATGAGCACGTGCATGTCCAGATCGAATGCCAGGTACTCGGCGGTGGTCAGCCCCAGCCTGGGGGTGAGAATCCTCTCTACAGCCGGGTCATCGGCCAGGTTGAGGAAAACCACTGCCCTCTCCAGAGCGCCGGTTCTCTCGAAGTCAGCCAGGAAGTGCTGAGCCTCTTCGTTGGTGATGCCCATGGCGCAGAAGATAACTGCGAAGGACTCCGCCTCGCCCAGAGCCTTGGCTTGCCTGGCGATCTGCAGAGCAAGGTCGTTGTGAGGCAGACCAGCGCCCGAGAAGATGGGCAGCTTCTGGCCGCGCACCAGGGTATTTGTGCCATCGATAGTTGAGATGCCCGTCTGGATAAATGCACGGGGCTTCTCACGGGAAGCTGGATTGATGGCAGCTCCTGCAATATCTCTCAATACATCGGGTACGATCTCAGGGCCGCCGTCTCTGGGCCTTCCAGATCCGGACAGAACGCGTCCCACTATGGCGGGAGACAATGGCATCTTGATGACGTCTCCGGTGAAACTGACGGCAGAATCCTTGGACAGACCACCGGTTCCCTCGAATATCTGAATAACCACGATGTCATCAGAGGAATCCAGCACCTGTCCTCTTTTCAGATCTCCGCCAGTTCTGATCTCGACGAGCTCCATGTAGCCCACTGGCTCGGTCTTCTCCACGAAGATGAGTGGTCCGGAGATCTCAGTAATCGTCTTGTATTCCTTTGTCATTTTGAACCCTCCTCACTTCAGCGCCTTAAACTCGGCATCCATCTGAGTCAGAACCTCTGCCAGTATGGGCTCATACTCAGCTTCCAGTCTTACCTTGGCCAGAGCATCCTTGGATGGAACAGATGTAATCTGCCCAACAGATATGCCTTTCTGGACTGCCTCGAAGGCGTAGTCCCTGTACTTCAGGATGGCTTCCAACAGGTCGAACTGCTTCTTGTAGGGAGAGAAGGTATCAACGGGGTGGAATGCGCTCTGTGCCAGCCAGAAGTTGATGATCATCCTGGCTACTTCCAGTGTGACCTGCTGATCCTCAGGCAGCGCATCGGATCCTACGAGCATCACAATCTCTTCCAGCTCGGCGTTCTCCTGCAGTATAGCCATGGCCCGTCTCTTGTTCTTGTTCCAGTCAGCGCTGACGTTCTCTACGAACCAGGGCTCGAGGTCCAGGTCGTATAGCGAGTAGGAATCCAGCCAGTTGATGGATGGGAAGTGCCTGCGTTGTGTCAGCTTGGAATCAAGAGCCCAGAATACCTTGACCATTCTCAGTGTGTTCTGAGTAACGGGCTCGGTGAAGTCTCCGCCGGCCGGGGACACGGCGCCTACAATGCTAACGGAACCCTGTCCGCCATTTAAAACCTCGGCACGTCCGGCACGCTCATAGAAGTCGGCAAGTCTGGCACCCAGGTATGCGGGATATCCTTCCTCACCAGGCATCTCTTCCAGACGAGAGCCCATCTCTCTCATGGCCTCTGCCCACCGGGAGGTGGAGTCAGCGGTCATCAGCACATCGTAGCCCATATCTCTGTAATACTCTGAGGTGGTCATTCCGGTGTAAACAGAAGCCTCACGAGCAGCCACAGGCATGTTGGAGGTATTGGCGTAAACGATAGACCTCTCCATCAGAGGCCTGCCGGTTCTGGGGTCCTGCAGCTCGGGGAACTCGTGCAGCAGGTCGGCCATCTCATTGCCGCGTTCGCCGCAGCCCACATAGACCACAATGTCGACATCTGCCCACTTGGACAGAGTCTGCTGCATAACCGTCTTTCCGGTTCCGAATCCACCGGGAATGGCTGCCGTTCCACCTTTTGCCAGGGAGAAGAATCCGTCTATAACCCTCTGTCCTGTTCTCAGGGGAATGGTGGGTGCCAGTTTTTCTGTCACGGGTCGGGCCCGTCTTACCGGCCACTTATGCATCATGGAGAGCTTGGTTCCGTCCTCTAAGACCGCAACGGTCTCTTCGACGGTAAAGTTTCCATCATAGATCTCCTTGATGGTACCGCCCTTTAGGTTGGGTGGGACCATGATCTTATGTTTGATGAGAAGTTGCTCCTGAACCTCGCCGATAGCCTGGCCGGGCTTGACAGTATCGCCCTTTTTCACTACGGACTTGAACTCCCACTTCTTCTTGTGGTCGATGCCGTCAACGAACAGACCCCGGCTGATGAAATCTCCGGATGCCTCTGCCAGCTTGGGTAGCGGCCTTTGAATACCGTCGTAAATCTGGGTCAGAATGCCTGGTCCCAGTTGTGCTACGAGAGGAGCGCCTGTCTCCTTGACGGGCTCGCCAGGCCTGACGCCGCCCGTATCCTCGTATACTTGAATGATATGTTTATTGCCGGAAATGCCGATGACTTCGCTCATCAGACCTTCCTCACCGACCAAGACCAGGTCGTACATGGAAGCCTTCAGACCCGTAGCCTGAACTAGTGGTCCGGCAACTCGCTTAATTTTCCCTACTTCCATAAATCAACACCTATTGCCCTTTTAATCTTCTCTCTCATCTCTGTGCTCTGCTCGGTTCCGATGGTAATCATGGTAGGCTTGATAGACTCGGATAACTGCTCCTGAAGCCTCTTGGGCAGCTTATTATAATCCGATTGCTTCAACACCAGAATTCCAACATTGGAATCGGCCATGACATCGCCAATCTTTGAGACCATCTCATCTTCCGTGTTGGCAGCATATGACTTCTTGACTCCTGCCAGATTGAACCCGAGGACACTCTCGCTTCCACCTACAAAAGCAATCTCCATTTTAGGCCACCACCAATTGTTCCTCTATGAGTTCAGAGGGGAGTTCAGCTTCCTTGCCCCTAACGATCTTTCTGATGTTGGAAACCTCTGTCTCTTTGCTTACCATATATCCGAGCACCGGCAGGATGGATAGCGGATGATAATTGGAAAGAGCCCATGCATACCGTATGAGATAAGCCTTTAACCTGGCTTCGACTCTGCTAACGGCGTCAAGATCTGATGTTGCGATATCGGATATTGACGACCAGAAGGGGTATCCCTCCAATCCGCGCAGAAACTCGCCAAAAGGCTGGCCTGCCATGCGGGACAGCTCATCGTGCAGCTTTCCTCCAGGAATAAGGTTCTCCTGTATTACGGCTGCATCGATGCCTGCTTTGTTCATCCGGAAGAGAGTGATCAGATTCTTGATGTCTATCTCCCTGCGAACGTATTTGAGCAGCAGTCCTCCTCCTACCGATAATGTGCCGCCTACAGCGCGTTCCATCCTGAAGTAATAGAGCTTGTCCAGTGCATTCTCCAGAGATGCAAGATTCTTGCCATCGTATTGTGCCAGAGCGCTGACATAATCGGTGCCATCAAAGGCGGAGATGATATCCTGAATGCTATCCTTCTTCGCCAGCTCCTCAAGGTGCTCTGGGGATAGCTCGCCCGCCGGCACGAGATATTTCATGATCTCTGTGTCGGAGGCTCCCGAGAACTTTCCTCGCAGGAGTGTCTTGATGTTCCAGACATCCCAGCGCCTCAGATACTCCAGAATCAGGAATGATGGCTCGTCTATAGAGACTTCCGCCAGCTTCCTGAAGGTCTTCGCCATATTGTCGAATGTGGCGTGTTCTATCAGATCCACACCGGAGTAATCCTTGGCGAGCGCGTCGATTTCCTCTTTGTACTGGGTTTCTTCCAGGTATCGTGCGATCTCTGACATCTCCATGTTCATCATGCGGGGATACATCTCCGCAGGAATGAGCTTGGTCTTCATCGCTCTGACTCTGCCCGTGATGTAAGCGTACTTCACCGGTAAACCGAACTTCGGCAAACGTAGTACAGGCATAGTCCTCACCCGAATAGTACCTTGGAAACCTCTTTCATGCGGTTATTAAAGACCTCACGCGCAAGAGTTTCATATGACAAATCGTAACGTAGAGCTCCATCACCGCTCTCAACCACAACGCCGCCGATGATATCCAGGTTCCCGCCGTAATTAGGGGCGAGAGAGGATAAGAAGGCCTCATCTCGCTTGTTGGAGTAGACCTTCATATCCTTGAGATCGTATGGCTCGAGCATCTTCTTAAGCATGGCTTCATTATCCTTCTTGGGAAGATTGGATATCTTCTCAAGGAGCTTCGTCCTTGCCTTCTCCAGGAAATCCTTGTGAACATTAAGCTCCGATCTCTTGACCTCGAGATTGGCGCTGGAGATCTCCCTGCGCTCGATAGCCTCTATGGCGTGTCCGACCTCTACTTCCTTCCTGGATTTGATTTCAGCGGCACGTTCCCTAGCTTCATTGAGTATCCTTGCAACCTCAAGGTCCGCTTCGCTCGTTATCTGAGCGACCTTGTCCTTACTGGTTGCCAGAACCGACTCAACCACTGCATCTAGTGCCATTTGCCTCTCACCCTTTGGAAATGGCCAGCTCAGGGTGTCACTATTGCAGAGAAGGGCGTCCAGGCGAACATCAGGATCAGCGATACAGCGAGGCCGAAGATGATCAGAGTCTCAGGCAGAAGCATGAGGAAGAGACCCTTACCCAGGAATCCAGGCTCCTCAGCCACTACACCAACCACCGCCGCTCCGATACCCTGCTCACCAACACCGGCTCCGATGCCTGCTAATCCAGTAGCGAGGCCAGCGCCAACAGCCAACAATCCATACAGTATTCCCGCATCTGCTAATACCATTTTCCTCAATCCTCCATTTTATGAATATTACAATCTGTGCTCAAATTTCTAATTTCAAAGATCGCTTTCATGCCTTCAAGAACCTCCGGACATGTCCGAAGGGGCTATACTCCACTCCACCACCATGTGCGCTGTAGAACTTGGTGAACATCTCCACATAATGCAACCTGAGAGGATGCATGAAGGGAGAGAGAATTCCCAGCAGGATGTTGATGAAATGCACTGCTACCAATACCACTATGCCTACGATGATCGCAAGTATAGAGAAATCGGCACTGTTCGTCGCTCCACCGCTCAACATGGGCATTACGACATAGAACGACAGCTGGTTGGCAGCGTATGCCAGACCTACCGAAGCCAGGCCAATGGCCAGAAGCCTAATGTAGGATACCAGGTTGCTCACATAGAATGGCACGTGTGCCAGACCCATGGCTCCTTCCGGACCCATGACCATCATCACAATGGACAATACGATCACTGCGGCACCGAGGTACACCATGATCATCTGTCCCATGACCAATCCGAGAAGCGCCACGGCGAAGAACACCTGGAAGAGCATCACAGGAAGCCGCTCGAAATAGGCATGCCTCTTCTCGCCATAGTTCAGTTCCGTCTTGATTCCCAGAATGGAGCCCACAGAACAATGGATCACGCCGATGAACAGACTCACGCCTATCAAAAGCAGAACAGCATTCGTTGCCAATCTATATAACGGGAAGATCCCCAACGGGCCGAGCCTTCCCAGCGGGCCGAAAGTTCCTTCGCCGAAGAACAAGCCCATCTCTTGAAGCTCAAGCATCTCATGATGAGATAGCATTCCTACCATATAGTTCCACAGGCCAAGGGGCCCGAAGATCTCTCCGTAGAATATGCCGAATATGACTGCCCATACTCCCGCAATCATGACGATGTTGATCAGCTGCTGCCACCCTTCTGTCCTGAATCTCTTCTTGAGCAGCGCCATAATCAGCAGGACCACAATGCCATAGCCGACATCTCCCAGGATCATGCCGAACATGATCGGGAAGAAGACAAATATCAGCAGCGATGGATCGAACTCCTTGTACTCCGGAATGGCAAATAGCCTGGTGATCAACTCATATGGTTTGACAATGCCTGGATTGTCTATCTTGGTTGGAACGTCTTCGCCGCCTTTGACAAGGTCATCGGCCTCTTTGTCGGCGATCAATTGGACATCCAGCTTTCCTCCAGCAGCACTCTCCAGCTCGCTCTTCAGCCGGCCGTACTGATCGCTAGGAACCCAGCCGTCTATCACAAAGGCGTTGTCCGTCTCTGCGAACCTGAGAGGAGCCTCAGTCTTGCTGACCTGCATCGACAGATACTCATCCGTCGCCAGCATCAGATCTTCGTATTGCTTCTTCACATCGACAAGCTTCTTTTGGAGCGGCGCTAGCTCGCCTTCCAGAGATTTTATGCTGCCATTGAGTGAAGCAATAGCCGAATCGACACTGCCTTCGAGCTTGGGAACGGACATCTCAGAGAAGCCGTGCTCGGAAAGGACCGCAGATACCTCGCTGGCCTTTTCTGCAGGCACAAATACTGCCACATAAGTCGCATTCTTGGCGGTGCCGGTAAAGATCTCATTTACTGGTGAGACCCGGGCTACATCTGCATCCACAGGCGTAACAGCAGTGCCTACGAATGTCGCCAGAGAATCATAACCATGATAAGCTTCCAGGGGCAACGGCAATATGGATAACGGAGTTAAAGCTCTGATCTGATCCTGCTTGGACTTGATCTCTGCTTCGATAGCAACGATCCTCTCGTAGGTGGCAGTGACATCGCCCCCCACGTTATTAAGAAGATTGTCCATCTCGGATAGAACCTGTGACTCAGGATATGTCTTCTCAGGCGCCTTGTTCTTTATATCAAGGTACCTGGTGACCGATCTGAGCTTAATGAGGTTCTCAGAGTACTCCCTGGCTTTGCCTATGGGCTTTCCCAATGCAAATTCAGGCTGGTTGCCATTGTAATTCACAATGTGCAATAAGCGCAACTCATGCAGCTTTTCTACTACTGGAGATATTACGTCCTTTGACCCGGCTACGACCACACGACTCATATTAACGGGCCTAAGCATGTAACGACCCCATAAACTCCTTTAGCAAATATTCAACTGCTTTGTCCAGCTTGGCACTGGCGCTGCCACTCATTGAGGCGACGTTTTTCTCGCCACTCTGGATGATTGACTGCTTCTTTGCCTTTACATCGCTCTCTGCTTTGGCAACGCTCTTGTCATAGTAGTCCTGTGCATCAATCTCGGCGGATTTGACGAGGTTCATTGCTTCGGTAGTGGCAGCGGCTATTTTTTTCTCCTTCTCCTCCAGAGCCTGCTGGACTGCAGCCCTGGATTGGGCCTCTGCCGATTTGATTTTCGATAAGATTTCGTCTCTAGCCATCTGATCCCTCTACATATTCCCTCACTACACCACTCCTGTTTTTCAAACAGCGCTACATCACTTTTGGCTCGTGATAAACGCTCTTTTGCATCCTCATCTACCAATATAAACTCTTCGGTTTTGGTTTGAAGAGAGGAGGGGCCATTGCCTCATCGCCTAACATCCCCAAAATTTCAGAGCAACTTCCAGCTCTTTGTGGTCTTTTGCGTATTCCACAAGGTCAATATGCTTTAACCAGGCCTCTGTCGCCTGCACCATTGCCCGCGCTCCAGCGGTGGTACCATCCGGATGGCCGTGGACGCCACCACCTGCCTGGACGATGCAATCTATGCCATAGCCATCCAGGTTTCCGTGAACTTTTGCTGGATAGACCCCGCCCGAGGCCACAGGGAAGACCCTCTTATAGCTACCCCATTCCTCTCGCAGAGCGTCGCGGCACAGGTCGTTCTCCTCCGTCTCGCCAGCCATCTTGCCCATATAGCTTCCAGTATGCAGGTTAGTGCCCCCCATCATGCGCACCAGCTTGGCTATGACCAGCATGGATATGCCATGACTCTTGTCCCTGGTAAAGGCGCCGTGCATGGTTCTGTGCACATGTATGGGGACGTTCAGGTTCTGGGAAAGGGTCTCAAGGGAAGAGAAGCCTGCGGTGAGGACATCGATCATGACCATATTGGCTCCATGGTCCACTGCCTCTTCCGCCCGCTCCAGGATTCTGTCCGCCCCAGCGGTGACATTTACCGCATAGAAGGCCTTCTTGCCCGTCTCCTTCTCCACCCGGTCCAGAGCGGACATGACCGCCTCCAGCCTGGGAATAAGGGGGCAAAAGATCTGATCGGTGAGTGTCTCGTCGTCCTTGACCAGGTCCAGGCCGCCACGCACTGCCGCTTCTGCCACTGCAGCCGTCCCCGCCGGGTCCAGGCCCACCTTGGGCTTAACGATGGTGCCGACGAGGGGCCGGTCGTAGACGCCCAAAATCTTGCGCGCGTCCTCTATCCCGAACCGGGGACCCTTATGCGCCCGGGTTATGCTCTGAGGAAAGATGACATCCTGCAGGCGCACCTTCTTGAGGGCTCCCAGGCCGAAGAGGTTTCCTGCCACCACCGAGAGGTACTGGGGGACGTTTCCCGGCTCGAAGAGCTCCTCGGGAAATCCGATCTCGACCTCACTGCCCTGGGCGGATACCACCCGCGCGGCCAGGGGGTTGTCCTGGCCCCGCACATCGGTCCAGGTGCCGGTCGACTGCTCGGCAGCAATGGCCTCCGCCGCCTTTTGGATGGGAAGATCCGTTTCAACATGATATTTTGCAATAAGTTCCATATTACCGCTCCTGGTGTCAATCATAGCCACCCCCTCAGCCCGAGCAAGATCGTTCGCTCTTAATAGCATTAAGGCTTCATTGGCAGATTCCGCAGATAGATATCTCTGGCAGATATAAGTACTTCTGCAAAGGTACAGAGAATTTGCGATTCACGTTCACCAAAAACGGCGATTAGAGAATCGATAATACAATTTATTCAGTGTGGGGCAACACATTTATTATCGAAGAATGACAATCGACTGCCAAAAAATATCAGGAGAATCCATGGTTGACGGAATAAACGATCGCACGCGATTCATCGTAGATCTGAGGCGGCACATGTGGATGGACGGCATCGAGGTGGAGCTGCGGCGGCTCATCTGGCAGATCGCCGTGGTGGGCAAATATATCTCCGCAAAGATCCACGAATCCAACCGCAAGCTGGCCGGCTTCAAAAACGTTTATGGCGAGGATCAACTGGCACTGGACCGCATCGCCGACGACATATTGAAAAATATGCTGCGGAACTCCGGATTTGTCCGCGAGTATGCCTCTGAGGAGCAGAAGGATATCGTCAACATCGGCCAGGGGCAAGAACAGTATATCGTCACCGCCGATCCGGTGGACGGCTCTTCCCTGGTGGATACCAATCTGGCCATCGGGACGATCATCGGCATCCACAAAAATTCAATATTCGACTGCGGCAAAAATTCAATGGTCGCCGCCCTTTATATCACCTACGGCCCGCTCATCACCATGATCTACTCTGCAGGAAAGGGCGTGCATGAGTTCGTATTGGATCGCGAAGGAGAGTATGTCCTGTCCGAGGAGAATATCAGGCTCAATGAGAGGGGCTCCATCTTTTCCCCTGGCGGTCTGCGCAAAGACTGGACGGACAACCATCATAGGTATATCGATAAGCTGGAGGCAGATGGCTACAAGCTGCGCTACAGCGGAGGTTTCGTCCCCGATATCAATCAGGTCATCATCAAGAGGGGAGGGTTGTTCACTTATCCGGCGCTGAAAAAATCGCCTCAGGGAAAGCTGCGGTTGCTGTTTGAGCTTCAGCCCATGGCCTTTATTGTGGAGCAGGCAGGAGGCATGGCAACTGACGGGAAAGACGATATACTTTCCCTCAAAGTGAATTCAGTTAATCAGCGCTCGCCCATCTATATCGGTTCGAGGGCGGAAGTGACAATGGCGAAAGAATTCCTAAGGGAAAGGTGCAGCAATGATTTACCAGAATGAAGATCAGCTGAAAAGGGGATGCGAATCCATACTCGCCTGTCAAGATGGTGATGTTCGCGTCCTAGATGAGTCCAGTTTTAAAGAAAAGTTAATCGATGATTTGATCTATACTGCCATCTTCAGCCCCGACCCGGCTATTCAAGAAGCAGCGGCATTTCTGATTCGCCGGGGAGCTGCTAGTATGGGAATTTTGCCTGCATCGATCCAATCCCTGTATGAGGCCATGGGCAGAAAAGAGATCAGCGGGTTTACCGTTCCGGCGATAAATATCCGGGGCATCACTTACCACGTGGCGCAGGCGGTATTCCGGGCGGCAATGAAAGGCAATGTTGGTCCGGTCATTTTTGAAATCGCCCGTTCGGAGATAGGTTATACCAGGCAAAGGCCGCGGGAGTACGCCTGCGCCGTACTGGCGGCAGCGATCAAATCCGGATGGCGCGGCCCGGTCTTCCTGCAGGGCGATCATTTTCAGATAAACGCCAAAAAGTTCGCCGCGGATGGGGAAAAGGAGACCCAGTCGGTCAAGGATTTGATCAGGGAAGCCATCCAGGCTGGCTTTTACAATATCGACATCGATACCTCCACCCTGGTTGATCTATCTAAGCCCACCATCAAAGATCAGCAGAGATTGAACTATACCTTGGCGGCGGAGCTGACCGCCCTGATTCGAGATCTTGAGCCGGAAGGCATAACCGTCTCCGTTGGCGGGGAGATCGGCGAGGTTGGCGGCAAAAACAGCACAGTCGAGGAGCTGCAGACCTTCATGGACGGCTACCTGGAGGAACTCAAAAAGCGTGGCCCGGCTTTAAAGGGAATCAGCAAGATCAGCGTGCAGACCGGGACAACCCATGGAGGCGTGCCCCTGGCCGACGGCACTGTGGCTAAGGTTAAGATCGATTTTGAAGTGCTGGAGAAGCTCTCGGAGACCGCCCGCGCCGAATACGGCCTCTCAGGGGCGGTTCAGCACGGGGCTTCAACTCTGCCCGATGAGGCTTTTGATCGCTTTCCAGCTACCGGAACGGCTGAGATTCACCTGGCTACCGGCTTCCAGAACATAATCTATGATAGCAGGAGCTTCCCGGACCAGCTGCGGGCGAGAATCTACGACCACTTAAGGACGGAGATGAAGGGGGAATGGAAGGAAAAGGACACTGAAGAGCAGTTCATCTATAAAACCCGCAAGAAGGGCTTCGGACCGTTCAAGCCTGATCTGTGGCAGCTGCCGACTGACGTCCGCGATGAGATCTGCAAAGAGCTGGAAGGCAAATTCGCCTTTTTATTCGATAAGCTCATGGTTATGGGCACCCGGCCAGTGCTGGATCAATTCATCAAGCCTGCGGATGTGGCGCTGGAAATGCCAAATATGCTGAAGGGCTAAAAATTTATGACCATAAAGGCCATAATATATTACATCTATTAGGGATAATAGTGATAAATATGCCGTTCTCCAAGGAGCGTCAGATGGGATTGATATGACAAAGATAACTATAAGCTTGATAAAAGCCGATGTGGGCGGCTATCCCGGCCACTGCTCGGTCCATCCCGCATTGATAAAAACTGCGGAGGAGAAGCTGGAAGAGGCCAAAAAGTCCGGCAGTCTGGTGGACTACAGGGTTATGGCCTGCGGAGACGACCTGGAGCTGCTCATGAGCCACGCGACGGGCTGCGACTGCGGCGACATCCACGGCCTGGCCTGGGAGACATTCGAGGCAGCCACTGAGACGGCCAAGGGCCTCAAACTCTACGGCTACGGCCAGGACCTTCTGGCGGACGCCTTCTCCGGAAACATCAAGGGCATGGGGCCGGGGGTGGCGGAGATGGAGATAAACGAGCGCACGGCAGAGCCCATCATCGCTTTTATGATGGACAAGACCGAGCCCGGAGCCTTCAATCTCCCCATCTTCAAGATGTTTGCCGATCCCTTCAACACCGCCGGGCTGATAATAGATCCCTCATTCCACCACGGCTTTTCCTTCGAGGTCTGGGATATCCTAGAGCACAAGAAGGTCCTCATGAACTGCCCGGAGGAGATGTACGATATGCTGGCGCTGATCGGTGCCAAGAGCCGATATGTGATCAAGAGAGTCTTTGCCAAGCCCGGCAGCAAGATACCCGAGAACGAGCCGGTGGCGGTGATCAGCACTGAGAAGCTCTACCAGACCGCCGGGAAGTATGTGGGCAAGGACGATCCCGTGGCCTTAGTGAGGTCGCAGTCCGGCCTGCCCGCGCTGGGCGAGGTGCTCGAGCCCTTCTCCATCGGGCACCTGGTGAGCGGATGGATGCGGGGCAGCCACAACGGGCCACTTATGCCCTGCTCATTTGATACCGCTCATCCCACCAGGTTCGACGGCCCGCCCAGAGTCATAGCCGCCGGATTCCAGATGGCCGAGGGGAAGTTCGTGGGTCCGGTGGATCTATTCAAGGATGTGGCCTTCGATCGCGTCCGGCAGAGGTGTCTGGAGATCACCGATTACATGAGAGCGCACGGCCCCTTCGAGCCGCACAGGCTGCCCATGGAGGAAATGGAGTATACCACCCTGCCTCATGTAATGAATTGCCTGAAAGATCGGTTCGTGGATACGGAGTGATTTTGTTGGGGCACTGCGCATGGGTGTTATCCGCGGAGGAGCATAAAGCCAAATATTTGTAGCTTTATGAATCTGCCATGAACCTTCCAGATGATGACAGGAAGCTATTCCTGAAGCTGTACCATTCACTATTGCTTTATGTAAATAACAAACATAAAATTCTGAAGGACTTTCAGCGTCCTGAGGATCTCTCCAGGGAGGCTCTGGAGGACATTGAGAAGCTCAAAGAGAAGCTCTACTCTGAGCCCGATCAGATCGATTCATTTGTGCGGGAGAATCCCCAGGGTTTTTCAGCAGAAGAGCTGGAGATCATATCCAGCTGGCAACACTTCGTGAAAGGCAGATTCTACATCGTCCGATTTCTCAAGGATCATGCAGTCTTCATGGATGAAGGCCGTTCACCCAAGGCTTACGGGGTTAAGGGACTGGCCATGCAGTGGGAGCTGATCGGCAATCTGCCCAGAATCGTCCAAGCCACCCTTCTGCCTTTTAAAGGAAAGATCATCTTCGATGGCTCATTCAGCTGCTACAATATATTCTTCGGTTCAGGGATGAAAAGCAGCATCAACGACAGCTTCCGCCAGGCTAAAGCGAGCTATGGAATTATAACCTCGCTGCCTTTCTCACCCAAGGATGCCGCCCCCAGCGATGCAGAGAGGCTGAGGGCATTTCTGCGGTCCCAGGAGAGCAGAGATTTTCACTGGCAGGAGATTGAGGAGCTGCTCAGGAAAAAACCAGAGCTATTGCCCATATACAGCGAGGAGATGGGCAGGGTCCAGGCAAGAAAGTATCGAAAGAAGCTTAAAGATATCGGCATTAACGAAGGCTGGTTTGCCATAATCGAAGGGATAATAATCGCAGGCGGGCAGGATCAAAAGGAGGTGGAAAAAATAGCATATTCACTCCTCCCGGAGGAGAAGAGAAAGCTCGTCCACATATTCCACCTGAAGAGAAAATAGACCCGCTCAGCGAAAGGCCTGAAGCAGCTTTTCACTCTGCCCATATCACAGATTTCTTCCAGGAGAGGTACCGCTTCAAGGTGCAGGAGGGCTTTGATTTGATCTATCGAGCGCCCGCATTCCCAGGAGGTTTTATGAGACGAATTACCTGATGAAACGGCGCTCTGTTCGGAACTATACGAAGGACATTGTGCCAAAAGAGAAGATCCTCGAACTCCTCGATATTGCCCGGTACGCCGCTTCTGCGGGGAACGGCCAGCCAGTGGAATGGATAGTTGTCCACGATCCGGAGAAGGTGAAGAAGATCGCCGCCCTGACCATCGAATGGATGAAGACGCTCGCAGGCTCAAACCATCCCATGAGCGGTTACATCCCAGTGCTTCTCGAGGCCTGGGAGAGCGGCAGGGATGTTGTCTGTCGGGGAGCCCCGCATCTACTCGTTGCCACAATACCCGAAGGCAATACGATAGCCCAGACAGATGCCAGAAGAACTCAAAGCCGATACCAATCCGATACCGGCTCAATTCTTGCACTCTTCGCTTGACCTAGTACCTTCTGCGGATCATGTAGTCGGCCAGCTCCAGCAACGTCTCTCTGGCCGATGAGGGAGGCAGAACATCTAAAGCCCTCTTGCCCTGTGCTACCATCTCCTCTGCTCTGGACCTGGCATACTCAATCGAGCCGCTCCCTTCCAGAATGGAGATCGACCGGAAGATCTCCTCTGCCGATGCATCCTTCTTGCTGAAGACAGGCACCACTACGTCATTGGTAAAGGCATGGATCATGATCAATGTCTTCTTACCCTCGATCAGATCCCCGCCCTGCCTTTTTCCCGAGACCTCCTCCGGGGTCAAAAGATCGATGACATCATCCTGGAGCTGAAATCCCATGCCCGTCAGCCGGCCAAACTCATCCAGCGCCCTGACCACCTCGGGCGATGCTCCGGCCAGGAGCCCCCCCATCCCTGCAGAAGCGCCATAGAGAACACCGGTCTTCTTCTCGATCATCTCCATGTACTCGTTCTCAGTCACCCGGTCTTTAGATTCGAACTCCATGTCCAGCCACTGGCCCTCGCAAATCGCCGTGCAGGTCCGGGAGAGCATATTCATCGCCCCTAAGATCCGCTCCGGGCTGGCCGCAGTCATCCCCAAAACCTGAAAAGCCTTGGAGTAAAGGGTATCGCCAGCCAGAATAGCTCCCGACTGCCCCCAGATCTTATGCACTGTAGGCCTCCCACGGCGCACATCGGCATTGTCCATGATGTCATCATGAATGAGAGTGAAGTTATGGACCAATTCGATGGATACCGCAGCCGGAGCCAGGGCGAGAGCCTCTCCACCCGCAGCCTCAGCCGCAAGTAGCAGCATCGACGGCCTCAGCCTCTTCCCGCCGGAGTCCACCAGGTGCCGGCTCGCCTCATACAGGCCGCGCGGATGCATCACGGGGAGCAGCTTTTCGATGGTTGCCGTTACCAGAGCCGCACGCCTCTCCAGCTCTTCCTCCATCATCCTTCTCACAACCTCCCTATCCCTTGATTTTATTTAAATTAAGCTTCAATCGATGAGAAGCTCCTGGCCGTTCCTCACCAGATGGATATTTGATCCCAGAGAGTAGCCCGTCTCCTCAGCCATCATCAGATAGCTGCCATGACTCCTAAGCGTCCCGTGGCTCGGTATGACATGCTCCGGATTGATCATCCGCAAGAGTTCCCAGTGATCCTCCTGGCAGGCATGCCCGGAGACATGCACATTATCGTAGATCCTGCCTCCTCTCATCTTTAGCTTGGTCACCACAGTATGGCGGTTGGACTCGTTCAGAGGCTGGGGAATGATTCCTGCGGAGAAGATCACTCGATCTCCGGACTCCACCAGAAAGTCGGTCTCTCCATTGGCCACCCGGCTCAATATCGCCCCCGGCTCCCCCTGATGGCCGGTCATGATGGGCAGATACTTGTCCTTGCCCTCGTTCATGATCCTCTTCAGGGCCTTGTCCACCGACTTTCTCCTTCCAAAGACTGAGACTTCCCCCTGCTGGGCATAACCGGTCCGCACTGCCGTACCCCAGTATTTCTCCATGGACCGGCCTAAGAGCACCGGCTTTCTCCCCATCTTATGAGCAGCCTCGATTATCGCTCTGATCCGGGCGATATGGGAGGAGAAGGTGGTGACCATGACCCCAGACCTGGATTCCTCTGTGCCGATAAGAACGTCCATCACCAGATCCTTGGCTATCTGCTCGGACGGCGTCTTTCCGGAGATGGCGGCATTGGTGGTCTCGGTGATGAGAGCCAGCACCCCCTCCTTTCCCAAGGCCCTCAGCCGGGCAAAGTCTGGCGGCTCACCCAATGTCGGAGATCGATCGATCTTGAAGTCATTGGCATAGAGTATGATCCCTTTGGGAGTGTGAATGGCGGCAAACACGCAGTCCACAATGCTATGCTGCACCCGCACGAACTCCAGATCGATATCCGGCGTAACCTGAAAACGCTCTCCAGCGTTCATTGTCTTCAGGGGATTGTTCACCCCGAAGATCTTCTCCGACTTGATCTCCTGATTTATCAGGTCTGCCGTAAACGGCGAGGCAATTATCGGAGCATGGTACTTATGAGCCAGCTTGGATATGGCTCCGATATGATCGAGGTGACCATGAGTGCAGGCGATGGCCCTGACTTTTCCTTCAACGTTCTCCATTATGCTGTCATCGGGAATGGCGCCTATGTTGATCAGGTCTGCGGCATGCAGGGACTCTACATCGGTATCCTCATGAATCTGCACCCGATCCAGCCTGATCCCCATATCCATTACTACAATATCTTTTCCTATCCTTATCGCAGTCATGTTGCGGCCGATCTCATTATAGCCGCCGACGGCGATTATCGCAATATCTTTCATTTTGTCAACTCTCTATAAGCAGAAAACTCATTCAAATCATAACCCCGTGCCAGAAGCCATTCTCTGGTCCTTCCTAGAACCACAAGAGGGACTCCTTTCAGCTCCCCAGCCCTTCTGCAACCGGTGAGGAACATACAGATCCTCAGAGCGCGCAGATACGGGCTCATGGCACTGACCACGGTCTTTGCATCTTTTGTTGCCGGTTTGAGCATGGGAAGGGCAGTCCCGGCAAGGCTCGCCCCCAGTGAGAGGCTCTTAGCAACATCCAGGCCGCTCCTGATCCCTCCCGAGGATATAACGTCCAGGCCAATAGATCGGCACTCGACGATGCTCACAGGAGTAGGAATCCCCCAGCTCCAAAACAGCCTTCCCATCTCCTCCAGCTCACGGTCGCCGATCTCAGCTGCCCGGTAGGTCTCAACTCCGGCCCAGGAGAGGCCCCCTTGACCGGAGACGTCTATCATCTTGACTCCCACATCTGCCAGGCTGGCAGCCGTCTCCCTGGATATGCCCGCCCCCGTCTCCTTGACGATTATGGGCACCGATCCATTTGCTGCCTCTCCTAACACTTTGACCACTCCGGAGGCATCTCGATCCCCCTCCGGCTGAATGCTCTCCTGGAGGAAGTTCAGATGGACGGCGATGGCATCAGCATCTATCATCTCTGCCAGCTGATCCAAAATCCCGGGTCCGGACCGCTTCAGCTGCACCGCGCCGATGTTTCCGATGATCGGAATATCGGGAGCTGCATCCCGTACCGCGGAGAAGGTATCCTTCAGGCTCTCTTCTTCAAGAGCTGCCCTCTGCGAGCCCACTCCCATGGCTATGCCAAGCTCGGATGCTGCCAGAGCCAGATTTACGTTGATCTCCTTGACGCTGGGATGGCCTCCGGTCATAGCGCTGATCATGAGTGGTGCCGATAGCTTTCTTCCCAAAAAACGGCAGGAAGTATCGATATCTGCCTCGTCGATTTCCGGCAGAGCCTTATGGACAAGCACCAGATCATCAAAGGACCTAGCCACTGCTCCCTCAGATTCCACAGGATTGTCCAGGCAGATTCTGATATGATCGAGCTTCCGGCTGGAGGTGGTCAATCCGGCCTCCAGACCTTGGTCCCTATGGCCTCGCCCCGCAGAGCCCGCACGATGTTCCCCTCTTTGGAGGCATTGAATATCATTGAGCTCATGCCCATATCTGCCAGGTCCAGTAATTCATCCAGCTTTCCCTTCATCCCGCCGGTGACGTCAATACCTGCGCTTCCTCCGATGGCTCCCTCAATTAACGGAAGATCCGATCTCTTGACCTCTGCCATGGGCCGGCCAGAGAACAGTACCCCATCCACATTGCAGCCCACGGCCACAACCTCTGCCTTGAGAGCTCTGGCCAGATGGCTTACCAACTGGTCCCCGGATACTATCCCTGCCCTCTGAGTCAAGTCCATGGCCACATCACCATGCAATATGGGCATAATGCCATCCTCCAGCATCTTTTTTATCGGCTCAGTGGCAAAGCTCTCTATTCTTCCCCCAGACAGGATCAAGCAGGATAAGGGGTGGACGGGCAGGGCCTCGACCCCTGCTTTGGCCAGGGCCTCGAGCATCAGACGGTTCAGTCTGACCACCGACTCATGGGTCACCCTCAAGCCCTCCGGGCTGAACCTCTTTGGCAAGCCATATTGTCTGGCAGGGATATGTCCAAAGGACCCTGCTCCGTGTACCAGCACCAGATCGTGAGGCCTGGAGGCGACCTCTCTGGCCACCCGCTCAATCTCCATGGGCAGTGCGCCTCTCTCGCAGCTCTTATCGGTCAGAATGCTTCCTCCGATCTTCAAGACCCGAACCATTGCTCGCCCTCCCGACTCACGCAACCTCCAGCCGGACGCCCTCACAGCCCATCATAGCTGCAAATGCCATTCCTCTGGCCTGCCTCAAGGCCACCAATAGAGCCTCCTTTCCGGCCATCCCGGGAAGAGCGATCATACAGCCTCCTCCACCCGCTCCAGTCAATTTGGCCCCTAAGGCTCCACCGGCATTCCTTGCGGCATAAACCAGCTCGGACAGCTCTCTGGAGCCCACCCCCAGAGCCTCCAGCAGGCCGTGGTTGATGTCCATCAGCTCGCCCAGATCTCTGAGTTTCTTCTCTCTGACCAGAGGGACCGCCCTCTCGGATATGGCCCCTATGGCCTGGAATATGGGACCCACCAGGTCTGGATAGCGCTCTTTTAAGAGCTGAACCTTCTCCACCAGGGAAAAGGTATCATGAGGCAGTCTGGTGTATCCCACCACCATCTCTAAAGGTGGAAGATCGAGACGCTGGTTGTCATCTGCAATCCTCTGGTAGCCGCCATAAGTGGCTAAAGCGGTATCCATGGGGCCGCCCCGCCCCTTTTGAACCCCCTTCTCTATGCGGTAGGAGAGCGCTGCAATCTCTTTTTGTGATAATTCCAGGCCCAGGTGACCGCTTAGAGCAGCTACCGTAGCAACCACTATGGAAGCTGATGATCCAAGACCCGCTGCCAGTGGGATGTCCGACTCGATCATGACCCTAACATCTCTTGCATCAAGCTCCTTTAAAACAGCTGATACATATCGAGTAGCATAGGCCGCACTGGCTGACCTGATCTCCCCGGTAGAGAGATCCAGAGAAAAACCTCGCAGTAAAAGGTCGTCAGTCTCTATCAAAACCCTTCCCGGCAGGCTCTGCACAATAGCCCTGGCCCGCAGATCTATGGCTCCTCCCAGTGCGGCAGTGCCGGAGACAACGGCATGCTCTCCGAAGAGGATGATCTTGCCAGGAGCCGATGCCGTCGTCATGAGAAGCCCTCTTCAGGTGAAGACAATCGCTCCGTATCCTACTACCTGGCTATAGTCGCCGCTAACGTCCCCACTTGTGCCATAGCAAAGCAGCTTGCCGCTGCCGGCCCCCAAAAGGCGAGAGGCAGCGATCGTTGCCGCAATCGGTCCGATGCCACATGAGGATGCATTGTAGCGGTAGACCCGGGAGTAGATCTGGGGGATATCCATATTCAGGATGGCCTCAATGATCTGTGAATCCACCTTTCTTGCCACATCCCTTGGCTCATAATGGGTAAAATCGCTGCTCGCAATCACAGTGCACTCCCGCTTGAGCTTCAAGGCCGCCCGGGCGATCTCCTCGCCCACCTCTACTGCCGTCTCCTCATCCTGCATTCCCATGGAGATGGCAAGGATCTTGAAATCCTCAAAGCGCTTCTGAAGAAACGGGAGTTGCACCTCAATTGAATGCTCATGCTGGTGAGCGGCCTCATCGTGGTCGATGATGCTCCCTGTCAGAAGATCGGCCAGCTCGATGTCTGGTGTGACCACCCCCAGAGGAGTTCTCCATGAATCGCGAGATAGTGCTACCGGAGAGCCTAAGCCATGATGGTTAGGCCCCAGGATCACATAGGTCTCTCTCTTTGGCAAGCGGGAGTGGACCATTGCGGCAATCCGACCGGAATAGACGTATCCGGCATGGGGGACCACGCCGCCTAATATTGGCATCTCCTCTGCAGGAGGCATGAATTCATCCAGCTGGCGCTCAAGCTCCGCTGAGCTACCTGGGTAGAACTGGCCGGCAACAGCTGGAGGCCTCACTGACTCAGAACTCCATCTCGAAGTCCGAGATAGTGTACTTGAACCGGTCCTCTTGTCCACTCTCACGCAGCACCTGGCGAGCAAGGAGCCAGTAGATCAGAGTAAGAGCCTTTCTGCCCTTGTTGTTGGTGGGTATTACCAGGTCGACATTTGAGGTCATATTGTTGGTGTCGCACAGGGCGATCACAGGTATTCCCACATCAACTGCCTCATTTACCGCCTGAGCATCCCCGCTGGGGTCAGTGGCAATAAGCACATCCGGCTCCATGAATCCCCGAAAGGCCGGATTGGTCAGGGTATTGGGCACGAAGCGTCCCACATTTGCCGTTGCTCCCGTAGCCTTGGCGAACATCAGGGCAGGCCTCTGGCCGTACTGCCTGGCGGATACGATCAGAATATTTGCCGGATCGTATTTGGACAGGAACTTGGCGGCCAGGCGGATGCGCTTATCTGTGGATTGAACATCCAGTACATAGAGCCCGTCTGACCTTACCCGGTAAATGTAAGGCATCATATCATTTGTCTTTTGCTGAGTACCAATATGTACGCCCGCGGCGAGGTACTCATCTATCGGTATGAGAGTCTCATATTCTCCCGCTACCGTCATCACCTCATCTTCTTCCAACTAATTCACCTACCTTAATAGCGATTGCGTTTTACGGTGATGGGAATTACGCCCAGTCTCATCTCTTCAAGCGCTATTTCTAGAGGGTCGGTATGATTTGTATCGATCAATACTGGAGCGCCCATGAAAACCTGCAAAGCTCGTGCTCCTACTATGCGCGCACGTTCATATCTGGTATATTTCTCGCCCTTCAAATAGCCACCTCAAAAGGAAGAGTATGATGGGGTTGCTGAGATTCGAACTCAGGTCACAGCGTCCCGAACGCTGTAGGATGGACCAGGCTACCCTACAACCCCCTTCTACTGGTACCGCCTCAGGGTATCTACTATCTCCACATGGGAGAGTAGCATACGCCTGCAGCAATATTTGTCTATTCCCAGGTCATCCATGACTTTGCCGGGAGGCTCTGTCTTGATGCGCTCCCGGTATTCCTCCCATACATGGGATATCACTTTGCCGCAGGAAAAGCACCTGACTGGTATCAAGCAGTTTCACCTGTAGGACTTCTGGTATTTGGATCTTGCACCGGGGCCGCCGAACTTTTTCCTCTCTTTATGGCGGTGATCGCTGACGAGGAGGTTTCGGTCGTAATCGGAATAGGCCTCTTTCAGTGCCGTATCGCCCGTCCATTCCACGATGCCCTTGGCAATTGCAGTACGAACGGCGTCCGTCTGCCCCATGATCCCGCCGCCACTGACGACGACATCGATGTTCATTCCTTTTAATAGGTCTCCGGCGATCTCGACCGGTTCCTGAATCTTGAGTCTGGCAAGCCTGGGCTCGTGGATATCCAGGGGCACCTTGTTGATACGCACGATGCCCTTTCCTTCCTTCAGAGTGGCCCTCGCAGTTGCCGCCTTTTTCTTGCCAGAGGTATTAATAATCTTCATATTGAACCTCTCAGAAGTTTGCTCCGAGCCTCTTGCTCAAGGCGCCAAGCTCGATGTACTTGTTATTGCTCTCAGTTCTCATCTTAGCAGCATCAGGCTGGGATAACTCCAGTCCCCTGAACTCTCTGGGAATGCCCACATAGATCTTGAGCCTGGAGAATGCATCTCTTCCCCGCCTCATCTTGTAGGGAAGCATGCCCCGCACCGTCCTCTTCAGAATCATCTCCGGCCGGCGTGGGAAGTAGGGGCCTCTCTCTTTATGGCCGCGCGCCCTAGTCTGGCCGTAATCCGTAAAGATGTGCTCCTTGTCCCCTGTGATGAGAGCTTTCTCGGCATTGACGATATTGACCTCTTCTCCTGCCAGGAGGCTCTTGGCGGTGACACTTGCTAAGCGCCCCAGGACCAATCCAGTTGCATCTACTACTACCATCGCTCTCACCTCAAAATCTTAATGCCCGATCCCTTGGGGTGCTCTTGCATCAGGTTCTCTATACGAATGCACCTGCCGCCAGCCTGCTGAATCTTGGACATGGCCTGGCTGCTGAAGTTGAGGGCGGCCACGGTCACATTGTGCTCCAGATTGCCTGAGGCCAGGACCTTTCCGGCCACGAGAACAGTATCATTTGACTGGGTGTGCCTGTTGATCTTACTGAGATTCACAGCAGCATAGTTGCGGCTGGGCTTCTCTAATCTCCGGGCAATGTCACGCCAGAGGGGAGCGCCCGTATCGCGGGTGGCTGCCTTCAATTCGCCGATAAGGCGGATTATCCTTGGGTTTGTCTTCTCAAACGTCATTTGAATCCTCCGCATGGCCGAAATAGGCCGACTCACGCGTCTTGTGCGCGTTCGAACCATGTGGTTCATGCGCCCAGGGCATAATAATCCCTGTGCGGAATATGTAGCTCGACTATGCACCAGTATTTAAGGGTTTGCTAGGGGGATATTTGGCTGCGGGGCCTATCAGCTGATGAAAGTAGCTGATAATATTTGCTGATGATATTATTGCTTTTGATATTAATATTCCAGCATGCTCCGTCGAAGACTTATTATAAATTAAGGCTAAGTTGGTCTGGGCGAATTTAATGATCGAATTCATCGACATGACCCTCGCATTCTGTGTGGCTTTAGGATTTGCCCTGGGGATCATCAGCGGCCTGACTCCTGGCCTGCACCTGAACAACTTCGCCTCCATGCTCCTGGCCATATCTCCTCAGCTCATCCTCCTCGGCCTGACCCCCTTTCAGATGGCCTCCATAATCCTCGCCGCCAGCATCTCCCAGACGTTCTTCGATGCCATTCCCGCGATATTCCTTGGCGCTCCTGACTCAGAGACTGCCCTCTCCGTCCTTCCCGGCCAGAAATTGATGCTGGAGGGGCGAGGGATTGAGGCCGTTCGCCTCTCGGCCCTGGGCAGCGCGGGCTCAATCGCATTCGCCCTTCTCCTGGTCTATCCCCTATCCTGGATCATCTCCAGCTACTACGACTACCTGACCAAGTATGTGGGCGTTCTCCTCCTGGCCATCTCCCTGATGATGATAAAGTCCGAGAGGGGGCCGTGGATCGAGGGCCAGGGCAGTCTGGTTCACTGGAAGTATAAATTGATCGCAGGGATGCTCTTTCTGACCAGCGGCGTTCTGGGCATATTCGCCTTTGAGCATGAGGATCTGCTATACTCCCCACTGGATCTCGAGCCACAGGTTCTCCTCCCCCTCCTATCAGGGATCTTCGGAGCCTCATCCCTGATCCTGAGCCTCACCACAAAGGTCCAGATTCCCAAGCAGACGGAGAGCAAAATCAAGATGCCTGGCCCAACCATTGCCAAGGCGGTACTGTCCGGCGGCCTGGGCGGATCGCTGGTGGCATGGATTCCAGGAGTCTCGCCCTCTGTGGCCTCGATCGCCGCCCGCCTGGGGTCCCCCGGCACTGCAGAGGAATTTCTGGTGTCCATCGCCGGGGTGAACTCAGCCAATGCCCTTTTCTCGCTCGTCGCCCTTTATGTGATAGATCGGCCCAGGAGCGGGGCTGCGGCAGCCATCCAGCAGCTCCTCACCCTGGACCAGAACATCATGGCTCAGATGATGATCATGGCGGTGATTGTGGTCCTGGCATCATATCTGGCCACCATCGCCGCTGCCCAGCTGGCCGCCAGGAGCATATCCAGCCTGAACTACCCCAGGCTCTGCATCATTGTGCTCGCATTCCTGCTGGCAATGACCTATGCCTTCACCAGCATCTTCGGCCTGTTCATCTTCTTCCTCTCCACCATCGTGGGGCTGATCGCCCCGGTGGCTGGAATCCACCGGATCCATGCCATGGGAGTATTGATGCTGCCACTGATTGTTATGTATATTTGATGGAAATGTAATATGGATGCTTCATATTGCGGCGCCTTCTCCGACAAATTTGTCCTGATCGAGCTCTGGATATCTCATCGCTAGCCTAAAACCAAGATACAATTTCTGATGCATTGGGAGATGTATCGAAGCCTTCATGCTGCCAGCATTTTTTTAGCAGTCAAAGGTTAGCCAAAAGAATAATAAGTGCAAGCCTACGAAGTAAATGCATTGAATAGAAAGATCGCACGCGCATTTATGCTGATGCTTGCATTTGCCATGTTGCTCTCGTATGCAGCAAGCAGGTTCCAGGTCTTGCCCTTTGACCAGAAGTCCTATGAGGAATTGCAGGAGGAAGCGAGCCCTCTGTTCGACATTCTGATGAAAGGAGTTAGCTACCTTGGCGAACTATCGATTGCTACGACTCTGACCGTCATCGCTATGTTGACCTTTGCAACAAGGCGCCAATGGCTGGAGGCCATCTTTATACTGGCGACAACCAGCAGCGCACTGCTGGCTTTTGTGCTGAAGGAACTCGTCCATAGGACGCGTCCATTCCCCCTGGGTCAAAATGTCACTGGAATCATACAGAGCATCAACCAATATAGTTATCCAAGTGGTCATGTCCTGTTTTTTGTCGTCTTTTTTGGGTTCTTAGCCTATCTAGCATGGATACATTTTGCTGGACGTGTTCGCGTGATCATTATCGCTATTTGCGGTGCACTGACAGCTATGATCGGACCGTCACGTGTGTTTCTTGGCGCACACTGGGCGAGCGACGTTCTAGGAAGCTATGTAATCGGCGCGATATGGCTATTCGTTCTGATTCTCGCCTATCAATGGGCGATACGTCGCAATATCATGAGCCCATAAGGTTAATCTGAAAGTGAACTACCGCGTCCTAAAGGGCGCGGCGGGCAGTTCCATCCTGTTTCGAAAGAGTCGAGGAGCGAATGTCCTGATAGAAGTCTTGACACGGATGTTCAAGGGGATAATTGTGATTCATAAAGAAGTTGCAGCGACAGAGATTACTTGGTAGTGAATGTCCGGAAATTCATCTGCAAAATCAGCATAGGGTTTGACTACTGGTTCATATTCATTCTCAATCCTGACTTGGAGCCGACAAATAATAGGGCAGAGAGAGCGTTAATCATGATGGCGCTAGCATCATGGGGGCAGAGAGGATTGGGTTATCTCTAAATGCTAACCGCAAGACTAGCCAGCTAAACACATACGAAATTTTAAATACTATCAAATCCTATTAGTAATAATATTGGGCAAGTTAGGGCCATTTAAGAACCTTAAGATGCAGACGGAACCTTCATCTCAAAGGCTATCCATGCGAATCGCCTGTTAAATTGGTGTTGAAAACAATAAATCGAGGATATATGGTGCTCTGTAAGAATTGCAAAGAGAGGGTAAAGCCGAATATACATTGCAGATGGAGTGATTTTATTCGGGGTCTGGGCATCTTCTATTTGATTTATATCTTCACAAAGATTCCCCAATGTCCGAACTGTAATTTTCCTATGCCCAGAAGAACTATAATTTTTGCCTTCCATTTACCACGATACTTTGCAAAATTGGAGATGAGTTTATCACAACTCACCTATCTCATAGATAGTGTAGAATCCGACTCTCCGAGGTCCTATCTGAAGCGCAAATTCGATATACCTCAATATATTGCTGGTATGAAAAAATACCAAACCACGTCTCAAAATGTGATGGGAAATGAAATTCGCGAATCTATTAATTTAAGAACTATGACATTAAAAAGCAGTATCCGTTCATTCGATCTCTGTGATAAAGAAACCACTGGAATTTTTGATCAGTTTGGCGGTCATTTCATGGATAAGGATGAGCGTATGTGAGAGAAAAACAACATAAAACAGAAAACCTTTAAGAAGTCGAATGAAATATGGGAATGAACTAAGGTGCCCTTTTTTATGGGGTTAATACCTTGTCAGTCTGATATTTTTATATAATTTTTTATTATAATCTTATCTATTGATATTCTAGATGCGCGTTGAACTTGACACATTAATATTTTGATAGCAAAGGCTTTTTATTCAATGACATCCAATATGAATTTGAAATCCAATGGGGGAGATTAAAAGGATAAATGAAGCTGTAGAGGAGGTGAGAGCAAAAATAGGAAAAAGGACGGCTGATGCACAGAGTTAAAAAAAATAGAGCGGTAAGACTATGCAGTAATCAAATTAGAAGAGGTTTGATATGAAAAAGATATTAGTGGCCCTGCTCATTGCCACGATGATGCTGCTGGCTCTGAGGGTAGCGAGACGATGAAACTAAATCTACTACAACAACGACCAGCACAACTCCTAGCCCTGATACTACCAAATCAACAACAACTACAACTAGCTCGGCACCCGGCCCTGATGCTGTCAAATCAACCACAACTACGACCAAGACCACTCCTGCCACCGAGCCTACGACCACGACTAAATCAACAACTACAACCAAATCGACTCCGGGCTTCGAGGCAAACTTTGCCGTTATCGGGATTCTGGCAGTGACATTCATAGCTCTGAGGAGGAGACGCTAGAGAGCGCTTCTTATGTTCTAATAGGCAGTGTTTGGCTTAGGTGAGACTGACTATGATAAGAAAACTCATCAAAATATTGGTCACATTGGGAACTATTGTTCCCGTCATCTTGATTCTGGCGAGGAGGATGCACCGCGGCCTTAAAGGAAAGTAGATTCATCTCTCAGATGTCGGCTAAGACGCAAGAATGATGAATGAAAATGCGGAAGAGACGTGAGATTGCAGTAAGTAACAGGACGGCTAGTGGTGCAGAAAGCAATAATCCTATATATACTTTATATGCGTTTAAGTATCTATTAAAAGTACGGAGGATTCATTATTATGAGAGCCATGGTATTATTCATTGGTTTGTTGTTTCTGTTAGGCATCGTTTTTGCCGGTACCGTTAATTGTAAGTCAGACAACGCTAATCCTGCAGCTCCAGGACAGACAGGGGCTAACCCAGGACAGATAAAATCCACAGACGATCCAGGCGAAAGTTCCAGCAGCATTGATCTGGGGCTGTCGAGCATGGAGAATTGGCTCAATCAGCCGGCCAACTACTTCCCCTGGTACAGCTCGGGTGGATCATCCTTCTACAGCCAAGGATATAGCGACAGCACGTTCTCTCCTTTCAGAGAATTTTATGCAACCTCAGGTATGCCTGTAGTGGGCGGTATAATCAGCACCCCCATCAAGTTCGATATCGCGCAGAAAACGCCTGCCACGGTATACTATGGCGTAGGCCAGGCATTGCCATACTCCCAATATATATCCACAGTGCCATCCAAGACTAACGACCTCTGGATTCAAGGAGCAACAAGCTGGTCCCAGTATGTGGTAAGCCCTGTTGGAACCTGGCTGCAACTGGTTGCCAATGCACCCGTCGGAGGATCAGCAGGATTCTATGATATTGTTCAGACCGACACACCCGCTATAAAGTACAGCACGTATCAGTTCAACCAAGGCTATAACACCATGAACTTCAATGCCAATCAGGTGGGGAGACACATGCTTTACTTTGTGGTGAACAACCAGCCCAGTAATGTGGTCGTTGTGGATGTGTTTGCCCAGGTTCCAACGACTCAGTACCAGACCGGCACTCCGACCACAATGACTCCACCTACGTCAACGCCGCCGCAAACGACTTCTTTTGGCGGAGACACCCCTGTGACAATCCAGTCACAAGGGATGAGAGGATACCAGGTATTCTTGGATGGAAATTACATAGGTACTGAGGGGACAGGTGGAGATCCTCTGGACGGAAAGTTCAGCTTTAGCGTCGTTGGCAACCAGAATCACGACATTAGAGTCTACGATGGCCAATTCAACTACCCGAAGACGATGTACTTCCAAAGAGGAGTTCAGAAGATAATCAATGTGGAGCCCGGAACAGCGGTCTATATCTAGATCGTCATATCTTTTTTCATCACCGAGACATTGTTTGAGAGCTGATCACTCACCCTCTTCCTGTCCGGGCGCCTCCTTCCTTTTCCTCCGGCTTCTCCTCTGGAGAGGCCCTTTTTCGATCCCGTATCATCCCCTTGCGGACCATTCTCTCCTTGATCATCATTCGCACCTCATCGCCGCCCACGCTGAAGACCTCGGAGATCAATTCCTTCGCCACCTCCAACTCCCTGCCGATGAGGGGATCGGATGCGCTCGACCTTCCCGCCAGGCGACAGAGATGGTCTAAGGGCTTGTCCACCATCTGGGAGGAGTATCGGTCCTGCTCCTCTTTGTAGATCTTGAGCATGCCATAGATGTAGGGATAAAGAGGTGTGGCCGGACTGAGCCGGTAAAAGGTGTTGGTCTTCTTCTTGGCCTCGGCACGGGGTGAGGGGAGGATTCTCTTCTCCATGACCACTACCCCCAGCCTCTCCAACTTGTCCAGCTTATTGATGAGGGTGGTCTGGTTCCAGAATGGTCCACCGCCGGTGGGCCCCAGCTCCCGCCAGATCTGGTTCAGCTGCACAAACCCCCCCTTCCTCTTAAGATAGACGAGCAGCATTGCCAGAGGCATTTGATCGCGCTGCAGGGCGGTATAGCGGGCGAACTCATCCAACATGAGTGCCTCTGGGACAAATAACCGTAAAGCCTTTTCGGTTTTTTTGCAGAAGCATTTTTATCCCCCTTGCATCCTCAGATCTCAGGGTTAGACAATGCAAGCGATCATTCTCGCCGCGGGCGAAGGAAGCAGGATGCGCCCACTGACCGCAAGGGTGCCAAAGGTCATGCTCCCGATAGCTGGCAGGCCACTTCTCGAGCATATCGTTCTCCGGGCCAAAGAGGCAGGAATTGAGAGGTTCGTGCTGGTGGTGGGTTACGGCGCCGATTCGGTGCGGGATCATTTCCAGGACGGCCGGAGCCTTGGGGTGAAGATAGAATATGCTCATCAGAATGAGCAGCTGGGAACTGCCCATGCGCTGATGGCGGCGGAGAGCCTGGCCGAGGACGGTTTCATGGTATTGAATGGGGACGTTCTTCCCGATGTTGGCGCACTGAAGGAGCTGGCGGCCAAGGATATGGCGGTCTCTGCGATCAAGGTCGATGACCCAAGCAGGTACGGCGTCTTTCTGGAGGAGGACGGCATCTTCCAGTCGGTGGTGGAGAAGAGCGACGATCCCCCCTCAAACCTGGCCAATGCCGGCATCTATCACTTCAAGAAATGGATCTTCGATGAGCTGCGGGTCATACCCAAATCCTCTCGGGGGGAGTACGAGCTGACAGACGGCCTGAACCGTGCGGCAAACAAAGAGGCAATCGAGATCGTAGAGCTGAACAGCTGGCTGGAGATCGGCCGGCCCTGGGACATCCTGGAGGCTAATCTTGCGCTGCTCCCCCAGGTCGAGCCCCGGATCCTGGGAGAGGTGGAAGAGGGAGCGACCCTGAAAGGAAGGATCTCCATCGGCAGGGGAACAGTCATCCGCTCTGGATCCTATCTCGAAGGGCCGGTTATGATCGGCCAGGACTCGGAGATCGGGCCCAACTGCTATATCCGGCCTGCATGCTGCATAGGGGACAACGTCCGAATAGGCAATGCCGTGGAGATCAAGAACAGCGCCATTATGAATGGCACCAAGATCGGCCACCTCTCCTATGTGGGAGACAGCGTCATCGACGAGAGATGCAACTTCGGTGCAGGGACCATCTGCTCAAACCTACGCCATGATAAGAGTAACATTAAGTCATATCTCAAAGGAGAGAAGATAGACAGCGGCAGGCGCAAGCTTGGTGTGATCATGGGCCATGGAGTCATGACCGGGATCAATACCTCAATCTATCCGGGAACGGTGATTGAGGCCGGCTACTGGGGCAGGCCTGCAGAGGTCATCCGGGGCCATATATCTGCAGAAATGAAAGATAATGGGCTTTTGTGACAAGCCTTTTCAAGGGTGAAGATGAGCACAGGATTTAACGACCAGAACAGGATACAAGGAGATCTTGATGAGAGATTTTATTTCCATAGCCAAGCCCACAGTGGGGGAAGAAGAGATAGAGGCGGTGGGAGAGGTGCTGAGGAGCGGCATGCTCACTCAGGGCGAAAAGGTCAAGAATTTCGAAGAGGAGTTCAGCGAGTATTTGGGTGTAGGACATTCTATTGCCGTCAGCAACGGCACTGTGGCCCTGGACCTGGCCCTGAAAGGATTGGGCCTCGAGCCGGGAGACGAGGTCATCTCACCGGCATTCACCTTTATTGCTACCGCCAATACCGTTCTCTACCAGGGCTCGGTGCCCGTCTTCGCTGACGTGGATCCCAGGACGTTCAATATCGATCCAGACGACCTCTCAGAGAAGATCACCCCTCGTACTCGAGCGGTGATCGGGGTTCACCTCTACGGCCAGCCATTCGATGCCAAGGCTGTTAGCCAGATCTGCGAGGATCATAACATTGCCCTGGTGGAGGATTGCGCTCAGGCCCACGGTGCGATGATCAGGGGGAGGATGGCGGGCTCATTCGGAACCGGCTGTTTCTCCTTCTATCCTACAAAGAACATGACCACCGGTGAGGGAGGCATGATCACCACCAACGATGACGCCCTGGCCGATCGCCTGCGACTGCTCCGAAACCACGGTGACACCGGAAAGTACAACCACATATCAATAGGCTACAACTACCGGATGACGAACATCCAGGGTGCCATAGGCTCGGGCCAGCTCAAGCGGCTGGAGGGATTCATCGCCAAGAGGATCGAGAATGCCGATACCTTGAATAAAACGATCAAGATCGATGGGCTGACAGTTCCCTTCCGGATGGCGGATGTACGTCATGTCTACAATCAGTATGTCCTGCGGGTGGAGGATGACTTCCCCGTCTCCAGAGAGAAGCTGATGGAGTACCTCAATGCCAATGGCATCGCCACCGCAGTACATTATCCCAAAGCGGTCTATGAGCAGCCCATCTACCAAAAGCTGGGTTATGGCCGGGATAGGTGTCCGGTATCAGAGGACGTATCCCGCCGGGTGATGAGCCTTCCTGTGCATCCCTCATTGAGCGCCTCTGACCTCCAGCATATCGCCCAGACCATAAATTGCTTCGAGGACTGAACATGGACGTTGGAGTTATTGGCGTCGGGGCCATGGGAAAGAACCATGTGCGTGTCTACTCGGAGCTGAAAGGGGTAGATACAGTCTACGTCTACGATCCCATATCTGAAAATGCTCAGCGTGCCAGTGAGTTCGCCACCATCTGCTCAAGCCCCGAGGAGCTGCTGGCACGGGCAGAGGCGGTAAGCGTATGCGTTCCCACTCGATACCACTTCGATACGGCCAGTAAGGTCATAAAAGCAGGGGTAAACTGCCTGATCGAGAAGCCCATCACAATGACTGTCCAGGAGGCAGAGCGTCTCTTGGGGCTGATCGAGAAGACCGATCTTGTCGTGGGGGTGGGCCATATAGAGAGGTTCAACCCCATTGTGGAGGAGATCAAGAAGATCGCCGAGCGACCGGACTACGTCTCCATCAAGAGACATAACCCCACATCCAACCGCATAACCGATGCCTCAGTGGTCGAGGACCTCATGATCCATGATATAGACATAGTCTTCAATGTCCTCTTCAAAGGGGAGGAGGACTACCAGATCTTCAGCGCCGGCAGCCGCAACGTCTGCGAGACGATGGCGGTCTTCTCCGAATCCGTGGTCTCCATCTCCGCCAGCCGCCTGTCCTCCAAGAAGTTTCGCACCTTCTATGTGGAGGCAGAGGAGTTCACCACCGAGGGCGACTTCATGACCCAGGAGGTATACGTCTACCGAAAACCAGGAAAATACCGGGTAGAGGACGAGAGGTATCTGCAGGAGAACATCATCGAGAAGGTCCTGGTTAACAAGGTAGAGCCCCTCAAGGTGGAACTGAAGACGTTCCTGGACTGCGTCAAGCAGAATAAGAGCTTCCCGGTCACTCCAGGAGAGGGCAAAAAGAACCTGGAGATCTGCGAGAGGATCAAATCGGGAGTCAACTACCGCGTCCTGAAGGGCACGGCTTGCCTCTACGCAAAAAGTCGCGAGGCGTAAGGGTGGCTGACTCTTCATGCTGACTACACTGTGGCACATATATCTCATATGCCTCCGATACCGTGTCCCTGTATTTGCTTGTACGAGTCAGTTAAGCTGTTGTCTGTTCCTCGTCAAAACGAGGGGAATATCAAATGGTCTGACTCTAGCAATGGACATCAGGAGATGGATTTGTGAGCATAAATAACTTACAGGAGATCGGAATGACAAAATCCCAGGACAATTCTATAGGCAATTCTCAGGATGAGTCCCAGGCCTATTATGCTCATCCCACGGCCATTGTGGAGAGCGAATCCATCGGCGAGGGAACGAAGATCTGGCACTTTGCTCACGTGCGCCGGAGCTCTAAAATCGGTAAGGGCTGCAACATCGGTAAGAGCGTCTACATAGACATCGGGGCAGAGGTGGGAGACAATGTGAAGATCCAGAACTTCGTCTCCGTCTACAAGGGGGTTAAGATCGAGGACGATGTCTTCGTGGGCCCATCGGCTACATTCACCAATGACCTCTATCCCCGCGCCTTTATCTGGGACGAGGAGCACGTCTCGGCTACCAGGATCTGCCGGGGGTCGAGCATAGGGGCCAATGCCACCATTGTATGCGGAATAACAGTAGGCGATTATGCCATGATCGGAGCGGGAAGCGTGGTGACAGAGGACGTGCCATCCCATGCCCTGATCCTGGGAAATCCGGGCCGACAGAGGGGTTGGGTCTGCCGCTGCGGCCGTCGTCTGAATACGGTTTTGCATGATGACGGCAGCAAGACTGTGTATAGATGTTCATCCTGCGGAATGGATGTCGAGATCGTAAAGAAGGCATAACGAAGACATAAAAAGGCATAGAAGGGGAGAAGGGCAGGAGAAGGAGAAGAACTATGGAATTGTCCGATAATAAAGCGAAGATCGCGGTCGTCGGCCTTGGCAATGCCGGCCTGCCGCTGGCTGCGGTCATTGCCGACAGAGGAATTGCTGTTTTGGGTGTGGACATAAATGAGGAGCGCTGCCGGCTTATAAACCAGGGAACCAATCCCATCCCCGAGGAAGAGGGTTTGGAGGAGCTGATAATTCGGCACGGAGGGAAGAATCTCATTGCCACACCACGCTTCGAGGATGCGAGAGACTGCTCAAGTTTCATAGTGATTGTGCCCCTATTCGTGGACCAGAGCAATAATCCTGATTTTTCGATTATGGAGAAGGCTCTGCTCTCTTTAGGCCGGATACTGAAGAAGAGGGATCTGGTGGTCCTGGAGACCACCTTCCCTCCCGGGACGACATCGGGTAGGGTCAAAAAGCTGCTGTGCGAGACCAGCGGTCTTAAGGATGGCGAGTTCTTCCTGGCCTACTCCCCGGAGAGGATAATGACCGGATATAGCATAAGCCGGCTGAGGGAGTTTCCCAAGGTGATCGGGGGCACTGATGAGGAGAGCGGCCTGGCAGCATATCAGCTCTACCGGCAGTTCATCTCCAACCTCCATCTGGTCTCATCGGCCAGTGTGGCGGAGATGATCAAGGTGATGGAGGGCTGCTACAGGGATGTGAACATCGCCCTGGCCAATGAGCTTTATAAGATCTGTCAGGATCTGGGAATCGACTTTTTCGAGGCGAGAGAGAAGGCTTGCCATCAGTTCTGCCATATCCACCTGCCTTCCACCGGGGTGGGAGGGCACTGCATTCCCGTCTACCCCTGGTTTTTGATCAAAGAGATGGAAAAACGAGAAAAATTCGATAAATGCCGCCTTCTTCATACCTCACGCATCATCAATGATGAGATGATCCAGTACTGGGCGGAGAGGATATTGCTGGAGTGCATGAAGATCAACAAACCGCTCTGTGAAATCAAGATCTGCATCAAGGGCATAACATTCCGAGCGGGAGTGCGAGAATTCTATCACAGCAGAAACCTGGCACTGGCAAGGCTTCTCTCTGATAAAGGCCTGGACGTCTATGTGGCAGATCCACTGCTGAACAATGATGAGGTGGCCGCCAAGGGCTTCAGAAGCATCAAGCCCAAAGAGGCCGACCTGGTATTCGATCCCTTCCAGCTGAGCTTCGAATCTAGTAAAGCGCTCTAGGGACTTGATCGCATGAAGATAGCAACCATTGTCGGCGCCCGGCCCAACTTCATCAAGCTGGCTCCGGTATCAAAGGAGATAAGAAAGCGAAACCTCAAGGAGGTCATAGTCCATACCGGCCAGCATTATAACTATGAGATGGACAGGATATTCTTCGATCAGATGGGGATAGCTGCTCCAGACTATCACCTGGGCATAGGCTCTGGCAGCCATGGATTTCAGACCGGAGAGATGCTCAAGAAAACGGAAGAGGTCCTGCAAAAGGAGATGCCGGATGCGGTTATAGTATTTGGAGACACCAACTCCACACTAGCCGGTGGGCTGGCGGCGGCAAAGATGCATATCAAGTGTGCTCATATCGAGGCCGGACTGAGGTCGTTTGATAAGAGGATGCCCGAAGAGATCAACCGGGTGCTGGTGGACCATTGCTCTGATCTCCTCCTCTGTCCGACCAGGACTGCGATCGATAACCTGAAAAGAGAAGGGATTGTCCAGAACGTCCATCTGACGGGAGATGTGATGGTGGACGCGCAAAAGGATTGCGAGAGGATTGCCGAGAGCGAATCTCATATCCTTGAGGCTCTGGGGCTCAAGCCCAGGGGCTACTATCTGGCAACTGTTCACCGGGCATCCAACACAGATGATCCGGAAAACCTCAGGGCGATTGCTCTGGCCCTCCAGGATCTGGATGATGTGGTCTTTCCCTGCCATCCTCGAGCGGAGAAGTACCTGAAGAAGTTTGGCCTGTGGGAGGATCTGGAAAAAAAGATCAGGATGATAAAGCCAGTAGGATACCTTGATATGCTTCTTTTAGAGAAGAACGCCAAAAAGATCGTCACCGACTCGGGTGGGGTGCAAAAGGAGGCATATCTCTTGGGCATTCCCTGCATAACCCTTAGGGACACGACGGAATGGATAGAGACGGTAAACGACGGCTGGAACGTCCTCGTCCGGCCGGGGGAGGATATCGCTTCTGCGATCAGAGATTTCCGGCCGAGGCATGAGCGCCAGGATGTATTCGGAAAGGGCAGGGCGAGCGCTATGATCGTGGATCTGATCGAGAAGCTGGTAGGGTCAGGTGGATCTTGAAGATACTCCTTTTAGCCAATCAGCCGGAGAGGACCACCAGGCTCAGGATGTTCAGGGGCACTCTCCAGTCCCAGGGGCATGATGTGATCGTTCCCAGCTTCGGCACTAGAGACTGGATCCGCATTGCCAGGCAGGCGAAGAGGATGGCACTGGACCATAAGCCGGATGTGGTTCATATCTTCAATGTCCCTGATGTGATCTATCACGGTTTTGCCGGGCTGCGGGGAAGGGGCTATAAAAAGCTGATCTACGACTATCGCTCCCCCTGGGGGGTTGAGTTCGCTCAGACCTTTCTAGCTCCTGGGAAGGCATTTGCCGAACGCTTCGAAAGGGAGCTGGCAGAAGCTGCGGACGTCATCACCACCGTCAATGAGCCGCTTGAAAAGAAGGTGAAAGAATATGCCCCTCAAAAGAAGGTCTATATCGTTCCCAACTATCCGCAGCGCTCTTTCTGCCAGAAGGTTGATGAATTCGACACGGGAGAATATGCTGTCCAGCCGGGAAAAGGGCCGATAATATTCATCGGCAGGGTATGCACCCAGGAGGGAATCGGAAAACTGCTGGAGCTTGCCCGGGCAATTCCGGAGAGGGAGTTTTGGATTGTGGGCGGCGGTCCTTTTGCCCGCTATTATCTGTGGAGAAAGCCCGCAAACGTCAGGAATCTGGGCTGGCAGCCGCATGATAAGGTGGCTGCACTGCTCGGCAAAGCCAGCTTATGCCTGATTCCCCGGGAGGAGAATGCCCTTACCCCCTACTCTACGGACAAAAGCGTCTGGAAGCTCAATGAGTATCTGGCTTTGGGCAAGGTGGTGGTGGCATCGGGGGTGACCATGATCGAGAAGAGAAAAAACCTGGTGATTGTGCCCTCCCGGGATCTGGAGAGAGCAGTGAGAGACAACCTGCTGCGAGAGCCTGAGCCGATGGGCCGGGAGGATTATAGGTTCTGGGACATGAACGATCGGGTCATTCAGGAGGTCTATGAGAGCCTGTGAGCGCTCACGGGCTCAAGTGCCTTTGATGCTCTCTAAGTTAGTTTACTCCACCGTCACGCACTTGGCCAGGTTTCTGGGCTTATCGATAGGCAGTCCCAGTTTATTGGCAGTATAATAGGCCAGGAGCTGCACTGCCACGGTGCATAGCACTGCGGAGTAGATGGGCCTGGTCTCGGGAAGCTCTATCACCTTGCTTGCCACCTTGGCGATGTCAGGGTCTCCCTCCGTGGCCAGGGCGATGACCTCAGCCCCTCTGGCTCTCACCTCTTTGATATTGGACTGAATCTTCTTGCCGCAGGTGGCCAGGGCCACCACCGGAGTCTTCTCGGTGATCAGGGCCAAGGGCCCATGCTTGAGCTCCCCACCGGCATAACCCTCGGAGGGGATGTAGGCGATCTCCTTCATCTTCAAAGCGCCCTCCAGGGATATGGGATAGAGGTAGTCTCGGCCTATGAAAAAGTAGCAGCCTGCCCCCGCAAACATCTCGGCGATCTTCCTGATCTCCTCTCTTTTCTCCAGGACCCTCTGCACCAGTCCTGGCAGCTTGGTGAGCTCGATTAACATCTTTCTCGCCTGATCTGGGGTCAGATGGCCTCGAGCACGACCCAAGCGGATGGCAAGGAGGATGACGGCCACCATCTGAGAGGTGAAGGTCTTGGTGGCGGCAACGCCGATCTCCGGTCCGCAGCGGGTGAATATGGTCCCGTCCACAAGCTCTGTCACCGTCGAGCCTACGACATTGGTTATGGCCAGGCTCCGCCCGCCGCAGGTCTTGGCCTTCTTCAAGGCAAGAAGGGTATCAGCGGTCTCACCGGACTGGGTTATCCCCAGGAGCAGCGTTCTGGGTCGCAACTGCAGACTGAGGAACTCCGAGGCCACCTCCACATCCACCGGCAGGCCGGCAGCGCGAACGAAGAGGTTTCTGGCCAGCATACCGGCGTGGTATGAGGTGCCGCAGGCGATGATGGTCACCCTCTCCAGCGACATTATCTCCTCCTCGCTTATGCCCAAGGAAAGCCTCACATCCCCATCTATTTCTGATATCCTGCCGGCGATGGTCTCCCTGATGGCTCTGGGCTGCTCATGAATCTCCTTGAGCATGAAATGGGGATAGCCGCCCTTCTCAGCCGCATCCGCATCCCAGGTTATGCGCTCGACCTCCGACTCCAAAGGCGCGCCGCTGCAATCCATAACCTCTATCCTGTCCGCATAGATACGGGCAATATTGCCGTCCTTCAGGCGGATGACGTCTTTTGTATAAGGAAGAAGGGCGGGTATATCGGATGCCACAAAAACGGAAGAGCTGCCTTTGCCTATAACCAGGGGACTCTCATATCTCGCGCAGACGATGTAAGGCGAGCTGGCAGCCATCACTGCTATGGCATAGGAGCCCTCCACCTTCTCCAGGGCTTTTAGGGTGGCTGCACATAGATCCCCCTTATAGTAGAAGTGGATGAGATGAGCCAGCACCTCGCTATCCGTCTCGGACTGGAACTCATATCCCATCTCGGTGAGGAGCTCTCTCAGATCCAGGTAGTTCTCAATGATCCCGTTATGGACTATAGCGATCTCCCCGGATGTGTGGGGATGGGCGTTTATGTCGCTGGGCCGGCCGTGAGTAGCCCAGCGGGTATGGCCTATTCCCATGCCCTCTCCCGGGCTTCCCATGCTCTTGTAGGTCTTCTCCAGGTCCGCTATCCGCCCGGATGACTTCAGCACCTCGACTGATCCCTGAGATATAACGGCCACTCCCGCAGAGTCGTAACCTCTGTACTCCAGCCTCTTCAGGGTATCAAATAATATGGGTCCAGCCTTATCATCCCCGATATACGCCACAATGCCGCACATTAGCAGATCACCCTGCTATCCCTATTGATCGTGCCGCGGATTGCTGCCCCAGAGCTTATGCTCGCTTTAGTGCCCACCACCGTACCCGGGCTTGCCAGGACCCTGGATCCGACGGATACATCGTCGGCAAGGATGGCGCCGAACTCCGCTCTCTGGAAGATCCCTTCAATCTCCACCACGCAGGAACCTGTCTCAACCACCACCTGATCTTTAAGAGTGCAGCTTGCCCCGATTACCGAGTCGGAGATTATGCACCCCGATCCGATCCTGGCGTCATTCATCAATATGCTGTTTCTGACCTCGGAATGCGGACCGATCCGGGCCGAATCGCCGACAGAAGTGGAGGGGAGGATGACGGCATTAGGGCCAATATCGCAGTCCTCTCCGATGGAGACCGGACCGACCAGATAGGACCCTGAACGAATAATACTTCCCTCGCCCAAATGGACTGGACCCTTGATCATCGCTCCTTCCTCCACATCGCCCATGATCTTTGGCTCATCCATTCCTAAAGCCAGGCTATTGGCATTGAGAAGATCCCAGGCAAATATGGCGTCCGCCCAAATTCCTTTGGTTATGAGGGGAAAGATTTGGGTCCCTTCTTTGATCATCTGCATGATGGTTTCAGGAAGCTCATAGGAGCCCCGCTCCGATATGGGGGCCTGCTTGAGGGCGTCAAAGACATCGGGGCTGAATTTATAGGAGCCTGTATTCAAAATCCCCGAGCAAGGCCGCCCTGGTTTCTCTATTATCTCTGTTACCAATCCGTTGTCAACGATCAGGACTCCATAGTCGCCGGTATGGCGGCGGAGGGCCGCCAGGATCACATTCTCTCCTTGGGCCGAGACGAGCTCGTTCACTGCCCTTTTATCTATGAGGTTGTCTCCATTTACCACCAGGAACTCCTCGTCAACATACTGCTCGGCCTTGAGCAGGGCATGAGCAGTACCCAAGAGCTCATTCTGCTCGATGTAGGTGATGGCAACATCAAAGTCTATTCCATCCTCAAAGTAGTCCATCACCCTCTCTTTCTGGTATCCGACCACCACATAGATGTCCTCGATTCCGTTTGCAGCCAGAGCGCGAATGACGTACTCCATAAAAGGCCGGTTGCCCACGGGAAGCATGACCTTGGATCGGGTCTGGGTAAGCGGTCTGCATCTGCGGCCTTCTCCTGCCGCCAATATCACTCCCTTCAAATCTATCACAGCCAGAATGCTAAATGGATACGCTCATATCTTGCTCTAGATCTTTTCGGTCAATTGTACGTGAACGCTCCCCGTCCTAAAGGGCGGGGCTTCTATCGCTTTTGCGAAGAGATTGCATCCCCAATCTCAGAATGTTTATTGCTGCATTGAGATCCCGGTCGCGTACGTGGTATACTGAAAAGTGCTAACCAGTGACGCAATCAATGTTTGCTGCCAAAATGAATCTCATGCGTTCGATTCTCGTGATAGTTTTCAGTAGTCCTCACCCGCGACCCCATAATGAAAAGCAGTAGGAAGGCCCAGGCTTTTATAGAAGCCCTGATAAAGTCGTCCGGCAAGAGGATAATGCCGCCTGGAAGGATCTATATCCTGCAGATAAAGGCAAACCGGCATGATGAAGGCAAAATATGAATATACTGGTAATACCCACCACCGACTGGATCAGACATCCCGTTCCCAACCGTCTGAACTTCATCTTCGATACATTGGCTGAAGAGCATGAGGTATATGTGCTGCACTTCGGCCTGAAGAGGTTTAGCAATTTGAGAGAGCGAGAGACGAAATGCCAGCTATTGAAAGCAAGCTGGATAGAGACCGAGGATCCATCCCTCTATTATATCCTGAACTTCCCCTACCATATCTGGAAGATCAGGAGGATTGTGAAAGAAAAGAAGATCGATGTCATTCTTTCCACCAATATCCTCCCTTCATTTGCCGCCAACTTCTCCCGAACGCCAATCGTATTCGACTATCTGGATCACCTTGAGGAGTCAGCATCGATCTACTATCCCGGCTCAGCTTTAGGAGAGATAGTCAAGTATGTGGTGAGCTTCATCACCAAGTTCAATCTCCGCCATGCCCGCTCTGTCATAACCGTCACCAAAGAGCTCAGGGAGTATCTCCTGGGGGTGGGGGTAAAAGATGTAGCTGTGATACCCAACGGCGTGGACACCAGAGTCCTCCGACCGCTTCCCATGTCAGAGGCCAAGAGCTCTCTGGGGCTCGAGGGCACAGTCCTGGGATATGTCGGCTCTCTGGAGCACTGGGTGGACCTGGAGACGGTGATCGAGGCTTTGCCGCGCTTAGATGCTACCCTTCTGGTGGTGGGGCCAGGGCTCTTTACCGATTATGGGGATGGGATAAAGAGGATGGCAGAGGATCTAGGAGTGGCGGAAAGGGTGGTCTGTACCGGAGCGGTGCCATATAATGAGCTTTCCAGGTACATCAGCGCCATGGACATCGGCCTGAATCCCCTCAAGATGATGAAGAAGAACGAGTATGCTGCCGGGGGGAAGGTCTTCAATTACCTGGCCTGCGGCCGGCCGGTGCTGTCCAGCCGGATGATATCATTGGAGAGGCTGCTTGGGGATGAGATATACTATTTTGATGATGTGGAGAGCTTTATAGCTCAGGTGAATAGCATTCTGTCGGTGGAGCCGACCACAAAGAGGTTCCGGTCTCTGGCGGAGCGGTATGACTGGAGAGCCATTTCCAAAGATTATCAGAAGGTCTTGCTTGAAGCTGCTGATTGATGCGACTAGAATAACACTGTGATGGATAATATTGAATGAATATAGCATTTGTATATTACCCACGCTCCTCATTCGTAAAGCAGGACTGTTCATCCCTGTCCAGGCATTTCCGGGTCGAAAGGCTGGGCTACAGCGGCGCCGGCGACATCCTCAAAATGGTCAGGCCGATCTGGCGATCAGATCTCACATTCTCCTGGTTTGCCTCCGGACATTCTTTCGCTGCCGTGCTGCTCTCCAAGCTATTGAAAAAAAGATCTGTGGTCGTCGTAGGGGGCTACGATGTGGCCTTTGAGCCGGATATAAGCTATGGCCAGTATACTCTGGGCAGACTCAAGAGAGTATATTCTGACTTTGTTCTGGGAAATGCGGATATTGTCCTTCCTGTATCTGAATTCACCAAGTCGGAGGTCCTGGCCAGAGCCAAGCCGAAAAGAGTTCAGGTTCTCTATCCGGGGATCGATATGGACAGATTCCAGCCCGGTGGGGAGAAAAAGGATCTGGTGATGACGGTGGCCTCCGGTTCGGGTCGCATAATAAAGCTTAAAGGACTGGATGCGTTTATCGGGGCCGCTGCTCTGCTTCCCGAGATCCGATTTCTGATTGTGGGACTATCCGACCAGGACCGAGAAGAGCTACAATCCAGATCGACGGAAAACGTTTCGCTTTTCGGATTTATATCCAGGGAAGAATTGTTGGCTTTTTATCAAGAGGCCAGGGTCTACTGCCAGCTCTCTTATCGGGAGTCCTTCGGAATGGCTCTGGCTGAGGCCATGGCCTGCGGATGCGTGCCGGTGGTGACAGAGAGAGGAGCAATCCCTGAGGTTGTGGAAGACACTGGCTATTATGTTCCATACGGCAGTGCAAAGGCTACCGCAGAGGCAATAGAGAAAGCTTTATCCTCAAAAAAGGGGATAGGCTCGAGAAAACGGGTGGAAGAGAGGTTCAGCTTGAGGAGAAGAGAGGAGGCATTGCAGTCTCTGCTGAAGAGCCTGATGAATAGCTAATTTCATATGACCAGATAAGGGGGATTCTATCAGGAACTATCTTATAATTGAAAAGCAAACTGATTGATGGCAGCAGTATGGACTGACATAATCATACTGCATGAAGGGGAATTAAATGAAGATCGTCCTTGTTTACTATGGCTACTTTTCTTCATTCATCCAAAAAGATCTTGATATGCTATCCCGCCATTATGAGGTGGAAGTGGTCAGCTTGTCTTCTCTTGGCGATGCGGTGAAATTGGCCGGGGCGATGACAGGATGCCGCATGGCCTTGATATGGTTTGCTGGAGGCCATGCAGCAGCCACCGTCCTCCTCTCAAAGCTTCTGAGAAAAAAGACCATTATCGTGGTCGGAGGCTTTGATGTTGCCTGCATCCCGGAGATAAACTACGGCCGTTTCGCTCAGGGCAGGACCAAGAGTATTCTCACCAAATTTGCCCTGGAGTACGCGGACAGGGTGCTGGTGGTTGATCCATCCTTGAAGGATGATGCTATAAATAATGCCAGGATCAGTGGCCATAATATAGACTATCTTCCTTCTGGATTCTCAGATACTGAGTTTTATCCCAAGAAAGAAAAAGAGAGCTTAGCACTGACCGTTGCCATGGGAGAGAGATGGGACCGAGCCCTGATCAAGGGCCTCGATGTTTTTGTTGAATCGGCAAAACACCTTCCGGAGGTTGGCTTCAAGGTGGTGGGGATCGCAGGTGATGCCTTGTCAAGGCTAAAAGAGATTGCTCCGGATAATGTGGAATTCACGGGATTCGTCTCCCATGATGATCTCCTTGAATCCTACCAGAGGGCCAGGGTCTTCTGCCAGCTATCCATGAGGGAAGGGCTGCCCAATGCTCTGTGCGAAGCGATGCTCTGCGAGTGCATTCCTGTGGGCACAGATCGCAACGGCATTCCCAGAGCAATTGGAGATACTGGCTTTATTGTGCCCTATGGCGATCCACGAGCTGCAGCGGAGGCCATCAAAAAAGCACTGGCGGATCGGAGCAATAGGGGCAAAAAAGCCAGAGAACGGATAATTGAGCTATTTCCAGAGAAGAGAAGAGAGGATGGGTTGATAAAGACGATAAATGAGCTGGCTAAAGGCTGAAATTGGTTGGAGATCATTGAATTATATATGATGGCTGAGCGCAGAATCTCATCTCCGGCCCTCTCTTGGATCGATGAATGCAGCTAGCCACTCCAGATCCGTCCTCAGCAGGCCGCATAAGATCCCCAAAATGGCTTTTGCCTTGATAGAGGGAAGATTATCCTCCTTGATGGCCTTTAGGAGAGATTCCCGGGCATCAGACCATTTGCCTTCTCTCAAGTAGGCTCTTCCCAGATAGTAATCGATCTCCCTCGCCTTTCGATCCATTCTGGCAGCAATATCATTGTCCTCATGGGCAAGAGATGCCCTGACATCTGCAGGAAGGCTTTTATAGAATTCTGTGAAGTAGAGCCCTGCCCGGACCATCGAGCTTTTCATGGTTGATGATATCTGGCTATCATGCCTTCGGTAGCAGCCCAAAACGGCATCTATGGGCAAGAAATCTCCGATAAGGCTAAGCTCCAGCCATGTCGATCCATCCACGAAAGGAAGTCCTTCAGGCTGCTTGAATCCTCCAATAGACTGCAATGCAACCTTTTTGCAGACAATGGTGCAGGAATGCATGGGATTTTCGATGAGCAGATTACCCAACTGCTCTTCCCTGGTCAGACCCATAAAGCGCTCCATATCATTGGGAAGGACGGCAAGAAGATCGCCCTTTTCGTCCATCACCTCTGCCCTCCCCCAGCTCAAGATGGCATCACTGTCCCTCATGGCATCGATCTGGATCTCCAGCTTATCAGAAGGCCAAAAGTCATCCCCCTCAAGAACGGCTATGTACTCGCCCTTTGAGATCTGAAGGGCTAAATTGTAGCTCTCGCCAAGCCTAAGAATGCCCTTATTATCTTGACGAATATATTTGATTCTATCATCTTTGTACTGGGAGACTATCTCAGCAGTCTTATCGGTGGACCCATCGTCGATCACTATTTGCTCCCAGCTGGCATAGCTCTGGGCGAGGACGCTCTCCAGGCACTCTGAGATGAAATTTTCATGGTTGTATGTAGGAGTAATTATTGACACCAAAGGATCGATAGCCATAGATATTTCCTGCAAGCAGCTAATTGTTGGTCGATTGGCTTTGTCATTCTTTTAATCACCCTTTCTTGCGAGGTATTCTTATCCCGCTCAGCAGCTGCCCTGCCATCTGGATATCAACATTATCCACTACCCTCAAAATGATTATCAAGAAGAAATAGATAATAGCGGATATCACTATCAATAACGGTACCGTAAGATGGTCAAATCCTCCTATGAAAAGCACCATTGCCAGGCAGGCAACTAGAATCTTGAAGAGAGAGGCAATCATATTCCTGGGAAGCCCATAGCCTTCTTTTATAGCGAAGTGCAAGAGGAAGAGAAATGAGAAGAGCTGCGTGGCCACCGTTGCACTGCTCGCTCCTATGTAGCTGTACTGAGGTATCAGAAACAGATTCAAGATTATGTTCAATCCAGCGGCAAGCATGGTCTGCTTGGCCACGACCATCTGGCGGTTAATGGAATTGAATAGATACCCAAAAGCAGAATTAATGAAGATCAGAACCTCAGACCAGATTAATATCTGCAGGGCAATTGTTGAGGGAGCGAAGGCCGGCCCGTACACCAGGTAGATCAAATCCTCTCCTAATACCGTTGTTCCCACTCCAATGGGAATGGCCAGCATCATCAGATACTTAAAAGATCGCTCATACATGAATCCCAAATATTGGTTTGAGGAGACATAAAACTTTGACATAATGGGATATATTGATCCCAAAAAAGTCACTGGAATAAAGGAAAGGATAATTACCATACGATATGCTGCATTGTATGATCCCATGACCTCATTGGGATTTAATATCAATAAAGATAGCATAACTGTATCAATATAATAATATATCCTCACAAAGACTGACGAAAGGCCGAAGGGGATGGCCTCCTTTATCATATATTTCCAGAGATCTATATCTATATCCCACCTGGGTCGGGGGAGCTTTCTCAGAGCTACAAGGGTAAAATAGCCCAGAGAGATGAAGCTTGAGAAGAGGTACACATAGGCAAAGCCATAAACATCTACTCCCAAACCGATGGCCAGGAGGGCGAAGGTGAGCATAATTGAATTGTATATCACCGTGCCCAATGAGATGTACTCCATTATCTCATAGGCAGAAACAACCGAGCTGATGATGCCGGAAAAGGAGATGACGATGAGAGAGAGGAGAATCACCATCACTATCTTCATGGTGGAGAACGGATAGCCCAGGGCATAGCCTATGGCAGCCGTGCTCAGAAGGGTGATTGCTGCCAGGACGACCTTGACTAATATGGTGTTTCCAATGTATATTGCCGTCTTGGACCTATCTCGGGCTACATCTCTGACGATCACTGAGGAGATTCCAATATCCGCCAGGAAGATGGTAATCGAGGCAAAAGCGATGGCAAACGAGAGCAGACCGTACCTTTCCAATCCCAGATAGCGAGTGGTGTAAACCAAAAAGAAAAAGCTGAATACAAATCCAATGATATTTGAGGAGGCCAAAAATATGGTATTCTTGGCTATCCTCTGAATGGTATTCACTGCAAATCACTTGAACGCTGGAAGAAACCAATCCCATGTTCTATCGCAGCGCTCATCCCTTTTGCCATTGATCGTATCCGGAACGATAGCCGGATCATTCCAGGGCCTTCTCTCCTCATCGGGACTGGCATAATCATAAAGCCGGTTTACGAAATAAATCAGCGTGGCCTGTTCATTTCCCACAACCCCAAAGCCATGCCAGTAATGCCCTGGCATCCTGACCATCTGGGGATTGTCCCCGGCGGAGACGATCTCATCCAGCTCCCGGGTATCATCATCGTAAGCGCAGATCTTCAGCGCGCCACGAACTACAAGGAAATGATCTACCTGTCCTCTCTCATGCCGGTGCCAGGCCCTTACCATGCCCGGATAGCTCAGAGACATATTGGCCTGCACAATGTCATCCTGAATAACATCCTTCCAGTCCGTCCTCATGATCTCAGTGAAAAATCCGCGCTCATCGGCAAATCGCTTCAAGGGTTTTATTACAATTCCTGGCAGCATCACATGACCTCATCATCATCGTGTTTTTTTTCAGCTCTCAAAAGCCATTTTTTGGCCTTTGCCATGCATTCTTTCAGCCCGATAGAATCTCATCTCTTAGTACTTGCAGGGATTCACAAAGGTTGAGGGGCCCATTTTTCAGCATCCTGCTGGCTTTGCTGGTATCCAGAGATGAATCCATTGGCCTTCTTGCCAGCCAACCGATGTCGCTCATTCGAGTGGGGAGGATCAGTCGGCGATCAAGGTCGAATGCCCTGGCCAGCTCGCAGGCAAAATCATATCTGGATACCCTGGCGGCTCCTGAGAGATGATAGATCCCGGATAGATGCCGGTCCGCCGCCTCCAGCACCATTGCCGCCAGATTGCTGTTCAGGGTGGGGGTTATGAACTGATCTGTGACCACCCTCGCCTCTTTGCCTGATTTAAGGGCGTTCAACAGCCATAGGGCGAAGTTGACCTTGCCGCTGGCTGGCCGGCTGCCATAGATCACACAGGTTCTGGCAATACACCCTTGATCCAGACAGAACTGCTCTCCCAGGAGCTTGGAAAGGCCGTAATAGCTCACCGGGTTCGTCTCCTCCTCCTCCCGGTACAGCCCCCGCTGGCCATCGAAGACGTAGTCCGTCGATATGTAGACCAGATAAGAGCCGGCCTTTCTCGCCGCCTCTGCTATCGCTCGGGTCCCTTCCACATTAATCTTGTAAGCCAAATCCTTTTCCCGTTCACATCGATCCACATCGGTCAGGGCGGCGCTGTGCACGATTACATCCGGCCTCATCCTCTCGATGATATCGCGGATGCCATTTGCGTCCAAGAGATCGAATTTTACCTCTTTTCCATAGGGGGGCTGGTTATGAGCATATCCGCTATAGACCTGCTCTCCCCTGGCCAAGGCCATCTCTGCCAGCTTGCTTCCCGCAAGGCCGCTGCCGCCGGTTATGAAAAACTTCATAGCATCTCACTCCTACCACTTCAGCCGCCAGGGGGTGGCACTCAATACCGAATCGTTCACCAGCGGACGATACCAATCAGGGTTCTGCAGATACCATTCCACTGTAGTCTGAAGACCTTCCTCAAAGCTCCGCTCAGGCCGCCAGCCCAGCTCCTTTCTGATCCTGGACGAGTCCAGGCTGTAGCGGGCATCGTGTCCCGGCCTATCCTCCACAAACTCGATCTGATCCTCGCTCTTGCCCAGCATCTCGAGAATGAATTTAGCAATAAACAGATTGGTCCTCTCCTCTCCGGCAGAGATATTATAGATCTCGCCCCTTCTCCCCCTATTGAGAACCTGCTCTACCGCCCGGCAGTGATCTGTCACATAAATCCAGTCTCTCACATTCTCTCCTGTGCCGTAAATGGGGATCTTCAGCCCTTCATTAGCCCTTATTATGGTCTTGGGAATCAGCTTTTCGGGAAACTGATAGGGCCCGTAATTGTTGGTGCAGCGGGTGATCATGGCCTCCAGACCGTAGGTTCGAGCATAGGCCAGGACGAATACGTCCCCTGCCGCTTTGCTGGCGGAATAGGGGGATGAGGGCCGCAATGTCGAATCCTCAGTGGATGAGCCCCTGAGGATGTCCCCATAGACCTCGTCGGTTGAGATCTGGACATATCTGACGGAAGGATTATGATCTCTTATGGCCTCCAGCAGGCAGAATACCCCGATGACATTGCTGTGCAGGAAGGAGTCGGGCCGGGAGATGGACCGGTCCACGTGGGTCTCGGCAGCGAAGTTCACCACCAGATCCGCCTTTTCCACCAGACTGGATACAAGGCTGCTATCGGCTATGTCTCCCTGGAAAAAGGCGTATCTTCTATCATCCTTTAAGTCCCTCATATTCTGGATATTGGAGCCGAAGCCTTGAGCATCCAGGTTCAGGATTTTGCAGTCCTCGTGCCGGTTCAGCATTAAGCGGATGAAGTTGCTGCCGATAAATCCGAGGCCCCCGGTAACAAGAAGATTCATAGCCATCACAGCGATATATCGGAGTTATCTCCCACGATCATCCGGCTTCCTCTTGGCAGGCTATCGCATTCCTTGATCCTGACGTTCCTGCCGATCAGGCTTTCTACCACCTTTCCGGCATTGACTATCCTGCTTTCATCCATGATGATCGAGTCCTCTACCTCCGTGCCGCATATCTGACAGCCGATGCCAATGGAGGTGTAAGGGCCAATATATGAATCGGATACAATGCTGTCCTTTCCTATTATGCAGGGCCCCTTTACCACTGACCTTCTGATTCTGGTTCCCTTCTCCATTATCACCCGTCCCATGATCCGGGACTCCTCCACCTCGCCGTCGCACCTTCCATCGATGTCGTCCAGGATCAGGCGGTTGGCCTCGAATATGTCCTCTGGCTTTCCGGTATCCTTCCACCACCCCTCCACAAAGGAGGCATCCACCTTATGGCCATTCTCAATCAGCCACTGAATGGCATCGGTGATCTCCAGCTCATTCCTCCAGGATGGTTTGATGGATTTGCAGGCCTCTATGATCAATGGGGTGAAGAAGTACACCCCTACCAGGGCATAATTGGAGGGAGGGATTTTGGGCTTCTCCACCAGGCGCCTGATGCTACCGTCCGGGTTCAGGTCGGCCACACCGAAGCGCTGAGGATCGTCGACCGGGGTGAGCAGAACGCTTGCGCTGCTGCCCAGACTATGAAAACGCTTCTCATGGCTGACTATGCCGTCTCTTAGGATATTGTCCCCCAGGTACATAACAAAATCTTCATCCAGGAAATCCTCCGCCACCAGTATGGTGTGGGCAAGTCCTTTGGGCTCACCCTGATAGATGAATTTGATGGGAACCTCCCAGTCCGCTGACTGCACTGTCTCAATGACCTGCTCCTTGTTCGGCCCCAGGATTATGCCGATCTCGTCCGCCCCGGCCTCGATCACATCCTCGAGGGCATAGAAAAGAACTGGTTTATTGGCTACTGGAATGAGCTGTTTTTGCTGCGAATAGGTCAGAGGTCGCAGCCTCGTCCCTGAGCCGCCTGAAAGTATGAGCGCCTTCACAGTTCACACCTCAAAAAGCCCTTAATTCTGCATCCATGGGTTCAGGGTTGTACCTAACGGCAAGATATACCCTTCGATCTGCTGAATAGATCATTGATAAAAGTGGTGCAAATCCGATTGGCCTGGCAGCCAATTCAAGGACCCGGGTATATGACCTCGATGTTCTCCATGTTCAGTATCAGCTTTCTCAATTCTTCGCAGTTAATGGCATGCTTGTACTCGCTGCACATCTTCACCCTCTCTGATAGGTCGCCTAGCTCTTGATCCTTAAGATAGTAGCCCATCCTCTGGGTGATGTACTTCAGGGCCTTGACTCCGGTGTGCTTGCCGATGATGATATGCCTTGCTGCGCCCACCAACTCCGGGGAGTAGGGCTCGTAGGTCCTGGGCTCCTCTAACACCGCAGCCACGTGAATCCCTGACTCGTGGGAGAAGGCATTGGTCCCCACCACCGCCTTGTTCTTGGCCACTGGAACATCGGAATAGGTCTGGACCAGCTGGGAGAGGTCCTTTATCTTGGAGAGATCATAGCTCTCGATATCGTAGTGCAACCTCAGGGCGACCAAGAGCTCTTCTAAGGGAGTATTGCCGCTGCGCTCGCCAATTCCGTTCACAGTGGTATGCAATTGTCTGGCCCCCGCCTCGGCCCCAGCAAGGGTGTTGGCCAGGGCCATCCCCAGGTCGTCATGGCAGTGCATGCAGATCGGGGTCTTTACGTACTTGCGAAGCTCGCTGATCATATAGTGGGTCGTGCGGGGGTTCATGATGCCCACAGTATCCGCGACGCTCACGTAGTCGGCATGGTATTCCTCAGCCTTCTTGTACAGCTTCTTTAAGGTTTCAAAATCGGTGCGCGTTGCATCTTCCGCTGAGAAGCGCACTATCAGGCCGTGATCCTTGGCGTACTCGACCGTCTGGAGAGCACAGGCTATGGCCTCAGGACAGCTCATGTGAAGCTTGTGTTTGAGATGGAGGTCCGAGGTGGCGATGAAGACGCTGATCATGTCCACGCCGCAGTCAATAGCAGCATCAACATCCTTCTTGACCGATCGAGAGAGGGCTGAGATCTTGGCCTTAAGCCCCAGGTTGCAGACCTCTTTCACTGCGTTCATCTCTGCAACAGAGACCACTGGAAAGCCAGCCTCAATGACCTCCACGCCGATCTCGTCCAGCCTAAGGGCGATATCCAGCTTCTCATCGGCCCTAAAGACCACTCCCGGCATCTGCTCCCCATCGCGCAAAGTTACATCGCAGATCTCTATGTCCAGAGGCGGAGTCCCGGCCAGACTGAGAAATTGATTAAGGGAATAGTCTTGCATAATGTGGTTAAATGAGGATTCATTACATAAATTGGTTTCGAAGGAATGAGCATTCCGGCAAGGCTCAAAATTTAGAGATTCGCATAATTTTCCAGGATCCAGCGGTTGCGCACCTCGGGGTGGAACAGGAGTCCCCAAATGGGTTGAGAGCAGTGGGAGAAGGCCTCGGGAGACAATTCTGTCCCTGCCAGACTGATGAATCCCTCGGGCAGGGTGGGATCAAGGCCATGCAGATGATATACCTCGATTTTGCGGCTGGGGCCGAGGATATCCGACTCCCCGACCACCTCGATCTTCTCCAGGCCGATGGCGGGCTTGTGTCGCGAGCTGATCTTTCCTCCAAAGATGGCGGCGATGATCTGCATGCCGGCACAGATCCCCAGGACGGGCCAGTCTCCTTCCTTCAGCCAGGAGTATCTCTCCAGATGATTCAGGTACTCGCTATCCTTCAAGGCCGTGCCGCAGAGAACCACCTTATCGCAGCCTTTCAGACGCTCTTCATCCAGCAAGGAGATATGGCAGACCTGGCAGGGAAAGCCTGTCCTCTCCAGGATCCTTTGGACCGGACGGACGAACTCATATTGAGAGAGGGAATCGGCCTCGTAGCAGCTGTCCACCAGGAGGATCCTTGCTTTGCCGTTCATTTATCCACCAGCCTCATCTCCTCAATGATGTACTGGCCACGGTAGTTGGCATAGGTCCCGGATGCTCTTAAGATCTCGATCCTCTTTCGAAAGAGGGGGATGGGGCCGTCCAGGACAAAGGTCTCGATCTCCCCACCCTCGCCAGAGGGATTGATCTGATACCTCTCCTGGAGCTGGGCGAGCCTCATGATCGTCTCCTCTGTGAGCTCCGCTCCCAGCCAGCTGGCATCAAAGGGATAGGCATAGACCCCAGAGATGATCACACGAAAGCCTTCAGTTAAGAGAGTCTTAAGATAATCGATCTGATCGGTCTGCCAGAGGGGATTGAAGCACCACAGGTCAAGAGAATGGCAGATCCTCTGCACTCTGGCCGCCTGGTAGACCGACTCGATCGCCCCGGTGACGATCCCCTGGACGCCATAGCAGTCCCGCGCCTCGGCCAGGGCGGACTTCAGATCCTCCAGCTCCTTCTCCTTTACCCCCTGAGTGGGCCGGCAGAGCTGGGGGATGTGCATAGCCTCGGCCTGAAAAGGGGTATGGCGGATGTTTGGGGTGTGAAACATATAGCTGTCCGGATTTTGAGAGAGAAGGGTTATCAGGCAGGCTACAGTATTCCTCTCCTGCGCCCTCCAGCAGGCAAATACCGAATCCTTTCCCCCGGAAAACAACACCCCCAGCCTCATAGATTCCTCTCTACACCTCCAATTCGAGCATCTGCCAGACCTTTTCCATATCCAGGTGGGCCTCTACCGCCTCGGCCAGCTCCCTGTAGCCACTGCCCTTTTGGGCCTTTGCCCGATGAGACTTGCCCTCTGCCTTTAGCCCTGACGCCTTGATCCCAGTTGAATTCTTTCTCTCATATAGGAAATCCAGGAATGCGTCCCTTAAGTTCTGGTTATCAAAGATGCCGTGCAGATAGGTGCCTATCACCAGGCCGCTGTTCGCCACTGCGCCATCATCTCCAAAGGCAGCCGGATCCATGGAAGCTGTCACTCCCATGTGAATTTCATAGCCTGTGACCTCCTGGCCTCTGATTCTATCCAGTATTGGGCCACCTCCTGTGACTGGCTTTCTCACCTGCACCGTCCTCTTCTCATACTGGTCAAAGCGGGTAGTGGCATTGAGCAATCCCAGCCCGGGCAGGCTGCCTTCGGTATCCTCTACCCCGCAGTCGATGATCTCCTTTCCCAGGATCTGATAGCCCCCGCAGATGCCCAGGATAGTAGTCCCCTGCAGGGATCTGATCTGATCAGCCATGCCCTTCTTTTCCATCTCCAGAAGGTCGGATATGGTGTTTTTAGTTCCCGGTATGATCACCGCATCCGGATGGCCCAGGGGCTCGTCCAGATCCACATATCTGATATAAGCCCTCCTCTCCAGGGGCTCGAAGTCTGTGAAGTTGCTGATCCGGGGAAGCCTGATCACTGCGATCTCCACCGCTTCGGAGGAGAAACGGGCCTTCTTGTCGCCCAGGGAGACCGAGTCCTCAGATGGTATGTCCAAATCGAGATAGGGCAGGACTCCCAGGACGGGAACGCCTGTGAGTTCCTCTAGCGACCTCAAGCCAGATCCGAGGATCGCGGGATCGCCCCGGAACTTGTTGATCACCAGGCCCCGGACCAGAGGGCGAACGTCCGGGGGCAGGAGCTGAACTGTGCCATAGAGGCTGGCGAAGACCCCTCCCCGCTCGATATCACCCACCAGGATAATGGGGGCCTGGAGCAGCCGGGCGACGTAAATGTTGGCGATATCCCGGTCGAAGAGGTTGATCTCCGCTGCTCCTCCTGCCCCCTCCACGACAATGTAGTCGTACTCATTCTCCAGCTCTCCTACCGAGCGGTCAACCACCTCTTTCAGACCCTCGATGTCCCGGTAGTACTCCTCTGCCGATTTGTCGGCCAGGGGCTTTCCCAGGACTATTACCTGGGATGTTCTATCCCCCTTGGGCTTGAGGAGGATGGGGTTCATGAACTCCGTGGGCTCGGCCCTGGCGGCGCGGGCCTGCACCGCCTGGGCGATGCCGATCTCCGCACCACTTTTTGTGACCCAGGAGTTGAGGCTCATGTTCTGGGACTTGAAGGGAGCTACGCGGTATCCCCGGTCGGATAGAAGGCGGCAGAGGGCAGCGACAAGGGTGCTCTTGCCGGAGTGGGATGTGGTGCCCAGCACCACGATGAAGCGGGCCATAGGCAAAGCGAGGATGTTCAAGCTTATTTGTCTTTTGGAAGATGGAATTGGACGGTCATCCGCTTCCTCCGGCCAGCTCCATCGCTCACTCACTTTCATTCTCCAGCCATAATCGGCTATGCGAAATGCTGAAATGAGACAAAGACCCAGTAATTGTCGAGTGTGAACTGCGATGAAAGCAATAGGAATTGTGGGAAGCCCAAGAAAGAACGGCAACGTAGACACCCTGGTCTCAAGGGTTCTGGAAGGAGCCAGTGAGGCGGGGCTTGATACCTCCAAATACTTGCTCAATGAGATGAAGTACTCCGGCTGCCAGGCTTGCGAGTACTGCAAGTCTCATGATCACTGCCGCTTGGATGATGATGTCACAAGGCTCTTCGAGGAGATGAAAGAGGCGGATGCAGTGGTCTTCGGCTCGCCGATATACTTCTTCTTGTTCAGCGGACAGTTCAAGCTGATGGAGGACAGGATGTACTCATTGATCGATGCGGCATTCGTCTCTCGCCTCCCCTCGGGAAAGAAGGCCATCATTGTGACCAGCCAGGGTGATCCAGATGTTGCGAACTATGCCAAAGCAGCGGATGATTTTGCCCTCGCCCTGAAGATGCTTGGATTTGAGGTGGTGGATATCATTCGCATGGTAGATGGCATCACCCCGGATGCCGTTCTGGCGAAAAAAGAGCTGCTGGAGATGGCACGGTCTGCGGGAGCTGCCCTCGGCGGGCGTTAGAATAGATCCTGCTTAAGGCCGAGACCCTCAGGCCAACCAGCCTGACCTTCTTTTTCTTTCTCAATAATTGATCAACCAGTCGTTTGCCATTGTTCCGGAGAATATCCAGGTCATTGGTGGAAAAAGAGAGAGACCTGGCGCGGGTAACTGTATCGAAGCAGTATCTCCTTAGCTCTCTCTTCACTGATGACAGTTCATGGTCTGGCCGGAGATAGACCCCCTCCGGACAGAGCTTCCAGGCTCGGGATATGGGCACGGCTGAGCGGACGCCAAAGCTCCTCGCCTCATAAGATGCGCTGCTAACAACGCCCCGCCCCCTGCCCTCTTTGGGATCAGCGCCAACGATAACCGGCCTTCCCTAAAATCTTTTCAATCCGGATTTTGCATCATTTCGAAGACTGTTTGACGCCCTCCAGGACATCATCTGCCAGAATCGTCAGCAAGACCGTCAAATCCTCCATGGTTAGGATCTGGACCAGTGCGCGATCAAAGAGCATCGTCGCATCTGCTGGCAGATCCTCATCGCTCTTCCAAAAAAGGATTCGGACATGGACGCCAGGAAAGGCCTCCACCTCCAATGCCACATCCGCCCCCTCCACCATCCTGCCGGCAAAATCATCCTGCAAGATCCTGACCAATCCCTCCGGGTCCTGGCTGAATCTCTCTGCAAGCGGCCTGATTGCCCGGCGGGAGAAATTGGAGCAGAAGAGTTTTCCTCCAGAGGTCTCTTTGATGGATATCCATTCTCCTGCAGGTTCATACCCCTTTTTCGATCTGCCGATCAGATAATGGAGCAGGAGCACCGACACCGTCTCAATAGCCTGGCGGCGATCGGGCAGGAGGAGAACCTCCCTTTCCGCCTGCTTAATCTCATATCTATCTTGGAACAGTGAAATGATATTGCTGGATGGAAGCCCGAGTCCTTTCAGCTCCTCCCAGGCCATGCCCAATGCTATATCGTATCCCATTGATCTTCCCCTCTCTCTGCAAGACAACTCAAAGAAGATTACTGGCGGTCATCATCATCCTTTCGGCTGGTCAGATGAAAAAACATAGAAAGGCTTATGCCGTCAAAAGGAGGAGAAGAAAGCATGAATCTTGGGCGGAGGTTCGACATAGGGGCGGGAATTTTCGTCTTTCTGATAATCCTTCTCACCCTTTACCTGACCAAGGACTTCCTGACAACCATCCTCTTGAGCGTGGCGCTCGTTTTTCTCCTCAAGCCCCTCTATGCCCTGTTCTTCAGGCTGACTAAAAAAAAGCAGATATCCTCATTTTTATCCATAATGCTGGTCTTCATCCTTATCCTCTCCCTGATTCTGGGGATCACCAGCGCCTTATTGGTGGAGCTGTCCTATCTGCAGTCATCAGGGGCCATATCAGATGTGGAGATTGATGAGACCATCAATGAGATCGATGCCTGGTCCAAGAGCTTTATCCCATCCTGGCTTTACAACTCCATAATCGAGATCGCTTTGCGCTATGCGCAGGATATAAGCGACATTCCCATAGCGTTCGCCACCTGGGTCTTTCCCATTCTGCAGCGCGAGCTCACCGCCTTTGGCTCCAACCTGCCCATTCTCTTTGCCCATCTGATCGTGGTGGTATTCTTCACCTATTATCTGCTCATAGACGGCAAGGTTTTTATTGATCAGGCGGTGGATCTGGTCCCCCAGGAAAAGCAGGATATTGTCAGGCGTTTCCTGGATGAGCTTTACAGCATCTACCATACTCTCTTTACCGTATACTTCTCCACCTCCATGCTCAGCGGTGTGATGGCAGCAGTCGGCTTCTCTTTGCTTGGCATCCCCTATCCATTTCTGATGGGGGTGGTGGTGGCGGTATTCACCCTCATGCCCCTGCTGGGGCCGCCGTTCGTCTTCATTCCCATGGCAGTCTATTATCTGATCGTGGGAGACCTTTTCCGCTGCCTGATCCTCCTGGTATTTGGAACGGTGGTGCTGATGGTAATCCCTGAAAACGTTATCCGCCCACACCTGGCCATGACGAGCTCCCGGATACACCCCATACTCACCCTGCTCGCCTATACCGCACCCATATTTGTCATTGGAATCATCGGGGTGATAGTTGGCCCTACCCTCTACGGCTTCCTCCTCGCCGTCTACCGGTCGATCAATGCCGAAAGGAATGGACTATAATACAGGTGGCATGCTGCAATTCAGGGGATAATGCAAGTGAAGAACGTGGGATTTTGCGGTCAATTGTGGCTGTATTGTTCATAATCCAGGATGTCTTATTCTGGGGTTTTTCCTTTATAAGCACCAAGGTGGTCCTGTCACAGATTCCGCCTGTATCGATAGCATTCTTCAGGCAGATCATCGCTGCATCGACTCTGATAATGCTTGTTCTTTTTACCGGGACCTCATTCAAAATAGGGCGGAGGGACATGGGATATATCGTCCTCGCCAGCTTCTTTGGAATAGTGATGTACTTTTCCCTGGAGAATACCGGGCTTCTGTATACCACTGCATCCAATGCCTCGATGATCGTGGCTGCCCTTCCCATATTCACCCTCTTTGCCGAAGCTATGCTCTTCCGTCTGAAGGTCACCTGGAAGATGATTCTCTGCCTGGTCCTTTCCACCATTGGGGTGGCTCTGGTGGTTACAGTCGATGGGAAAGTGGATCTATCATCTGCCAGGTTTTTCGGCAATCTGCTGGTCAATTTATTCCCCTTGTCATCCAGGAGATCGAAAGATGGCCCGCGATATCCCAGATCTCTCTGCCGGTATTTGCTAATCTGCTCTTTCTAGGGGTTTTCTGCTCCGGCTTCGCCTACATTTTTTATATTTATGCAACCAGAAGGCTGGGAGCAACGGTGGTTTCGGCCTTTTTGAACCTCATTCCAGTGGTGACAGTGGTCTTCGGCTATCTCATCTTGCACGATACCCTCTCCTGGATGCAGGTCCTTGGCATGGCACTGATAATGATAGCTCTATATCATCTGAACCGGTTGATGAAAAGGGCGTAAATCTTAGGTGAAGATAGATAAAAGCCAGCTTTGGGCTTACTCCTTTCTGCACATAAGACCAGGGTCTCACCTCAGCCAGCGCCTTCCCTTATCCTTCTATCTTAGGAAGGCTGCTTTTGCAGGAGATCATATTTTTGAGGTTATCTTCACGAGCCTTAAGTTTTAGGATTCAGCTTATCCCAGGCAACATGTTGCAGCGCAGGATTAAATACTATCATTGAACAATTGTATAAATCAGATGAGAACGCTTCGTTATAAAATTACGATCAGGCCGGAGACTGACGGAACCTACACGGTGATCGTTCCCTCTCTTCCTGGTTGTTTGACTTTTGGCGATACCATCGAGGAAGCTTTAGAAATGGCAAAGGAAGCAATCGAAGCATATATCGAAAGCCTCGCCGCCAGAGGCAAAGACATACCGGTGGAGGAAGATCAGATCGAAGCCACCATAACTGTCGAAGCAAATGCCTAAGTTGCCTGTTTTGTCCCCGGAGAAGCTTGCCAGAGCTCTTGAAAAGAAGGGATTTGTATTGGATAGAATCAGGGGCAGCCATCATGTTTATTGCCATCCAGATCTTGATGTCACAGTTACAATTCCATTCCACAAAAAAGAGGTAGGAAAAGGACTTCTTATTGAGATAATTAAACAAGCAGAAATATCGCGAGAGGAGCTATTGGATCTCCTATAGGAAACATATGGGATGAAGCCAGTTTTGCTCGGCAGATATCTGACGAGGTCACTCAAGACCGGATTTCGATTAGATCCATTTTTGGCCTCAAGCTCAGCCCAAGAGCCTTCCCGCTGGCCCTATCTTTCCCCGCTCCGTCTGGCAGACGACGGACTGCAGACCGCAGTCTCTAAGAATATAATGGACCTCCAGCATCTTCCAGTGGCTGGGCCGGACCAGATCCGACCTTCTGAACTCCGGCCGGTAGTCCAGAACACAGACCTGAATCCAGGGATCGATGCTGACGATTCTCTCCGCCATCTCCTGGATCTCTGCTATGCTGATCAGTTCCTCATTGAATGGAATGCCAATGCCTAAAAAGACCTGAGGATGCCGGTCGTGCAGATATTTCACTGACTCCCAGGCGGTCTGCAGATATTTGGCCGCCAGCCCCTCATCCAAAAGGCCGGTTATCTCCATGAAGGTGGATATCCTAAGGGCCTTCAGATCGATGCCAATGTCGGTCATGCCCGCTCCGACCAGCTCATCGATATAGTCCTCGGTCAGGATCGAGCCGTTGGTATCCACATGAATCCGAGCGATCGGGTTTTGCTCCCGCAGGAGACGTATGAAAGAGACCAGCCACGGCCGGTTGAGGGTGCACTCCCCGCCGGAGATGGCTATGCGCTCCACTCCGCACTCCTTTTTGGTCTCAGTCATCCTCTCCGCCGCCTCCTCTGGGGTGAGGAGCTCGCCTGCATCCATAAAGGCATACCGCCAGTTCTGGCACTGGGGGCAGCAGAAGTTGCAGCCTGAGGTGAAGCAGACCGCTTCTATAAAGCCCAGGCCGCTCTCCAGCCACCATGGTGTTCCCACACCACCTGTCTTATGGCCCATGAAGCCTGCCACCATCCTGCGAGGCGTCCCCATGGGCGCTGCAGTCCTTATCCTCATTCCCTCTTGCACCTGTGCAGTGCAGGCCGGCCTAGCCTCTCCATCTATCTTCAGAGCGCAGGCCCAACAGCCTCCCACCTGGCAGGGCATGAATAGTCCCTTGTCGGAAGGATGCAATGTGATATTATATCCGAGCTTCTCCAGAGCCTCTTTGACTGAGAAGCCAGAAGGCACATCGATCCGTCTGCCGTCAACCTCTATCGATGTCATTGACCGCCTTCATGGATTGCATCACAATATCGATGGGAAGCACAGTCTCTCCAGATATGCCGTTTCTGGCAATCCAGGTGCTGATGGATGAGCATGCCATCAAGACATCCGACTTATCCCTGCTGCTGGCTGCAATGATCCTGGCGACATCATCTTTGTTCCGGATCTTGATGTTGTAGGCCATCTCAATCGCCAAAAGCTGCATTTTTGCCCTCTCTTCAACCGACTCCATGGTCGTGTTAATACCTTCCTTCATCTTAAGGCCTTTGTTTTCAGTCATCCGCGAGCATAAGGTTTCAGCTAGAAGAATGGCTATTGCACAGGGCCAAATTTCATGATAAAATGCCAGGCTTTCAGGACTCTGCCCAAAAAAAAAGGTGAAATGAGGTGATTATTTAATTACTGCCTCCAGCCTTCGGTTTACCTCATCCCAGTTCACGATGTTCCAGAAGGCCTCAACGAACTTGGCCCTCTCGTTCTTGTAGTCCAGGTAGTAGGCATGCTCCCAGACATCCAGGACCATGAGGATGCGAAACATAGGATAGACGTTCACATTATGCTTCTCAATCTGCATAATGATCGGCCTGCCGGTCATGCCGCACCAGGATAAGGCAGCCCATCCGGAGCCCTCTGTGCTCACAGCAGCAGTGGTGAACTCCTTCTTGAAGCGCTCGAAGGACCCGAACTCCTTTTTAAGGACCTCGGCTAAAGCGCCCTCAGGCTCCTTCTTCGCTTTGGAGGCAGGGGCGAGGTTCGCCCAGAATAAGCTGTGCAGCACGTGGCCCCCTGCCTGGAAAGAGAGCTCCTTCAGAGTAGCCTTCATATCGATGTCCGATCCAGATTCCCGCGCCTTGTCCAGCCTTTCCAGTATAGCATTGGCACCGTTCACATAGGCGGCATGATGCTTGTCATGATGCAGCACCAGCTGGGCCTGGGTGATATGGGGTTCCAGGGCATTGCCAGCATAGGGTAGCTCGGGCAGAGTGTATTTTTTCTTATCAGTCATATAATATCACCTTTGATTTCAATCTCATCATTTGTTCAGATGCTCACAGCTTCTTATGGCAGAACCACCAGTCCTCACAGACCATGCCGTCGCCTGTCTTTCTGCCGGCAGCAGCCTTCTCGTCAGCCGGCGGGGGCACGATCACCTGGTCGCCGAGGAAATCGTTGTTGGGCCAGTTTGCGGGAGTTGTTACCTTATTCTTGTCCACGACCTGCAGCGCCTCAAGAGCCCTGATGATCTCGCCCATGTTCCTTCCTATCTCCTGGGGATAGAAGAGTATCAGGCGAATTGTGGCCTCGGGATCGATGATGAATACCGCCCTGACGGTATTGGCGCCTTTGCCAGGATGGATCATCCCCAGCCTCATGGCCACCTTGCCCAGGTCGTCGGCGATTATGGGGAAGGTGATCTCCACTTTCAGGTTCTCTTTGATCCACTGGGTCCACTTCATATGAGCAAACACCTGATCAACAGAAAGGCCGATCAGCTCGCAGTTCAGCTTATCGAAGTCGCTCCTCATCTTCTGGAAGGCCACGAATTCCGTGGTGCAGACGGGGGTGAAGTCCCCAGGATGGCTGAAAAGGACCAACCACTTTCCGGAATATGCATCTGGCAACTTGATCATGCCATGGGTGGTCTTGACCTCCATGGAAGGGAACTTATCTCCAATCAATGGGAAGCCGCTTCTATCTCCCATATGGTGGCTCATATGGTGAAAACCGCTATGCTCAAATCCCCTCGATGAGCCGGGTCTATCTGGTTCGCACATATTTAATAACTCCTCTCTATCATATATATATTTCATCCTGTTAGATGAAGCCTTTCAGATTCTTCAATCCCCTTCCATTGGCTAGAGCCACTCCCCAGAGGATAGCCATCAGCAGATATATACTGCGCAATCATGAGCATCCTTCAGCGCAGAAGACATATCAGGAAGTCAAGAAGACCCATCCTACCGTAAGCCTGGCCACCATCTACACCACAATAAAAATTCTAAAAAAGACCGGCCTGATCTGTGAGTTGAAACTGCCTCAATCTCAAACCAGGTATGACCCCAATACAGAGCCCCATGCGCACCCGGTCTGCCTTCATTGCGGTAGCGTCACCGATTGGATGGACCCGATAATGCAGAAATTGGTGAAAAATGTCTCCAGCAAGGCGAACTTCACTGTAATCGGATCGAGCGATTTACATGGATCTGAGCCGGGCGATCCTCTCCTCTGTGCGGGGGTGGGTGGAGAAGAGTGAAGCCACTGCCTTTCCTTTGAGGGGATTGACGATGAACATATGAGCCGTGGATGGGTTCACGTCCGAACGCACAGCATTATTGCCCGACTCCAGCTTGGCCAGGGCATTGGCCAGGGAGAGGGGCTTGCCGCTTATCTTCGCTCCACCGGCATCGGCCTCAAACTCCCTGCCCCTGGATATCGCCAGCTGGACGATGGTAGCGGCCAAAGGAGCCAGGATGGCCATGGCTAAAACTCCCAGGGGGTTGGGGCCATCATCGTCCCCTCCGCCGAAGATCAGCGACCACTGGGCCATATTGGCCATAAATGTGATCACTCCGGCAAGGGTAGCCGCTATGGTGCTGATCAGAGTATCCCGGTTCTTGACATGAGCCAGCTCATGAGAGATCACTCCTGCCAGCTCGTCCTTATTGAGGATCCTGGTGATCCCGGTGGTAACGGCGACTGCTGCATGCTTGGGATCCCTGCCCGTAGCAAAGGCATTGGGCATGGGATTATCGACCACATAAAGCCTGGGCATGGGAAGGCCGGCGTTGGCGGCCAGATTCTCCACCATGCCGAAGAGCTCCGGAGCCTCCGCTGCTGTGAGCTCGCGGGCTTTATACATCTTCAAGACCAATTTGTCGCTGTACCAATAAGTTCCAAAGTTCATCAAAATGGAGAAGATCAGGGCTATGAGCATGCCGCCTCTTCCACCAAAGTAGCCGCCGATCAGCAGCAAAATTCCTGTCAGACCGGCCAGCAATAGGGTCGTTCTGATCATATTAGCCATAGGTATTGGTTCGTCTTGAGAGTTATTTATCTTTTGCTATTGGCTGATCGGATACCATCGAGTCAACTACCATGCCCTAAAGTACATGGCTCGTAACTCCCATCGGGGTCACATTTGGCCGGTTGACTTTGGTCTCGTAAGACCTCACAGGATGTTTAGTCCTGGCGACCTACTCCGGGAAATGTCCTCAGATACGGATATTCGGACCAGGGATTGCTCCCACCTTGTCTCCTGGAGCATTTGTTTACTCAGAACACCTGGATCTTGGATGCCGTATTTCTCCGGTATATCGGAGTGCCTTGACCTCGTGTGAGGTGTCCAGATGAATGTCCTTGAATGCGGGTTTTATCTGAGAAAATTTTATTTCTATCTATAATATAATTGCTGCCCACGTGGGTCGTGGTTGAACATCTCTTAGACTATGGCTATGCTGGAGGAATCGTCCATTCTCGATGCATCGGATAAGTATATTGACAGGTAATTTGATAGTGCGCACAAGAGCCTGAGATAGTACAGGATAAAAAAAGTTGAGGTGAAAGATGTTTGCACCGGTGGGCACAGAGGAGATCATACCGCGCCGAAGCTTTCCTATAGTTACGGCAGTGATAGTGGCAATAAACGTCCTTTTTTTTCTCTATGAGATTTTCGTTCTGATCACAGACGGATCGCAGGGAATAAATTCCTTCTTCAACACCTTCGGCCTGGTGCCTGCCGATGTCACAAGCGGCCAGAGCAGCATGCTGCCACCATATTCAACATTCTTCACCACCATGTTCGTCCATGCGGGCATATTGCATATCCTATCCAACATGGTCTTTCTAGCCGTATTTGGCGATAACGTGGAGGACCTCTTGGGGCCCATCCCCTATCTCATCTTCTATCTGCTCTGCGGAATCATTGCCGCCCTGGCCCAGATTGCTGCTGACCCCACCTCAATCATCCCCAATGTGGGAGCCAGCGGGGCAATCTCTGGGGTTCTGGCCGGGTACCTCGTCCTCCTGCCCACGGGCACCGTGCGCCTGTTTATATTCTTCGGATTCTTCTACCGCATCACCAAGATCCCAGCGCTGCTCTTCATCACCGTCTGGTTCGTCATCCAGCTATTCAGCGGCGTGGCCTCGTTGGGGGTGGTTGCAGAAGGCGGTGGTGTGGCCTACTGGGCTCACATTGGAGGTTTCATAGCAGGATTGCTGCTCGCTTTTGCCTACAAGACGATCATGAGAAGGCATCTATTCCCGTCTCACTGATGGAAAGGAGAGCAATAAGGCTTCCAAAATCTTTTTCTTCAGATATGAGGATGGACATCCTTGGGGAGGAAGGATCATCAAAGGGAGTTTTATCTGTATCCTGGTTTCTGCCGTTATCTTAACGCAGATATCACTACTAGCTCAATCGGGCTTCTGTGCACCCGCCTCGCGTGATGAGGAAGGCATCAGCTGCTACAATAAGGGCATAGACCTGGCCGAGCAGGGCCGGTATGACGAGGCCATAGCGGAGTTCGACCGCTACATACTGGACTATCCGGATTATGCCCGGGCCTGGTACAACAAGGGGGTCGCTTTAATCCAGCAGGGCAGGCACAATGAGGCCCTCATCGCTTTCGACAGGGTAATCGATATCGAGCCGCAAAATTCCCAGGCCTGGTATAACAGGGGCGTAGTCCTGTACATCCTGGGAAGATACGATGAGGCGCTGGAGGCATCCAACAGGTCCACGGAGCTGAATGATGAGAGCGCCGAGGCCTGGATCAATATGGGAAATGTGCTCATTCAATTGAATAGGTATGATCAGGCGGTGGCAGCATATGACCGGGCCATCAAGATCGATCCCAAGTCCGCCCTGGCATGGTGTAACCGCTGCAATTCGCTGATCAATCAGTCGGAGTACGATCTGGCGCTATCATCTGCCCAGAAGGCCATCCAGATCGATCCGGATATGGTAGAGGCTTACAGCTGCAGGGAAGCGGCACTTTTGGGGCTGGGAAGGGACTCATAGGCGGCTGCTGCCCGGACCACGTCAGAGGTGGCTTGCATCATCGAGAATTTATGTCTCTGCCTCACCCATTAATCTATTTACCAGCCATTCAGGCTCGAACTTCACCAGGTCGGGATAGGTCTGTCCCACTCCTAAGAAGAGCACTGGCTTGCCGGTTATATAAGCGATGGATATGGCAGATCCGCCCTTGGCGTCGGCATCCGTCTTGGTGAGAATCGATCCGCCGATGGGCACTGACTCATTGAACAGGCGCGCCCTCTCCACGGCATCGTTGCCTGCTATTGCCTCATCCACGAATATCAGCAGATCGGGGGTGGTGACCCGGACGATCTTTCTCATCTGATCCATGAGGTTGATGTTGGTATGCAGCCTGCCAGCCGTATCCGCCAGGACTACATCCTTGTTATGGGCCCGTGCATACTCGATGGCATCGAAGATCACCGCTGCCGGATCTCCGCCCGTCTTGTGCTTGACCACCTTCAGCCCCAGATTATTGCCATGCACCTCTAATTGTTCGATGGCTCCCGCCCGGAAGGTATCTCCAGCGGCAAGGACAACAGAGTAGCCCTGATCCATGAGATACTTGGCCACCTTGGCGATGCTGGTCGTCTTGCCGGTGCCGTTCACTCCCACGAACAGGATCTTGACCGGCTTATCCTTCGTCTTGATGTACTCATCGAAGTCCAGGTGGTTCTTGGAGAGAAGGGTTATCAGCGCATTTCTAAGAGAGTCCTCAGCCAGCTGGCCGGTGTCCGCACCGATCTTCTTTTTCTTCCCAACCAGATCGGACTTGACCTCTCTTACGATCTCCTCCGCCACCGGGAGGGCGACATCGCTTTCCATGAGGGCCATCTCCAGGGCCCACATGGGCTCTTCCAGATCCTTCTCCTCTAAGATTATCTCCTGCTCGAAGACCAGGGTCTTTGCTTTCTGCAGGAATGAGAATTGGCCTTTCTTATTTTTAGCCCCTCCATTATCAGAGGGCTTGGTCAAGGGCTCGCTCTTTGCAGATCCAGAAGATGCTCCCTTTATGGGTTCTTTTTCCTTCGAATCCATCCTGCCGGCATCCGGAGCCTCCAGAGCAGGCCTATCCTCTGCCTCGATCTCCTCTGGCTGTGCTGCTCCCTTCGAGCCCTTGGCTGAAACCTTCTCAGCGACCTTGGCAGACAGGGCCTCCTTAAAGCCGGAGAGCTTCTCTTTGAACCGGTTAAACAACCCCTTCGCTCCCCTGGCCACTGCTGAGGCGGCTTTCGTACTGCTGCATTATGCCCTGAATCTTCTGCATCTCTTGATCGATCTTGGCAAGCACTTCCGTGAGCTTTTTCGAGCCCTCAAAAACCTCATTTTTCCGAGTCTTCAGGATCTCTATGGCCTCTTCAGATCTTTTTTCTATGCTCACGCCTGCCCCGACATTCAAGATCACATTCTCCTTGGAGGCGAGTTTGCCGTGGATGAAAGATCCAGAGCCTATGGGAACCAGAATCTCCTGACCGACCTCAGCCTCCTGCAGAGCATCAACTGCTGCGAGAGCACTTTCCAGACCCTGGGCAGCGATCTGGCTCAGGCCGAGCTGATGGGAGATTCCGTCCGCCTGAGCCTGGTACTGCTCATATGCGGCCAGGAGCCTTCTGATCTCCTCCTCGCTCCCAGGAGAGCTACTCAACTGTCTTCACCTCGTCTATCTTGATGAGGCCTCTTTTCAGACCATGTTGGCTTCCCATCAGGGAGTAGACCATATTTTTGGCATTCTTCTCGTTCTGGCTATCCACTACCTTGCTGAAAGGAAGCCAGGTCTTGCCAATAAGCCCTCCCTTATATCTTCCCTTGATCTCAAAATTAGTCATGATTTTTCACCTCTATTACGCCAGGAAATCCAATGCATCTTCAATGCGGCCCAGCTCCGGGCCGGTGGTCTCGTCTCCTGCGAGGTAGCCGTAGCTGTTCGCCAGCAGACCTGAGCCCACCAGTGGCGAGCCGAGGTTGACTGTGCCCACATCCACAGGCAGTTCGAATAGCTCCTCCAGCACTGCCATTTCCTGTTCGGATACTCTGGGATGGACAAGAAGGCCTTTGTTGGTGGCAACACCAGCCATTCCCACGGTCTTCAGGCCTCCGATGGTGCCCTTTTGCACCTTGACCTCAAGCGTCTCTTCTATCGCCCGACAGGCTCTGGTGGAGAGGCCGGGATGAACCAGGGCAGCGCTGTCGTTGGCCAGGATGACATTGCCGGCGGCATTTATCCTGGCCGGTAGCCTGGAGACCTTTCCATGCTCTCGGAGGATCTTCAGATCTTCAGCCTCTGCATGGCGGCTGACCACAAATCCACTCTTGTTGGCGGAAATGAGCGAGCCTGTGACCGATCCGATGCCAGGCGGGATGCATACCGCCTTTACGTGAAGTCCTTCTTCTATGAATGCTAGATCCTCTGCCCCGACCATTGCGGGCAGCAGTACTATATCATCTGTGCAGCGGGCGAATACTCCCAGCAGACTGCTACCTGCAATCTTGATCCTCTTATCTCTCACCGGCAAACTCTGCTTCCACTCCGCCGTCTTCAAACTTGACCGCCCGCACCCTTACCCGCCTTGGTGGCTTCATATCCCCTCTTCTCCAGATCACCTGGTTTAGGCCGGGATCGATCTTCACATCCTCTGCGGGGGTCTTCATATGCCGGGCAAGGTAATTCCTTATCTCAGCCATGGCCCGGTTGGACCTTTTGTAAACGGGAACGCATTTCACAATACCCAGGGGTATGGTGTAAACTCTTTCTGTGTCCGCCATTGTCATCTCTCTAGACTGCTTCTTCGCCAATGTCTTCTCTTGGGGTGAGCGACTACCTTCCTCATGGTCTTGACTATGACCCAGGAGGGAACCCTACGATTCTGATTGAATGCTTTGGCAAGCCTGATCTTCTTGCCCTTTAATTTCTTGGACAAATCTCTTCCTCCGAATTACTCTCGTGTGCGTATGATTGGAGGGGAAGATCCTGTCGACCTCCATCTGGCCGTGCCTCTCTTTTAGCGCATATCTCAGGCCCACCTCAAAGTCTGAGGCAGGATGCTTCTCGGAGAGCTCCTCCTCGAAGTCCAAATAGCGCGAGGCCATCGCCCGGATGGCCTTTCCACCCAGGCCCGCCAGAGGTCTCAAGTATTGCACATGCAACCGGTCTTCCAGGCTTCGGATGGCGCCGAAATCCATCTTCGGGGCGCGATCATCCCTTCTTGTACCGTCCGCCACAAATTCGCACTCTTTTGCTATTGTCTCTACTGCAATGGGATGAACATAATTGAGAGCATCATTGGGATAGCCCGTGGACTGCAATATCTTCAGGGCTCTATCCAGGACATCCGCATCGAATACCATTCTTCTCAGGGGATATCCCAGCTCTCTTGCTGCTTCTTTTGCTCTCATCCAGGAATCGTCGTGGCCAAAGCTGAAATTCACCAGCTCTATCTCCTCGAAGAATGGCTCGAGAAGGAGGGCCGTCAGACTGCTATCTTTTCCACCGGAGAATAGGACTGCAACCTTCATGTATCGACCGATTCCGAGAATTTTCATCTTCTAGTTATATTGATATCTCTTTTCTTGGGCTGGGCCTGGGTGAGTATCGCCTTGAGTTGCTCGTCATTGATCGGGCCTCTCAGCCTGCCGCTTTGTGCAAGCATGATGAGCTGGGCCTCGATCTGGGAAACGAACTCGGGCCTGGTCATGCGAATGGCATTCATCCTTTCGCGAGCCTCAGGAGTGAGGATGGTCCGCATTATAGCCGCCTTTTTGGCTTCCATCTCCTGCTGGGCCTGCTCCTGCTGAACAGCAGCCATTTGTGAATCCGCCTGCTGCCTTTGGATCTGCTCCAGCCTCTTTCGCCTCAGTTCTGCAAGCTCATCATCAACCATTGCCTTGAATCCCCCTTATGCTGTCGATTCTGCCGCTGATTCAGATGCGGGTGCAATTGAACCCTCTTTGCTGGCCAACCTGTGGGCTATGCCGTCAAGGAATGCCTGGCCCTCCGGGGTCATTTGGCGTCCCTTCTTCAGCTTCTTGACCAGGCCTGCCTTCTCCAGCTGCTGCAATGATTCTCTTACCACTGAGCCGCTGCCCTTGGCGAAGGTTCCAGTGGCCACTCCCTTGCGCTTCTTTCCGCCGTAGAAGGTTCTGAGCCGGGATACTCCCACCGGCCCATCGATATATATTCTGCGCAGAATGGATGCCGACCTCACAAACCACCAATCGGGATTGGTGGGTGGCATCTCCCTATTTACCCCAGTCTTGGCAAACTCAGCCCAAACAGGTGGCTGGACCTTGCCCGCTGCCTTCAGCTCTAAAGCTGCGGCGGCTATCAAGTCATGGGGAGGTACGTCGTAAACAGTTGTCAATTTTTCAATCCTCCGAGATGATAAGGAACAAACCAGAACCCTTACGCCAAAACAAGTATAAATGCTTTTTCCGCACGATCCTGTTGCCGGATATTTTCTACATGATTTTGGATCTGCTTGTTGCCGTTGTTCCGGCCGTGATCCTATTTCTTTACGGCATTGAGAACTTCTCTGATGAGGTCCGACATGTAGCTGGCGAACGCTTCCGCACTATTCTGCAAAATGCGACGAAAACCTCCTTGCGTGGCGCTTTTGCCGGGGCGGCGGTCACCGCCCTGGTTCAGTCCAGCACCGCCACCACCATCATCGCCGTGGGCCTGGTGAACGCGGGAGCGATCTCCTTTCTGGCCTCTTTGGGCCTCATCATCGGCGCCAATGTGGGCACGACCCTGACCGCGCAACTGGTCGCCTTCAAGCTGACCTCATTTGCCCCGTTGATAGTCATCGCCGGATTCATGCTGAACCTGATTCGCAGCCCTTATAGAGCCTATGGAAAGCCGGTATTCTATTTCGGCCTGGTGTTCTATAGCCTCAACCTGATCTCATCCATAGTTGCTCCCCTGCAGGATGATCCTGAGGTCCTCTCATTGCTCTCCATGACGGACGATATCCTGATAGCAATTACTATCGGCTTTATCATCACCAATCTATTCCAATCCAGCTCGGTTACCACCGGGCTGATCGTGGTCATGGACCAAAGCGGCCTGATCATGCATATACTGCCCCAAAAGGATGGGGAGATAGTCTTCGTCACCGAGCACGTCTCCTCCAGACTGCCGGACGACATCCCTCTCGCGGCATCACTGGTTGAACGAGAGATCGTGCATATGCTCAGCATCTGCAAGGATATCTTCGATAACACTCTAGAGGTGGCTGAGGGGAACACCGGTATGTGCTCGAGAATTGCCCATTTGCGGGACTGCATCGATTATCTGCGCACTCAGATCATGTCTGCTGTTATTAGTCTTGAGAGAATTAGCAAACAGGCTGCAAGCAAAAAAAAAATGGAACCGGTGACTCCAGAATCCGGAATCAGGCCGCTTTCCTTGCTCTCACTATCAGAACAGGGCGGTTGGAGATCCTGGCGGTGTCATAGGTCGTGCTGCCGACAACCATCTGCTCCAGCCAGCCGGCTCCGTGGGAGCTCATGGCGATCAATGATGCACCCTCTTTGTCTGCCAATGAGCTGATCTCATGCGGCGCATCTCCCACCTTGACATGGGTCGTAACCTTCAGCTCAGGCCTCTCAATCTCTTTGACGATGGAGTTGAGCTTGCTGCCAGCCACCCGGACGGCAGCATCTATCTGCTCGTCGCTCTCGCCGCTGGATACGACATACACCAGCCCGATCTCGCTCACCTCTTTCATTCCTTTGATGAGGAGTATCGCATCCTTTGCGGGATCTGAGAAGTCCGTGGGGCAAATGACCTTGGTAAAGAGGCTCCTGCAGAACCGGCCCAGGTTATCTCCCTCTAAAACCTTGTATCGCATTATCAGAAGATCGGTTTGCCCATAGCGCAGAACATCGCGGGAGACGCTCCCCAGGAGTAAGCCGCTTATCCGTCCCCTTCCCCGCGCCCCAACCATTATCAGCGTAGCATTCTCCTCATCTGCTACCCTCTGGATGGTCTTTGCTAGCAAGTTCTGCGAATATCTGGAAAAATCGGTTGGAATAAGAATTCTCTGAAACATAATAGCGTTTAGGCTCAATAGTTCATCAATGTAGTGGTATTAGGTGGAAGACTTATTATCTCAGAAATTAGTTGGGATCGAATATGTTCATGAAGAGGCATGTGCTCAGCATGCGAGAGTTTTCTAAAGAGGAGATCGATTCCGTCCTGGACCTTGCCCAGTCCCTGGAGCCCTTGGCCCGCGGCAAGAAGAGCAGCATGCTCGCGGGCAAGATTTTGGCTCTCCTCTTCTTCGAGCCCTCGACCAGAACCCGAATGTCCTTTGAGACGGCGATGAAGCGACTGGGAGGAAGCGTGATCAACCTGGGTCCGGCGGAAGGCAGCTCCATCTCCAAGGGTGAATCGCTGGCAGATACGGTTCGGGTGATAGGTGGTTATGCCGATGCCCTGGTCATCCGCCATCCCAAGGAGGGATCAGCCCGCCTGGCCTCCCAGTTCTCGCCCGTGCCGGTGCTCAATGCCGGTGATGGAGCAGGTCACCATCCCACCCAGACCCTGCTGGACCTGTATACCATCAGAAAGGAGAGCCGCCTGGAGAATTTGCATGTCGCCCTGGTAGGCGATCTGAAGTACGGCCGCACCGTCCATTCCCTGGCCTATGCCCTCTCCCTTTATGGAGCAGATATCACCCTGGTCTCCCCGCCCACCCTGAGGATGCCAGATCCCATCAAGGCCGACCTCTCGAGCAAAGGCACCATTGTGCGCGAGACAGCCGACCTGGGCGAGGTGATAGACAATGTGGATGTGCTCTATATGACCCGTATCCAGAGGGAGAGATTCCCTGACCCGGTGGAGTACCAGAAGGTGGCGAGCAGCTACCGGATTACCCCTGAATCTCTGGCCGGCTCACAGCAGAATCTGATCATCATGCATCCCCTTCCCAGGGTGGATGAGATCTCACCATCTGTCGACGACAGCTCTCATGCTCGCTATTTCCAACAGTCCTTTTATGGGGTTCCGGTGAGAATGGCTCTATTGAAGATGCTCCTGGAAGGTGATCAGGTTGACTGATTTTTCCGCGATGAAAGATAAAAATAACGAAAAAATCAATAAAAATAAGGAAGAGCCCGGAGGGCTGCGGGTCAAGCCCATCAATAATGGAACGGTCATCGATCATATTGCCGGTGGTCAGGCGCTGAACGTCCTCAAGATCCTGGGCATATCCGGCACCACTGGAGCTACTGTGTCCGTGGTGATGAATGTGGAGAGCAAGAAGCTGGGCAAGAAGGATATAGTCAAGGTCGAGGACCGGGAGCTGCGAGAGGAGGAGCTGAACCGGATCGCACTGATCGCCCCGGCGGCCTCCATCAATATCATTCGCAACTGCAAGGTGATAGAGAAGCGACCGGTGGATCTGCCAGATGAGATCGTGGGCGTGGTGCGCTGCCAGAATCCCAACTGCATATCCAATACTCATGAGCCGATAAAATCCCGAATGCTGGTCAAAGCAAAAAATCCGGTATTGCTCCGCTGCCTTTACTGCGAGCAGCCCCTTGCAGATGGGATTGCAGAATACTTGATCTAGTGAGGGCGGCAGGATGTAGAACCGACCTCCCGAGCCAAATGGGGATGCGAAAGTATAAGATAGGATCGTGCAAATTGACGGCCCAGGTTGAGAATAAGGTTCCAGTAATATCAGGATGGAGTAAGAAATGACGGTAAAAAATGGCGATTTCATCAGAATTGACTATACAGAGTTCGTTGATGGCCAGGCAATAGCCACCACCGATAAGGATCTGGCAGAGGAAAAGGGAATTTTCAGCGAGGAGATCCAGTACGGCCCACATCTGGTGGTGGTGGGAGCAGGCCAGCTGGTTAAAGGCTTTGAGAGCGATCTGATCGGAAAAGAGATAGGCTACTCTGGAAGGGTGGAAATGGATCCCGTGAATGCCTTCGGCCTGCATGATCCCAAGAATATAGAGCTAGTGCCGCTGAACAGGTTCAAGGAAGAAAGGCCAGTTCCCGGTATGCGGGTGGGCATGGATAACCGGACGGGTACGGTCACCAGGGTGATCGGCAGAAAGGTGAGTATAGACTTCAACCATCCTCTGGCAGGAAGGACTGTGGTATACGAATACACCATAAGGGAAACGGTTGAGGATCAGACCGAGAGGCTGAAAGCCCTTATCAAGACCTTTGGCCGGGTGGATCTTGAAGCGGAGATAAAGGATGAGGTAGCGGTGATCACCGTCCCCTGGGAGCTGAACTATTATAAGGAATGGGTTATGATTCGCCGCGGTCTGGCAGATATGATCATCCAGCATCTGGGCATGAAAGAGGTGCACTATATCGAGAAGCATACCGGAGAGAAAGTCCGGGCCGAGCTCATATCGCCCCCAGGAAAAGAGAGCGGATCCGAGGGAGCCCAGGATATGGAATCAAAGACCGCAGAAGAGAATCCTGTCTCTGGTGATGCGACGGTTTAAAGGTAATAGACCAAGATAAAATTATTAATTTGTACCGTATCGCATGGAAAGGCCCGGGCTGCATATTCAGCCGGGCCCGCCATCTAATGCCAGCGCCCTTTGATCTTTCATCGGATCTTCTATATGCTATTCATGCTTTAGCGGAAGTAGTATCCGCCGTGATATGACGACCAGGACCAGCTGCTCGAGTAGTAGTATGTTGTAGCGCCCAGTCCGTAGACATTTGCTGCCCACCAGGGATCATAGACCACAGGATCGTAGACCACAGGTGCGGTATATGTATAGACGGGAGTGTAGGTCGGGTAATAGTAGGTTGGATAGTAATAGGTTGGGTAGTAGGTATAGGTCGGATAATAGCTGTAGCTATAGTAATATGCTCCTGGGCTGAGCCAGTCATGGAAGCCGCCGAAGTCGTGAGTGGGGTGATCATAACCATCAGACGGGCCTCCGGGATGATAAGATCCGTCGTAACCCTCGAAGGCTGCCCCTAAGGCAACTAAGAGTCCCAATGCGAGCATTGCCAATATCAACTTGATTGCTTTTATTTTTGATTCCTCCATGCACCTTGTTCCCTAGCCAAATATTAAAAGGTGGTTTTTATGTAGATATCACCTAGCTTCTATATGAATCCTCCATGAACCTCCTGATGCTGAATTAATCCATTTCGGAGGCAGGAGGGGACAATCTGGAATTAAAAAACATAATGTTTTCCACTCAAAAACTTGCTGGCACATAAACGATATCAATCGGCATGGCACCCCTTTAGCTGTCATGATATCCCCTCAATGGCGTTAATGCTCCTCTCCGGAGGGTGCGCAGCCTTTTCGATATCAATCGACCCGTAATCTTCCTCGCGAAGATCCATAAAAAATCGGATCAGTCGTAACGCCGTTATTCATTTTGCGCGTGGGTCATTGATCAGGCACTTCTATATGCAGTGTGTTCAGCATATCCCTCACAACCTCCCAGGGGAAAGTGGATATGACCCGGCAGTCGGTATTTCCCCTATAGATCCCGTCCTCATACTCTCTGCCGTCGGGAGAGTAGCTGGCCGCGACGATTAGATCGCCCTCCTCATACCGCCCCCCACCCAGATTCTGCCTCTCGAACCTAAAGTTGCCCAGCACCCCTGGCTTTCCATCGATCAAAGGCTGATAGATGGCAGGCTCGTCCGCTCCTGCATTTATGAGGGCGTCCCAGACGATATAGGCATTGGCAGTAGTATTGGCGAGCATAGGCACATCATATCTGGTGAGAATGAGGAAGATGAAGTGATCGCTCCCGTCCACGGTCAGATTGTCTCGGGTGAAATTGATCCCATCTGAGGTGACGCCCTGGGTGGGTGCTTCAACCACCACGATGTAGTCCTCAGTGGTGTTCATATCAAAAGAGACATTGTAAGGCCCTACGGGTCCGGATTCATGAGCCGCAAAGGCTAAAGAGGCCATTTCCAGCACCAGAAGAAGGGTTAGATAGAATAGCTTTCCTTCCCCACGCATCGCTCGTGCCGCCATCATCATTAAAATGCCCAATTCTCCTGGGACCCATTTTATCCTTTTGGTGGCGGGCAGATGTGTCTGACCCCTGGATACTGCAGTCGGCTATCATCCCGCCAATTGATCGATCCGGCCAAAAAAAGAAGGTCGATCAGCCGTAAGCGGGCAGATCGATCAGCCTGGTATCGGCGAGCGCCCGGCCCACGGTGAAGTGGTAGAGGTCCTGATATCCTAAATCGGGGAGGCCTAACATGCGGTGTACCATATCATCGAAAAAGCAGCCTATGCCGCAACCCTGGAAGCCCGTTGCCTCGCTTGACAGGTACAGTGCCTGGCCGATCATGCCGCATTCCCAGTAGAGCCGGGGATAAAACCAGGGACCATACTGCTCAATAGGACCTTCAAAACGGGATATCATGGCAGCGGCAAAGCATCCGTCCGATGCAATATCCTGCCGGCAGGACGACTCTTTGGCTGCCGGACGGGCGTCGCCCTGGGCCAGTTGGTAGAGCTCCAGGTCCGGTGACGTGCGCGAAGGCCTCTCCCAGAAAAAGTCCGGGTCCATCGCCCCTCGCAGATCCTCTTTTGCCCTTTCATCCCGCAAGAGGATGTACAGCCCCCTGTCCATTTCCTCCACCCGGTGGACGAAGAGCACTGGATTGACCTGCGGCCTCCAGGGAAGTCCGGGCTTTGCCCGCTCGGGCATCGTCGCCTTCAGGATGGTGTGAAATATCTCTAAGGGCATCGTGGCCTTCTCGTCCATGGCCTGCGCGCTGCGCCGCCGGCGAAGCAGGTGACAGTATTCCCGGAATGCGTCTTCAGATACATCGCCCGCGTTTTCTTTTGATTTATCTGATTTATCTTTTAATGAAAACCGCAGCATCTCTTCTGCCTTGGCATCAAATCGAGAGAAGATATCAGGGGTGGGGAGCTTTTTCGCTGCCTCGCTTACCATATCGATCTCCTGCCAGGGGACGATGCTCAGGCTTAGGATATTGGGTCGAAGGGGCAGAGGTTCAGTCTCTATCCTGGAGACCACGCTCTCATCTATTCTGTGGACCCTTCCATCGCTGAATAAAGCGAGCATCACATCGGGGCGCTCTT
>WOYI011104757.1_pt1 | contig 80579 bp, 69 predicted proteins | sample 6423411 | NCBI WGS metagenome assembly WOYI01 (sample SAMN13441803, study PRJNA592873) | oil field metagenome | biome: oil field; feature: oil-well bore; material: oil-contaminated soil; isolation source: oil-contaminated soil from oil-well borehole | place: Germany: Wietze | collected 2016-10-18 ...
AGCCGCGGGCAGCAACCCTGGCAAGCCGCCAAACTTCCGCCTTTTGCTTGAGCCCATGATGGCTCCGTCACGATAATGGGAACGCTTGACTCCTTTCCCAGCCGGGCCTACCATTTTATAAGTATATTGTTGAACGATAAATAAGATGAGGATGAATGGCATGAACGTATCCGGAGAGCTCCGTATCACCGCTAGAAAACTTGACCAAACCAAGCCCGCCGTGATCGTAAACGACGAGCCCGTAAGCTTTCCTAGGCTAGAGAGTCTCGTCAATTTCATGGCGGGCGCGCTCGTGGGGCTTGGGGTAAGACCAGGCGACACCGTGGCTCTCGAGCTTTATAACTCTCTCGAGTACATCGTGGCTTACTTCGCCATTTTGAGGGTTGGGGGTGTGGTTCTATGTATAGACCCTAGGATAAAATACGAGGAGCGCGCGTTCCTTTTTGAGGATGCAAGGCCTAAGGTTTGGGTCTTTGACCCTGAGAGGGCTCAAGGGTCATCCGGTCATTCTCAAAAGCCAAGGGGCATTCGAACGCTGCCGCTCGGGTTTGGTTCTTTTCTTTTTTCAGGCTCAGAGTTTCAAGGTCAGCCAACGATCGAGGATGTGCCCGTCGAGCCCGACGAGCCGGCCCTGATCTTCTATACCTCGGGCAGTACGGGAAAGCCCAAAGGGGTCGTCCTGCCAAGGAAAGCCTTGAGCGTATTCCCCGAGTTCTGCGAATCGCTTTTTAAAGAAGCCATTTCCGGGCAAGTGCTTGGCGTGAGCATTCCCATGTCTCATCTGGGCGGGCCGATTTACTGCAACATGCTGGCACGCTACGGGGTGAGCCTCGTTATAGTCGAGCCGTTCCGGCCGGATCGCTTCTTGAAGGCCATCGAAAGGCACCGGGTGACGGGGTTTCACTCCGTCCCCCCAGTTCTGGCCTCCCTTCTCCAGGTTCCCGGGCGTGAAGGGCTTGATTTATCGAGCCTTTTTTGGATCGCACCGATGGGTATGGCCGTGCCAAAGCCCTTGATGCTGGATCTCAAGCGCGCCTTTCCCTCAGCCCATGTTGTTCAAGGGTACGGACTGACAGAGACGGCCGGCCCGATCATTGCCGTTCCTTTCGAGGACGAGTCAAGAAAGCTGGGTTCGATGGGAAAGCTGCTAGTTTCGGGCTGCCAAATCCGCGTGGTGAATGAAGCGGGCAGCGAGATGCCGAACATGGAGACGGGCGAGATCGCCATAGCGGGTAAATGCCTGATGAAAGGGTATTTGAACCGGCCCGAGCTCGACGCCAAGGCATTCAAGGACGGCTGGTTCTTCACGGGAGATCTAGCCTACAAAGATCACGAAGGTTTTTTCTGCTTTATGGGGAGAAAAGACGACGTGATCAACGTTGGCGGCGAAAAGATTTACCCCGCCGAGGTTGAGGCTGCCTTTCTCGCCCATCCTAAAATTTTCGAGGCGTGTGTGATTGGCGTGGAATCGCCCAAGCGCGGGAAGGCTATTAAGGCGTTTGTGCAGATGTTTCCCGGAGAGAGGATCGAGCCCAAAGAGTTGACCTCGTTCCTTGGGTTGAAGCTCTCCCGGTATAAGATCCCTCAAGAAGTCGTAGTGGTGGATATGCTTCCTAGGACATCCAGCGGCAAGGTGGCCAAGGCGGAGCTTAAGCATACAGACGCCAAGAATACCATTTTCTTGAGCACTTCGTGATGGCCGGCATGGCTCGAAGCCGAAAGAGCAAAAATGGCTCTAGAACAAAAAGTTTGCTTGATTATATTGCCTATGCCTTGGCTAGGGTACTCTTGATCCCGGTGCGGCTTCTTCCCTTTTGGCTGATAACCCCGGCTGGAAGGATCTTTGGGTTGACGATGTTTTTTGTAGTACACGGCAAGTACAAAAAGATCGCCTACAAAAACATGGACATCGTATACAAAGGCGAGCATTCATGGTGGCAGAAGCGCAGGCTGCTTGCTCGCTCGTTTAAAGAGATGGGAGCCAATATATTCTTTCTGATGAATATTAAAAAGTCCCTTGGGCATATCGATGCACTCTACGAGGTCCGGGGGTTTGAAAAGGTTGCGCCTTACGTAAAAGAGGGTAGGGGGTTTGTCGGAGTAAGCCTCCACATGGGGCTTTTCATGCTCGTTTGTCAAAAGCTTGCTCGTCTTGGGCTTGGAGCGACCTACCTGATTCGAGCGCCCAAGAACGAGCGGGTGGCCGTGTTCATGTTTGACTTTATGGCGCCCTACGGGATTTCGTACGTCTTGGACAAACCAAAGCGAGCCTGCGTTGCTGGGGTGTTAAGGGCCCTTCGTGAGGGTAGGATGGTTGTGATGATGACGGACATCAAACATAGCCCCAAAGAAGGTGTCTGGTCAGATTTTTTGGGGAACGAGTGCGTAAGCTTTGTAGGAGCCGCACTCATGGCCAAAAGGGCCGGATGTCCGGTTGTGCCTTTTGCGGTCGTTAGGGAGGAGAGGCGTTTCGTTATCGAATTCTTGGAGCCGATCGTGGCCGATATAAGCCTACCCGTAGAATCTATCGTCAGGCTCTACGAAAAACAGCTCGGACGCTTCGTTTTTGAGCATCCAGAACAATGGTGGTGGCTCCATGACCGGTTTCGACACAATCGCCAGGATGAAGCGGCCGAAAATGCCAGGGTTTTGGCATAGGTTAGGAAAGAAAAGGCTTTTCCGAACCCTCGCCAAAAGAGGGTTTTCGTTTGCGTTGTTCGGCTATCGAGTCCTTTACAAAACGCTTCGTGTTCGCTTGCTCGATGCCAGGGGAAGGCCAATATTGGCCCAGGCGCTTCCCAAAAAGGCGATCTACATCGGATGGCACGGCAACATGGCGATCGTGCCTGCCTTTTTCAGCCGGTTGGGCGTTACCTTTCTCGCATCCAAAAGCCGGGACGCCAGGCTTTATGGCCAATTCTTGAGGGCCTTCGGGGGTCGGCTCGCGATTGGCTCAAGGGCCGAGGACGGCCCCGCCGGGGTGATGAACGCGATTCGAACGCTCCAATCTGGAAGACCCGTGGCGCTTTCGCCCGACGGTCCAAAAGGCCCAGGACACCATCTTAAGCCAGGGGTTGCGTTCGTTGCGCTCGCAGCAAAAGCCTTCGTCGTTCCGATTGGGGTGTATGCCAAATCAAAGGTTGTCCTCCGAAACTCCTGGGACAAGGCCTGGATCCCATTGCCTTTCTCGAGCGTGCTCTTGGTCGTTGCCGACCCTATCGACCCTGAAGCATTCGAGGGGCAAGGGAAAGACGCTCTTGAAGCTCTAAGGCGAGCCATCCAATCGCGGCTCGAGGAGGTAGAATTTAAGGCCAAGGCTTTTTGCCATGATGGGCGAAAGCAAGGCCGGACCTTTCAAGGGGTATAATTCAAGGGGTATAAAAAGTTAGACCCATTCCCTTTTGGGTCGCGCAAGCTACCTCCTGGGTCTTTGGTTTTTGTGGCTCATGCGTCTTGGAATGCTCACTGTATGGCTTTGGAAGGCTTTGAAGCTCCTTAAGTAGGCGGATCGAGCCCTAGGGTCTCGGAGGGCAGGTACCCGGAGCAGCGCTCGTCCCTTCGAGCCGAAACGTGAAGTGCTTGCCAAGCCGGGCTTCGAGCGACATACGGTCTGAGCCGTCGTCGTCGGTTATGTCCACATAGATCGTCTTACCCTCGTAAAGGTGCTTCCAGCCTCTCTCGACAAAGAGCTCTAGGGGCCCTTCGGCAGGGACGAGCGCGTAGCCTACGCTGAAGGCCTTTTCAAAAAGGCTGATCGTGGTCCCCTCGCAGCAGCCTCCCCCGATGACGAATGCAAGCTCTTGGCCGTAGCTTTTCTTAAGGGCATCGAGCACCTCGCTTGCAGGCCCGCTCATCACAATCCGTGTTGGTTGGACCATTGGAAATACTCCTATTTTTTTTGCCGTTCGAACAGATCCTCAATTTCGACAAACCCAAACCCGCCTAGATGGGCAAGGACAAATTCGGCCGCACGGAGGCGGTTTGCGGGGTAGGTGTGCAGTACGCCCAGCGTATTGAGGCCGGCACCCCTTGCCGAGGAAATGCCCTCGCTGGAATCTTCGATAGCCAGGCACTCTTCGGGCGACAGCCGTTGTTGAAAGGTAAGGGCCTTTGCTTGTTCGTAGGCCTTTTGGTAACAGGCCGGGTCGGGCTTGCTTTGCTGGGTATCTTCCGTAGCGACAAGAAATTGGAAATCGCTTTTAATCCCGTAGCGCTCCAGGAATGCTTCTATTTCGGGCCTCAAGGCGCCAGAGACGACCCCTCTTACGATAGGACGTGGGATGGACTCAAGAAAGCGCAGTGTTTCTTCAAAAGGGCGTACCCTTACGGGGGCAAGTTCGGCGTAACGATCAGCCTTTTTTGCCACCAGGTCCTCGATCAAAGCGTTGCTTGGGCGATCCGCCCTGTTGCACAGCAATGCCTGGAGAGCGCCCTTGTCGTCAAACCCTAGAAGCCGGTCTTTGTATTCCTGGAAAGATACTCGGATTCCGTAAGGCTCGAGCGCTTCGTTCAGCAGCTCCCAATGGAGCGGCTCGTCGTCCACAAGAACGCCGTTGAAATCGAAAAATACAGCCTTAAGAGGCATGACGGAGGATGCTTAGAAGTTCGCTCAAAAAAGGTTCCTTAGAAACCAAGAGCGTTGGGTACTCGGTCTTCTCGGTCGAGAACCTTAGGTCTTTGCCATCAACCGAGCGCACCTCGAAGCCTGCTTTGGAGGCAAGGAAGCATCCTGCCAGAATATCCCAGATGTTCTTGCGCTTTAGCGATACAACGGCCTTGCCGCAGCCAGCCGAAAGAAGGCCTAACTTGTAAGCGATAGAACCGATTTGGGCAAACGGAAGCAAGCCTTGCCAGGGTACAAACAAGCCCATGCGCGCCTCGGTTCTGGATATCAGGATTGAGTTTTTATCGTAAGAAGAAAGCTGCTTTTTGTCGCCCTCGAATCGGACCCCCTCTTCGTCATCGAGCGCATAGAAAAGCTCATCCCTCATGAAGTTGTAGACAACACCGAAACGAACCTCGCAGGCCCGTTCATCAAACAGGGCCACGGACATGCTGAAATGCGGAGTACCCTCAAGAAATTCACGGGTGCCGTCGATCGGGTCAACTACCCACGTGAGCCCGCTTCTCGAGGGGATCCTTCGAGCCGGCCTTTCTTCGGAAATCCAGCCGTCCTCTGGAAAATGCCTCGAAATCACGGCAAACAGGCAATCGTCTACGGCCAGGTCCGTGAGCGTCAACGGGCTGTTTCCTGGCTTGTAGGAAACCCCCGCGCTCGGGTCTTCAACATTGCACACAAGCTGTCGCAATGCCTGCTTTTCTGCTAAAATGATTGCGGCTCTAGAGATAATACTGGAATCAGGCGGCATGGGGTAGAACCTAATATAAGCCCTAATATAAACAAAATATTGTACGATCTAACTCTTAGGGTATCAAAAAAGGCTTCAGCAGAAAAGTTTGCAAAAAACGGAGATAATCTTGAAGGCTGAAAACGACAAGGAGGATGCTGGAGTGGGCGCTTTCTTGATGATGAGCCAGGTTGCGCATCTGATAGGTTACACGGGGGTCGCGAAGCTTGCCGGGTTCAAGGGAAGGGAAGGAATTACCCGCATTTCGGAAAGGCGTCTGCGCAGACTGGTGCGCTACACCATGCAGCACTCCCCCTTCTACGCAAAGCTCTACAAGGGGATTAATCCTGACACCTTCCGACTTCAAGATCTTCCGCCGATCAACAAGCAAACGCTCATGGAAAACTTCGACGACATCATAACCGAACCAGGGCTCAAGCTAAGGGACATTGAGACCTGGATTAGTGAAGAAAAACCCTTGGATGTGACCTTAAACAACCGCTACAAGGTGTTCAAGACCTCCGGGTCCTCGGGCAAAGCGGCCATCATCGTGTACGACATCAAGGAAATTTGGAAATCGACCGCGTACGAGATTGCACGGGGTATGGGAGGAAACATCTTCTTTGATTTGCCCAGAGTATTCTCTCGAGGGTTGATCCGTAGGCCTTTAGGGGTCGCCGTGATTGCCGTCATCGGGCCACACCATGGGACGGCCTCGGGTATGTTTAGCCTTATCCCCTCTTTTTTCTTGCCCTCAAAGGGCTTTAGCGTTAATTCAAGCGATGAAAAAATCGTAGAAGAGCTCAATCGCTTTGATCCGTTTACCATCGTCGCCTACCCCACCAAGCTTGAAATGCTTGCCCATGCGCAGCTCGAAGGCAAGCTCGATATCCACCCCAAATACATCAAGACCATTTCCGAAGTGCTCACCCCTTCCGCCAAGGCTCTGATTGAAAAGGCCTTCGGAGTAGGAGTGCGCGATACCTACGCGGCCTCCGAGGCCGCCGTGATGGCAGGCGAATGCCAGCAATCGAATGGGCTGCACATCCACGAGGATGTCTGCCTTGTCGAGCCCGTGGATAAAGACGGAAATCCGGTTCAAGAAGGCGAGTTAAGCCATAAGGTGTATGTCACGAACCTCTTGAAGTACACCCAGCCGCTCATTCGTTACGAGCTGGAAGACGTCCTCTCCGTGACGAACGAGCCCTGCCCTTGCGGCATGCAAACGCCAAGGATCGAGGCGGTGTACGGCAGAAACTTCGACATGCTCTGGGTCAAGATGGCGGATGGGAGCTTTCGACACCTCCATCCTCAAGGAGTGGACGCCCACATTACCCTCGTTAAAGGCGTTAAGAACTACCAGGTAATTCAAGAAGACTTCAACCGACTGAAGGTCTATATCCTGCTCGATCCCGATGCAAACGAGAAGAAAACGCTGGGCGAGGTGAAGAAAAGCCTTCTGCATACGCTTAAAGAAACCGGGGTGGAGAGTGCCGTTTTGTTGGATATTATGAGCGTTTCCGATATCCTCAGGGATCCTGTATCGCAGAAGATCCGGCGAATCATATCAAAGGTTCAGCCTGCCTTTTGACCCGGATGGATGCTAGCCCTGTTGCACGGATTCTGTCTCGTTTGAGAAGTGCTGGGGGTTGGTATAGTATAAAGATTGGCTGATGGCCGGGGGGGGTGGTGCCGAAGGTCGGATTCGAACCGACACGGAGGCTAATCCACTAGATCCTGAATCTAGCGCGTCTGCCAATTCCGCCACTTCGGCACACTTTCGTTATCTTCTTATTGTACCAAGAATTGCGTATGCGTATCTAGAGTGGGGTTAGGAATGACGCAACAATTTGGGCTGCACGATGCAGGGTTCGAACGGGCGAGCTGTGGGGTTGGGTTTGTCGTGAATATTCAGGGCAAACGCTCCCACGCGATCGTCGAAGACGGGCTTAGAGTATTGGATAATCTTATGCACCGTGGAGCGACGGGCGCCGACCCCAACACGGGGGACGGGGCGGGCATCCTGCTTCAAATCCCGGATGGGTTCTTTAGAGAAGTCCTCGATGCAGAAGGCATCGCATTGCCGTCCTCCAGGGATTACGCCGTAGGCGTCGTGTTCTTGCCGACCCGCACGTCGTCAAGGTTGCTGATCGAGGGGCTCATAGAGCGAATCGCCGAAGAAGAGGGGCTAGAGGTCTTGGGCTGGCGGGATGTTCCTACGAACAACAAGGCTATCGGCGAACATGCCTTAGACGTCGAGCCAGTCATCAAGCAAGTGTTCTTAAGGCGCGGCCAGGCTATCCAACCAGGAATGGCCTTCGAGCGTAAGCTCTACGTGGTTCGTAAGCGGCTCGAGTGTACGGTACGCGAGATGGACGCGGGGGACTTGAGCCGTTTTCATGTTCCTAGCCTATCCTCACGGACGATCGTTTACAAAGGCCTTCTGCTGGCCCCCCAGATTGCCGAGTACTACCCGGATTTGCGCGATGGTAGGCTTGAGAGCGCGCTCGCGCTGGTCCATCAGCGCTACTCCACGAACACCTTCCCTACCTGGGACTTGGCCCAGCCTTTTCGCTTCTTGGCGCACAACGGCGAAATCAACACGATCCGTGGCAACCGTAATTGGATGCATGCCAGGGAATCCACGCTCAAAAGCCCACTGTTTGGCAATGACATCCAAAAGCTCCTGCCGATTGTCACTCCTGGGGGGTCGGACTCGGCGAGCTTCGACAATGTCCTTGAGCTACTGGTTATGGCCGGCAGGCCGCTTGCCCACGCCGTCATGATGATGATCCCCGAGGCTTGGGACCAAGACCCAAGGATGGATGACCCAAAGAGGGCCTTTTATGAGTTTCACGCGCCCTTGATGGAACCATGGGATGGGCCGGCAGCTATCGCGTTTTGCGACGGCGAGCTCATCGGTGCAACGCTCGACCGTAACGGCCTTCGACCGGCCAGGTACCTTGTTACGGCCGACGGGCGCGTTGTTCTGGCCTCCGAAGCAGGCGTGCTCGACATCTCGCCCGACAATGTCACTCTCAAGGGTCGGCTTGCTCCTGGAAAAATGCTCCTGATTGACACAAGCCAGGGGCGAATTGTGAACGATGAAGAGCTCAAAGCGGAGATTGCGGGCAAGGCCCCCTACAAGGAGCGGATCAAGAAAAAAATAGTGGACCTTGCCGCGATTGCCCCTAAGGGGGCTTCCAGACCCGAAGAGGAGTGGGACGAGAGGACGCTCATTTCGCACCAGCTTGTGTTCGGCTATACCTTGGAGGACGAAAAAGTCGTGATGGGCCCGATGGCTCGGACGGGTACGGAGCCCACGGGCTCGATGGGAAACGACACCGCGCTTAGTATCCTTTCGGGCAAGCCAAAGCTGCTGTTCACCTATTTCAAACAGTTGTTTGCGCAGGTGACAAACCCTGCGATCGACCCCATACGCGAAGAGGTCGTCATGTCTCTTTTTGGGTACCTGGGACGTGCGGGAAACCTGCTCGACCCGGAGGCAAGAACAACTAGGGTCCTTAAGCTCAAAACGCCAATTTTGGCACACCAAGATTTTGAAAAAGTACGCTATTTGGACAGCGAAGGGCTCGCGGCGACGAGCTTGCCGACCCTGTTCGATGTCTCCCGAGGCGGGCAAGGGCTTCAAGAGGCACTCGAAGAACTCTGCGAAACGGCTAAGAAACGCATCCGGGACGGCTACAACATTCTTGTCCTTTCGGATCGAGGAGTCAACGCCTCGCTTGCGCCCATCCCAAGTCTTTTGGCTACGGGCGGGTTGCATCACGCCCTGGTCCGAAGCGAGCTAAGAACCCAGGTGGGCATCGTCATCGAAAGCGCAGAGCCGAGAGAAGTTGCCCATTTTGCCCTGCTTGTCGGAAGTGGGGCAAACGCAGTTTACCCATACCTGGCGTTTGAACTCGTCCGAAGGATGGCCAGGGAGGGCAAGCTCGCCGATGTAGGCCTTACAGAAGAACACTCGGAAAAAAACTACATCAAGGCCTTAAACAAGGGGCTTTTGAAGGTTTATTCCAAGATGGGCATTTCAACGCATGCGAGCTATTGCGGGGCGCAAATTTTCGAAGCGGTAGGCATTTCAAAGGCCGTGATCGACCGCTACTTTACGGGCACGCCCTCGAGGGTTGAAGGTGCCGATCTTGACATCATCGCCAAAGAGACGGCCGTGCGTCATGCCATGGCGTTCCCGGAGACCAAACGAACGCTCGCGAACCTAGACGATGGGGGCGATTATGCCTACAGGCGATCGGGTGAATTCCACATGTGGAACCCGAAGACCATCACCAAGCTCCAAGAGGCCGTAAGGAACGAAGACCGCGTCGCGTTTCGAGAGTTCCTACAATTGGCTGACTTTGCCCAGGACATCCAAATGGTAACGCTAAGGAGCGTGATGCGGTTCAAGGACGGCCGAACTCGCCTCCCCCTAGAGGAGGTCGAGCCTGCCGAAAGCATTGTGAGGCGCTTCGTCACCTCCGCTATGTCGTTTGGCTCGATCAGCAAGGAAGCGCATGAATCGCTCGCCATCGCGATGAATCGCCTTGGCTCGCGCTCGAACTCTGGGGAGGGCGGCGAGGACCCGGAACGCTACAAAATAAGCTCCAACGGAGAAAACCGCTCGAGCGCCGTCAAGCAGGTTGCCTCTGGGAGGTTTGGGGTTACCCCAGAATACTTGGTCAACGCCAAAGAGCTCCAGATCAAGATTGCCCAGGGGGCAAAGCCAGGAGAAGGCGGCCAGCTGCCCGGCTACAAGGTGAACGAAATCATCGCAAAGGTTCGGAATACAGTTCCGGGAATTACGCTCATATCCCCCCCGCCCCACCACGACATCTATTCGATCGAAGATTTAAAACAGCTTATCTACGACCTCCGCAATATCAACCCCAAGGCAACGATCAGCGTAAAGCTCGTCGCCGAGGCTGGCGTGGGTACGGTTGCGGCCGGGGTAGCCAAGGCCAAGGCAGATTTGATCCTCATCAGCGGGTTCGAGGGAGGGACGGGCGCTTCGCCCTGGTCTTCGATCAAACATGCAGGAATTCCCTGGGAGATCGGGCTTGCCGAGACGCACCAGGTGCTCGTGATGAACGACCTGCGCTCGCGCGTTCGGTTGCAGACAGACGGCCAGCTAAAGACGGCCAAGGATGTGGTCGTGGCCGCGTTGTTGGGTGCCGAGGAGTTCGGGTTTGCCACGCTTCCTTTGATCACGCTCGGGTGCGTGATGATGCGCAAGTGCCACTTGGATACCTGCCCCGTTGGCGTAGCCACGCAGAACGCCAAGCTGCGCGAAAAATTCACGGGAAAACCCGAGTACGTGGTGCGCTACTTTTTGTTCCTTGCCGAGGAGGTGAGGGTGCTCATGGCCGGCCTAGGGTTTCGGACGATGGACGAGATGGTAGGGCGAACGGATGTCCTTGAACCGGACCCAAGCCTGGCCCTTCATTGGAAGGCCAGCGGGATCGATCTCATGAACATCCTCTACAGGCCAATCGTACCCAAGCGAATCTCTATCCGCAAAACCAAGGCTCAGGATACGGAGCTCGAAACCGCCCTTGATCATAAGCTCATCGCATTGGCCAGGCATTCGCTCGAGACGAAGAGCCCCGTTGTAATCGATATGCCCGTACGGAACGTCCATAGAACGGTCGGGACGATGCTGGGCGGCGAGGTTGTCCGGCGCTTTGGGCCCGAAGGCTTGCCAGAGGACACGATTCAGGTCCGTTTTGTGGGTACAGCTGGACAGAGCTTTGGGGCCTTCCTTCCCAAGGGAATGACGCTCTTTTTGGAAGGCGATGCCAACGATTACCTAGGCAAGGGGCTTGGCGGGGGACGGATCGTGCTCTTTCCTCCGAAGCAATCGAGCCTTACGGCTGGCGAGAACATTATCGCGGGCAATGTGCTGCTGTACGGAGCGAGCGCGGGGGAGGTCTTCATTTCCGGCAAGGTCGGCGAACGGTTCGCGATCCGAAACAGCGGGGCCAGGGCCGTTGTCGAAGGGGTCGGGGATCACGCGTGTGAATACATGACAGGAGGGACTGTCGTCGTGCTCGGGGAAACCGGAAGGAACTTTGCGGCCGGGATGACAGGGGGGGTTGCCTACGTTTGGAGTCCGGCAGGCCTCGACAGGAGGCTGTTCAACGCGACAGATGTCGACCTAGAAAGGCTTGCGGTTGCGGATTGCGAGCTGATCGAGCTGCTCGAAAGGCATCGTCTCCATACGGGAAGCCCTCGTGTGGGCTACATTCTGGATAATCTCGATCAAGAACTGCCGCGCTTCATCAAGCTCGTGCCGCGTGAGTACGCGAAGGTTCTGGAAGGCAGGAAGAGAAAGGCCGCCGACCCGGAGGCTGTTTCGCTTTTGACGAGCTAACAGGGAGTAAAAATAGTCCATGGGAAAACCGACGGGTTTCTTGGAGTATCCGCGCGAAACACCCCCGAAGCGGGCCGTTCAAGAGAGGGTCCAGGATTTCGGGGAGGTTGAACTGCCCTTTGAGAGGGCGCTTATCGTTCATCAGGCGGCTCGGTGCATGGAGTGCGGTACGCCCTTTTGTCATGATTACACGGGCTGTCCGTTGGGTAACCTCATTCCAGACTGGAACGATGCGATGTACAGAGGGAGGCTTGAGGATGCCCTGGAGCTATTGCATAAAACAAACAATTTCCCGGAGTTTACGGGACGGGTGTGTCCTGCGCCGTGCGAGAGTGCCTGCGTCCTCGGGCTGATCGACGACCCCGTTGCAATTAAGGTAGTCGAGAAGGATATCATCGAGGAGGCATTCGCCAAGGGATTGGTCGAACCAGTTCCGCCAAGCCGTAGTACGGGAAATTGCATAGCCGTAGTCGGCTCTGGGCCATGCGGGCTTGCCGCCGCCCAAGAACTTCGCAGGCTGGGGCACGAGGTGACGGTATTCGAGCGCTCCGACAGGATCGGCGGGCTGCTTCGGTACGGCATTCCGGACTTTAAGCTTGACAAAGGCATTCTGGAAAGGCGCCTTCGGCTTATGCAAGAAGAAGGGGTCGACTTTCGGCCTGGTGTTCACGTAGGGGTTGACATTTCGTTCGAAAGCCTCAAGCAGGGTTTCGATTCCGTATTGCTTGCAATCGGTGCGCCAAAACCGCGAGACCTCTGCATCGAGGGAAGGGGGCTTCGGGGTGTTTGTTTTGCGATGGAATACCTTACACAGCAAAACAAGCTGCTTGCCGGGGATGCGATCCCCGAAGATGAGCGGATCGACGCCAAGGACAAGGTTGTCGCAATCATCGGGGGAGGCGATACGGGGGCGGACTGTCTAGGTACGGCGATTCGTCAGGGCGCAAGGCATATCTATCAGCTTGAAATCCTGCCGGAACCCCCAACAAAGCGTGCCCCTTTTACGCCGTGGCCCCACTGGCCTTACATGCTAAGGAAATCAGACGCCCACGAAGAGGGCGGCGAGCGGCTTTGGAACGTCCAAACAAAGAGGCTAGAGGGCAAGGATGGCCGTGTTCAAAGGCTTCATGCCTCCAGAGTCGAGTGGCTTCAGATCGCGGGCGCCAGACCCCTTATGCGTGAAATCTCGGGGGGGGATTTTCACCTTGAAGTCGACCTTGTGATTCTCGCCATGGGGTTTTTGGGGCCGGACGACACGATTCCGGAGCAGGCTAAGCTCCTTAAAACGCCCAAAAACGCCATCGAGGCCGACGGCAACGGCATGACCTCTCAAGACGGGGTCTTCGTCGCTGGCGATGCTCATCGGGGGGCTTCGCTTGTGGTGTGGGCCATCTGGGAAGGGAGGCAGGCAGCCAAGGGTTTGAACCGCTACTTGAGGAGACAGGCAAAGGGGCTCAAGGTCTAAATATTCAGACGATCCTTCCGGGGTTGCCATGATGTCCAGAGTATGGCCTCTCAGGTAGAACACAGGGTGGACGCGTGGGAGGAAGGGGGTTTTTTGCATTATTTGTAATAACGGCACTCATTGTCCTTTTGGAAGGGTTTTTTTTGGGGGTGAACGCGGTTGAGGTGGCCGGGTTAGACCTTACAAGGCCATGGAATGTCGGGGCGATCGAGATCGAGGGGAACATTGCCTTTTCGGGAAAGACGCTCAAGAAGGTATTCCAGACAAAGTCAAAGAACAAATACCTGCCGTTCAAACATCCTCCAGCATTCGACCCGGTAGTGTTTCTTGCCGACCTCGAACAGCTAAAGCTTTTCTACGAGACCCACGGTTACTATGACGTCCATATCCGCTACGACTTGGCGCCGGAACCGGAAAAAAGACGGGTCAATCCTCTTATTGTGCTGGAGGAAGGCTTGCCTGTACGCATCTCCAGGATCTCAATCGACATTGCCGGCCAAAAGCGGCAGGTGTCCCCCGGGCAAGCCAGGGTCCAGGCGGAAGAACTACGTCCCTTGCTCCAAATCCGCGAAGGGGAACCGTTTGACCAGCAAAAATACAGGGAGACAGAGGCTTCCCTTAGGCGATGGTTCCTAGAGAAGGGTCATGCCAGAGTTCGTATCGAGCGTAGGGCCGATGTCTATCTTCGTGACAAGTGCGCGATCGTTCAGTACTCGATAGTTCCAGGCCCCGTATGCTTCTTTGGGCATACGCGTATCCAAGGGCTTAAACGGGTCGAGGAGGAGGTCGTAAGAAAAGAGATAGTATACCACGAAGGAGAAAGGTTCGCCCTTTCGAAGCTTAGGCGTACCAGGCAAAGGCTCCTCGATCTTCGGTTGTTCCAGATGGTTCGGCTCGAGCCGGATTCAAAGCAAGCAATACCCGAAGAAGCGGTGGACCTAGGGCTCAAGGTGATTGAGAGGCCGCCAAGGGATTTACGCTTAAGCCTTGGCTACTCGACGGAAGAAGGGATCAAGACACAGGTCGGTTGGGAGCATGTGAACTTTTTTGGCGGCGCCAGAAATGCTTCGCTTACCGCCGAATACTCCTCGCTTGTCAGAAAATTTAGTGGGAGGCTTCTTAACCCGCACTTCCCGTTCTTTCGTTCAAGGGCCATCCTAGAATTCAGCCAGTATGACGACGACGAAGATACGTACATGCTTTATGCAACCCGGATAGCCCCGAGGATTGAACACGATTTTCCCTACCACCTTACTGGGGTCCTAGGCTACCGGGCGGAGTACGCAAGGCATACCGATGTCAACCCGCTTACGGAGGCGGCAATCGGCGGGCTAGATAGGAAAGGGATAATTTCCGGGCCATCCATAGGCATTCGCTTCGATACGACCGACGACCCGCTCGACCCGAAAAAGGGAGGCGTGATTGGGTTGTATCTCGACTCTTCTCTTGGTCCGCTGGGAGGAGAGTATACCTACTACCGTATGCTCCTCGAAGGAAGGCACTACCAAGGTATCGGGTTCCGCACGACGCTCGCCACCAGGCTCAAGGTCGGGCTTGCAGACCCAATCGGCTCGATCGAGCACTACCCTTTGTTCGAGCGCTTCTACGCCGGAGGCCAGTCCAGCGTGCGCGGTTTTGAGCGCAGAAGACTCGGGCCAATCGGACAGGCCAACGACCCTCTAGGGGGGTTGAGCCTCGTGGAGGGGTCGGTGGAGCTAAGAAGGCCGATTTTCGACGGCATCTCGGGAGCCACATTCCTCGATTTTGGACAAATTTCGATGAAACGTTTTGACCCTCCGTTTAACGGGCTGAAGCTTGCTGCCGGTATCGGAATGAGCTACAAATCGCCCATCGGGCCTGTCAGGCTCGACCTTGGCATCCCGTTCGATGCCCCTGATGGCGACCGGGGCTGGCAGGTGTACTTCGGTATTGGCCACATGTTTTAGATATGATGCGGAAAACCTTTCTTATGCTTCGTTGGGTCGCCTTAGGCGCCTTCGCTCTTTGTCTCCTGGTTGCAGGGGCTGTCGCTTTCTTGCTGAAAACCGGCTATGGCAATGGGTTAGTTCTGCGGCTTGCCGAGGATGCGTTTAACCGGTCCTTCGAGGGCACGTTGCAAGTCGGAGGAATTGATGTGGTCGGTCTATCAAAACTCAAGGCCAGCAATGTCGTTCTCTCGCTTCAAGGCCGCAAAATTCTTTCCGTAAGGCGGCTTCAGGTTGACATCTCCCCTATGGCGTTGGCCGCCAAAAGAGTATGGATTCCCAAGCTCTCCCTTGAAGGGGTCCTGTTTGACCTTGCAAGAAATGAAAAGGGCCAGCCTGCGGTTGCAAGGGCGTTTCGTTCGCGCAACCCCAAGCCGAAAGGTCCACCGTCGGCATGGAAAGTGCGCATTGCAAGGTTTGAGGTGAGCGATGGGCGTTTTATAGACTCCGCGCTTTTCATGGACCAAGCCCGCATTATCGGGCATTTTGCGCTTTTCAGGGATACTGTACGCGTGGACGTGTCCGATCTTTCCTCCCGGCTCTTTTTTCAAAAGAAAGAGCACGCGATTCAAGCCGAGTTGGCCTATTCCTATAAAGAGCGCATCCACACGCTGGCCATACTTCCGTCCAGCGTTGGCTTCGGGCGCTCTTTTTTGCGTCTTCATGGAAACATCCGGCTGGCTCCAGCGTTCCATATGGAGCTTGGACTGGCCTTCGAGCCCGCGTTTCTTTCCGATTTTAGGCATCTTTTTGTCTTGCCAGGGGTTTCCCTAGCGCACCCAATCGAAGGAGGGCTTGGCTTTTTTGGCGACCTGCAAACATTTCAGGTGGCCTACGGGCTTGTTTCTAAGACAAGCAGGGTCTTTGGCACGCTTAGGGGCGATCTCAAGGAGAAAGAGCCAGAGCTCCTGGCCGATATTAGAGAACTTTCCCTTAGCTCGGAAGAGGTTCGCCTCCCTAAGGACATTGCCTTTGCCCTGGCTGGCTCAGGATGGCTTAAAGTGCGGGGGCTCTCTGGCCTCCCTAAGGAAGGCCAGGCGGATGTTCATCTGACGCGGGCCAGCATTCGAGGGGTCGAGGTTCAAGACATGCACGTTAGGCTGAATCATTCGGACGATACGCTCCGAATCGCTGCTTTGACAAAAGACTCGCGAGGAAAGGCCAGCCTGGAAGGAAATGTCAACCTTGCGGCTGAAAAGCCATTTTCTGCAAGCTTTTCATTCGACCAAATCAACCCGAGCGCTTGGAAGGCGGGTCTTCCATCCGGCCGGTTGTTCGGGAAGGGAAACCTAAAAGGCGAGCTTGCCAAGGCCCATGGCCCACGGCTTACCTTTGATTTCGACATCCTTCCACAATCTCACATTGAGAGCATGGCGGGAGTCAAGGCGCGTGCCAAGGGCTCATGGGTACCGGACAGGTTACGGTTGGAGTTTGCGAGCGTAATGATCGGCCCAAACGTGTTCTCGCTCAAAGGAGCCTTAGAGCCGAAAAGCTTGAGCTATGCAGACCTTGCTTTTGAGCTTGACGCCAAGGACTTGAGCGCGCTTTCTAGCCCTCTTGGCATGTCTATTCAAGGTGCCATGTACTCCAAGGGGACGTTGAAAAAGGAAAAAAAGCGATGGCTCTCGAAAGGGAAGCTTTCTGGCGAAGCCCTGAGAGTTCGTACCTACGAGATCGGAAGGCTGGATGGGTCATGGGATGGGTTGTTTCAGGAAGGCCAGCCAAAGGGCCGGTTTAGCGCGAGCATCGAAGAGATGCGGGCAGGAATAGGGTTTCGTACCGTGCGAGTTCTAGTTACGGGCGCGCATACGCTGAATGTATCGTTGGACGCCACGGATACGCGCTTTGGGGGAACGTACGGCCTAAAGACAAGGATCACACCCGGGAAGGAGGCCTGGCGTGTAATGCTCGATTCTTTCCAGATCAAGACCCCCAAGGCAAACTGGAGGCTCGCAAGGCCGACCGAACTGACGGTCTTCTCCGTTGGGGGCTTTTCGGTAGGAAGGCTCGAGCTGACCGACGGAGGGCAGGCTCTATTTCTTGAAGGGGCCGCTGGTAAGGAAAAGATCAATTTGCGCCTCATGCTGTCCGGTGTCCAACTGGACCCGCTATTTAGCCTCTTGAACCCATCTTTTCAAGGCTTGGCGGCCGAGGTGAACGGAGGGGTCGAACTCTTGGGCAGCCGGCATGCGCCCGTTATTAGGGCAAAGGCGGCGTTTAAGGACGTTCGGTTGGGTAAGCGGACCTACGGAACGCTCAACGTTGGTATGGCTTACGAGAACAACCTTGCAACCCTTAATGCCTCTTGGCCGTCCCAGAAAACGCGCGTGATGGTCTGGCAGCCCGTGGGAGTCTCGCTCGCCCAAGGGGTTCAGGTACGCCTCCAAAAGGGCCGGCGTTTGGAGGCTCGCTCGGACGGACTCGCGCTTGGTCTTCTCGAACCCTTTGTCGGGAGTATGCTAAGCTCCATCGCGGGGGTTGCCCAATTTCAGGTGGTTGTCGTTGGGGGAGGTACGGACGAGAAGTCTATAAACGGGTCGTTTGCTGTCCAGGATGGTTATGTTCGGATGGAAAAGCTTGGGACCGAGGCTATTTTTGAGGCATTTCAAGTCCATTTTTTGGGAACGCGCGCGCGCGTATCCATCAAGGCCCACGATGCCGACGGCGGGCGGATCGCTATAAGCGGCACATTCGGCCTTCAAGGGTTGCAGGCGGAAGGCCTGGATCTGCGTCTATCGGCCAGAACGTTTTCTCTTGCCAGGGTGCCAAACTACCAGATTAAAGCGGATGCAAGCCTTGCGCTTCAAGGAGCCTTGCGGTCTCCATCGCTTTCCGGTGAGGTTGTCTTTCGAAAGAGCCTGCTCAACCCGAATCTTGGCCTCCTCTCAAAAAAGGGTATCGCAAAGGACACGACGGTCTATGTCCACGGAAAGGAAGAAAACACCGCGCAAAAGACAAAGCGTAGCCGTACAAATTGGTCCAACCCTCTTCGTTCCCTACGTATGGACGTGCGCCTTCGAATTACCGAAGATGTCTTGGTTCGGAGGACGGACGTAACGGCCAATCTTAGAGGAAACGTCCAAGTGCGCAAAGAACCAGAAGGCCCCGTAACGCTCGAAGGCAGTATCGAGGTTGCGAGGGGCTGGCTGAACGTCTACTCAAAGAGGTTTACCATCGAACGCGCCAAGGCTACCTTTACGGAGGCTACGGGCCTGAACCCTCTTTTGGACATAATCAGCGTGTACACGACGAGCGAGTACACGGTTTACGTCGTTGTTCGAGGTGAGGCCAAAATGCCTCAGGTCGAATTCAAAAGCGTGCCTGAGCTTGACAAAGCAGACATCCTTTCTGTCCTGCTGTTCGGCAAGCCTCAAAGTGGCCTCGGGTCTACTGAGCAGGCTTCTTTTCAGTCTCAAGCGGCCTCGGCCTCGGGCGGAATGATTGCCAGCACGTTGCTCTCGGAGCTTCGTGAGGAGCTCGGAGTGAGCGGTTTGGGGTTTCAAATAGAAGAGTTCAGCGTGACGGACAATAACAGAGATAGCGGCAGGATAGGGCTTGGCCGCTACATCGGACCGAAAACCTACGTCCGATTCTATCATAGCCTGAACCCTCAAGAGGGTGAGGAGGTGGCTGTAGATTATCACCTGACGCCAAAATTGGGCATAAGCGCCCACACGACCTCTCAAGGGACGAACGGCGTAGATGTCTTTTTGCATACCCAGTATTGAATTCAGGGGGACATACCGTGCCACATTGGCTACGTTTTTCATCCTACGATAAAACGCTCATCCAAATTGCCCTCGGTGCGCTCGGCCTTTTCTTGGTCGCGAGTATCGCCTACTTTTTCATCCGACTTGTGCTCAAAAGGCTCGTCAAAAAAATACCCGGCTTGGTGGATGACCGTATTTTGGCCCTTTCGGACCGCTTTCTATTGCCATTGGTCGTGCTTTTGCTGACCTACGGGTCTTTTGTGTTGCTTCCCTTTACAAATGCATACTATAAAATAGCCTCTCAAGCGCTCTTTGTCGTTATTGTCTTTTTTGGTGCATGGTTTCTTTTCCAGGTCTACGGGTTTCTTCTTGGACGTGTCGTACAAAAAAGAGCCTGGCTTGAGCCTGTGTGGGGAAGCCTTCAGTTTTTTGGGGACGTCATGATCGGCATATCCGCTGCCTGGCTCATTATCACCAAAACCGTTCCTGAACGGGGGAGGTTTGGAAGGGCGCTTCATCATTTGATCGAACTGCTTTTAATGAGAGGGGGCCGCGTTCTCCTCGTCCTGGCGCTTCTGTTTGTCGCCGTACAGTTTCTTAGGATGGCGTGCAATCGGATGCACGTCCTCTTGGAAGGGTTCGCCCCTACGATCGAGCGTCAGAAGCGTGCCCAAACGCTAAGTAACATAGTTTATGCCGTCGGGTTCGCGCTGGTGTTGGTCATCGGCATTCTTCTGGTTTTGCGCGAGCTGGGGCTCGACATAGCCCCATTCCTGGCTACTGCGGGGATCGGCGGCCTGGCCGTTGGCTTTGGCGCGCAAAGCCTCGTAAAAGACGTCATCAGCGGGTTCTTTTTTTTGCTTGAGGACCAAGTTCGCGTGGGTGACGTCGTGAATATCGCGGGTAAGGGCGGCTACGTGGAGTCCGTGGGCCTTAGGATCATAAAGTTACGCGATTTCGACGGGAGCCTCCATATTGTTCCGAACGGCTCTATTTCTACCGTAACGAACATGACGAAAGACTTTTCCTACTATCTGATGGCTGTACCCGTTGCCTACAAGGAAGACGTGGATGAAGTGATGGAAGTCTTAAGGGCGGTGGGTAAAGAGCTTCGGCAAGATTCGGCCTTTGCAATGGACATTCTAGACGACCTGGAGGTTGTCGGTGTGGACAAATTCGGGGATTCCGCCGTGGAAATCCTTGTTCGCATCAAAACAATCCCTATCCGTCAGTGGGTCGTTGGAAGGGAGCTTAGGAGGCGCATCAAGAAAGCCTTCGACGCGCGCAATATCGAAATACCCTTCCCCCATATGACGCTCTATATCGGCGAGCCCAAGGATAGATCTCCGCAGCCTTTGTATGTTCATTGCGTCAACGAAAGGAATGGGGGGAGCGCTTCCGAAAAAGAGGCTTCAGACTAACGAGTACGTAGGCCGCGATCAGCAAAACCCAGCCCTCTCCAAAACGGGCATAGAGTGTTATCCCGCTTTTCCCGACAGGGATGGACACCTCCGACGTCCAGGCTTTGAACAGCCCGGAGGCGTGTCGAATCTCTCCAGACGGCAGGATAAGCGCAGAGATCCCGGTATTCGTCACCCGAACGAGCGGCAGACGAAGGCTTGTAGCCAAATAGGAGGCGATCCGAAGGTGCTGGTAGGGGGCGGATGTTTTGCCGAACCACGCATCGTTACTTAAGTTGAACAGCACATTGGCCCCTTGACTAACCATTTTTCTGGCGATTTCCGGGAAAATGGCCTCGTAGCACACGAGCGTCCCGATCGTGTGCCTGCCGGCCCTTAAGGGATGAACCGTGCGACCAGGGGTAAAGTTGCCGACCTCGCCTACGAGCCTGCCGATGATGGGCACAGGGGCGTACTCGCCAAACGGGACGAGGTGCACCTTGTCGTAGAAATCCATGAGCCTTCCAGTCCGATCCAGAGCGATTACCCGGTTTCGGTAGCGCCACTCGCCCGAAGGCTCGTCCAAGGCGGCGTCAATCGTACCCGTGATAAGCGGCGAAGGAAGGGGGAAGAGGCGTTCCAAAAAGTACCGGCGCGCAACGAAATCCGGCGTGAAGAAGAAAGACAGGGCCGTCTCTGGCCATACCACCAAATCTGGCGGTTCATGCGTCTTTTGTAGCGCGGCATGCGTAAGGTTTACGTAGGTGTCGATGACAGAGAATTTTTTAGACTCGTCAAACTTGGAATCTTGGGGGATGTTGCCTTGCACTAGCAGCGCCCGGAGCGTTGTCTTGGGGGCCGCCTCCTTGGCGAAAGAGAGCTTTTTGACGATCCCGAAACCGAAAGCGAGCGCCAGGCAGGCGATGCCCGTCCAAACCGCCTTCAATACTCGTGCGGACCTTTTACTCTCATGGAAAGCCCGCCATGCAGTGGCGCCTAGCAGCGCCAATAAAAAGCTTCCCAGCAATGGCCCTCCAAGCTCGCTGACCTGCGCAAGCGTGGAGGCTGGGTCTAGGGCGTGGCCTAACAGGAGCCAGGGAAAACCTCCAAGGAACCTCGATCGGACGAGTTCGAGCACAACCCATACGCTTGCAAGCCAAAAGGCAGAAGGGGTTTTTTTGAACCGTAGGGCGTACAGGTGGGCAAAGAGCGAAAAAAGGCCGAAAAACGCTCCTAGGTAGGCATAGAGCGGGATGACGATCATGGCGCTTAACCACCAGCCAAATTGCCCGTATACGCTTACGGTGTACACCAGCCAGTGCATAAGCAGCACCTCTGAAACCACGCCGAGGCTCAATCCCCAGAGGAAAGCACGCTTTGGGGTCGGTGCCAACCTCGAGATCTCCAGCAGGCAAAAAACTCCAAGGAGCGCCGATGCAGAAAGCCCGTACGGAGGAAAGGCCAACCAAAACGCGACGCATCCCGAAGCGAACGGAAGCCAAGGCAGCGCTATTTTTTGACTGTCCTCAGAAGCAAGGATGGGCTTGAGCATGCCTTCCATCAAGAACTCTGGGTAGGGGATACAGGTTCAATCCGGACCTTTACCGCCTTTCTTGGGTCAGCCTCGAGAACCAGAAAGCGGTATCCGGAGAGCTCGATCTTTTCCCCAGGCTTCGGGATTCTTCCTAGGTTGTGCACCAAAAGACCGTTAAGCGTTTCGACATCCTGAGGTTTTTCAAGGACTACCCCCGTCTCTTCCATCAGCTCTTCAAGCGAGATCCTTGCCAGCACTTCGAACCCTCCCTTAGGGAGGCTGACATAGTCTTTCTCTTCTTCCTCCTCTTGGGAAATAAGGAGGTCTCCAAAGAGCTCTTCCATGAGGTCGTGCACGGTTACGATCCCCACGGTAGAGCCAAACTCGTCCACCACGACGGCCAGCGTTGTCCTTTTTTCCTGGAAGGATTTCAGAAGCCCAAAAATGCGCTTTACCTCTGGGACGAGCAGGACAGGCCTTGCGATGCTTTCTACCGGCTCGTCCTGAGGAATGTTTAGGCCGTAGCGCTTTAGAATATCCTTTAGAAAGGCAACGCCCGCAATCTCGTCGAGCGTTTCACGATACACGGGCAGCTTCGAGTACCCGCTGTCGATGCTCCGATCGATAAACTCAACAAGCGAAGCGTGCCTTGGAACGGCGACAATCCTGTCCCTTGGGACCATGATTTCCCGAACCTCCCTCTGCTCGAACTCTCCTAGACGAATCGCCACCTCGCGGATTTCGCCATGGTCCAGCAGTGCGAGGATTCTTGGGTCGATGTCTCCTTCTTGGCCTACGTCAAACCCGTTGCTTGCCTCGTGGCTTGGTTTTTGTCCCTTAAGACGCAAAAGACTGCTTACGATACGCATGGGTCGAAAATGCCTTCCAAAAGTTCCCAGTTTAGATGCGGGTGGGTAGTTGCTAGCACAAGACGCTCGAGCGTACGCATCGTCATCTCTGCCGAAGCGCCTCGCGTGTGGTCATAACCGGCCAAGTGGAGGAGTCCGTGGACCCAGAGTCTCAAGACGACAGATTCGTAGGGAAGGTTTTTTTCCTTGGCACGCCGTAGGGCCCATTCTCCATTGAGGACGACATCGCCCATGTTGCGGTCCTCCAGCCCGTAACCAAAGCTCAGGACATTAGTTGCGGTATCTTTCTTCCGGTAGCGCGCATTGAGGGTTTGAGAGGTTTGATTGCCCACAAGCGCCAGGGCAATGCCGTACCCCTCAAAGCCCAAGGCGCTTAAGTGCCGCCTCATCGTAGCCTTGAATGGCCGGATATTCAGGTTTCGAGAAAGGGCCGGGCTTTCTGGTATTAGCGCGACGTTGACCCTCGGGTTTTGCAACCTGTTGACGGACAAGCTCATAGCGGACACGCCCATGGTAGATGCTTATAAGGGTTTCAATCAAGCTCCTAGCGATCGCATGCAAGTCTTTGAGCGTCATGTCGCAACCGTCTAGCTGACCGTCCAAAAATTTGGTCCGGATTGTTCGCTGGACAAGCCCTTGTATCCTGGCGACAGAGAACTCGGGCAGCGTCCTCGCGCTTGCCTCGAGAGAATCGGCGAGCATCAAGACGCCCGCCTCCTTGGAGCGCGGCTTTGGGCCAGGGTAGCGGAAGTCCGGCTCTTGGACGTTCGGGTCGAGGAGGACGGCCTTATCGAAGAAGAACTTGATCAACGTGGTGCCGTGGTGTTCCGGGATCATTCGGGTCACCGCTTCCGGAAGCTTATGGGCCCTGGCCAACTCGATTCCCTCTTTGACATGCGCCTTTATGATCAACGCGCTCAATGTAGGGGATAGGCCATCGTGGCAGTTGGGCTCTCCTGGCCTTAGGTTTTCGACATAATACTGAGGCCTTCTCATCTTGCCGATGTCGTGAAAATACGCTCCGACACGGACAAGCAGCGCGTTGGCTCCGATCTGTTTGGCCGCACGGTCTGCCAGCACGCTCATCGTCAAAGAATGACTGTACGTTCCCGGGGCGAGCATGGCCAGCTTTTTAAGCAGAGGGTGCTCCATCGAGGAAAGCTCGAGCAACGAAAGCGTGGTTGCGTAACCAAACGCATACTCGATCAGCGGAAGAAGGCCCAATGACAAGATTGTAGTTAGCCAGTTGCCCACGTTGGCTGCAAGTATGCCAAGGAGGAATTTCTGGAAAGAGACAGTCCCGGGCGAGGGGAACCCCTCAATCAGGGCAACCAACACGACGATGGCCATACCCATGAAAGATGTCTGTCTGCCAAGCTTGAGAAAACCCGTCCTGCTCTCCAGTCGTGAAAACCAGATAAGGAGCGTGCATCCCATCAGAAAGGCATAAAGAGAGGCATACGCCGCAGGGGGGAGGAACCAGCCAATCAAAAGACTGTAGAGCGTAAGGAAAATAAACGATTCCTTTGGGCCGAAGATGGAGCGAACGAGCATTGGGGCCAAGGTAACGGGCAAGCAAGCGATTGCCAAGAATTGGTCAAACCCGTTCTTGGGAGAAACCTCGAGCACTTTGAGAATGCCCGCTCTTGAGAGAGTAAGGAGCCCAAGGGTAACGACGAGTAGAAAACCATAGTAGAGAAGGTTCTTTGGCTTAAGCCCTTCTGCTACATCAACGACCGGGGCCACTCTAATGGCATAGAGGAGTGCGAGGAACATTAGCAGCGAAGTACCAATGAAGTAAGAGAGGGCAAACCCCGTTGAGGCCTGGGCGTTTTTCTTGAGCTTTTCGAGCTGTTCGGGGTAGATAACCTCGTCTTGATGAACGATGACCTCTCCCTTGCGGACCGTTCGAAGGACGGGAGGGGTCTTTTCGTACGTCACCTTTTTCCTAAGGAGCGTGCTTTCCTGGTCAAAATAGACGTTTGGCAGAAGAAGTTCGGAGATATATCCAGCAAGCCCTTCTTTCCCGGGCAGGTCGTTGGGCAGCGTTTTGACAAGGCGATCGTATAGCGATTGTCTGGCTTCGCTGCGCCCGATGAAGCGCTCTGGGGCAATCTCGATCTCTTTGCCGTTCCTTAGACGTACGACGTAAGGCCGGCTTGGGTTGGTTTCGGCCATGGGGCCGGCAGGCTCCTCCCGGACAAAGCTCGAGGCGTAGACGTTGGCCACCTCGAGGGCGAGCCGTTCTTGCAGGTCTTCAGAAACTCCTTCTTTGCTTAAAAAGGTAAGTGCCTCTTTTGGAGGCCTAAGCCCCGTGTGCTCAAAGAGCGCTTGTTCGCATTCGAGCGGAGCATTCCTTTTAAACGCTTTTGTACACGTTTTGAGTGCCAGCCCAAGGTTTCGAACGATAAGGTCCGGAATTTCTTCGGCCAAGAAATAAACGGGCGGAACCTCGAGGGCCGCGCGCTCCTTGGCCTGAAAGGTCGCTGCAGGGTCGACGACTTTGAAGTCTTTTTTAGCGTGAACCGGGTAACGTGCGACATCCCCGACGTTGAAGTTTTCCTTTTTGTGCAACAACTCAGGACTTATCGCAAACGTTAGTAGTCCACTTATTCCAAGCAAGATTGTCACTAGAACAACTTTTTTTCGGTTGTCCACCGACACAAACAGGCCTGCCCAGAGCCGTGAAAGACTAAGCCTCCTTAGGCCAAACGGGCTATTTTCTGCCATTGCCCTCCTCGTAGGCTTGCAACACGGCCTGAACAAGAGGGTGACGCACGACATCCGCCGAAGTAAGGGATACTAAAGAAATGCTTGGAATACCCTTTAAGATGCGTATCGCTTCGATTAACCCGGAAGGCATTCCTTGAGGAATATCGACCTGTGTGACGTCTCCCGTTACGACAACCTTTGAGCCAAACCCCATACGGGTCAGGAACATCTTCATCTGTTCCGAGGAGGTATTCTGCGCCTCGTCCAAGATGATGAACGCATCGTTGAGCGTGCGGCCGCGCATATAAGCCAAAGGGGCGATTTCAATAACGCCTTTGGCCAAGAACTGTTTGGTGCGCTCCTGCCCCAAGAAATCGTGCAGGCTATCGTAGAGGGGGCGCATGTAGGGGTCAACCTTTTCAACCAGCGTGCCGGGGAGGAACCCTAGCTTTTCTCCTGCCTCCACGGCGGGACGAACGAGGACGATTCGCTTCTGGATCTGGTTCACCAAAGAAACGACGGCCATGGCAATGGCCAAGTAGGTCTTCCCCGTCCCGGCCGGCCCGATACAGAAAACCATGTCGCAGCCTTGGATAGCCCTTAAGTAGTGCTCCTGGTTGGGTGTTTTGGCCTTAACCCAGGTTGTCCAGATTTCTTTCGGTTTTACGGTAGGATCGATTCCGGGCCCTTGAGCTTGCACCTTCCTATGGCCTTCGGCCTCTTCGATCGTCCTTTCTATCTCCTCGAACGTAATCGCGGTTTTCCTTCTAATTTTTTCTGAGAGTCGATGGACCAAGCCTTCCGCCTTCTCCAGCTTCGACTCTTCGCCAAGGAGGTAAAGCGTGGTTCCTCGGTAGGAAAAGCGCACACCAAAATAGCGTTCCAGGAAGCGTAAGTGATGGCTTGCACCTCCGGCCAATGTCAAAAGCGATTCCTGATCCTCAAACTCAATTTTTCTTAGGGCTGTGCTGATTGCCTCGCCCCGATACCCCTGCGGCATACCTCTAATGGCCGGCCCTCCTAGGTCTTTTAAGGTTTTGAGGTCTCACGGTACGATTCGCCTGAAAGTCGAAAGGCGGACAAGACGGTGCGGGGTGATGAAAACGTGAACGCGTGCAGTTCGGTTGGAATCCTTCTCTATATTTGACATCCATCCCTTCAAGCACACAAGCACTCAGCAGTATGGCCCTATTTTGGGATGATACAAGCCGCACTTGGGGTGAGTGGAGGGGATTGAACCCTCGGCCACAGGGGCCACAACCCTGTGCTCTGCCACTGAGCTACACTCACCATGTATGCGTACAAACCAGCAATCTTGTGGCTTTTGACATCAGGATAGCACGGTTTCGTAAAGAAATGAAGCTCTACAGGGGAGCACGCATGGTTTTATGGGCCTCTTCCTCGTGTTATAATGTTTGTCACGCACTCCGCAAAAATAGGAGAACATAGATATGGAAGAAGCCATGACAGAAAGGGTAATGGGCGTACTTGGGCGTATTCGGCCCATGCTCAACATGGATGGCGGCGACGTTGAGCTCGTCGAGGTCCGAAACCAAGAAGTTTATCTAAGGCTAAAGGGGGCTTGCGACGGGTGCCCGAGTGCATTCTTCACGCTACGGATGGGAATCGAACGAGCCCTTCGTTCGGAAATTCCAGAGATTCAACGGGTTATCGCTCTCCCTTGAAGATGGAGCCCATTTTCTCCAACGAACGCTTGAATGACCTCGCTTCTTCTTCTTTTTTTTTGGCGTTGTCCGTTGAAGATGTGACCTTTGCTTTTGACGGGCCGAACGGCCTGCACGAAAGGGTGTTTCCTTTTGATCCAATTCCTCGCTTAATTCCGCAAAATGAGTTTGATCGCCTGGAGGAAGGCATCAAGCAGCGGGTTGTTGCGATGAACATGTTTTTGCAAGATATTTACCATGAAGGAAAAATATTTAAGGATAAGGTGTTTTCGGAATCGTTTTTTCTCTCCTCTTCGGGGTATATGGTCGAAGCCAGGGGTATTACTCCGCCCAAGGGGGTGTTTCTCCACCTGTCGGGCATTGACCTCGTTCGGGCGGCCGATACATGGTTCGTGCTCGAGGACAACCTAAGGATTCCTTCCGGTGTATCCTATGCACTTAAGGCCCGTGAGTTGTACGAAACCTGCATTCCCGATGTTCTGGCGGAACGGGGGACAAAAGAGACGCTGACCTTCTTGCAACACCTAGGTAAGGCTTTTTCGTCCGTGAACGCCGACGGGGAGGGAGTTATTCTCTCCCCGGGTAGACACAATGCGGCCTTCTTCGAGCACGGCTACTTGGCGGAATCGCTCGGGATGACCCTTGCGTTTGGGGAAGATTTGCTCGTCTATGGAGAAGATCTTTTCCTTAGGGGGTGTTTTGGGAAAAGGCATAAGGTTGGGTTTGTCTATAAAAGGCTCAACGACGAATATCTTGACCCTGTCATGTTCAACCCTGCCTCGGTGATAGGCGTCCCCAACATCTACCCAATTTACAAAAAAGGGAGGGTGGGGATTGGGAACGCGCTTGGGACCGGGGTGGCGGACGACAAGGGGGTTTTTTATTACACCCCCCAAATCATCCGCTACTACTTAGGGCAAGACCCTATTCTTCCTTTGCCTCCCACCTACCTTCCGGAAGACCCGAAGGATGCAGCGTTCGTCCTTGAGAACATGGGCAGGCTCGTGATCAAAGAGGTCAACTCGGCAGGAGGATTTGGTGTCCGCTTCGGCCCTAGGCTTACAAAAGCAGAGCTAGCGGAGTTAAAAGTGCGCATTGTCGCTTCCCCAAGGGGCTTTATTGCCCAGGAGCTTCTCGATTTTGAAGAACTTGACGTCCGCCTTCAAGATGGAACGTACGAGAAACGGCGGGCCGACTTGCGGATGTATGCCGCTATGGGCGAGGACGTCTCCGTGCTCCAAGGCGGCTTGAGCCGATTTAGCGGCCAACGGGGATCTTACCTGGTAAATTCATGCCAAGGGGGAGGCTACAAGGATACATGGGTATACCAACCCGCACAGACTGCTTAAACCTTTTTTGGTTAGGTAGATATACAACCCGTACGCTCGGGACGCTCACGCTCGGGCTGGAGGTGCTTCGGTGCTTGGCGAGGGGGTTCCCTTGGCCGAAGGCATACGAAGGGCTGCTTGGTAGGCTCCCTTTGGCTCAAGAAGCCCTCCCTTGGTTCCTCGATACGGTTGTACGCCAAGAAGAACCTCCGGGTGTAGGGTTTGCCCTTAAGATGGCCAGGGAGGATGCCATCTGCCTGCGGGGTCTTTTGGGTACAAAGGCCGTCACGCTCGTGAACCTTGCCGGCCAAGAAGCCATGGCAATCCAAGAGTCGAACGTGCTGCAGGCCCCCCAAAGAATACTGGCTTTTGGAAATGCCTTGCTTGTTCATACCAAAGAGAGGCTCGGAGCGGAATGGGCCTGGATGTTTGAGCTTGGAGGATTCGTAGAAGCTCTCGATTTGCGCTTAAGCGTTCTGGATATGGAAGGAGCCCTGCATGCTGCCTCGCGGCTTAACGGCCTTTTCCAGGAAAACGGGCTTGCGATTGCGCCGTTGGAACAGCTAACGTTGCCCTCTTTAGAGGAGAAGGTTCATGCCTTTGAGCGCATGCTATCTGTTTAAGTCGACCACGCGGCTTACGATTGCAGCCCCTGCAAGAGAGCACCACTTCCTTCTGCGTATCCTTCCCAAATCCATGCCTTGCATGATTTTGTCAGAATGGGAACTTTCAATCGAGGCTGCGGACTATGTTTCGGCCTTTGAGGATGCCTTTGGCAATCGGGTTTTTTATGGGGCCGTTCTAGGCGAGCATGCTCAGCTTGTTGCCAGTGTTTGGGGGAAGGTTTTGCAGAGGAATGAGTACTGGGACGACGACGTCCAAGGACTAGGACTGTTTTGTCTTCCCTCGCCGATGGTCGGCCCAAGCGAAGCCTTGGATGGGCTTGTAGCCGCAATGACGCCCGCATTCCGCAAGCTTCAAACTCGAGAAGGAATGCTTTTCTTGAACGATGCCGTCTTTCGCCAGCTTGTCTACGAAAAATGCGTAACAAACTCCGAAACGGACGCGGGCGAGGCGCTTTCTAGGGGCAAGGGGGTCTGTCAGGATTTCGCGCACATCTTGATCGGCCTTCTCCGCGGGCTTGGAGTGCCAGCGCGATACGTGACAGGATACATAGAGGGCGAGGGCGATAGCCACGCCTGGGTCGAGGCGTTCCACGAAGGCCGATGGTATGGCTTAGACCCGACGCACAACACGTTCGTTAGGGAAGGGTACATTAAAGTGGCTCACGGGCGAGACGCCAAGGACACGCGGATGAATTCGGGAGTCTTCAAGGGCAAGTTTTCTCAATACGTCGAAGTTAATGTGCGCGTAGAGATGCTGGAAACGGACGATGCTCGAGACCTGGTTCACGCTTAACCTGCCAACCCGCGAAACGGTTGCCCTTCAAAGGCAGCGCTTTTTTCCCGAGGGTACGGAGGGGTCTTTTAAGCACCTAAAAAGGCTTTCGGTTCTATCCGGAATTCACGGAGATGAGCTGGAAGGGCTCTACATCTGCTACCGCCTCGCCTCCTTCCTTAAGGAAAACCCTCAGGCGATCCGGGGGGTCATCGACATCTATCCAAGCTTGAACCCTTTGGGGGTGAGCATGACCCGGCGGTTCGTCCCGTTCTTCGAGATGGATTTGAACCGCGTGTTTCCAGGGGATTCGTTTGGGAGCCTGCCCGAAAAGATGGCGCATGCGGCAGTCCATGCGGTAAGCGGCTCGAATATTGCTGTTGATTTGCATGCAAGCAACATTTTTTTAAAGGAAATCCCTCAAGTTCGGATCGACGAGGGAAACACATCAAAGCTTTTACCCTTAGCCAAGCTTTTGAACGTAGACTTTGTTTGGGTATACCCTTCTGTTACCGTGCTCCGCTCAACATTGGCCCATACGCTCAACGCCATAGGCGTACGCACGCTCGTGGTCGAGATGGGGGTCGGGCTTCGGGTAACTCCCGTTTTCGGAGATCAGCTCGTTTCAGGTCTTCTCCATTTGATGGCCCATGAAGGGTTCCTTTCGCTCGATTCTCCGCCCGAAGTGCGCGAGCCCATTGTTTCTATAAACGAGCAAGTTTACTTTATAAATGCCGGCTGTTCCGGCCTGTTTATTCCCGGAGCAGACCATGGGGGAAGGATAGGAAAAGAAGAGGTGATCGGGCAAATCGTATCCCCCTTTACGGGAGAGGGGCTGGAGACGCTAAGGAGCCCGGCAGATGGCCTTTTGTTCACACTTCGGGCCTATCCGATCGTGTTCGAGGGCTCGTTGGTCGCCAGGGTCTGCGCACTGGAGGGCTAATGGTACGAGAAATCTTGGTTCAAATGACTTCGCCGGCCGGCTATCCGATTCACGTCGTCGGGTTTCGGTTTGGGGAGGGTAGGCCAAAGGTGGCTATCGTGGGCGGCCTTAGGGGCGACGAGGTCCATCAAAGCTACGTGGTCGCACGGCTATGCGCCTTCTTGAGGCGGGAGGCCGAAAGGAACCCCGGCGTTATTCAAGGGGAAATTCTCCTCGTTCCGCTAGTCAACACCTTCGGGTTCAACGTGGGGTATCGCTTCTGGCCCCCGGATGCAACCGATATTGACAAAATGTTCCCTGGTTTTCGCTTCGGAGAGACCACACAGATTCTTGCCTATTCACTGTTTGAAAAGCTCAAGGATGCCGACTTCGGCGTGCACGTCACAAGCCTTGATCCCCATCAAGAGCACATGGCCCTCACGACGATGTACGGGTCTGGCTTGGGGAATATCGAGGCGGGGTCGTATTTTGGAACCCATTTCTTGTACGTGAAGGATCCGAAACCCTTCGATACAGGATCTCTTTTGTACAACTGGCAAGTCTGGGACGTTCGTGCCCTTGGCTTGGTCGGGGGCAAGCCTTCAGAAATCCAACAAGACCTTGCCCTCGAACAAACAACGGCCATTCTTCGGTTTCTTTCCAAGGTTGGAGTCTTGAAGTTAAGGGTCCCGGAGCGCTTCAGCCCCGTTTTGCTCGAAGAGGCAGATTTGCTGCTTGTCCGGAACAGGCACTCTGGGCTTTTTTTGCCCCTCAAGGCTCCAGGGTGCGGAGTGTTCGAAGGGGAGACGTTAGGCTGGGTCCGGGATACGCTTACCGGTGAACCGCTCGAAGAGCTCCAAAGCCCATCCCTAGGAACCGTATTCTTTCGGTATGCCCGTCCCGCAATTTTTGAAGAGGAGGTGGCTTTCGGGGTTGCAACCCGCTGAGTGCGAAAGCCTTTTTTCGTAATGTCTTCAAGAGTCCAAAAAGCTCTTAATGCCCGCCTAGCCGTTAAACTTTGGCTTGGCAGGCTACAAAATGGCCCGGTGAAGCCTCGTGAAGCTCTGGGATGCAGCTTTTGCATGCCTCGAGCGATTCTTCGCAAAGCGGCAAGTAGGCGCACTCTGGATGGGTTTTTTTGGCATCGCCCTCCGATTCGGCAGGGGAGGGCGTTGTCCTGGAAGCGTCCCAAAACTCCGGGGACAACGTAAGCAAGGCTCGGGTGTAGGGGTGCAGAGGTTCCTTAAAGAGGGCCTTTGCCGGTGCAAGCTCGACGAGACGGCCTTTGTAGAGAACGCCCACCCTGTCGCTTAAAACACGGACCACCGCTAAGTCATGGCTTATAAAAAGATACGTCAACCCAAGCTCCCTTTTGAGCCTAAGCAGCAGGTTTAGGATTTGGGCTTGAATCGAGACATCCAAGCTGGATGTCGGTTCGTCCAAAACGAGGAATTTGGGAGAAGGGCCGAGCGCCCTGGCAAGACACACCCGTTGCAATTGTCCTCCTGAGAGCTCGTGAGGGAATAGCTTTGCATGGGAAGGCTGAAGCCCTACATGCTCGAGGAGTTCATCGACGCGCTCGTTCTTGGCCCTTGTGCCGGCAATGCCCCCTAGCGCAACCCCTTCTTCAATGGCGGCACCAACGCGCATCCGTGGGTTGAGCGCCGCTTTCGGGTCTTGAAAGACGACCTGGGCCTTTTTTCTGAAGTCAAGCAATGCTCTCCCTCGCAAGGAAAACACGTCCCGCCCCTCAAAGTACACCTTGCCTCCTGTGGGTGAGGCAAGCCTAAGAATTATTCTTCCTAACGTGGACTTGCCAGAGCCGGATTCGCCCACAAGCCCGAATGTCTCTCCTTGGTAGAGCGCGAGCGAAACGCTTGAAAGGGCTTCGAAATAAGGACTTCCTTGCGGGTAGAAACGCTTGGAGAGGTCATCGAGGACGACAAGTTGCGGGAGGTGCTCCTTCGGCCGCGTGGCTCCTTTCATCGCTTCCTCCCTAGTATGAACGTTCGAACCTTGAACGTAGCCTACTCCAGAGGTGCTGGACGATCAAGGCATGGTTGCACATAGGGCAAACAAGCTAACCAAGGCCACTTCGTGAAACCCTCATCGGCCGGCGCAACTTTCGCCTTTTCCGCCCCCTTTTGTGCCAGGCGGTGACGGGGGCATAACGCTTCTTGGCGGCTCAACGGTAGCGTTGGAAGCTCCATACTATCTTTCCGATGACGATGGGTCCCTCTTGGGAGGCGCCAAACAAAGGGAACGCGAAGGATGGGTAGCGCTCGTTGTCGCTTTGAAGCAGGAGCGTCCCCCCCTCCAGTAGGATGCAGCGCTTGATTACCGCGCCTTTCATCGGGAGCCAGAAGGCGAACAGCCGCTCGTGCTCCAGAAAGCCGCGCTTTGTGTCGATCCCGACGACGCTACCGTCCACGAGCGTCGGCTCCATCGAAGCGCCCCTGACGGCCATGGCGTAAATTCCGTCCTTTACGAGGCTTACGGGTACGACGATTTCGCCCACAACGTCCGTGTGCGGGTCTATCGGCCCGCCTGCCGCGAGCGCCCCGTATACGGGTAGGCCGAGGTGTTCTTCGGCCGTTTTCGAGGCAAGCGCGGGCTCGAGGGCAAAGGAGCCCTTGAAGCTCGCCTGACCCTCCTGTTCAAGCCATGCCATGATGGCTGCAACAGAGGAGAAGCGTACGTCCCGCCCGTTTAAGAATGCCCGCAGAGTCCTTGGGTCTACATCGAGCCTTCTGGCAAGCTCCCCCAACCCCCGCCCCCCGGCCCTTTCGCAAAGCTTCCGGATGCGTTCCCTTAAGCCCCTAAGGTAGGCTTCTTTGTCATGCATGTTCATTGTCCCTCCTTGGTCAAGAAACCATACCTTCCGGAATGGTACGTTTGATGCTTGACTTGGCAACATCATGTAGACTATATTTAGTCATATTTTCTATTATAGCAGCATAAAATGGAACTTACGGCAACATATGGATGCATTAGAGCATCTTCATGCTAAGAATCCGCTTGAACTTGCGCATAAGCTCGCACTCTATGCGGCTCTCAAGGGGCTGCGGGTGGCCATCTTGGATGCCGGGGACTGTTTTCGGCCGCATTTATTCCCTAGATTGCCCCGCGTTTCCCGGCGGACCAAGGAGGAGGCAAACAGGCGGCTCTATGTCTGCCGGATCTTTACCCCGGAACAGCTCAAGGCCGCTCTAACGTCTCTTAGCGCGCTCGGGCCTGAGCTTGCACTTGTTCTCGGGCCCGGGCGTTTGCTTATGGACGCTCCAAAGCGCCTTGATGTTTTCGCCTTTCCTGTCGTCATCGTAGAAAAGAATACCCTCATCCTCAACCGTGCTTCCAGGGAGGCTTTCTATGGGAAGGAACGTTTTACCCCCGAGCCTTCTGATCGCCAGGGAAGAGGCGCTCTTAAAAGACTTCCTGCGCGCTCTCCGCAAGGAAGATAGGCTCGTGCTCAAACGGCTCTTGGCCGGAGTGCGCGCGCATAGTCAAGCAATCGGCCTTTCTGATGTCGAGCCTTTTGAGGCCATCCTCCTTGCCATGCTCCTCGAGATCCAAAAAGAGGTCGAGGCCCTCAAGGAGGCTTTGGAGGGGGCAAAGAAGCACCCATGAAGTCAGGGTTTCTACTGGATGCCCACGAAACCCCAAAGGGGATAGGTTTGTGGTTGGCGTTGGACGATGGAAGCCGTCCGCGTTTAGAGCGCGCCTTTAGCCCTGGCTTTGCACTTGAAAACGAGGGGAGGAAGACAAGGCGCGCAGTGGCGATCCTCCAAGGGCGCTTCGGTAAGGATATTCGGGTGGTTGAGGGCAAGGGGAACGACCTTCTTAAGGGGGAGGTGCCCCTTTTTGAAATTAAGGCCAAAGACCCATGGACGTTCGAGCGCCTCAAAGCCCAAGCCCTCCGCTCGGACCTCTTTGAGGGGCTTTGTGTTTACGGGGTTGATACCCCCGCCGTCTCGCAGTTTTTTTTGAAGACGGGGATGTTTCCGTTCTGCAGGTTCGCTTTCAAAGACGGAGAGTTAAGGGTTTGCGACGAGCCCTTGGCGCTCGATTACCCCTTTCCGTCCCTTAGGGTCTTGGAGGTTTCCTTGGAACCCGAAGGGCTTGACCCAATGCACGCAAGAAGGGCGTTTGCGCTGTGCCTTCGGCCCTTGGGAGAAGAAGAGGGCCTCGTGCTAGAGGCCTGCGACAAAGAGGGCATCGAAAGCTCCTTAAGGCGCTTCGACCCCGACGTGATCCTCGCCCCGTTTGGCGACGGTTACACGCTCAAGCGCCTCCTTGCGCTGGGTGTCCGCACGCTTTCCAGAGAAGGGTTTCACGCCCGTCTTGGCGAAGACCAAACCATCGCCTCGTACGGAAAGGTCTATGCAAGGAAGGGGCCCGTGCTCCTAAGCGGGCGTCTCCACATTGACCCCCGCAACTCGTTTTTCTACCCGGAAGTCGGGCTGGCTGGACTCATCGAACTCTCCAGGGCCTGCGCCATCCCTTTGCAAGAGCTTGCCAGGACAACCCCCGGCAGGGCCATTACCCGGCTCGAGGCCCGCTTGGCTGGCCAGCTCGGGTTTCTTGTCCCGTTTCAAAAGGGCGTCCCGGAGGGCTTTAAAACGCTCGAGACGTTCCTTAGGCTCGATAAAGGGGGCTTGAGCTTCAGGCCGCTCGTGGGGTTTTTTGAGAACGTGGCCGAGTACGATTTTGCCTCGATGTACCCGAGCATCATCGTGAACTTCAACCTCTCGTACGAGACGCTCAACTGCGGGCATCCTTCTTGTCAAACGCGGCTTCCGGTCTCAGGGTACGGCGTTTGCTCGAAGCGCACCGGGATCGTGCCCTTTACCTTGAAGCGCCTGATCGAAAGGCGGGAAACGCTCAAAGCGAGGGCGGCTTTGGAGAGCGATCCCCGCCAAAGACAAGCGCTCGAGCAAAGGCAAAAGGCCCTTAAATGGCTGCTTGTCGTGAGCTTTGGGTATCTTGGCTACAGGAACGCAAAATTCGGCAGGATCGAGGCGCACGAGGCGACGACGGCCATAGGGCGGGAGCTTTTGCTTTTTGCCAAAGAAATCGCCGAAGCAAGGGGGTTCAAGCTTCTCCACGCGCTGACGGATGCGCTCTGGGTTCAAAAAGAGGGCGCCCAAGAGCGTGCATACGTGGAGCTCGAGCACGAAATCATACGGAGGGTCAACGCCGCATTCAAGCCGGTGTTGCCAGACGGGGTTCCATGGAAGGTCCGGCTTGAAGGGGTATACGCTTGGGTTCGTTTTCTTGCCTCCAAGGCCTACGGGGTTGGCGTTGGGAACCGCTACGTGGGCGTGTTTCAGGATAGAACGATCAAAGCAAGGGGAATCCTCCTTAGGCGTTCGGATACTCCACCGCTTATCAGGGAGTTCCAGGAGCAAGCGCTCCAACTCCTTGCCGGGGTTTCTAGCATCGAAGGTCTCCGTCGGCAATATTCGACGCTTCAAGGGCTTACCAAGGCCTACGAGGCCCGCCTCGAAGAGGGGAAGGTCAGGCCGGAAGCGCTCGCTGTCCGCCTTCGGCTCGCAAGGAACCCCTTGGACTACCAAAAGCGTTCTTTTTTGGCTGAGGCCGCCCAAAGCCTTTTGGCCGAAGGTCTCGGGGTGTCATTGGGCGAGACGGTGCGTTTTGTCCGGGTTCAGGACAAAGCGCTGAGGGCGAACCCCCTTTGGCTTTACCATGACAACCCCAAGCCGATCGATACGGCCTACTATGCAGGGCTCCTTCAAGAGGCGCTGGAAGAGCTTCTCCCTCAATCGCTCCTTAAAGAAAAAGCGCTTCCTTGACCGCGAAACAACGGGCTCTATGGCCGTCTTGGAGCGTGACCCATGGGGCCGGCTCGTCCTTGCAGTAAGGCCTTGCAACGGGACAGCGAGGGGTGAACGCGCAGCCTTTGGGGAGCGTATACGGGTCGGGGGGGCTTCCTGGAAGCGCAAGGAGGGCAGTATCCGGGTCGTCCGCGTCGGGTTTTGGGATCGAATCGAGCAGCCCTTTTGTGTAGGGATGCTGGGGGTCTTGGAACAAGCGCGTCGATGGGCCCTCTTCGACAATCTCGCCCGCATACAGCACAGAGACTCTGTCAGCCCAGCCCTTGGCAAGCGCGAAGTTGTGCGTGATGAACAAGATGCCTAGCCCGCGCGTTGTCTTGAGCTTGGTAAGGAGCGCGAGGATCCTAGCTTGCGTGGCAACATCGAGCGCCGTCGTGGGTTCGTCGGCGATCAAGAGGCTTGGCGAGAGCGCGAGCATGACGGCGAACACGACCCTTTGTCGCATGCCCCCCGAGAGCTCGTGAGGGTAAGCGAAAAAGCAGCGCCTCTGATTTTGGATGCCAACTTCCTTAAAAAGATGGAGCGCTTCCTCCTTGGCCGCAGCCCAAGAAAGCATCCTGGCGGCAACAAGCGCCTCTGCCACCTGTTTTCCGGCCTGCATCGTCGGGTTGAGCGACCCTAAAGGGTTCTGGAAAACCATGGCCAGCTTAGGCTTGCCCAGCTGATCGAGGGGCCCAAGCCTTGGCAGTCGGAGCTCTTGGCCCATGAACAGGCACTTGCCAGAAACCAGCGAGCCTTTCTTTGGCAGGAGTCCCATAATGGACCTTCCTAGCGTTGACTTGCCAGAGCCCGACTCTCCCACGAGCGCGAGCATTTCGCCGGATTGAAGCGTAAGGCTAACCTCTCTGATCGCAGGAAGCTCTCCCCTTGGCGTAAGGAACCTAACACAGGCTCGCTCGAGCGTTAGAAGCGGCGCTCCGACAGTTTTCTCTGGAGGGAGCGCGGGAATTTCGGCGCTACCCTTGACCAACGGCCTTGGTGCTGGCTCTCCCCTTTTTGGGTCCAGCAGGTCCCTTAGGGTATCGCCCAAGGTGTTGAAGGCAAGGAGCGTCGAACAGAGAATGGTCGCAGGGATGAAGAGCTGCCAGGGGTAGTACCAAGATTCCCGCGCTCCCTCCGTGATCAGCGTGCCCAGGCTGGCCCTAGGCAGTGGCACGCCAAGGCCGATGAAGGCAAGGAACGCCTCCAAGAATACGGCCTGGGGGATGGTGAGCGTCAAGGCCACCAGTACGGGACTCATAACGTTGGGAAGGATGTGCCACAGGAGAATCCGGAACGGCCCCTGGCCCATAGCGGTCGCGGCAAGGACGAAGTCCTCTTCTTTTGCCCTCAAAACCTCGCCCCGCACGAGCCTGGCCATCGGGATCCAGCCCGTAAGCGTCATTCCAACTATGAGCGAGAAAACCCCAGGACCTAGGATTACTGCAAGCAAAAGGACCACCATAATATAGGGGATGCTGTAGAGAACCTCTACCGCACGCATGAAAGTCGTGTCCAATTTCCCCCCGATGTATCCCGCGAGCCCGCCCAGCATCAGGCCAAGCCCCAAATCGATCAGCGCGGCCGCAAACCCGACGAACAAAGAGATCCTAGCTCCACCCCATGCCCTTATAAACAGGTCCCTTCCGAGCGCGTCCGTTCCGAACGGGTGGGCCAAGCCGGGAGGGAGGTTGGTTTGGGCAAGGTCGATCTCGTAGGGCGAAAAGGGGCTGAGCCAAGGCCCTAGCATGGCAAGCGTTAGAATGCCAATCAAAAAAAGAAGGCTTGCAAGGAGCAAGGGGCTGGCTTTCAGCGTTCGAGAGCCGGCCATTCAGCGCTCCTTTGCTCCGAAGGTGCGGATCCTTGGGTCTAAAAGGCCGTAGGCGATGTCGACCAAGAACATCGCGACGATCAGGAGCGCTGCGTAGAATACAGTCGTTCCCATGACGAGCGTGTAATCTCTGTCGTAGATGCTCTGGACGTAATATTTCCCTAGGCCCGGCACGTTGAAGATCGTCTCGATCACGAACGAACCGGTCGTGATGTTCACCACCATCGGCCCTAGGTAGGTTACGACGCTCAAGGCGGCGTTCCGAAGGATGTGATGCACCAGGAGTCTGGTATGCGCAAGCCCTTTGATCCTGGCCGTCTGGATGTAGTCTTGCCTTAGCACGTCCAAGATGCTCGCACGAAGGAGGCGAGCAATCGTCGCGGCAGGAAGGATGCTTAGCGTTAAGGCTGGCAAGAATCTTGCTGTTCCTCCCTCCCAGCCTGCGACGGGGAAAAGGCCAAGCCGAAATGCGAAAACGTACTGAAAAAGCAAAGCCAAAATGAACGATGGCACCGAAACGCCAAGGGCGGCCAAAAAGGTCGCGGATCGATCGATCTTTCCTTCATGGTACAGTCCAGCAAGCGCGCCCAAGAGCGTGCCCCAAAAAAGGGCCAGGAGCAAAGCCCAAAGCCCAAGCTCTGCCGATACAGGGAAGCCTTGAGCGATGATGTCGTTTACCGAACGGCCGAGCTGGACGTAAGAAACGCCGAAGTCGAGCCTTGAGAGGTTGCCCAGGTACCGAAAGTACTGCTTATAGAGCGGCTTATCGAGCCCATACTTGCGGTAGAGGTTCTCCCTGACCTGGGGGGTGACCTTGGGGTCCGCGAACGGGTCCCCTGGAATCAGACGCATGCCAAGGAACGTGAACGTTGCGACGACCCAAAGCGTGGTGAGCATCATGATGACACGTCCGAACAGGCGCCAAAGAGGGCCTTTGCCTTGCAGCCTCACTCCGCTTTGTGCAGGCCTCATGGTTGGAGGCTTGCCCATTTGAGAGGCCCGTCGGCTCCGCACGCCAAGAACACGACACCCTTGAGATAGGGCGGCACGAGCGCGTAGGAGAGCCTGTAGAACACGGGAACAACCGGGCTTTCTTGCATTAGCAATTTTTCTGCGTGGACAAAGAGCGTCATGCGCTCGGCTTGATCTGAGCTCCGGCGCGCTTTTTCGATGAGCGCATCGTAGGCGGGATTCGAAAAGCCCGGGTCGTTGAACGGCGAGCCTGTCGTGAACAGGTCGAGAAACGTCATTGGATCGTCGTAATCTGCCCCCCAAAGCACGTTGGCCGCATCGTAATCCTTCGTTGCCACGCGCGCCAAACGGGTTTGATAGGTGACGGGATCGAGGCTGACCTTGACCCCTAAGTGTTTTTGCCAGAAGAACTGGAGCACCTGCCCAAGCCTTCTTGCTTGAGGGGTATCGTCGATTAAAAGAGAGAACGTGAGCTCCTTTTGCCCTGATTCTTTGAGCCCTTCTTGGAACAGCGCCTTTGCTTCCTCGATACTTCTATCCTCGAACCAAACGCTCGTTTTGTACGGCCTGCTGGTCAATGGGTCGTAAAACACCCTGAAGCGTTCCCCAAAATGCGCTCGAAACGAGCGTCCTGGCCCGTCTCCCGAGATCGTCGGCGGGACAAACCCGTAGGCCGGGAGCGATTGCCGGTCAACGTTGGCACAGTAAGCCTGCCTGTCCAGAACAAGGCTCAACGCCTTGCGTATCTTTGGGTTTTGAAAGGCCTTGAGGTCTGGACGGTGCAAATTGAATACGATGTAGTCGGTAACGGCCTCAGGCCTGGGCTTGAGCCAAGGGTTTCCTGCGTAGCGGGGCAAATGGACGGTAGGAACCTGGTAGATCAGGCTCAACGCACCCGTGTCGTACATCTGGACGAGCGTGTTCGGATCCTTGACGACGACGAACTCAGCCCCCTTTAAAAGCACGGCTTCTTTGTCCCAGTATCGCAGGTTTTTTTCCAACACGACCTTCGAGCCCTTCTTCCAGGCTGCGACGACAAAGGGCCCGTTGAACACGGTTCGCTCTGGGCTCGTCCCGTAGCTTTGGCCTAACGCTTCGAGCAAGTCCTGTCTAAGCGGCAAATATGCGGGGAAGGCCGTAAGCCAAAGAAAATAGGGCGTAGGCCGCTTTAGTAGGATCCTGAGTGTTCGCTCGCCTAGAACATCGACACGCTCCACCGTGTCGGTGACGATATAGGCGTACTGGGCGGCCGTTTTAGGGTCCATCACACGCCCTAAGGCGAAGGCGAAATCTTTCGCCATGACTGGAACGCCGTCGCTCCAAAGGGCATTTCTTAAAAAAAACGTGTAGGAGCGCTTGTCTTTCGAGACTTCGATCTTACTTGCAATCCCTGGAACGATCCGGCCGCCCGGCCCGACCCTGGTTAGCCCTTCGTAGATGTTCGTAAGCACCCGGAACGTAACGGAATCCGTGGATAGCCCAGGGTCGAGGATGCGAATGTCGTCCCCTATCTCCGAAATGAGGACGCCTGGCCTGGGGGCTTCTGGTTGCGGTCCTCCATGACACCCAAAAAAAGGGGCCGAAAGAAGCAACCAGAACCAAGCCTTGGCACCAAAACGCATCGCTTGCCTTCCTAAAAGGAGGTATGTAACAATAGGCAACGAATATAACCAGCACAAGGGATGAAGCGCTTTGAGAACAGCACCCATTCCGACTAGAAATACCTTGATCCATGGGATAATGTACCCTGTCGTCCTCCTGTGCGCAATCGTCTTGGTTCAAGCCCAAGCTTCTGCCCGCTCGTTTTACGAGCAAGGCTATCGCATGGCGAAGACGCTCTCTCCGGCGTATTCCACGCTCGCTTCCCAGCTCAAGGAGGAGGCGGAACCGGATGCATGGAGCAGGGCGATTGCAATGGCCCGGCGCCACGAAGCGACGCTTGCCCGTTACTTCCCAGAGCAGCTCGAAAGGCTAAGGGGCATGTCCACGGCTATCGGCACAAATCCAACGGAGACGATCGCCCTTTCGATGTTCTTGAACCGCGGACAGCAGTGTGCCCAGGGGGCGAGCGCCCCTCCGGCCACGAAAGACGGCCAGGTGTACTTGACATGGAACTTCGAGACGCTCACGGCAGCAAGGCCTTTATTCATCCTGCCTCTCTTTTCGATCGTCGAAAACCAAGAAGGCTATAAGTTTTGCTTTCTTGGCTTGCCGTATTTCTTCGGTGTTCCCTTGATGAACGAGAAGGGCCTTTCGCTGTCGGCCGCCTCGATGACGATAAACGAGGACGGGGAGGGCCTTACGCCCTTCGAGCTGGCCGTTTTGGTAATGGAAAGGGCCGCAAACGTGGATGAGGCCGTGGAGATTTCCAAAGCGATGCCCCGATACTCGACCTCTGACATCTACTGGGGCAACTGGATGAACTGGAGCTTCACCCTGGCCGATGCCCAGGAGAACGTGGCGACTATCGAGATGACAACCACGCTTTTCGAGGAGGTTCGCCCGAAAAACAAGATCGTTGCGCGTGCCAACCACTACGACTACCTGCCAGACGAGATGACAACCTGTTATCCCCTGGCCCCGCAGTATTCCAAAGGCGAGGCCTCGGCCTGCTTCGGCTCAAGGATGCGGGCCTCGAGGATGTGGAGGCTTTTGGAGGACAACTACGGGAACATCGACTTGGAACTGGTCAAGACATTCCCCGCGGACACTAAAGGCGGGGAGCCGTTCATGGGCAGGCCCTCGGGCACATGGTGGACGATCGAGCGGCACAGCCACACGTTGCCACGCGACCAGTCCGTCTGGAACGACGTCCCCTACAACCCCCAGGTCGATATAGATTACGTCATCGAGCAGTTCAACCTCGTCTACGAGCCCAAGCGGCGAGTGCTTTGGTGGTCTTCTGGCCATGCCTCCAGGGGGTACTTCACCCCGATATTTCTTGCCCCATGGTTTGGCGTGGAGGGCCCAACGATCGAGACCTACCAAGGACCCCAGAAGAACTACGCAAGGGTGCTGAACAGCTGGGTGAAGGTTTCAGACGAGTTTTTTGGGCTTGCGGAAGTTGTGCTTGGGCTTGGGGCCAGGACAGCCCAGCTTTTCGGGTATACGGCCGGCATTGAACCTAACGAGGGCTCGGTTGCATTGGGTGCCTTTAGGCCCTATGGAACCGAAACGCCAAGTGTTGCAGAATAAAAAAAGGGGGAGCATGTACAGTATGCGGTTAATTTGCCGATACGGATGTTTTGCGGTGGGTCTGATTCTTGCCCTGGCGCACACAGGAAACGCCACCCCTTTCTTTGAAGAGGGTGTCACGCTAGGAAGGAGCTTCAAAGAGGCTTACCGTTCGTTCGCTGAAGATGCCAAGGCGTCGGGCTTAAACGAGCAGGCCTCGGCGCTTAGCCAGGGGCATATTCAAGACCTTGCCAGCTACTACCCGGAATACCTAGAAAGGCTTGAGGGTATTTCGGAGTCCTCCGGGGTTCCGACCGAAGATCTCGTAAAGGCCAGTTTCGTCTTGGCGTTAGGTCCAAAGTGTGCCCAGTCGGGTGCCGCCCCGCCCGCCACGAACGACGGCCAGGTGTATCTTTCCTGGAACTTCGAGTCCGCGCTTTTGGCCAGGCCGATCTTTTCGATTCCATTCTTTAGCGTGCTCGAGCCAAAAAACGGCTACAAGACGTTCTTTTGGGGCATTCCTTACCTGATCGGCGTCGCGATCATGAACGAAAAGGGGCTATCGCTCGCCGCCTCTGCCATGAACTACGACGACGACGGGACGGGGCTTACCTCGTTCGAGCTTGCCAGCATGGCGATGGAGCGCTGCGCCACGATTCCCGAAGTGACCGAACTTTTGGGCTCGGTACCTCGGTTTTCCACCTCCGACCCAACATTCGGGGCGTCGATCAACTGGACGTTTTCGATGGCGGACGAGCAGGGTAACGTGGCCATGATAGAGTTCACTCACAGCTATTTAAAGTGGGACTACGGCGAAAATGGGATTGTCGGGAGAGCCAACACCTACCAGCTCCTGCCTTTAGAGAAGACGACCTGCATATCAACGTCGAAGTACTTCACGCCAGACATGGCGCTCGCTTGCTGGGGGGCGGATATGCGGGCCCTTAGGATGTGGGAATTGGTACGCACAAACTACGGCAACATTGACCTGGAAGCGATGAAGCGTTTCACTGCGGACACAAACGGGGGAACGGATTTCCTTGGCAGGCCCGCCGGCTCTTGGTGGACGCCGGAGCGTCATGGCCAGACCTTGCCCGAGGACCTTGCCCGTTTCCAGGGCACGCCCTACATACCGATCATTATGGACTTCGGCTACGTGATTACCCATACGGTGTTCATCTACGAGCCCAAAAGAAAGATTATCTGGTGGACGCCAGGACATACCTCGAGAATCGGGCATATCCCCCTCTTCGCAGGTGAGCTGATGGGGGTCCAGGGAGCCGCCAGGATCGAGGATTACCAAGGACCGGCCCGCAACGCGGCTAGGGTCGTCCACTCTTTTTCCGGTGTGGCCCAAGCGTTGGGCGGCTCGATCGGGTTGATTGCAGGGCAGTTCTTCCAGGCAATCAACGGCAGGGATGTTTCGCCCGGCTATCCTGGCCTTTACTCGACCCAATTGGGGAGCCAGTAACGGGTTGGAATATCTAAGGCCCGCACGGTACGCGGACCTTGAGCTTTTGGCGCGCACCGGACGCGAAGACCCGGTGCGCGCCTTTTTCCTTGATTTTCGGGGCGATCTGGACCCTGCCCCTTTTTCGCGCCTCCGCGGAGCGTTTAGGGAAGAGCTTTTAAAGGGCAGCTCAAGCAGGCTGCTGGTTGTTCGAGCCGCATCTTCTCCGCTCCCAGAGGCCTTCGTGTTGGTTAGCTTTTTTGAGGGAATCGAAGGGGACTGCTTTCTAAAGGCCTTGCCTTGCATGGAGAACCTCGAAACCAAAGCCCTGCTAGACGGGCTAAAAGAGCTTTTAAATTATATTTTTCTATCAAGAAACCGCCACCGGGCCATGGCTCAATTCCTGGGCTGCGAAGAGCCCTTGCTTGGGCTGTTTGAGAAGCTAGGCTTTATTCAAGAGGGCAGAAGGCGCGAGGAGGTGTACGCCCGAGGGCGATTTTACGACGTCATCCCTCTTAGCATGACACAAAGCCGCTTTCTTGCTCAAAATTCATGAGAACCGGAAAATTCGTCCTACTTCGAAAGCCAGAAGAGGATGACCTCGATTTCCTTCTGGCCGTCTTCCAGGATCCAGACTATCGCCGCTTTATCGGAGGCGACCCCTTGGAGAGAGAAAAGCGGCTCAAGGACCAAATCCTCCGTGCGGCCCAGGGGCTTTTTTCTTACGATGCAAACCTTTATGCGATCGTTTGCCGACTGAAAGACGGCCGCAGGGTTGGCTGCATATTTTTCAACAAGGTCTCCTGGCGAAACCGTAACGCGACGCTAGACGTGTTCTTTCTAAAGGAAGAACGCGCCACGATGGCCGTCATGGACGCCTACGTGGCGGCCATCGAATACGCATTTTTGGACTTGGGCCTCCATAAGGTGATCGGCTACGTCTACGCGTTCAACGAAAGGCTCGTCAAGATCCACAAAAAGCTGGGGATTCAGATCGAGCAGCGGCTGATCGAGCACGTCTACCGGGACGGGCGCTACCACGATGTCCTGGCCTTCGGGATGCTCGAGCCGGAGTTTCGTGAGCTTACGAAAAAGCCCTTCTACAAGTTCCTGCGCGGCGGATAATGGCCTACGAGGACCTCTACGTGTTTACGGTTGAGGAAGAACCCTTCGCGTTTCATACGAAAACGGCCTTCCTCGTGCAGCTGGACGCTCCGACGGCGAGGTTTTTAAACCTTCGAGGTGACGCGAGTGCCTTCTTAGAAGAATTCCCCGGGCAGGTCTTGAACGAGTGCATGGGGGCACTCTCCGGTCTATACGAAGACGACCTTCTCCCAAAAGAGCTGGAGATTGAAGAGCGCAAGAGCCCTAAAAACCCCCGTTGGGTGCTGGATCTAGCGTCCATCCAAGACCCGCTCTTCGTGCTCGGTGCCACCTTGAAGGCGACTGCCGCCTTAAGCCCAAGCCAAAGCGCCCCGCTTGTTGTTGGAATGAGCGCAAAAGAGAGGATCGCCTCTTATCCATCTAAGACCCCTGGCGTAGTTTTTGGTGTCCATGAGACAGAAGGAGTGTTTCGGTTTCCCTCGGGTTCAAACCCGATGGATGCCGTATTGTGTCTGGAAACATTCGAGCCTGCACTTATCCAGAGACTGTTTCGCGAGGGTACTGGTAGAGTCTGGTTGGATTGGGGGGGATGGATTCCAAGCCCCCCAAAAGGGCTCTTTGATGCCCTCGTTTCCCTTATGGGCTCTGTCTGGGAAGAAAACCCCAAAGCCATACTCGAGCCTTTATCCTCTTGGATCCGAGCCATGTACGAGGCCGTCCCCCCAGTTCACCCCCCCTGGATAGGGGTCTTGCTGCCAGGCCAGGATAAATCCTTGAGCCTCAAGGCCTCGCCTCGCGCCCCCGAATCGACGTTTGTCAGTCTGCAAGATGTCTTAGCCCTCTTAGGAGAGTCGGATACCTGCAAGCCCGTATGCAGGGCCTGCCCGATCCTAAAGCTTTGCCAAGGGGGGCATTGGGCGCCACGGCTGAAGAATGCGCAAGCCGGGTATCAAATCTCCCCTCCCGATCCAAAAGAGTGCGCCATTGCCTTCGATGTGTTCCGCGCCGCCGTCGCCCTGTACGACCGGCTAGAACGCGAAGGGCTTTTGGAAATCCAGGCAGGAGACGCGCCAACCAAGAAGATGGAACGTTTCGCCTGGGGGACGCACGCTCTAAGTGCTCGCTTAATCACAGAAGAATCCTTCACCGAAGTGAGTCCTTTCCTTAAAAAAGCCTTTGACGACGGGATTTTCCTGGTTGAGCGATTTTTAGACCCCTCATGGAGAGAGGTTCAAAGGCTCCTTCAAGAAGATGAACCGAGGCGCAGGCTCGTTGTGCTAAGGAGCGGCGAGGGGGAGCCTTGCGGGTTTTTATGGGTTGCGGCGCTTGAGCAGGATTATAGGGCCGATGCATCGCTATGGCTCTCTGAGCACGCCTACGGGGTGCTTACGCCTTCTGTCCTAAAGGACTTCCTACGGGCGTTACTCAGGGACCTTGGCATAAGAAAGCTTAGCTTGTACGCCTTGACGGGGCATGCTAGGCTTGAAAGGTTGCTCGAGAACGCCGGAGCGGTACATGAAGGGGTGCTCCGTGAAGCCGCGTTTCTCGAAGGCGGCTTCCGGGACGTTGCCGTTTACGCATGCCTCGAGAAAAAACTTGTAACAAAGTAGCGTGTACAGTGCATTACAGGAAAGAAGAGCTTAAGTTTGCCGATAACGAGCAGCGGGTCGTCGCGGTTCATGAGCATCTCGTGGGCCTTGTGACGCAAGCGAGAAAAGCCCTGGAAAACAAAGAGCCACAAAGGCTCAAGAAGCTCCTCGATGCCGCGATGGATGCAGTGGCGACTCTCGACATGCACCTGGATTTCCGGTCAAATCCGGCGTTTGCTGCTGCGATCCGTCGCTGGTACGCGTTTTGGACGCTTTGCATGATGGATGCACGCCAGGCGGAGGGCGAAAGCACAGCGGCCACCTTGCAAGAGCTCGAAGATTCTCTGAAGGAGTTCGTTCTCTCGCTTCGTGACGGCATGGTGCTTCGCAACGCTCCCGTCCCAGAGCAAAAAGGCTCGCAAAAAGGCGGTGTGTCGTTTAACGCCTAGAAGACGTTCGAGGGTTTTTCCTCTTCAAGGATTCCGTATGGCTTTTCGAGAAAGGCTTCGCCTTTGGGTGTCCTCTTGAGGACCAACGCGGGGTTTTCTTCGTGGAGCAGGGTTTCTATGTTCTGAATTCGGATGAGCCCGTAATCGTTCAGGTACTCCACGTGGGCCCCGACCTCTTCGAGGGCGAGAAGGTGGTTGTACCCTTCGGAGTGCATCGGGTAGACGCTGCGAGTTACATCTACAACGGTGCGGGGTTCGCTGAAAAGCCGAAGAATTTCCAAAAGCCTCTCTTGATGGTGGTGCAGAAGTTCCGTACCCCTCTTTGAAACGTCCTGGATTTCGCCTTCATGTCCTCCTAAGCCGAGCCTGACGCCTTCCAGACTGCCGATACGTTTAAGCGCGCCGATATAGTGCCCAAGCCCGCAGAACGGGGCGATGTGTTCTGGGCTTTGATGGGGCGTGATGGTCGGCAGAATATGATCGCCCGTAAACAGGATGTCGTCGTACAACAAGCAGACCTCACCCGGGCAGTGTCCCGGGGTATGGATCACGCGCATGCCTTTTAGGGTGTCCCCGTCCCGTAAGGCGCTTTGTGGTTCGAAATCTTTAAAAAAGGCCTTCCCAAATCGGTACATCTCTTCCATTTGTAAGGCCCTTTCGCTCGAAACTCCGGCCCTTCGAAGGAAAACGCCCAGGTCTTTCGATAGCAGGACGGTTCGTTCCTCGAACTGTGCGAGCGATTTGAAGTCCAGCTCGTGGATATGGACGCGCGCTTTCGAGCGTTCAACCAACCCATGGAGCCCGCCAAAATGGTCAATATGGCCGTGGGTAAGGACGATATCCGTGATATCTTCGATGCAAAAGGTTTGTCCGAAGCACTCCGGGAGAAGCAGCTCGGCCCTCTTTAAGTCTCTTAGGGCGGTTTCTGTCGTCGTGGCCGCGTCGATCAGGACGTTGCCCGAAGCCTGCGGCAAGAAATAAAGGTTGTTGATGTGCCCAGGAAAGGTTTCTGCTACAATCCTGTACACGGGCCGGCCCGAGGCCGTTTTGTAGCGCTTCAGTCCTGCGATGCCGTAATGATCCACGTACGCGCTTAAAGACGCACCCGAAGACCTCGCTGCCTGTAGCTCTTGAAGGCGTTCCTCGAAAGCCCCTTGGCACTCCAAAGTGGCATCGATGCGGGCATGGACCCTTCCAAGAAGGTCTTCGGATTTTTCCGGTGCGGCCTGCGTTGCAAACAGGGCCTCTTCGGCCTTCCAAAGTGCCTTAAGTATAGATACAATCCCTGACATAGCGACTCCTTCGAAGCGGGCAGTTTTCTTTCTTCAAGTATGAACGGCATCGAAAGCCAAAGCAAAGGGCCTTGTGCTAGAATACCCAAAGGAAGCTCTGCCAATTCTTAAGGAATAAACGGGTTGATACAGTGACAAAGCCAATGGGACCGAAGACGTACGATTACATGATTGTTGTGGAATCCCCTACGAAGGTGCAAACGCTCAAGCGCTACTTGGGCCCGAGCGTTCCCGTCGAAGCTTCCAAGGGGCACGTTAAGGACCTCCCAAAGAGTCGGCTCGGGGTTGACCTTCAAAAGGATTTTGAGCCCGAGTACGTGACGATCGAAGGGAAGCTCCAAGTCCTTAAGCGTCTCGTCGATGCTGCCGCGAACGTAAAGACAGTTTACCTCGCTTCCGACCCTGACAGGGAAGGCGAGGCAATCGCCTTTCATGTTGCCGAAGAGCTTCAGAAAATATTGCCGCAAGATGCGCTCAAGCGGGTACTTTTCTACGAGCTTACCCAGAAAGGGGTCCAAGAAGGGCTAAAACGGCCGACGGCGCTGAACCTTAACCTCTACAACGCGCACAAAGCAAGAAGGGTACTCGATAGACTCGTAGGCTACAAGATCTCCCCGCTCCTTTGGAAAAAGGTAAGGTACGGGCTTAGCGCCGGCAGAGTTCAGAGCGTTGCCTTAAGGCTCGTCCTCGAGCGGGAGCGGGCTATTAGGGCATTTGTCCCCAAAACATGGTTTACGCTGCTCGCCAAGCTCGCCTATCAAGGGGTACCCTTCGATGCCGAGCTCGCCCTTTATGCAGGCAAGAAGGCTCTCTTTGAGGACGAGCAAACGGCAAGAGGGGCACTAAGGGCCCTTCAAAGCGTCCCTTTGATCGTCTCGGATATCGCTAAGTCTGAACGCAAGCGTGCCCCAAAGCCTCCGTTCAAGACGAGCACGCTCCAGCAAACGGCGGCATCGGTCCTAGGGTTTAGCCCCAAAGAAACAATGCTCTTGGCCCAAAGACTCTATGAAGGCGTAGAGATCGCCGGGTTTGGCCACGCGGGCCTCATCACCTACATGCGAACGGACTCGCTTCGGCTCTCTCCCGACATGTGCCATAAGGCGAAGGCGTTCGTAAAGGACCGCTTTGGCGAGCCGTTTGCCTCCAAGACGTTGCGCCGGTACGAAAATAAGGCCCGCGCGCAAGACGCCCACGAAGCCATCCGGCCGACAGACCTGGCCCTTACTCCCGAGACCCTAGAAGGCAAGCTCGATAGACGCTTGCATCGGCTTTATAGGCTGATTTTTTGGAGGTTCGTTGCCTCTCAGATGACCGACGCGCGTTTTGAACACATAAGCGTTACGCTCAAGGCTTGGGCGGCCGACGGGACCGAGGCGATCTTTCGGGCCAAGGGCGAAACGCTGCTCCATTCCGGGTTTCTTGCGGCGCTCGAGATGAGCGAACCAAAAGAGTCGCTCGAAGGGACCTTGCCAGAGCTCCAGAAAGATGCTTCCTTGAGCCCAGAAAACCTCGCGCTCAAGGAGCACACGACCAAGCCTCCTGCGCGGTTTACGGAAGCCACGCTTATCAAAGAGCTCGAAGACCTTGGGATCGGCAGGCCTTCTACATACGCTACGATCGTCTCGACCGTTCAGGAGCGCCGCTACGTCCAAAAAGAGAACGGCCAGCTTCTTCCTACTCCGCTTGGGATCACGGTCAACGACCTTCTCGTGGCCCATTTCCCAAGCCTTCTCGATACAGGCTTCACGGCCAAGCTTGAGAACGACTTAGACGCGATCGAGGCCAACCAGATGAAATGGCAGGGCTTGATCGCAGACTTCTACTCGTCTTTTGCCAAGGAACTCGAAAAGGCCAACGAAGACATGCCGAGCATTAAGGCCATGCGCCAAGAGACGGGCGTTTCCTGCCCGGAGTGCCAGGCACTGACAGAGGTGCGCTTTGGAAAGCACGGCTATTTCCTCTCTTGCTCGCGTTACCCGGAGTGTACCTTCTCAAAGCCTTGCATACTCGAGCCGGACGGGAGTATAACCATAGCTGAGAACGGAGAAGTACAAGAAACCGGCCGCTTTTGCCCCAAATGCAAGTCTCCCATGGTCATTAAAAAAGGCCGTTACGGTGCCTTTATGGCCTGTTCCAACTATCCTGCCTGCAAGGAAACAAGCCCTGTTACGCTTGGCATTCCTTGCCCAAAGGAAGGCTGCGACGGGGAGCTTGCCGAGCGCCGCTCGAAGCGGGGCAGCACCTTTTACGGGTGTACCAACTACCCAAAGTGCACGTTTGTCCTCTCAAAAGAGCCCGTACAGGCCTGTTGCACGGCATGCGGTTTTCAGGTGATGGTTCGCGTCAAGGATCGCAAAGGGGAGACCAAGTCTCTCCAGTGCCCCAACTGCAAAACGTTCGTGGAGCTTACAACGGCATGAATCGAAGCTGGACACTCATTTTGGCGAACGGTGCGCTCTTGGCGGCGGTGTTGTTCGGGTTTTTGGAGAAGGGGCGAATCTCCGGTTCGCCCGCGCTTGCTAAGGCCGGCCTTTTTGGGGTTACGGACAGCTTCGTCCAGCTTGGCCGGTACGGAAGGTGGATGACCGGGGGCAGGGAGATATTGGAAATCGACCTCCCCCTTCGAATGGCCTATCAAAAGGACCCTTTGAGCCGCTTGATCGGAAAGCCTACCCGGACGTTCGATGAGTATATGCGCCTAATCGAAGAGGCTTCAAGGGACAACGTCGTCTCGGGGATTCTGCTCGTGATCTCCGAAACGGCGCTTGATTTTGCCGAGATTGAAGATTTGCGCTCGGCCCTCCTTAGGTTCAAGGCCCAGGGAAAGTCCGTATACGTCTACTTCGAGAACGGTGGAAACAAGGAATACCTCCTTTCTGCGGCCTCCGACCACATTATGGGCGCGAAGACGGCAGGGCTTTTCTTGGTAGGACTGAAGACGAGAACGGTATACCTAAAAGACCTGCTGGACAAGCTCGGTATCCGGATGTGGGTTGTCAAGGAAGGCGAATACAAAACATTTGGCGACATGTTCACCCGTTCGAGTATGTCCGAATCGGACAAGGAACAGCTCGGCGCGCTGATAGACGACCTGTACGAAAAACTCGTTGCAACGATCTCAAAAGAAAGACGCCTGGATCGTCAATCCCTCGAGCAGGCCATCCAAAGGGCCCCGTTAACCTCTTCGGAGGCCAAAGCCTTGGGACTGTTCGACTCGATCGGCTACAGAGATGACCTTAAGCGTATCGTGAAAGACCAGGAGCCCCATAGGGTTCGTTTTGTGGACTTCAAGGATTACAGGGTGCGAAAGCTCTTTCCAGTCGGCAACCCCTTCAAGCGGCGTATCGCCCTTCTTAATTTGTCCGGGATGATTCTGCCGGGTGAAAGTCAGGACATGCCCATGTTGAGGACGAGGGCGATTCTCGAGCGGCCCACGCTTGAGCTGCTCGAGGAGATCGAAAAAGACCGTTCGATCGGGGCCCTTTTGGTTCGAATCGATTCTCCCGGAGGGCTGGAGTCGCCTACCGATCAAATCTGGCGAAAAATCCGCAAGCTCGGAGAGAAAAAGCCCGTTATCGTCCAGGCCGGCGGCGTTTGTGCCTCCGGAGGCTACTACATCGCCTCAGGGGGCAACAAGGTGATTGCCCATCCCTACTCGGTCGTAGGCTCGATCGGCGTGCTGGCTCTTAAGCCGGATGCCAGCGTGCTTGCCGACAAGCTCGGTCTCCGCTCCGAGACGATTCAGCGCGGAGACCATGCGGACGTATTCTCCCCGTGGAAGGGGTGGAGCCCGGAAGAGCTCGAGCGTCTCAAGGTAAACATCCGCCACGACTACGAAATGTTTCTCGAGGCCGTGGCTGTTTCCAGAGGAAGGCCAAAAGAGGAGATTGCCAAGCTTGCGCAAGGACGAATCTACTCCGGGGAGGCCGCGTTGAAGCTCGGGCTCATCGATCGTTTAGGGGGGTTCTTTGAAGCCTTGGACGAAGCAAAGGAGGCCATTGGGCTAAAGCCTCAGGATGCGGCAGAAATTGTCGTGTTTCCGAAAGAAAAGGGGCTTTTCGAAGCGCTGGCCCAAGGGCCGTTTGCCTACAAAGATCCCTACCTTCGCTTGCTTGAGCCTGTTGGATGTGTAAGCAAGATGCTGGACATACTCGGAAAGCAGCACTCTGCCGTACTCTGGCCCGTGTTGTTCCAGATGGAGTAGGCGGCCATGGAGCGATGGATCGATTTGAGCGATATTCCAGAAAGGGCACGACGGCTACCTGTAAAGGTGATCGGGGGCGGGTTGGCTGGGGTTGAGGCTGCCTACGCGCTGGCCAAAGAAGGGGTTCCCGTCGAGTTGATCGAGATGAAACCAAGGCGCTTCTCGCCTGCCCACCGCCTGGTCCACCTAGCCGAGCTCGTGTGCTCGAACTCGTTCAAGAGCATGGACCCCTTAAAGGCTTCTGGGCTCCTCAAGAAAGAGCTTGGCCTTCTGGGCTCGGTCGTGCTGGAAGCCGCAAGGAAGACGCGCGTCCCGGCAGGGGAGGCCCTTGCTGTCGACAGGGATGCGTTCGCCGAGCGCGTTACACGCATCCTGTCTGCCCATCCGCTGATTAAGATTGTCCGGAAAGAAGCCATTGCCATCCCGCGCACGGGCATCGTGGTTGTCGCCGTAGGTCCATTGCCATCGGGCCGGTTTGAGCGTGCAATCGAGCACCTGCTCGGCGACAAAGGGCTATACTTTTACGACGCGGTTTCCCCTGTCGTCGAGAGCGAAAGCATTGATTTTTCGAAAGTGTTTCGTGCCTCCCGCTACGAAGAGGGAGAAGGCGATTACATCAACTGTCCGATGAGCAGGGAGCAGTACTTGGCGTTCGTGCAAGCGCTCAAGGGAGCCCAGAAGGTTCCCTTGAGGCCGCTAGATGAACCCAAGTTTTTCCAGGGATGTCAGCCTGTAGACCTCATTGCAGAGCAGGGCGAGCATGCGCTGGCGTTCGCCCAGATGTCTCCCGTGGGGTTTCGGCAGTTCAAGGGCGCTTCGAACAGGCCGTTCGCCGTGATTCAGCTAAGACAGGACGACCTGGTAGGGTGCCACTACGCGATTGTCGGGTTTCAGAGTAGGCTCAAGATGCAAGAACAGGACAGGGTGTTCCGGATGATTCCAGGGCTCGAGAATGCCCGTTTCGTCCGGTACGGAACGTTCCACAGGAACACGTACATCAACACCCCAAAGTATTTAAGCCGTTTTTTGAGCTTAAAGCACTGCCCGCGTATTTTTTTTGCTGGTCAGGTTTGCGGGGTCGAGGGCTACCTCGAGTCGGCCGCGATGGGCCTCGTGGCCGGCCTGTTTGCCGCGAGGATGTGGAAAACACAGCCAATCCGGGAGCTTCCAAAAGGAAGCATGATCGCAGGGCTTCTCGGATACATCACCTTCGAAGGGCATAAAGAGTTCAAGCCTATGAATGCAAACTTTGGCCTGCTTGAAGCAGAGAACCCTCCCGGGCGCGACAGAAAGGCCAAACGGGCGTGGCTTATGGAACGTTCAAGCTCAGGGCTGGATGCTTGGATGCGCGAAATGGGAATAGGGCTTCAGGAGGGGTTCTCATCGCTCAAATAGGCCAAGACAACCCAACGCTGGGGGAGGTGCGATCGCTTCTTGGGGCCTTCGAGCGCTTTCTCAAGATTTCACGGGCGCTTTCTGGAGCCTCTGTGGCGGCCTATGTCCGGGATGTCCGTCTTTTTCTCCTTAGGGAAGCAAAGGACGATGAGGCGAATTTTACGCTGCCACTTGCGGCTAAGGTGCTGGAAGGGTGGCTATTTCGTTACTTAAGGCACCTCTCCTTTCGACTCAAGCGTACGAGCATCGAGCGCAAGAAGTGCTCCTTCAAGGCGTTTGTCCGCTTCTTGGAGAGTTCGGGCAACCTCGATGGAGCGCTCAAACCGGTGCTTGCCGGAGGAAAGGCCGAATCCAGGCTTCCTTCGTACATGAGCGCCAAGAGCGTGGAGGAATTGCTGGAGCATCTCTGGAGGCGCTCGGACCCTAAAGACATAAGGGATGCCGCCTTTTTGGAAGTTCTCTACGGACTTGGGCTTCGGATTTCGGAAGCGCTGAACCTTACGCTCCAGGACATCGACATGGACCGCAAACTGGTCCGTGTTACCGGTAAAGGGAGAAAAGTGCGCTATACGCCCTGTACAGAGCGCACCCTTGAGGCTATAATTGCATATTTACCGGTACGCGTACGCTGGGCCAAGCCTGGGGAAAGAGAGTGGCTTTTTGTCGGGCCCGCTGGAAAGCGGCTTTCTGTCCGAAACATGCAGGCTCGGGTCGCAAAACTTGGGGTTGAAGCGCTCGGCAGGAACGACCTCCATCCCCACATGTTTCGGCATGCGCTAGCCACCCATTTGCTAGAGGGGGGAATGGATATCCGTCTCGTTAAGGAAATGCTAGGCCACGCGAGCCTTTCTACGACCCAGCGTTATACGAGGGTGACGCTCGAGCATTTGTTCGAGACGTACCAAAAGGCTCATCCAAGGGCCTCATCCAAGGGCAAAGAATAAAAATGGCCCATTTTGAAGGAACGACCATCCTCGCCGTAAGGCGAGAAAACGAGGTCGCCATGGCCGGAGACGGGCAGGTGAGCCTCTCTGGAACGATCGTCAAAGCTGGGGCCAAAAAGGTCAGGCGTCTCTACCAGGATAAAGTTCTTGCCGGGTTTGCCGGCTCGACGGCCGATGCGTTCACGCTCTTCGAGCGCTTTGAGGCCAAGCTCGAGGCGTACCGGGGCAACCTGATGCGCGCCTCCGTCGAGCTCGCCAAAGATTGGAGGACGGACCGCATCCTTAGGCGGCTTGAGGCCATGCTGCTCGTGGCCGACAGGGAGCATATCCTGCTGCTCACGGGAGGGGGCGACGTGCTCGAACCGGACGAGCCAGCGATGGCGATAGGCTCCGGGGGTGATTATGCCAGGGCTGCGGCGCTTGCGCTAAGCTTGCACACCGGCCTAAAGGCGGCCGAAATTGCAAAGGTTGCACTCGAGATCGCAGGGAAAATTTGCGTGTACACGAACGATACCTTGACCATAGAGGTGCTCGAAGGATGAACCAACCGGCCGAGCCCCTTGCCAAGCACCCTACCCCGAGAGAGGTCGTGCGCATGCTCGATACCTACATCGTGGGTCAGGACAAGGCTAAACGGGCCGTTGCGATCGCCCTAAGGAACCGCTACCGGCGCATGTTCGTCGAGCCGGAGCTAAAAGACGAGATCGCACCCAAGAACATCTTGATGATCGGGCCGACGGGAGTGGGGAAGACAGAAATTTCCAGACGGCTTGCAAAGCTCATGAACGCCCCTTTCCTCAAGGTCGAGGCCTCCAAGTTCACAGAGGTAGGTTATGTCGGCCGGGATGTAGACTCAATCATCCGAGATTTGGCCCGCGTTGCCGTGAACCAAGGAAGGGAAGAAGAGCGTCAAAAGGTCCTTGAACGCGCAAGGCACCTGGCCGAGGAGCGCGTCCTTGATTTGCTTGTAGGCCCATTGCGGCCAGCCCAAAAGGCCGGCAGGGAAGAGGCAGAGAGGTTTGCCACACCGGAAGAGCCCCAATCCTCTACACGTGAGCGGTTTCGTCAGCTCTTGCGCGATGGCAAGCTGTCTCAACGCTTCGTCGAGATGGAGCTTAAGGAGGCCGCGGGGCCGATGGTCGAGATCTTTGCAGCCCAGGGGCTAGAAGAGCTCGATACCAATTTGAGAGACATGCTCTCCCAGCTCATGCCCAAAAAGTCCAAGCGGAAGAAGGTCCTCGTTCCAGAAGCGCTAGAGATGCTGACCGAGGAGGAGGCCGAGCGGCTGATAGACATGCAGAAAGTCCAGAAAACGGCGATCGATCTGATGGAGAATTCCGGGATCGTGTTTATCGACGAAATCGACAAGATAGCCGGCAGGGAAGGTGTCGGCGGGCCGGACGTATCACGCGAAGGGGTCCAACGCGACCTCCTTCCTTTGGTCGAGGGTACGAGCGTTTCGACGAAATACGGAGTCATTCATACCGATCATATCCTATTCATCGCGGCCGGAGCGTTCCATACTTCCAAGCCGTCCGATTTAATCCCAGAATTCCAGGGGCGTTTCCCCATTCGGGTCGAGCTCGAAGCGCTCACACAGGCGGATTTTGTCCGAATCCTGAGCGAAACCCGGAACGCCCTGGTCCGGCAGTACCAAGCGCTCTTGGCGACGGAAGGGGTTACGCTGATCTTCGAGCCTTCCGCTATCGAGGAGATCGCCAAGATCGCCTCGGAGATCAACGAGAATACGGAAAACATCGGCGCAAGGCGCCTACACACGGTCATGGAGAAGCTCCTTGAAGAAGTGTCGTTCGCCGCGCCAGAAATGGCGGGCGTCGAGGTCAAGATCGACAATCAATATGTCATCTCCAAGCTGGCCGACATCGTCAAAGACAGGGATTTGACCCGGTACATCCTCTAAGCCCGTGGGCACCGAAGGAGAGCGCATGGAAACCGAAGCGTCGAGCAAGGTCAAGGTCCTTTTGGAGGCATTGCCCTACTTAAGGCAGTTCTACGGCAAAACGATCGTCGTGAAGATTGGGGGGACGGCCTTTAAAGACCCGGAGCTGCTCAAGTCTATCGCGCTGGATATCGTCTTCGTCGAATTCTTGGGCATTCGGACCGTCATCGTCCACGGCGGCGGCCCCCAGATTGGCTCGTTGCTTCAAAGGCTCGGGCTCGAAAGCCGCTTTTTCCGCGGGCTTCGCATTACCGATGCCAGCGCGCTCGAGGTCGTCGAAATGGTGCTCCTTAAAACAGGCAAGGAAATCGTCACGCTGATCGAGCTTTTGGGTGGAAAGGCTATTGGGCTTTCCGGCAGGGATGCCGGGCTTTTTTTAGCGAAGCAGATGGGCCCTGTCCAGGCAGACGGGGAAGAGGTCGATCTTGGGTTCGTGGGTGAAATCGTCGTGACCAACCCGAGCGTTGTGAGCCTACTTTTAAAAGAACGGCTGATCCCCGTCATCAGCCCGATCGGGATAGACAACGAAGGAACACCACTCAACCTGAACGCGGATACGGTCGCCTCTAGGCTTGCAGGCAGTCTGCATGCGGAAAAGCTCATTCTTATGACGGACGTGGAAGGGCTGCTGGACGAAAACGGAATGCTGATTTCTTCTCTCAAAAGCACCAAGGCCAAGGGTTTGATCGAATCGGGCACCGTCAAGCAGGGGATGATCCCGAAACTAAGCTGCTGCACCGACGCGCTCGATCAGGGCGTACGGAAGACCCATATCATCAACGGGAAGATCAAGAATGCCCTTCTTTTGGAGTTGTTCACGGAGTCGGGCATCGGGACGGAGATCAAGTTTTGATGGAGAACCTAGACGGGCTGGAGTTGATCATTCCCGTGTACTCCAAAAGACCGCTCGTTGTCTCAAGGGCGAAGGGCTGCTGGGTTTACGACCAAAATGGAAAGGCCTACCTTGACTTCGTCTCCGGGATAGGCGTCAACGCGCTAGGTCATACCCCTGAGTGCGTGCTAGAGGCGCTCGCAGACCAGATGCATCGTTACCTGCACGTTTCCAACCTCTACATCGATCCTTTGCAAGCCGAGCTCGCCAGGCTACTCCAGGGTTTTGGGTTCTCCTCTCAGGTTTTCTTCGCAAACTCTGGCACCGAAGCGAACGAGGCGGCCATCAAGCTGGCCCGGGCCTACCGCAAGGACACGAACAAAGGGCTTTGTATCGTTGCGATGGAAAATGGGTTCCACGGAAGGACCTTGGGCGCGCTTAGCGCAACGGGGCAGTCAAAGCTCAAAACGCCCTTCGAGCCGCTGCTCGAAGGGTTCGCGTTCGTCCCGTTCGGCGATTCCGTGGCGCTTGAAGAGGCGCTCGAGGGGCCTACGCTAGCCGTACTTCTCGAGGTGATCCAGGCCGAGGGAGGGGTGAATACGGCGAGCGACGAGTATTTCGCAGAAGTTTCCAGGCTTGCTGAGCGCTCTGGAGCGCTTCTTATCGTGGACGAAGTTCAAACAGGACTCGGCAGGACGGGAAAGGCCTATGCTTTTCAGCATGTGGGGCTAAAACCCGACATCGTTACACTAGGAAAGGCTCTTGGCGGCGGCCTTCCGCTTGCATGCATGCTGGCAAGGCCGGAAATTGCCAAAAGTTTCAAGCTCTCAAGCCATGGCTCGACGTTCGGCGGGAACCCTCTTGCCGTCCGGGCGGGTATCGAGGTGATCAAGACCCTCCAATCTGGCGGTTTCCTTGCAGCAGTGGAACACAAAGGGGCGCTGCTTTCCAAAGGCCTAAGGGCGTTACAGGGCGAGTTTCCCTCGATCCAGGACGTCCGCGGGAAGGGGCTTTTGTGGGGCGTAGAGCTCCAAGCCGGGGCAAAGTGCGTGCTTGATGCCGCGTTCGATCTTGGCCTTCTTCTGCATTCGGCGGGCGAGTCGGTTGTCCGCTTCATCCCACCGTTGAGTGTCAGCCCTCAAGAGATCGAGACGGCGCTTGCACGTTTCAAGGAGGCATTAAAACAATGCTGATGCGGACCAAAAGGGATTATTTGACCTTAAGGGGCCTATCGAGACAGGAGCTGGATATGCTCCTAGACAGAAGCCTGCGCTTTAAAGAATTGAGAAGGCGCGTGAGGCGAGACGACGTTCTTGCCGGGAAGGCCATTGCGATGGTGTTCGAAAAGCCAAGCCTAAGGACTCGGGTGAGCTTCGAGATCGCCGTTCAGGAGCTAGGCGGGATCGTGAGTTTTTTAGAAGAAGGGCAGGTCCAGCCGGGCAAGCGGGAGGCGTTTCTCGACATGGCCAGGACGCTCGAGCGCTACGCGGACGGGCTCGTTCTCAGGACGTTTTCGCACGCCATCCAAGAAAGGGTTGCCCAGGCTGTGCAAATTCCTGTAATCAACGCGCTTTCCGAGAGTTCGCACCCTTGCCAGGGGCTTGCAGACCTCTTGACGATCAAAGAGGCCCTCGGAGCCCTGGATGGCGTGAAGCTTGCCTTTTTGGGGGATGGCAACAACGTCGCCAAAACGCTCATGGAGGCCTGCTGCCGGTACAGGATCGACTTTCGGCTTGCCTCGCCCAAGGCGTTCTTTCCGGACAGCGAATTTCTGGAGAGCCTAAAGCCGGAGATGGCCGGAACGATGGTTCTGACAGAATCACTCGAGGAGGCGCTCGAAGGCGCAGACATTGTCTATACGGATGTTTGGGTAAGCATGGGTAAAGAGCCAGAAAAAGAGTTGAGGAGGCGAATCTTCTTAAAATACCAGCTCAACCTCAAGACGCTTCGGTTGGCCAAGCCGAATGCGAAGGTGATGCACTGCTTGCCCGCCGTCAGGGGGGAGGAAATCACGTCGGAAGTCCTCGATTCCCCCTTCTCGATCGTCTTTGACCAAGCCGAGAACCGCCTGCATACGACGAAGGCGCTGCTCGAATTTTTTGTCGCGAACCGACCCTAAAAGGAGAAACTATGGGAAGCGAACGCCAAAAGGTCGTGCTGGCCTACTCGGGTGGGCTGGATACTTCGGTTATCCTCAAATGGCTCATTGAAGAAAAAGGGCTTGAGGTAATCGCATTCGTGGCCGACGTCGGCCAAGAGGAGGACCTGGAGGCCATCCAAAAAAAAGCGTATGCCACCGGGGCTTCCAAGGTGTACGTTGCCGATGTAAAAGAAGAGTTCGCCCAGAACTTTGCCTTCCCGATCCTTCGGGCCAACGCTGTCTACGAGGGGGGATATTTCCTCGGCACCTCGATCGCCAGGCCCTTGATTGCCAAGGAACAGCTTGTGGTTGCGCATAAGGAGGGGGCGACGTACGTCTCCCATGGAGCGACGGGCAAGGGCAACGACCAGGTCCGTTTCGAGCTCACCTACTACGCGCTCGACCCGAGGATCAAGGTGATTGCGCCGTGGAGGGAGTGGGATCTGACTTCTCGCACGCGCTTGCTCGAGTACGCCAAGACCTACAACATCCCAATTTCGCTCACGGCGGGAAAGGCCTATTCGATCGATAAAAACCTCTTGCATGTCAGCTACGAGGCGGGCGAGCTGGAGGACCCCTGGCAGGAGCCGAACGAGGCGATGTTCTCGCTTACCGTTTCTTTAGAGCAAGCGCCGGAACTGCCCGCAAGCGTGATCATTGCCTTCGAGGGGGGGAACCCCGTGGCCGTCGACGGCAAACGGCTTAGCCCTTACAACCTGATCCAGACGCTCAACAGGCTTGGCGGGGCGCATGGCGTGGGCCGTGCCGACATGGTCGAGAACCGTTTCATAGGCATGAAGAGCCGAGGGGTGTACGAATCCCCCGGGATGGCCCTCCTGCATGCGGCCAAAAGGGCGCTCGAAGGGCTGACGATGGACCGGGAAGTCATGCACCTAAGGGATGGCCTGATTCCCAAGTATGCCGAGCTCGTCTACAACGGGTTTTGGTTTGCCCCGGAGAGGGAGGCGTTACAGGCGTTTTTTGACCATACCCAAAAGGACGTGACCGGAGAAGTACGGCTTAAGCTTTTCAAAGGCGGAGTCCATGTCGTAGGCAGACGCTCCGAAAAGGCCCTTTACGACCCTAAAATCGCCACCTTCGAGGGCGTCGAGGGGTTTGAGCCAAAAGACTCCGAGGGCTTTATCCGCATCCATGCGCTTCGCTTGAAAATCCGCGCCCTTCGAATGGGGATACCTGAGGCATGAAGAAGCCCTGGGGTGCTCGGTTTACAGAACCGCTCGACCAAGACGTGCTTGCGTTTACAAGCTCGATTCCGATCGACACGGCCTTGTACCGGCAGGACATCTTTGGGAGCATTGCACACGTTCGAATGCTTGCAAAAGTCGGGCTGATTACCCAAGAGGAACGTGCCGAGCTCGTGCAAGCGCTGGAGGCCATCCTTCAAGACATCGATGCGGGTGTTTTTGGGTTTGGCCCCGAGCAAGAAGACGTTCACATGGCGATCGAAGAAGAGCTGACACGCCGGTTGGGGGAGCTCGCTCATAAGCTCCATACGGCCAGATCCAGGAATGACCAGGTTGTCCTGGATTTGGCGTTGTTCCTGAAAGAGGCAATCCAAAGGGTGCTCAGCGCGCTTAAGGGCTACCGCGTCCAGCTCTTAACGCTTGCATCCTTGCACACCGAAACCCCGATACCCGCGTTTACGCACATGAGGCCGGCGCAGAACGTTTCGCTCGCACACTACCTGCTTGCGTTCTATGAGCTGGCTAAAAAAGACCAGGCGCGTTTCCAGCGGGCGAGCGAGGGGCTAGCGGTATGCCCGATCGGCTCCGGTGCGCTGGGCGGATCAGACCTGCCCATCGATAGATTTTACGAAGCGACCCTCCTTGGGTTTGACATGCCGACGCCAAACAGCCTCGAGAGCGTTTCGACCCGAGATGTGCTTTTGGATTTCTTGTACGCCGTGGCGACAGGATTCGTCAGCCTAAGCCGGCTTGCGGAAGATTTTATTCTTTTTTCGTCCCCCGCATACGGCTTTTTTGCCTTCCCAGACCGCTATTGTACGGGCTCCTCGCTCATGCCCCACAAAAAGAACCCCGACGTGCTCGAACTCATCCGCGGGAGGGCCTCGCTTGCCGTCTCGAGCCTTTCTGGCCTGCTCACCCTTTTCAAGGGCCTGCCCATGGGCTACAACCGGGACATGCAAGAAGACAAAAGGCATCTTTTCGCCTCCTATCCGGTCTACGAAGAAAGCCTTCGGATGACGACCGCCCTGATCGGCGGGATGGAAGTCAACCTCGAGCGTTTGGAGGCAATGGCCTCAGACCCTTGCCTTGGATGTGTCGATTTGGTCGAATTCCTCGTGAAAAAGGGCATGGCCTTCAGGAAAGCCTACGAGCTCGTGGGCGGGATCGTCAAAGCGTGCGAGGCCTCCGGCAAGAGCTTGGCAAACCTTACGCTGGACGAGCTTAGGCAATTTAGCGGGCTTTTTGACGAGTCGGCGCTTACGCTCTTTTCTCCCATGGCCCAGCTGCGGGCACGCCAAAGCTACGGCTCGCCATCTCCAAGGGCCGTCCGTCATCAAATTGAAACTGCAGCGTGCAATGAGGGCATCCGGCTCGCTTAGCGCCGGACTTGCCGCGCTTTGGCTTGTCCTGGCCGTTTTTCAAGGCTGTGGCAAGAAGGGCCCCGTTGTGGCCCCTCAAAAGGCGAAGGTTGTCTTGAAAGACGTCAGGCTTGAGGTTCGAGAGGCCAAGGTGCAGATAACGTTTCGCCCGCCTATGGGGCTTATCTACCTCTCTAGCGGGGGGACGATCGTGGCCTATGAGCTCGTAAGACAGGAGGCACGGGCCGAAGAAGCGCTCGCAAGAGCCAGATGGCAGCCCGTAGTGCGACGTGGCGCCCTGGAAGGCACTGGGGTCTTGCCAGAGTATACCTTCCTAGACGAAGCGCTCCGTCCTTTTTGGGCGTACCGCTACAAGGTCAGGGCTTACAATGAAGAGGGCTTCAGCGAGTTTGAAAGTCCCGCGCTGGAGTTGACCTACCTGCCACCTCCGCCGCCCCCAAAGATCCAGCGCATGGAGGCGGGCGATGGCCTGATCGAGGTTGTGCTTTCTTACCCTGAGGGCGTGAGCGAACGCGCGCGCTACCACCTATACCTCTTCGAGGCGGGCAAGCCCGCTCCAAAATCGCCCACCGCCATTCTTTCTGGGCCCGGACTCTCCTACACGTTCAGAGGGCTCAAGAACAAAACCCCCTATACACTGATCGCCCGGTCCGCCCTGCTGTCCGGAAGCGTCTGGATCGAAGGAAAGAGTTCGGAGGCCGCCATGGCCACGCCCAAAGACGTTGTTCCGCCCTCTCCCCCATCGAGCCTTCAGGCCGTTCTCACTCAAAACGGGGTTCAACTCTTCTGGGACTCCTCAAAAGAACCGGATGTTTCCGGGTATAGGGTATACCGAAGCGAAGGCAAGGGAGAATTCGCGCCTTTGAACGAAACGCCGCTTCCTGCGGTAAGTTATCTGGATACCGGCGTCGTTTTTGGCTCAAGGTATCGCTATCGCATCGTGGCCTTGGACGAGGCGGGAAACGCCTCCGAGCCTAGTGGCACGGTCTCCGTCGTCTTTACAAAACCCCAGAGGTAAGCCAATGAACTACTTTCGATACTCAGGCGACACGCTCGCTTGCGAGGATGTCGGCATCGAACAGCTGGCACAAAAGTACGGAACCCCCCTGTACGTCTATTCGTTGGGGACGATCAAAAGGCATTACCGCGTATTTGACAGGGCATTTGAGGGCATAGACCACCTTGTATGCTACGCAATCAAGGCAAACCCTACGCTTGCCTTGGTCTATCTTCTGGCCAAGATGGGTGCAGGCGCGGACATCGTCTCCAAAGGCGAGCTGTTCCTCGCCCTCAAGGCGGGAATTCCGGCGGAGCGCATCGTGTTCTCGGGCGTCGGGAAAACGCCGGAGGAGATCAAGGACGCCCTCGAGGTCGGGATATTGATGTTCAACGTCGAGTCGCTCTCGGAATTAGAGGTAATCGCCGACGTTGCAGGACGCTTGGGAAAAAAGGCCCCCGTAAGCTTTCGCGTAAACCCGGACGTGGACCCAAAGACCCACCCTTACGTGGCCACGGGGCTTAAAACGAGCAAGTTCGGTATTCCGATGGGCTCAGCCCTCGAGGCCTACAAACGGGCGATGGAGCTGCCAAGCCTCGAAATCGTCGGGATCGATTGCCATATCGGTTCGCAGCTCATCAATCTGGGGCCGATCAAGGAGGCGATGTTGCGCCTCAAGGCGCTCTTGAACGAGCTTAAGGCGCTTGGCGCGAAGCTGCGCTACCTGGATGTAGGCGGCGGGCTTGGGATCCGCTATGACCAAGAAGAACCCCCAGAGCCATCCACCTACGCGGAAACGATCCAGGCGGCGCTAAGAGGGATCGAGAGCGAGGAGTCGGCAAAGCAAACGCTCATTCTGGAGCCAGGCAGGGTCATCGTTGGAAACGCCGGGGTTCTCGTCACCCGCGTGCTATACACAAAGTCGCAGGAAGGCAAGCGCTTCGTTGTCGTGGATGCTGGCATGAACGACCTGATCCGCCCGGCATTGTACGGCTCGTTCCAGCGGATCGAAAAAGTGAAAAAAACCGGCGCGCCCGTGCAAAAGGCCGACATCGTCGGGCCGGTGTGTGAATCTGGTGATTTTTTTGCCAAAGACAGAGAAATCGAAGGCGTCAAAGAGGGTGATTTGCTCGCCATTTTCGGGGCCGGAGCCTATGGCATCGCGATGGCTTCCAATTACAACATGAGGCCCAAACCTGCCCAGGTTGGGGTTCTTGGGAAAGGCGAGGCGCTTTTATCCAAAAGGCAGACCCTCGAAGAGCTTATCCAAGATGAGGTTGTCCCGATGGCGCTCTTGGAAGAAAAGGAGGGCGTTCAGCCGTGATCGTTCCGTTCGTCAAGATGCACGGGGCGGGGAATGACTTCGTAGTCATAGATGTGGTTCGCGACGAATCGTTAAGAGTGCTCGACTGGGGTCGGCTTTCCAGCACGCTGCTCGACCGGCGATTCGGGATCGGAGCCGATCAGTTGCTTGTCCTCGAGCCGCCCGCCCTCAAAGACGCCGCCGTAAAGATGCGTATCTTCAACCCAGACGGCTCAGAGGTGGAAATGTGTGGCAACGGCATCCGCTGTGCGGCGCTTTACTGCAAGCGGTTTTTGGGCGTTCAGGGGGAGCGGTTCGGCGTGGAGACGCTCTCGGGCATCGTCGTTCCCAGCATCGAAGGGGATGAGGTTGCCGTCGACATGGGGCTGCCCATCCTGGAGGCCGAGCGTGTCCCAACAATCGCAAAGGGGCGTGTGGCAGGGATGCCTTTAGAGGTCTCAGGTCGGCAGTTTCTCATCCATGCCGTTTCCATGGGCAATCCCCACTGCGTCATCGAAGTGGCGGACGATGAAGGGCTTATGATGGCAGAGACTTTTGGCCCGAAGATCGAAAGGCACCCCTTTTTCCCTAATCGAACGAACGTGGAGTTCGTACGCGTTTTACGCCCAGACCTGGCGAAAGTGCGCGTCTGGGAGCGTGGGGCCGGGCTTACGCTCGCGTGCGGGTCCGGGGCGTGTGCCGTGGCCGTCGCGCTTCGGCTTGCCGGAAGGCTCGCTCCAGAGGTGGCTCTAGAGCTGCCCGGCGGCACGCTGTTTGTCCGCTACCAAGGGCTTGGGGAGCACGTGTTCCTCAAGGGCCCGGCGGTGTTCGTGTTCGAGGGAAGGTATCCCTTAACCCCTAGCGCAGGAGAAGAGCGATATGTTTGAAGGAACGATGGTGGCCCTCGTCACCCCCTTTCGCAACGGCAGCCTCGACATCGCGCGTTTGAGGGCCTTGACGGCCAAGATGGTCGATGCCGGAGTCGATACGATCGTCCCAACGGGAACGACAGGAGAGTCGGCCACGCTAAACCACGAAGAGCACCTAGCCGTCATACGCCACGTAATCGAAGAAGCGAAAGGCAAGGCCAAGGTACTCGCCGGCACGGGCTCGAATGCCACCCACGAGGCCATTGCGCTGACCCGCGCGGCCAAGGAGGCGGGCGCCGATGGGGCACTTTTGATCTCACCGTACTACAACAAGCCCACGCAAGAGGGCCTTTACCAGCACTTCGCCCTAGTGGCCAAAGAGGTGTCGCTCCCGATCGTGCTGTACAACATCCCGGGCAGGACGGCCGTCAAGATCGAAACGGAGACGCTTGCCAGGTTATCGAAGATCCCGAACATCGTGGGCGTGAAGGATTCTACGGGCAGCCTCGAGACCGTCATGGATTCCATAAACGCATGCAGGGCAGGTTTTGAGGTTTACTCCGGCGAGGATGGGCTTAACGTCCCCATCCTGGCCGTAGGCGGCCATGGCGTTGTCTCTGTTTTGGGCAACCTCATGCCCAAAGAACTGGTTCGCATGGTTCGCCTCGCGCTTTCGGGAAACATCGCCGAAGCGGCCGCCCTTCAAAGACAATACCTGCCGCTAATCCATGCCCTGTTCTTTGAGACGAACCCCATTCCCATCAAGGCCGCTCTCGCGCTTGTGGGCGAAATCGAAGAAGAGTACAGGCTTCCTTTAGTGCCAATGTCCGAACAAAATAAGCGTCGGCTGAAAGAAGAAATGGAGAGGGCCGGTCTTTTATGAGCGTCCCGTTAAAGCTTACGCTGTTCGGGGCAAACGGCCGTATGGGCAAGGAGCTCAGGGCTCTTATTAAGGAAGACCCGGGGCTTGCGTACGCATGCGGGATCGACCGGCAAGAGACGATCGAACAAGGCATGCCTCCTCAAGAAGAAAAGACCCTTCCCCTGTCTGAGGGCCTTCGAGAACCTACCGATGTCGTGATCGATTTTAGCCAGCCCAGCGCCTTCATGGAACTTTTGGGCGCTCTCAGATCCAGGCCCATAGCGCTGGTTTCCGGGACGACGGGCCTTCTTGAGGGGCATCGCCAAGAGATCCGCGGGCTTTCAAGGAGCGTTCCCGTAGTTTGGGCATCCAACTTTTCAAAGCTTGGCAACCTCATGGTTTTTCTCGCCGGGGAAATCGCGAGGATCGCGGATGCCGAAGACTTGGAAATCTTGGAGGCTCACCACAAAGGGAAAAAAGACGCCCCCTCCGGTACCGCCCTGTCTTTGTTTGAGGCGCTTAAGCAGAAAAACCCGAGCTTAAGGCCAGTATTTTCCAGGCATGGCGATGGGATGAAAAGGGCCGAAGGGGAAGTTGCTATCCTAGCGGTTCGAGGTGGGGACGTGGTTGGAGACCATACCCTGTTTTGCTTTGGGGAGGGAGAACGGTTAGAACTGACCCATAGGGCGCAATCTAGAAGGGCATTCGCAAAAGGTGCGCTCCTAGCTGCCAGCTGGATCCACGGCAAACCGCCAGGTATTTATACGATGGCCGATGTCCTAGGCCTTCCAAGCCTGACCAACAACGAGTAAGCAGAGGGAATACGATGGAAATACGCCTTTCCGAACGCCTCAGAAAGCTCCCGCCGTACTTGTTCCGAGAGGTCGACATGCTAAAACAAAAGGCCCGTCAGGAGGGAAAGAGCTTGATCGACCTGAGCATCGGCGATCCCGACATGCCGACCCCAGGGTTTATCGTGGAGGCCATGGCCGAGGCTATAAGGGACCCATCGAGCCACCGTTACCCCTCTTATGACGGGCTGACGGAGTTTCGCGAGGCTGTGGCCCAGTGGTACAACGAGCGCTTCGGGGTGGAGCTCGACCCAAAAAACGAAGTCGTCGCGTTGATCGGGTCCAAGGAGGGAATCGCCCACCTGCCGTTTGCACTCCTGGACCCTGGCGATGAGGTGCTCGTCCCGGACCCAGGCTACCCAGTGTACACGCAAGCCTCAATCTTGGCGGATGCAATCCCGAAGCCCTTCCCGCTTACATGGGAGTACGGCTTTTTGCCGAAAATGGAAGTGCTCGAGGCTGCGGCAGGCCCTAAAACAAGGCTTATCTACTTGAACTACCCGAACAACCCGACCGCGGCCAGGGCTCCCCTCGGGTTTTTCGAGGAGGTGGCGGCCTGGGCCAAGGTCAAAGGGATCGTTATCGCCCACGATGCCGCCTACAGCGAGGTTTTCTTGGATCCCCCAACCCATAGCTTTTTGCAGGCATACGGCGCCAAAGAGGTAGGCGTAGAGTTCCATTCGCTCTCGAAGACGTTTAGCATGACAGGCTGGCGGGTTGGGTTTTGCGTAGGAAACGCTTCCGTATTGAAGGCCCTTGTCCAGGTAAAAAGCAACATCGATTCGGGGGTGTTCGAGGCGATACAGAGGGCCGGGATCGTCGCCTTACGAAACGCAAAGCACGCCTCGCGCGCGATCGCTTTGGTGTACGCCCAAAGAAGGAAGCAAGCGGTAGGACGCCTCAAGTCCGCCGGTATCGAGGTCTTTCCGTCGGATGCCACGTTCTACCTCTGGTGCAGGGTTCCGAAGGGCTCCGATTCCCGCGCCTTTGCAAAGCGCCTGATCGAGGAGAGCCAAGTCGTCGTCACCCCGGGCGTAGGGTTTGGCAGCATGGGAGAAGGGTTCTTCCGAATCAGCCTGACGGCCCCGGACGAAATGATTTCAACAGGGGTCGAGCGCATCGTGCAAGCTTTTTGAGGCTGCCAGGTGGAGGAAGTCTACCTCGGCGTGGGCTCCAACATCCCGCCGCGGTTCCAGTGGGTCGGGGTTGGGCTTGGCTGGCTCTTGAAGGAAGGGGCCATCCAGGGGCCGGTTTTTTCACGGGCCTACATAAGCAGCCCCTGGGGGGAGGGGAGCTTTGGCGAGGCGTACGTAAACCTAGTGCTTCGAGCAATGACCCCGTTGGCCCCGGAACCCTTGCTCGACGCGCTGAAACGTGCCGAGCGTGTTGCCGGAAGAAAAGAAGCCTCCAAGAACGCCCCAAGAGAGCTTGATCTGGATATTCTTTTGTACGGTGCACGGATCATAAAGACCTCGAAGCTTGAGGTTCCGCATCCAAGAATCCCTAGGAGGCGCTTTGTCCTGGAGCCTATGGCAGATTTAAACCCTGGGCTTGTGCATCCAGGTCTCAACCGGCCTATTCGTTCGCTCCTTGCTTTGTGCCCCGATTCGGGCTTAGTCCTTCCTTTGTTCTGTAAGCGATAAAGAGACTTGCCATGTCCCAAGAAAAGCAAGAATTGCAAAGAAGGCTCCCTAAATGGCTTCGGGTGCCCAGTCCCGTGGGGCCCGGGCCGGATGCTACATGGAGGGCGTTAAGCGGGCTAGGCCTCAACACGGTCTGCAATGAGGCGCGTTGTCCCAACCTAGGGGAGTGTTTTGCCCGCCAAACGGCAACATTCATGATTTTGGGAAAGGTTTGCACGAGACAATGCCGATTCTGCGGCGTTCCAAAGGGCGGGCCTGACCCATTGGATTCAAAGGAGCCCGAGCGGGTCGCGAAGGCAGCGGAAATGCTCGGAATGAAACATGTCGTGATAACCTCGGTTACGAGAGACGACCTGCCAGACCAGGGCGCCTTGCAGTTCCTGGCCACGATCCAGGCGGTAGCGAAAGCCCTTCCCAAAGCAGGGATTGAAGCCCTTACCCCCGACTTTCAGGGCAAGGCAAGCCTTGTTGAGCTTGTTGCAGCCGCTCCTGTCCGGGTCTTCGCCCATAACCTGGAGACGGTCCCAAGCCTTTATCCAAAAGTACGTCCGGGAGCAGAATTCGAAAGGTCCCTTGAGGTCCTAAGGGCCGCCAAAAAGGCCAACCCTTTGGTCTTTACGAAGACGGGCTTCATGCTGGGGTTAGGGGAGACACTCTCAGAGCTATTCTCGGCGCTTAAAGCCGCAAAGGATGCGAATGTCGACATGGTAACGCTCGGCCAGTACCTAAGGCCAAGCATAAAACAACTCCCCGTAGAGAGGTTCTTTCCGCCCGAGGCGTTTCAAGAGATTGGCAAGAAGGTCAAAGCGCTAGGGTTTCGCTCTGTCGTCGCCGGACCGCTCGTTCGGAGTTCCTACAGGTCCAGGCAGGCGCTTGAGCAAGCAGGCGGGACCTCTTAAGCCCCGCCTGCTTCGATTTTAGCCGATAAACGAGCCAAGTGCCTCGCAAGCCTTCTTACACTTGGCGAAGCGGGCGTTGATTATATCCCAGTTGAGATTACCGAAGAAATTTTCGATATAAGGCGGCCTTTTGGGCCCTTGGTCGACGTAGTAGGCGTGCTCGTATACATCCAGGACGATCAACGGCAGAGAGCCTACATACCCGTAGAGGTTGTGGGCATCCAAGCCGTTGACGACAAGCTCGCCGCTAAAGAGGTCGCAAGAAAGCAGTGCCCAGCCCCTTAGCGCGATTCCTGAAGCCTTGAGTTCTTCCTGGCACTTTTCCATCGAACCAAACGCCTTTTCGACTGCGGCCTTGAGCTCAGGCGAGGGCGATCCTTTGGCACCGAGGTTCTCGAAGTACAGCTCATGAAGAACAACTCCCATGTAGTTGAAGCTTTCTTCGACTTTGAGCGCCCGGTACTCCGAGAAGTTTTGGTTTGCCTTGGAGCGGTCGGCACCAGCCAGTTTTTCTTGAATTTCGTTGTACTTGGTCACGTATCCTTTGTAATGCGTATCGAAGTGGAAGTCGATTTGCTTGTCGGAAATCCCGTTCAAATTCTTCGGCTTGAGGTTGTCCCTCGGGTTTAAGGACTTCGACATTTGTGACCCTCCTGTTTTTGTTTTAAGCTTTTTTAGACAAGAAAAACCAGAAAGCCCAAGCATAATTATTCTATCCGTATCGTCTTTGGGCTGTCAAACCCATAAGGGTCGTCATGCAAGAAGAAGACAAAAAGAAGCCGCTAAGCAAAGAAGCGTTCGTGGCCATGCTCGAGAAGGTCGCTTTTTTCTTGGAGCTCGAGGGTGCCGACCCGTTTCGAGTCCGCGCTTATGAAGAGGCGAAAAGGGCGCTTCAAGCCTCCGAGGTGGACATTGGCGATATCGCACAGGACAAGGCCAAGGTTAAGGGCATTGGCAAGCATATCCAAGAGCTTATCCGAGAATACCTTGCTACAGGGGGCCTAGGCCTTTTGGAGCAGCTAACCCAGAAGTATCCCGTCTCGCTCCTCGAGCTTGGAAAGATTCCCGGGCTTGGGATAAAAAAAATCAAGGCGCTCTACGATGCGCTCAAGGTTTCAACGCCCGAGGAGCTTCGGTATGCAATAGAGGAAAACAGGCTGCTTGGCCTCGAAGGCTTTGGCATAAAAACTCAGGAGACCCTGCTTAAGCACCTATTCCTTTACGAAGAGAGACTCGGAGCCGTCCTCTTGCCCACAGGGGATGCGATTTGGAAGACGCTTCAGGATGGGCTTCAAGAAAGGCTCCCGGAAGTTCGGCTGTTTCCAGCGGGCGAGCTAAGAAGGCGCTGTCCCGTTCTTGCAGGCATCGATTGCCTGGCTGTGGCAAGCGACCCGGCTTTGCTTTGGAAGGCACTCGATGAACCTTTTCCTATTCTGAACGATGTCGTCAAGCAAGCTGACGAAGCCATCGTCGGGAAAGGGGATGGCGGCGTTCGCGTGGCCTTGACGTCCGTTTCCGCGCGCTCGTTCCCCACAAGATACTTCTTTACGACAGGAAGCTCCTCCCACGTAGAGGAAATCACCCGCCGGCTTGGCGCGGGCGGGTATTCTATGGCCCCAGAAGGCATCCATACGCACGGCGAGGAAAAGCCTGTCGAGCTCCGATCAGAGGAGGAAATTTACGCCTTGGTTGGCCTGCCCTGGATCCCGCCGGAGCTGAGGGAAGGGCTTGTGGAGTTTGACCCTGCTGTCCTTAAGAACCTTCCCGACCTCGTAAGCCAAAGCGATATCCAAGGGGCCCTTCACGTCCATACGCGGTTTAGCGACGGTATGGACGAACTCGAGGCTATGATTGCGCATGCAAGATCGCTCGGGCTTGCCTACATCGGCATTTCTGATCATTCCAAGTCTGCCTATTACGCGGGGGGGCTTACCCAAGAGAAGCTCTTCGAGCAAAAAAAGCAAATCGAAGGACTAAGGGAGGATTTTCCGGAAATTCGAATTTTCCACGGTATCGAATCGGACATCCTGCCGGACGGCTCCATCGATTATGACGAGGCTGTTTGGAAGCAGCTCGATTTCATCATCGCATCCGTACACAGCCATTTCCAAATGGACAAGACCGCCATGACCGAGCGGGTCCTTAAGGCGATAAGAAACCCTTACGTAACAATCCTTGGCCATCCTACGGGCAGGCTCTTGTTGGCCAGGGAGCCTTACGCAATCGATTTAGAGGCCGTCATCCAAGAGATTGCAAGGCTAGGGAAGGCGATCGAGCTGAACGCCCACCCCCAGAGACTCGATGTCGATTACCGCTGCGCCACAACGCTTCTTGCCTCGGGCGTTTTCGTCTCTATCAATCCTGACGCCCATCAGCGCTCCGGGTTGACCGACATTCGATACGGTGTCGATGTCGCAAGAAAGGCAGGGCTTCCCAAGGCGCACATCCTGAACGCCTTAACGGCCTGCGAGGTGGGTGAGTTTTTCATGCGGCAGGGCTTGTAAGCCTTGCCATCCGCTCTCGCGCTTGCACGCTCTCCGGAGCGTCTGGATAATTCCGGATAAGCCTGCCAAGAACCTTCAGGGCATCCTCTTTTAAGTTTAAGCGCTCGTAACACTCGGCCTCTTTCAGGAGGGCTTCGGGAGCCTTGTTTCCCTTAGGATACCGGACGACTACCGTATCGTACTCGTAAATAGCGTTGGCAAAGAGCCCTTGGGCAAAAAACGAGTCGCCTACAAGGAACTGGGCATCGTCTCCCACCTCGGCCTCGGGGTGGCGCAAAACCAAATCCTGGGCTACTGCCCGAGCCTTGGCATAATCTTTTTGAAGAAGCGCCTTCTTTGCTTGAAGGAGAAGCTTTACGGCCGGGTCCTCGATGGACTCGAGCAGCTCGAACTCTTTTGTAACGGCACTTACGGTTTGGTTTGGCTCTTCTTTCGCCTCAAACAGGGGATCGAGCCTCAAGGGCATCGGGGCCAAGCTTGGAGATTTTTGGGGTTTTTGAGGCGCCGGGAAAGAGACCTTTGGCGGCATGATGGGTATAGGCGTAAGGCTAGGCTTGCCGGAAGTACCTTGAAGGATTTTGGCCTCGAGCGATGTAAGCCGCTGCTCCTGGGCCAACTGCTTTTGGCTGACCTCGCTAAGCGCAACCCTGACACTATCGAGCTCTGTCTCGATATTCTTCTGGCCTTCGGCCATTCGCGCGTCCAGTGCCTTGATCTGTTCTGCCACATCTTGGAGAATCTTGCGTTCGCCCGCCTGCTTAGAGTTTGTCGTGGCGCACCCGGCACCAAAAGCCCCCACGCTAAAGGCGAGGGAAAAAGCAACCACGGAACTTTTGGCTTTCCCAGGGTGCACCACGGGTTTTCTTGGATCTTGGTTAGGCCTTATGGAACTTAGAAGGGGAATCTGCCGTAATCTCCTTATCGGGGTGGAGCTTTTTTGCCTTTTCGAGGAGCTGCGCTTCCGTCTCTGGATGGCTGGGGTCCGGGACGCAGCAGTCTACCGGACAGACGGCCTGGCACTGCTCTTCTTCAAAAAACCCTGCACACTCCGTACAAAGCTCGGGATTGATCACGTAGATCCCGTCTCCTTCGGATATTGCTCCGTTAGGGCATTCAGGCTCGCATGCCCCACAGTTAATGCACTCATCGGTGATCATAAGCGACATTGCGACACTCCTTTGATGAAGGTTTGTAAGCGGTAAACACCCAACGAATACCTCAAAACCAAATAATTTTATCACAATACCACGCCCCTTGGAAAAGCAAAAGATCTATTCGCCTATGGGGCCTCGAAGCGCCCTTTAACGCAAGATCATTAATAAACGCAAGGAAAGCAAAACCGCTTGCCAGCGCGCAATTTACAATGCGCCTATATCATGTTAGGATGACTTGCGGGGAGCTTTAAAAAGGCGGCCGGATGCCCGAAGTTGATTGGATAGAGGATATAACCTATCCGGATCGCCGCAGTTAAAGGCGAGAAGCTTGACTTGAGCTCCGGGGGGCGTAAGATATGCTTACGTCTCGAGAAGATGACTCTGGAGGCAGGAGGGGGTAGTGCATGGCATGAAACATTCCGGCTTTGGCGATTGCAGGCTATGGATGCTTCCTATGTTAATGGGCCTTGGCGTTGTATGCTTTTTTGCTCCAGGGTGCGCCTCTAGCAAGGATGCCTTCAAGGGAACGCCCGTGCCCGTCGTAACCCACGAGGGGTTGAACGCGGCGGGAGCAGAGACTTTACGGAGCCTTCGTAAAGACCCCTCCATCGAGGCATTCGTTTCGCAGCACGGTATTCCAAGCTATCTCATAAAAAAAGAAGATAGGCTTTTTTTGGTGTACACCCAAACCAACTTGGTGTACGCCTTCGAAAAAAGCTTACTGGAGAGAACGTACAAGCTTCTTTACGCCAAATCTATCCCTTCGGATATTCGCAACGCCCTCTCTTTCGAGGATCAAGCTGCTATCGAAAAGAACCTTCCTTTATACAGGGCTAGCCCCTAGCATGAAGGGCGACTCTGCCTTGCCCAAAGAACATGGCTCCGATGCGAGCCCAAATAAGGTGTTCTTGGTGGGGTTTACCGAAAAAGAACGCGGTACACTCGAGGCGCTCCTTGGTTCGCTCCCCAAGCCGCCAGCAGTAGAGGTTGTAAACCACGACCTCCATGCCTGGCTAGACGACAAAGCCCTTCAGCAAAAGATAAAAGGAGGGTTACCGATCGTCCCTTCGATCGTGGTGCGACGCTCTCCGAAAATGTTCGAACGCTTGCTAGCCCTGCAGCCGGATACCTACGTCCTGGTTGGCGGGGACCCCTTAGATCTTGAGCTTGGACCCGTAAAGAACAAGCCGCGCCATGTTCTAAAAAGGCCCGTTACAGCCGAGAACCTACTTTCGCTTTTTCTGGAAGCTCGAGGGCATTCCACTGAGTCCTTGCAAGCTCCGGTCGTTGGGGATAGGCAAATTCCCAAGGTTCATGCTCTTCAAGGGGCTACCCCAGAATCTATAGATCTCTTAAGGAAAGTCTACCAGTCGCTGGATCTAAAAAAGGCGTACGCTGGCGCCCTTTTAGCCCTAAGTACGCTTACAAAGGCGGGGGCGGGGGCGGTACTCGAGCAGGTGCGTGGGGAGCAAGGCTGGCGTATGCGGTGCCATGAGGGCATGGAGCCAGAAGGAATTCATGCACTCCAGGCCGTGATACGCCAAGTAGAAGAATCCAGCCGCATAAAAGAGCCCGTTCTTGACCAAATACAGCCTATAGGCAAGTTCTCGCACCTTTCTCTATACCCGATCCCCTTGATGGATGAGGGGTTGGCGTTGATTGCCTTACTTTCTGAAGGACCTTCGGGAGGTTCTTTGCCCTGGATATACGCAGACGTAATCCCTGCACTGCAGAATGCCTGGATTTTTACCTCGATCCAGGACAAGAGCTTTGCAGACCCCGTTACAGGCGTATTCAACAGGCGCTTCCTGGAAATCGAGCTTCCGAGGGAACTTTTTAGGGCAAAGCGCCATCAAAGAAGGGTAAGCATCCTCTTTGTCGAAGCTGACGGCATGGCTGACCTTGCAAGGAATCAAGGAGAAGATGTTGTCTATCGGGTATTAAAAGAGACGGCCCGTCGGCTCTCTCCTGACGATGGATGCATTCGGAACGTCGACTTACTCATGAAATACGGAACTTACAGCTTTGTCATCGTTTTGATCGAGTCTGACTATCAAAGTACGCTTAAGGTTGTTGCCCCTCGCGTGTTGAGGGTGATTAGGGAAAAGCCATTCCTTGAAGGGGAAGGAATGAGTTTTTCTTTGACTGCAAGCGTTGGGATAGCGAATTTCCCGATCACGAGCTGGGATTGGAAACTGTTGTTGGCCGCGGGAGAGAAGGCGCTCAAAGAAGCCCAAAGGGCGGGCGGAAACGTGGTTGTTCTGGCCAAAGAGAGCAGCGCATAGGGGAAAAAAGATGACGACAAGGGTGCCCGTTGCAATAGCACTTCGCTACGACCCTAAGGCCGATATGGCGCCTAGGATTATTGCCAAGGGAAAGGGCGCAGTAGCCGAGCGCATCAAGCAAGAGGCCATGGGGCACGACATAAAGATTGTCGTGCAGCCCTCTGTAGCCCAGGCGCTTTTTAGGCTCAAGCTGAACGAAGAAATCCCCAAGGAGCTCTACCTTGCCGTAGCGCGCGTGCTTGCCTATATTTACGAACAACGCGGACTTTTGGGCGATCGTGGTAAATAAATCGATTTTTGCGGCATTCTTTGCCGTCTTGGCCTTTTGGCTCGGGCCCGTAAACGCACAAGAGGCCCAAGAGGAGGAAGATCGGATCCTAAAGGCCCTTGAAACCGCCAACAAAGACCCCCGGGCAGCCTTTCTGGAGCTCGACCGCTTAAAGGGCACGTTTGATGTTTCCAACGCTCCGCTTCTAAGGCAGGCCTTGCTTGCGATCGCAAAAGCCTATCCCCTTGAGGCCATGGATCTATTCATAAAGTTTGAGCCGGCCTTAGCCATTGAAGATGACGCGGCGTTTACGGAAAAAATGGCGGAAGTTTTTGAAGCGAACGGGCTCGAGCTCAAGGCCGTAGACCTCTACGAAAAGGCGTATCGTGGAGGTGCCAACGCCATGCTCGTACCGCTAGTGAGGCTTCTTGAGGCGAGCGGCAAATGGGATCGAATCCTCTCGCTCAAACAAGATATTGGGGCTTACGGTGAAGAAGAAGGCCAAAGAGAGCTTTTTGGAGCCCTTGGAAGGGCCTATTTGGAGCTAGGAGACCCAAAAGGGGCATTCCCAGAGCTGCTAAAGGCAAGCCCAGCTTTGGATAACTGCTTGAACAGGGGGATAGCCCTTATGGAGTTAGGCCATCCGGATGCTGCGGACGATTCGTTTTCGCTTGCGTTGGATATGGCCCTTCGTGGGAACAACCCAGAAGGCATCCGTCGCGCAATTTTACTGAAAGCGCGAAACCTTGAGCAAGCCAAGCGCTACAAACAGGCCGCGAGTCATTACGGCCTGTTTGTAGAAAAATTTCCAAAAGATCCATTGGTCGAATGGGTAAGAATGCGCAGGGGCATTGCCTTGCTTGAAACAGGCCAGGTAGAGCAAGCCAGCCCTTTGTTCTCGGCTCTAGCCAAGAGCAAAGACAAGCAGATTGCCGTGGTCGCGAGGGCATTGTTCGGGTTTGCGAACATTGCCCTAAAAAATCTTCAAGAAGTATATTAGGGGGCACAGGAGGGCCTATGCCAGCTCGAGGGCTGTTCGATATCCGGTTTACGCTGCTAGAGAAGGTTATGGACTTGAGCTCCTTCCGCCACGATGCGATCGCTTCCAACTTGGCGAATGCGAACACGCCTGGATACATCGCAAGAGACGTGGTCTTCGAGCAAAAGCTTCAAGAGATCTTGGACAAGCGTGATTCATCTCCGCTTGCGCTGACCGACCCGCGCCATTTGCCCAAGCCTTTTACCCCAGCCGCGTTGGAGCATGCGGATGGAGATACTAGGCCCATACTTGACTTGGCGGCAGGGAACGATTTAAATACTGTAGACATCGACCGAGAAACTTCTGAGCTTGCAAAAAACCAGGTTCTCTACCTTGCAAACAGCGATATGCTGCGCAGAAAGTTCGCCTACCTCCGCTATAGCATCCAAGAGGGCAGGTAGCCCAAAAGTGGGCGATTGCATCGCCTTTCGTGTGCGACACGAGGCGGGTCATTCGAAAAGGAGGGTCTATGTCGGTATTTGATGCGTTCAACATCGGGGCTTCAGGTCTTTCGGCCGAGAGGTTCCGGATGAACCTGGTCGCTTCGAACTTAGCCAACGCGAACGCGACCCGCTCGGAAGACGGCGGGGCCTACCGAAGAAGGGATGCCGTGTTTTCGGCTCTTCCTTATGGTGAGGCAGAAAAAGGCGCTCTTTCCGGGGAACCAACTAGCCCGTTGGCCAAGGTTGGCGTGGTCGGAGTGGATATCGATCAAAGAGACCCGAGGCGAATGTACGACCCTGGCCATCCAGACGCCGATGCCGCAGGGTATGTCTCTTACCCAAACATCAACGTGGTCGACGAAATGGTCAACCTCCTCAATGCACAGCGCTCTTACGAAGCGAACGCCGCAGGGATCGATGCGGCCAAACAAATGGCCCTCAGGGCGCTTGAAATCGGGAGAGGATAAGAAATGGACCCTGCAATCACGCCGCTGGCCGCATACTATGCCGAGAAGGTATCCGGCATCGTCGCCGGGCCGTCGGCTCAGCCGGGGCAAAAAACAGACCCGGCCGAATCGTTTTTCTCGATGCTCAATAAGGCGATGAACCAAGTCAATGACGACAAACTCCAAGCCGAGAGGAGCGCTGAAGAACTCTCTTTGGGCAGGAGCCGCGACGTCCATTCGACAATCATCGCGATGGAAAGGGCCGATACGGAGTTTCGCCTGCTTCAGCAGGTGCGCAACAAGCTCCTGGATAGTTACAACGAGCTCTTTAGGATGTCCGTCTAAGCATGAATGCATGGCTCAAGCGCGTCTTTGAGGGCGCAAGGGAGCTTTTTGGGCGCTTAAGCCCCCTGCAAAAGGGCCTGGGTCTTGCAGGTTTAGGCCTTTTGCTTGCGTTGGCGCTGTTTTTCGCGTTTCGAGGGACTGAGCCGATGTATGCCCCTTTGTACAAAGGGCTTGCATCCTCGGATAGGGAGGCCGTTTTGGTTGAGCTCGAAGAAAAGAAGGTCTCCTACAGGGTCCAGGGCGAAACCAAAGAGATTTGGGTTCCAGCGGAGCAGGTGCGTGCCCTGAGGGCCGATTTGGCCAGCAAGGGCTTGCCGAAGGCGCTTCCTGTCGGGTTTGAGCTGTTCGATCAAACCAGGGTGGGGATTACAGAGTTTACCCAAAGGGTAAACCTCTTAAGGGCCCTTCAAGGGGAGTTGGAGCGCACCATCGAGACGATTGAGGGCGTGGAACAGGCGAGGGTGCATCTCGTCCTCCCTGACGAGACGCTTTTTGTGGAAGACGAAAAGCCTGCAAGCGCCTCTGTGGTCCTTAAGCTCAAAAGGGGGATAGATCTGGCCCCAGAGCAGGTCAAAGGGGTTTCCTTCCTCATGTCTCGTGCGGTCAAGGGGCTGGACCCAAAGAACGTTACGATCGTGGACGAACGGGGCAAAGTTCTAACCTTCGAAGAGGACGAAAGCGCTGGGATAGCAAAGCTTACGAACACCCAGTTTCGGATTAAGCGGGCTTTTGAAGGGGAACTCGAGCGCAAGCTTCTTCAGATGCTCACTCCGGTTGTCGGAAAGCGCAAGGTACTCGTCTCTGCGTCTGCCATGCTCGATTTCTCCAAGGCGGAGCATACTCAGGAGACGTACGACCCAGACGCAACGGCAGTCCGCTCCGAAGAGCGAGAAAGAGAGTCGGAGGTAGGGCTGGGGCCTCCATCCCCTATCGGCGTGCCCGGCGTCATGACAAACGTGCCCGCTGCCGGGGGTCAGCAGCCTGCCCAACAGCAGGCGACGAACCAGCGCTCGAAATCGCACGACATCACAAACTACGAAGTTAGCAAACTGATTCGCCACGTCGTGGAGCCTTACGGGGTCATCCGAAGGCTTACCGTTGGGGTACTTTTGGATGGGAAGCGGCAAAACGGTCGTTACATCCCCTTGAACACTCAAGATCTGGCCAAGATTGACGGCTTGGTGCGGGGGGCCATAGGCTATGATGAAAATCGAGGCGATCAAATCCGTGTGGTCAACATTCCGTTTGCCGAGGAAGGGGTTATGAACGAAAGGGAGCTTGCCCTCGAGATGGCCCGTCACGAGTTTTGGGTCAGCATGTTTAAACTAGGGATCGTCGCGCTTGGGCTGGTCCTGCTCGTATTTTTCGTGGTTCGTCCAGTATTGAGCTTTTTCTTCCCTCGAAGGCCCGCCGAAGCAAAAGGGGGTGCAGTTTTGGAAGAAGGAGCGCTCCCCGAAGAAGGGCTGAATGCCGAGATGCGCGGGCCTATCTTTCCCGAAGAAGGGGAGGGGACGCCTTTGCAGGCGAAACCTCCGTCAGAAAAGCCGGAAACGCAGCCTTCCACAACCAGTGAACCGAAGTACTTCGACAGAATCCTGAGGGCAAGCGGAGAGAACCCGAAAGTTCTCGCAAAGGCCCTAGAGGTGCTTGTCAAGGGGCAAGAGGCCAAAAGGTCTCCCTCGTCACCAGCCGAGGTTGAAGCCGGGCAAGGTTAAGGCGAAAACAAGGAATAGGTGCAACGATGGAAGAACCGGCGCAGGAGGATTGGTTAGGTACGCGGCCAGAGGACGAGGCCTCGCGTGTAGACGATGTCGTCCGGTTTGGCGAACCTAGGGACAAAAGATCGGGCGGGGACGAGAGCACGCAGCAGATGCCGCTCGATTCGCTCACAAAGGCGCTTGTGATTTATTCCATTATGCCAAAGGACATGGTTGCGGCCGTCTCGCAAAGCCTAAGCCCGGAAACGCTCGAAACCTTGCTTAAGGCGAAGTCGGAAAGGCGAATCGAAGGCTTCAGCGAGGATGCGGTCATGATCATCGTGGACGAGTTTATTTTCTTAATAGGCCATGTCTTGGGCGTTCTTCAAGAAAAAGAGGGAAGGACTGCCCAAGAGGAGCAAAAACAAGAGGAAGCGCCTTCTGCCCCCCAAGCAGAAGAACCACCTCCAACAACA
>WOYI010185790.1_pt2 | contig 80566 bp, 81 predicted proteins | sample 6423411 | NCBI WGS metagenome assembly WOYI01 (sample SAMN13441803, study PRJNA592873) | oil field metagenome | biome: oil field; feature: oil-well bore; material: oil-contaminated soil; isolation source: oil-contaminated soil from oil-well borehole | place: Germany: Wietze | collected 2016-10-18 ...
CCCCGGGCGAGCGAAGCGACGGGAAATGGCGCCTGCGGGCGAGCGAAGCGACGGGGATTTGGAATTGAAGTCGTACTGATCGCAATCATTGGCGGGCCTGCGCTGTGTTTCTAGTCTGACGGTGTGCGGCTATTCGTGGCAGATGAAGCGTGGAGTGAACTGACCTCCGGCCTGGAGCCAGTGGTCCGGGTGGCGGCGGGTGACCTGCAGCAAGCCCGCCGTGCGCGAGCCCGGCTCCGCGGAGACGACCGTGCCGTGGCGGTGATCCTCGACGTCACGGTCGCAGTGGCCGTTGACGTGCGGGCGGCCTATGCGTCACTGGGGTCCGACCCGTGCGGGGACGGGGTCCGCTACACCGGCACGGTGAGCGGGCTGGCCGGGTTGCTCGCCGATATCGAGTCCGCCGGGGTGGCCGACGGTGTCACGCTGGTGGGCGCCTCGCCCTGCCAAGATCAGTCCGAATTGGCCGAGCTCGGCCGCACCGTGCTCGATCTTCTGCAGCAGCGCAACCGGGCCTGTGCCTGACACCGTCTAGCTACAGAGATCGCGGCGATCAGGCTCACGTGAGGACCGGGACGCGGTCGGGTACGACGAACGTGGCGTCCGTCTGAGCCGGGGCGCCCGGGCGGGTCACAAACGGCAACGTGCGGAAGTCGGCCCGCAGCTCGTCGGCCGTGATGCGGGTGCGCACATAGCCGCGGCGATTGCTGAAGTACTTGATGTGCGGATTCTCCGGAAGAATCGCGTCCACATCCGGCCGGGAGTCCGAACCGTCCCCGCCCGACGAGATCGACGTCGTCACCAATTCCGTTGCCACCGGCCCTGATCGAGGGTCGCTGATCTCGGCCGCCCAATGCGAGTGCACATCACCGGTCAGCACGACGGGATTCCGTACGCCCGCCAGGCCGGCGGTGATCCGGTCGCGGCCGGCGCCGTAGCCGTCCCAGGCATCGGCGTTGACACCGCGCCGCGGTCCCGCCACCACATCCAACGGCGCGAAGAACACCTGCTGACCCAGGATGTCCCAGCGGGCCCGCGAATCCCGCAGGCCGTCGAGCAGCCATCGTTCCTGATCGGGCCCGGTGAGGGTGCGCCCCGGGGAGTTCAGCTCCGGGCAGTCGGCGTCATACGCATCGCCGCACGCCTGATCGGTCCGGTACTGGCGGGTGTCGAGCATGTGGAAGGTCGCCAGCGCTCCCCACTGCACGCGCCGGTAGAGCTGCATCGCGGTGCCCTGCGGACGCGCCGAGGGCCGCAGCGGCATGTTTTCGTAGTAGGCCTGCATCGCCGCGGCGCGCCGTACCGAGAAGTCCGGTTGCGGCTCCTCGGGCACCTCGGCAGCCCAGTTGTTGTCCAGTTCGTGGTCGTCGAACACCACCAGCCACGGTGCGGTGGCATGGGCGGCCTGCAGATCGGGATCGGTCTTGTACTGCGCGAACCGTTGCCGGTAGTGGTCCAGCGTGACGGTCTCCGGTCCCACATGCCTGCGCACACCGCCGTCGCGGCCAGCGTACTCGTACTGGTAATCACCAAGGTGCACAACAAGATCCGGATGGTCCTCGGCCAGCCTGCGGTAGCCGGTGAACCAGCCCTGCTCGTAGTTCGAGCACGACGCGAAACACGTCGTCAGGGCTGCCTGCGCGCCGGGTTCCGGTGCCGTACGGGTCCGCCCGGTTGCCGAGAGATACCCGCCGGCGCGAAACCGGTAGAAGTACTCGGTGGCCGGTCGTAGACCGAAGAGTTCTACGTGCACGGCGTGCGCCGATTCCGGTGTGGCCACCGCCATACCGCGCTGTTCGACACCGCGGAAGCGGTCATCGGCGGCGACCTCCCACTCGACATCGACGTTTCGCGGCGGCATTCCGCCGCGTCCGTCGTCGGCCAGTGGAACCGGTGCCAGGCGCGTCCAGATCACCACGCCATCGGGTAGCGGTTCACCGGAGGCGACCCCGAGGGTGAACGGGTCGGAGGTCAGCTCGCCCCGGCCGAAGCCGACCATCGGGATCGCCGCGACGGCCAGGACCCCGCCGAGCAGAACACGGCGGCTGATATTCGTCGACACGGCGCAGTGTCAGATGCCGACCTTGCCCGCAGGTGACGCGCAGCCGTCCGGTGTCTCTCCGTCAGCCGTCATCTCGTGGTTGCCCGGCGGACGCAGCGCCGATGGCCTCGAACGGTCGACCTCGACATCGCCGAGCAGCACCGCACAGATCGTGTAAGCCGGGCGGCAACTACCAGTTGTTGTAGCCGCCTTCGGGACCCAGCATCCGTTCCAGCCGGCTGCGCCCGATCTTGGCCAATTCGTTGCGCAGGATCTTGCGTTCCATCTCCACGTCGTGCTGCATGCGGTTGGAAATGGCGGACAGCACCTCGCCCGCTCGGTGCCCTTCGAGGAACATCACGAAGGGGAAGCCGTACCTGTCGACGTACCGCCGGGATGCCGCGCGGAGTTCGGTCATCATCTCGGTGTCGTCATCCCATACCGAGCACTGCTCGGCCTGCGACCTGGCGCTGTGCGGACGCCGCCCGACGTCCGGGCAGGCGTCGACGATCTGGTCGACGGCCACCTCGGGCAGCTCGAACAGCAGCGCATCGGCGCGGCGGAAGAGCGCGTCATGGTCGGCGTAGGGGCGCCCACGGGCGAGCTCACGGGCCAGCGGGTAGCTGTTGCAGCACTCATAGAGCGCGTTCACTGCCTTGCGTTCGGGCAACGTGTTGAACACGTCCAGGCCGATTCCCTGATGCAGTAACACACGTCCATGATCGAAGGGTCAGGACACGCGCGGGTTACCCCGTGTTACAACGGTGCTAATTCATCTCTCGTTCATCTCTCGCGAGATTTCAGTGTCCGGTGCACTTGAACCGCTCGACCGAACGCTGCAACTCGGCCTCGGCCTCTTCGCGGCCTGCCCAGTCGGCGGCCTTGACGAACTTGCCCGGCTCCAGGTCCTTGTAGTGCACGAAGAAGTGCTTGATGGCCTCGAGCTCGAATGGCGGCACGTCGCCGAGCTCCTGGATGTGATCCCAGCGGGGATCCCCGGCGGGCACGCACAGCAGCTTGTCGTCCCCGCCGGCCTCGTCGGTCATCTTGAACATCGCGACCGGACGCGCCTCGACGATGCAGCCCGGGAACACCGACTCGGGCAGCAGCACCAGGGCGTCCAGCGGGTCGCCGTCCTCGCCGAGGGTGTCCTCGAAGTAGCCGTAGTCGGCCGGGTAACCGAAGGCGGTGTAGAGGTAACGGTCGAGCTTGACACGGCCGGTCTCGTGGTCCACTTCGTACTTGTTGCGGGATCCCTTTTGGATCTCGATGACGACGTCGAACGACACCGGCGTAGCTCCTTGGTCTGGCGTGAGTCTGGCGGGTCCACCTTAAAGGAGCGATACGCTGCAAGACATGCGGCCCGCTCGATGGCGCCGATCCACCCACCTGGTGATCGGTCTGGTGGTACTTGTGCTCGTCGGCGCCGTGGTCGGGGTGGCCGCGGTGCTGTCCTCCAGTCGTACGTCCGCACGCAATCCGCTGCCGGGACAGCCGGCCGCGGTAACCGCTGCTCCGGGCGTGCGGCCACTGGGTGACGCCACCACCGAACCCACCCCGAAGGGGCTGGCCGCCACCCTCTCCGCGGCCCTGGCCGACCCCAACCTCGGTGCGCTGACCGGCCGGATCACCGACGCCGCCAACGGCACCGTGCTGTGGGAGCAGGGCGAGCGCGTCCCCATGCAGCCGGCGTCGACGAACAAGGTACTCACCACCGCGGCGGCGCTGCTGACCCTGGACCGCGATGCCATGCTGACCACGACGGTGGTTGCCGGCGTGCGCCCCGGTGTGGTGGTGCTGCACGGCGGCGGCGACCCGACGCTGTCGGCCTTCGATGGTGACAAGCGCACCTGGTACAAGGGCGCCGCCCGGATCAGCGATCTCGCCGAGCAGGTCCGCGACCGCGGAATCCGGGTCACCAGCGTCCAGGTCGATCTCGGTGAGTACAGCGGACCGACGATGGCGCCCGGCTGGGATCCGTTGGACATCGACGGCGGCGATATCGCCCCGATGGAATCGGTGATGCTCGACGGCGGCCGGACCCAGCCCGTCTCGCCCGAGTCGAGGCGTTCGCGGACACCGGGCCTAGATGCGGGCCGCGCGCTGGCCACGGCGCTGGGTGTGGACCCGGCCACCGTCACCGTGACGTCGGTCTCGCCCGGCGCCGAAGAACTCGCGTCCGTCCAGTCGCCGCCGCTGATCGAGCGGTTGCGTCAGATGATGAACGACTCCGACAACGTGATGGCCGAGTCGATCGGCCGGGAAGTGGCCGCGGCGCTGAACCGTCCGCTGAGCTTCGACGGTGCGGTGCGGGCGGTGCTCGGCCAGCTTCGCGGGGCCGGTGTCGACACCACGGGCGCCACCCTGATGGATTCCAGCGGACTCTCCGTGGACAACCGGTTGACCGCCCTGACCCTGGACGGTGTGATCGCCGCCGCGGTCGGTGGGGACCAGCCCAAGCTGCGTCCCCTCGTCGACCTGCTGCCCATCGCCGGTGGTAGCGGCACGCTGTCCAACCGGTACCTGGACACCGACGAGGGCCGTGCGTCCGCGGGGTGGCTGCGCGCCAAGACCGGATCGCTGACCGGCACCAATACGCTGGCCGGCATCGTCACCGACGGCAGTGGCCGGGTGCTGACCTTCGCGCTGATCTCCAACAACGCCGGGCCCACTGGGCGCACCTCGCTGGATGCGCTGGCCGCCACGCTGCGGTCCTGTGGATGTGGCGGATGAGTCCCACCGATGTGAGCGCAGCGGTCGACTGGGTCTTCGCCGCGGGTATCGGCGCTAAGCTCAGCCGGCCCGGCCCAGCCACCACCGACTACACCCGCAAACAGGCGATCACCCAACTCTGCGATTCCGCCCGCAACGCGGAACTGCCGGTGCGTGAGGTGACCCACCTCAACGAAGGGGCCGAGGTCCCCGAGGCGCGGGTGATCGACCGCCCGCAATGGGTCCGCGCGGCGACCGAGTCCATGCGGGTGATGACCGGTGGCGGCCAGAATGGGTCCGGCAGTTCGGCCGGTGGGTTGACCGGCGCCGGTGGTTTGACCGGCAAGGTGACCGGAGCTCAGACCGGTGCGGTGCTGGCCTTCATCTCCTCGGGCATCCTCGGGCAGTACGACCCGTTCAACGGTGGCGGGGGAGAGCACGGCGACCCGGGGAACCAACAACGCGGTGAGTTGCTGCTGGTCTACCCGAATGTCATTGCGGTGGAACGTCAGCTGCGGGTCAATCCGGCCGACTTCCGGCTGTGGGTGTGCCTGCACGAGGTGACGCACCGGGTGCAGTTCCGCGCCAATCCCTGGCTTGCCGAACACATGTCGTCATCGCTGGCCACTCTCACCAACGGTGGGGGAGATCAGGTCGGCGAGGTCGTCGGCAGACTGGGCGAGTATGTCCGCAATCAGCGGAGCGGCAAGGCGGGCGAATCTAATCCGGCAAAAGCCAATTCGACGGGCGTAGTGGGACTGCTGCGGGCCGTGCAGGCCGAACCGCAACGGGAGGCACTGGACCGGCTGCTGGTGCTGGGCACTTTGCTGGAGGGGCACGCCGAGCATGTGATGGATGCCGTAGGACCCACGGTGGTGCCGACGGTGGCGACCATCCGCCGCCGCTTCGATGAACGACGGCAACGCAAACAGCCACCGCTGCAACGCATCATCCGCACCCTGCTGGGTTTCGACGCCAAGCTCAGCCAGTACACCCGTGGCAAGGTGTTCGTCGACGACGTGGTGAAACGGGTCGGGATGGACCGCTTCAACGTCATCTGGACCAGCGCCGAAACCTTGCCGTTGCCAACGGAGATCGAAGAATCGCAGCGATGGATCGATCGGGTCCTGTAGCGCAGTTACGAGCGGCCGTCGTGGCGGTCGTGCGGACCCATCTCGAGGCCGGTGACTGCTGGTGTGTGGGGCTGTCCGGTGGCGCCGACTCATTGGCACTGACCGCGGTGGCTGCCCGGCTGCGACCGACCACGGCATTGATCGTCGACCACGGCCTTCAGCCGAACTCAGCGGAGATCGCCGAACAGGCCCGAGGACAGGCGATGACGCTGGGATGCGTTGGGGCACAGGTGATCCAGGTCCAAGTCGGGTCAGCCGGCGGTCCGGAATGCGCCGCCCGCACAGCCCGCTACGGGGCGCTGGAATCCGCTCGTGACGGTGCGCCGGTGCTGCTCGCGCACACCCTCGACGATCAGGCCGAGACCGTGCTGCTGGGTCTCGGCAGGGGCTCGGGAGCCCGATCGCTGGCAGGTATGCGGGCATATGACGCCCCCTGGTGCCGACCGCTGCTGGGCATCCGGCGAGCGATGACCGTTGCGGCGTGCGCCGAGTTGCGGCTGACGCCGTGGCAGGACCCGCACAACACCGACCCGCGCTTCACCCGCGTGCGGTTGCGTACCGAGGCGCTGCCGCTGCTGGAGCAGGTGCTCGGCGGCGGGGTCGCCGAGGCGCTGGCGCGCACCGCGGCCGCGCTGCGTGAGGACGGTGGCACCCTCGACGACCTTGCGGAGGCGGCCATCGTCGCGGTGCGCAGCGGGGCCGGCGGCGACGCCGTATTGGACACCGCGGGCCTGGCGGCTCTGCCGGTCGGGGTGCGCAGGCGTGTCATCCGGACCTGGTTACTGGAGGGCGGGGCCTGCGATCTGACCGACGTGCAGATCCGCGGGGTCGACACCCTTGTCACGGGGTGGCGCGGTCAGGGTGGGGTGACAGTGCCCAGCGCGTTGACCCGGGAACGGCTTTTCGCGGGCCGGCGCACCGGTGCTCTGGTGCTCTACCGTGAGCCGGTGCGCTGATCACCGCTACGCTGTGTCCGTGTCTGCGCATCCTGCGGAGTTGTACCCCGGCGACATCAAGTCAGTGTTGCTGTCCAAAGACGAGATCAATGCCAAGACGACCGAACTGGCCGGGCTGATCGCCGCGGACTACCGCGATGGGGCAGGCGAGCAGGATCTACTGCTGATCACGGTGCTCAAAGGTGCGGTCATGTTCGTCACCGACCTGGCCCGCGCCATCCCGGTGCCCACCCAGCTGGAGTTCATGGCGGTCAGCTCCTACGGGTCGTCGACGTCCTCCTCAGGTGTGGTGCGCATCCTCAAGGACCTCGACCGCGACATCAATGACCGTGACGTGCTGATCGTCGAGGACATCGTGGACTCCGGCCTGACGCTGTCCTGGCTGCTGCGCAACCTGGCGACCCGGGGGCCACGCTCGTTGAGCGTGTGCACCCTGCTGCGCAAGCCGGACGCCGTGCGCGCCGATGTCGACATCAAATACATCGGATTCGACATCCCCAACGAGTTCGTGGTCGGCTACGGCCTGGATTACGCCGAGCGCTACCGCGACCTGCCCTATATCGGCACGCTGGAACCCAAGGTTTACGAAAACCCCTAGGCCCAGGTCAGCTCCCACACGACGGTGACCGAGAACCCGATGCTCTGCTCGCCCGGTGCCAGCGGCACCGACTCGGCCATCGCGGCTCGCGGCATCGGAACCGGCGGCGGGGGCCGGGTCCCGTCGGCCTCCGATATCGAGATCACCTCACCCAGGGTGAGGCCGGACAGTTCCGCGTACTGCTGCGCACGGTCCTTGGCGTCCTCGAACGCGCGGGAGCGCGCATCCCGGACGAGTTGCGAATCATCGGCGATCGAGTAGTTCACCGAATTGATCCGGGTGGATTCCCCGCCGGTGTTGACGATCATGGCCAGCACCTCCGACGCACTGTCGGCGTTGCGGATCGTCACGTCGATGGCGTTGGAGGCCCGGTAGGAGGCGATGCTGGTGCCGTCGGAGTTGTACTGCGGCTGTAGCGACACCTGCGTGGTGCTGATGTCCTTCTGCTCGATCCCCGCCCCGAGCAACGCGTCGATGACGGCCTGCTGGCGCCGGCTGGTCTGGTTGAGCGCACCCGTGACATCGGCGGCGATGGCTTCCATTGCCGCAGAGACGGTCAGCGTGTCCGGGACGCCCTGCACCTCGCCGGATCCGATGACGGTGACCTGGCGGGCGGCCGCCGCGGACGGGTCGCCGGTCGGCACGGGGACGGCATCGCAGGCGCTCACCCCGACGACGATGGCCGCCGCGGCCAGGGCGAGGCAGATACGGACCGGCAATCGACGGATCAGGGTCATGTTCGCACCGTAGCGTCTGAAACCATGGCGTCTGAAACCATGGCGTCTGAAGGTGTCACGACAATCTTGCAATGCCGGTCCGGATCGGCCAGATCACCGAACGCATCCGCCACCCCTTCCAGGCCCACCTCCCCCCGTGATCAGCGGCCCGACATCGCGCGGGTCGTGGTGGCCACGACCCGCGCGCCGGCCGGTGCGCGACGCAGTACGTTGTCGATGACGCCCGGGGCGCCCACCGCCTCGAACACCACTCGCCGGTGGAATGTGGCTGGGCAATCGCTTTAGCGACGATCGCCTACGGCGACGACTTCGTCGTGTGGGCTGTCGCCGCATTGACCGTTGCTTCCGGCCTCGTCGTCGCGCTGCGGATGTACGAAACACACCTCGGCCCACGGTGAGCATGTCGGTGTTGGCCCGGCGCCGTTGCCTGGAGCATCATAGGTCGGGTGAAAGTGTCTGTCGATGTGTCGCCGGATCCGTCGATACGGGACGGCGTCGAGGTCGCCCGCCGTCTGGTGGTCGATCCCGCGACGGGTCTCGCGGGATCGGAGGCGGCACGTCGCCTCCAGCGCGATGGCCCCAACGAGCTTCGGGGCAAGGCGCCGGTACCGCTGTGGCGAAGGATCTTTCGTCAGTTCCAGGATCCGCTGATCTACCTTCTGCTCGTCGCGGTCGCGATCTCGACTGGGGCCTGGCTGGCCGAGGGGGCGAGCGGCGCACCGATCGACGCTTTGGTGATCGCCACGATCGTCGTGCTCAACGGCGTCCTCGGGTTCGTTCAGGAGAGTAGGGCCGAAGCGGCCGTCAAAGCGCTGCAGTCGATGACCGATGCGACGTCGACGGTGCTGCGGGAGGGTGAACTGCGCACGGTGCCGTCGCGGGAGTTGGTGCGCGGCGACATCCTGGTGCTGAACGAGGGCGACGCCGTCGGTGCCGATGCCCGGCTGCTGACGGCGGCCGCGCTGCTCCTGTCCGAGGCGTCACTGACCGGCGAAAGCGAGCCGGTGACGAAGACCGCCGCCACGTTGACAGACCACCTGCCGCTCGGCGACCGCAGGGACATGGTGTTCCGCGGCACCTCGGTGGTCCAGGGAGTGGGCCGTGCGGTCGTCACCGCCACCGGGATGGACACCGAGGTCGGTTCGATCGCCGAAATGCTCGAGGCCACCAGGGAGGCCCCCAGCCCCCTGCAGAAGGAGATCGCGAGCGTCAGCAAGCTTCTGGGCATCACGGTCATCGTGATTGCCGTGGTGGTCATGATCGTCACGGCGCTGGTGAACGAGATCTCCACTTTCAGTCATCTGGTCACCGTCTTGCTGCTGGGCGTTTCGCTCGCGGTGGCGGCGGTCCCCGAAGGGCTGCCCGCCATCTTGTCCGTCGTCCTGGCCATCGGAGTGCAGCAGTTGGCGCGGCGCAACGCTGTGGTCAAGAAGCTGCACTCGGTGGAGACGCTGGGTTCGGCCACCGTCATCGCGTCGGACAAGACCGGCACACTGACGAAAAACGAGATGACGATCCAGCGCATCCGCACCGCCTCGGGCGAGGTCGAGCTGACCGGCGTCGGTTACCGCCCCGAAGGCACCGCGCTGGCCGGCGGCCGGGAGCTGTCCGATCCGGCGCTGTCACGCGAGGCACGGATGGTGCTCGCCGGCGGTTCACTGGCCAACAACGCGCAGCTGACATCGCGCGACGGTGAGTGGCAGATCCAGGGCGACCCGACCGAGGCGGCGTTCTTGGTGGCCGCCCACAAGCTCGCGGGCACCGTCGACCGTGCGCGGCAGTTCGAGCGCCAGGGTGAGATCCCGTTCACGTCCGAGCGAAAGATGATGTCCACGTCGGTCTCCGGCGGTGACGAGGGCACTGCGGTGGTGGCCAAGGGTGCGCCCGACGTGTTGCTCCAGCGCTGCGTCGCGGTGCAGGTCGGCGACCAGGTGATTCCGCTTGACCCCGGTAGGCGGGCAGCCGCGTCGGCCGCCGTCGAAGAGCTGTCCGCGCGGGCGTTCCGCACCCTCGGTGTCGCCTACCGCTGGGTCGACGACCCGGACACCTGCGGCCCGCTCGACGTGGCTGACGAACAGAACCTCACCTACCTGGGCGTCGTCGGGATCATCGACCCACCCCGCCCCAAGGTGGCCGAGGCCGTCGCCGAGGCGCGCCGGGCGGGTGTGCGGGTCATGATGATCACCGGCGATCACCCCACCACCGCGGCGCGCATTGCCGAGGACCTCGGCATCGTCGGGCCCGGGGCCACCGCGGTCACCGGGACCGAACTCGACAGCCTGTCCCCCGACCAGCTTCAAGAGGTGACGGCCACGACGTCCGTCTACGCCCGCGTCGCCCCGCGCAACAAACTCCAGATCGTCGACGCGCTCCAGGCCCGAGGCGAGGTCGTGGCGATGACCGGCGACGGCGTCAACGATGCCCCGGCACTGAAGTCGGCCGATATCGGTGTGGCGATGGGGATCACCGGGACACAGGTGACCAAGGAAGCCGCGAAGATGATCCTCGCCGACGACAACTTCGCCACCATCGTCGCGGCCGTCCGCCAGGGCCGGGCCATCTTCGACAACATCAAGAAGTTCCTGCGCTACCTGCTGTCGTCGAACATGGGCGAGGTCTTCACCGTGTTCTTCGGTGTAGTGTTCGCCGGCTTCATCGGGATCACCACCACCTCGGGGGAGGCCATCGTCGTGCCGCTGCTGGCCACCCAGATCCTGTGGATCAATCTCGTCACCGACTCCGGTCCCGCCCTCGCGATGGGCGTGGACCCGGAGATCGACGACGTGATGTCCCGGCCGCCGCGGCGGCCGACCGACCGGCTCATCGACCGCGAAATGTGGCGGGGCATCGTGTCCATCGGCCTGGTCATGGGCATCGCCACGCTGTTGACGATAGACATCTTCCTGCCGGGCGGTCTTGTGGAGGGATCGGACACGTTGGACGTGGCGCGCACCGCCGGGTTCACCACGCTGGTGTTCGCCCAGTTCTTCAACGCCTTCAACTCCCGTTCGGAGGCCACCAGCGCGTTCTGCCACCTGTTCAGCAACGGCTGGCTGTGGGCGTCGGTGGGCCTGGGTGTACTGCTGCAGATCGCGGTGGTCCAACTGCCGCTGCTGCAAACCGCTTTCGGCACGGTGTCGATGGACCCGGGCCATTGGGCGGTGGCGGTCGCGATGGCCTCGACAGTGCTGTGGTTCGATGAACTTCGCAAGCTGGCGCTGCGGGCGCTGCGGGCGCTCCGGCGCGGAAGCGCCCCGACAGATCGGACGAGCCGGGGATGACTGCGACTCCGTTGTCCAGGCAGCAGGAGCATCGTCTGCTGTCACGCTTCATGCTGTTGAGCCTGGCCGCTGCCATCGTGACGATGGCGCTGAAAGCCGGCGCCGCCGTGATCACCGGTTCGGTCGGATTCCTTTCCGACGCCATGGAATCCGGGGTCAATCTGGTCGCGGCCGTGGTGGCGCTGTGGGCGCTGGGGGTGGCGGCCCGCCCGCGCGACGCCGACCACCACTTCGGTCACGGCAAGGCGGAGTACCTCTCGGCCCTGGTCGAGGGCGCGATGATCTTCGTGGCCGCCACGGCGATCATCTGGAGTTCGGTCGAACGGCTGATGAGCCCGGCCCCGCTCGTCCAGCCCGGGCTGGGCCTGGCCCTGTCCACCGCCGCGGCAGGGGTCAACCTCATCGTGGGGCTCACCCTGCAGCGGGTAGGTCGACGACACCGCTCGATCACCCTCGTCGCCGACGGCAAGCACCTGATGACCGACGTGTGGACTTCCGCCGGGGTGATCGTCGGCATCACCCTTGTCGCACTGACGGATTGGTATCCGCTCGATCCCATCGTGGCGCTGGCGGTCGGGGTCAACATTCTCTGGACCGGGTACCGGTTGCTACGCGGCTCGATGAGCAGTCTGCTCAGCGCCGCCCTCCCCGAGCAGGATCACGCCGCAGTAAACGCGGTCCTCGACCGGTATCGCGGCGAGTACCCGATCGAGTTCGCACCGCTGCGCACGGTCGAATCCGGCCGGCAGCGTCTGGTGTTCGTGGTCGTCACCGTTCCCGGGGAGTGGACCGTACGGGCGGCGCACGAACTTGCCGACCGGCTCGAGAATGACATCGACGCGGCGCTGCCACACACCGAAACTTTCATTCACGTGGATCCTGCGGGCACGTCTTCCCGATAGCGGGAAGCCAAGATGATTGATTCCCGGTGGTTTGAGGTCGTAGGCGCTCGAAATCACGCCCGTAGTAGTTCTTGTCGGCGATTATGGTGCGTGGACCGGCTGCCAGCAGATCGGTCAGATGTGGCGTGCTTGTGAGGATGTCGTGCAGGGCTACCCCTCGTGCGCCAGCCAGACGACACCCAGCGGGGGCAGCGTCATAGAGGCCGAGTACTCCAGATCGTTCCAGCCGATCGCCTCGGCGGTGAGATCGCCGACGGTGACGCCACTGCCGCCGAATCGGGTGCTGTCGGTATTGAGGATCTCCACCCACCGACCCGGGCGAGGGAGCCCGACCCGATGGTCGTGGTGGACTACTGGGGTGAGGTTGGCGATGCACGCCACGATTCGCTGATCGGTCACCGGGAACCGGAGGAACGACAGCACGCTGTGGTCGGCGTCGTTGGGGTCGATCCAGCGGAACCCCGGCCAGTCGAAGTCCTGCTCCCAGAGGGCCGGCTCGTTGCGGTACACCGCGTTGAGTTCTTTTACCAGGCGCTGGACTCCGGCGTGCTCGGGGTACTCCAGCAGGTGCCAGTCCACGCTGGCGTGGTACCGCCACTCGTCGTTCTGGGCGATCTCGCCGCCCATGAACAGCAACTGCCGTCCGGGATGGGCCCACATCCAGGCCAGTAGCGCCCGCAGGTTCGCGAACTTCTGCCAGCGGTCCCCGGGCATCTTGGCCAGCAGCGAACCCTTGCCGTGGGCGACCTCGTCATGGCTGAGCGGCAGGATGAAGTTCTCGTGAAATGCGTAGAGCAGCGAGAACGTGAGCTCGTGGTGGTGGAACCGGCGATGGACCGGGTCCTTGGTGAAGTACACCAGCGTGTCGTTCATCCAGCCCATGTTCCACTTGAACCCGAACCCCAGCCCGCCCATAGTGGTGGGGCGGGAGACGGCCGGCCAGGACGTCGACTCCTCGGCGACCATCATCACCGTCGGGTGGTGTCGGTAGAGCACCTCGTTTACCTCTTTGATGAAGCTGACGGCTTCGAGGTTCTCCCGGCCTCCGAACCGGTTCGTCACCCATTCACCCTCGCAGCGGGAGTAGTCCAGGTAAAGCATCGAGGCGACGGCGTCCACCCGCAGGCCGTCGATATGGAACTCCTCGATCCAGTAGAGGGCGTTCGCGAGGAGGAAGTTGCGGACTTCGTGGCGGCCGTAGTTGAACACCAGCGTGCCCCAGTCGGGGTGCTCCCCCTGTCGGGGGTCTGCGTGCTCGTAGAGCGCCGTGCCGTCGAAGTGGGCCAGGGCCCAGTCGTCCTTGGGGAAGTGGGCCGCCACCCAGTCGACGAGCACCCCGACCCCCGCCTGGTGCATCTGATCCACCAGGTACCGGAAGTCGTCCGGGCTGCCGAACTGCGCCGCTGGCGCGTAGTACCCGGTCACCTGGTACCCCCAGGAGCCCGAGAACGGATACTGCGCCAGTGGAAGGAACTCCACGTGCGTGAACCCGAGATCGGCCACGTACTGCGGGAGGATCTCGGCCGCCTCCCGATAGGTCAGCGGACGCCACGACCCGTCGTCGTTCTGGGTCAGCCGCCACGACCCCAGGTGGCACTCGTAGATCGAGACCGGGGCGCGCATGAGGTCCACGGTGGCCCGCTCGGCGATCCACTGCGCGTCCCCCCACTCATGCGTGCTGGCCGTGACGATGCTGGCGGTGGCGGGGGGTACCTCCGCGGCGTACGCGAACGGGTCAGCCCGCAAGCTGAGGTGCCCGCCCTGACTGACGACCTCGTACTTGTATCGAGCCCCTGCTCCCACTCCGGGGAGGAAAATCTCCCAGACCCCGGAGCTGCCCAGCACCCGCATCGGGTGAACCCGGCCGTCCCAGCCGTTGAAGTCCCCGACGACGCGCACGCTCCTGGCGCCCGGAGCCCAGACAGCGAACGACGTCCCACACAGCCCCTGGTGGACGCGCACAATGGCTCCCAGGTGCCGCCACAGCCCCTCGTGTCGACCCTCGCCCAGCAGGTGCAGGTCCATCTCCCCCAGCGTCGGCCAGCATCCATAGGGATCGTCGAGGAATGTCGTCGTGCCGTTCCGGTCGGTCGACTCGAGGCGGTAGGCGGGGACGGTGTCCGCCTCCAGCACGCCGGCGAAGACACCAGCGGCGTGGATGCGACGCATCTCGATGCGCGTCCCGCCGCTCAGCACCGCCATCCCCGCAGCATCCGGGCGCCAGCTGCGGATCACCACCTGCACCCGCCCGTCGCCGTCCTTCTCCAGGTGCGGGCCCAGGATCTGGTGCGGGTCGTGATGATCACCCGCCACGAGCCGCTCAAGATCCGCCCGGCAGACCGAACCCTTCAGTTCGACCGGTGCACTCATGACCATCGCCTCCCCGACCAAGCGCCGTCGATCGCGCGGCGCATCCACCGAGCGTCGGAATAATCCGTTCCTTGAGCTATCCACGGCACGGCCGCGGGTGAGACGAGAAGGTGCTGGCTGATCGAACACCCCACCGACTGGGTCAACGTCGGCCGTCCCGGTCGGTACCGCCGCTGCTCAACGGCGCGGGCTGGCGGTCGACGTACAGCGCGGTAAGCGATCGGACCAAATCGGTCCAGTAGGCCACCGTCGCGGCGGCCACTCACTCCTTGCTTAGCGTCTGGCCCGCACTTCGAACGACGGCGCGCAAGAACTCGATTCGCGCCGCGACGAGCTCCTCGGCCAAGTCTAGGGCGGCGTCGATGACGGTCTTGCGCCGCGACTGGTCGGCGAGCACGGGAGTCACTGCGTCAACGAACTTTCGCACAGCCTCGATCGCTGTCGTCCGACCGGCTTCGACCGATTCGAGCACGTCATCGGACATCTCAGCCCAGCCCGCCACGTTCTTCTGCGGGGTCTCCGTCATGATCACGCTCCTAACTGATGGCACTGATGGCCCAATGACTCTGCCGCCCAATGACTCTGCCGTTGCCGCTGTGCGCGTATCAAGAACGAGCTTGTGCGACTATCTACCCGGACCGCCCTCTCTGTCAACCTGGGTCGAGGCATCCGCTCCCTGACAATTCGCTCCCTGACAAAATTAGTGACCCGAGGGCGGGGATGGAGAGACTCCCCGAAATGACAAGCAAGGTGACGACATTGGCTCGCGCGGCCGGGATGCAAGATCCTGGTCGGGCGGCTGACGATGCAACGCAACGTCCTGATCCCGAGGTGCCCGAACGGGCCCGGCGGCGGGCGTTCACCGCGAAGTACAAGCTGGAAGTCCTAGCCGAGGGCGACCATCCGTTGTAGCGATGCGCGCGGATCGGCGTCCAGTGCCACACGACGATCGGATTGCCGCGCTCACCGGCCTCGGTCACCCGTAGCGTCACGCCATTGGTGTCGACTAGCCGTTCCGTTGGTGTGACCACCATCTCAGGCAAGCACACTTGGTCGGTTCTGACCATGACTTCGACCCGGGTCGGAGGGCGGGAACTTGTGATCGTTGTCAAGCGGTAACCTTAAGTTTTTCAACTGCGCTTATCGGAAGGACCGGGCCGGCCACACTCGTGTAGGCCGGAGACATCGATGAACCGTAAAAACGTCATCCGCACGCTGTCGGTGATTGCCGTCGTGCTGCTGCTGGGTTGGTCTTTCTTTTATTTCAGCGACGACACCCGCGGCTACAAGCCGGTCGACACCTCGGTGGCGATGGCCCAGATCAATGCCGACAACGTCAAGAACGCCCAGATCGACGACCGTGAGCAGCAGCTCCGGCTCGAGCTGAAGTCCGGCAATGGCGACACCGAGAACAGCGACAAGATCCTCACCAAGTACCCGACCGGGGTCGGCGTGCAACTCTTCGACGCGCTCAGCGCCAAGAACGCGAAGATCAACACGGTGGTCAACCAGGGCAGCGTGCTCGGCACCCTGCTCATCTACATGTTGCCGCTGCTGCTGCTGGTCGGTTTGTTCGTGATGTTCTCCCGCATGCAGTCCGGCGGCCGGATGGGCTTCGGGTTCGGTAAGTCCAGGGCCAAGCAGCTCTCCAAGGACATGCCCAAGACCACCTTCGCCGATGTGGCCGGTGCGGACGAGGCGGTCGAAGAGCTCTACGAGATCAAGGATTTCCTGCAAAACCCGAGCCGCTACCAGGCGCTCGGCGCCAAGATCCCCAAGGGCGTGCTGCTGTTCGGCCCGCCCGGCACCGGCAAGACGCTGCTGGCGCGCGCGGTGGCCGGCGAGGCCGAGGTACCGTTCTTCACCATCTCCGGCTCGGATTTCGTCGAGATGTTCGTGGGCGTCGGCGCATCCCGGGTGCGTGACCTCTTCGAGCAGGCCAAGCAGAACAGCCCCTGCATCATCTTCGTCGACGAGATCGACGCCGTCGGCCGCCAGCGCGGCGCCGGCCTGGGCGGCGGGCACGATGAACGCGAGCAGACACTCAACCAGCTGCTGGTCGAGATGGACGGTTTCGGCGAGCGTCAGGGCGTCATCCTGATCGCCGCCACCAACCGTCCCGATATCCTCGACCCCGCACTGCTGCGCCCCGGACGATTCGACCGCCAGATCCCGGTGTCCAACCCGGATCTGGCCGGCCGTCGTGCCGTGCTCAAGGTGCACTCCGCGGGCAAGCCGATCGCTGCCGACGCCGATCTGGATGGGCTGGCCAAGCGGACCGTCGGGATGTCCGGCGCGGATCTGGCCAACGTCATCAACGAGGCCGCACTGCTGACCGCGCGCGAGAACGGCACCGTCATCACCGGCGCGGCACTGGAAGAAGCCGTGGACCGCGTCGTCGGCGGGCCGCGCCGCAAGAGCCGCATCATCAGCGAGCACGAGAAGAAGATCACCGCCTATCACGAGGGCGGCCACACCCTGGCTGCGTGGGCGATGCCCGATATCGAGCCGATCTACAAGGTCACCATCCTGGCCCGCGGCCGCACGGGCGGTCATGCCGTCGCGGTGCCCGAGGATGACAAGGGCCTGATGACCCGCTCGGAATTGGTCGCGCGGCTGGTGTTCGCGATGGGCGGCCGGGCCGCTGAGGAACTGGTTTTCCGCGAGCCCACCACCGGTGCGGTCTCCGATATCGAGCAGGCGACCAAGATCGCTCGCGCCATGGTCACCGAGTACGGCATGAGCGCGAAACTCGGCGCGGTCCGGTACGGCACCGAGCACGGCGATCCATTCCTGGGCCGCTCCATGGGCACGCAGGCCGACTACAGCCACGAGGTCGCGCAGATCATCGACGACGAGGTGCGCAAGCTGATCGAGGCCGCGCACACCGAGGCGTGGGAGATCCTCACCGAATATCGCGATGTGCTCGACATCTTGGCCGGCGAACTGCTGGAGAAGGAAACCCTGCACCGCAAGGAACTCAAGGCGATCTTCGACGGGGTGAAGAAGCGCCCCCGGATCACCATCTTCAATGACTTCGGTGGGCGGGTGCCGTCGGAGAAGCCGCCGATCAAGACGCCCGGTGAGCTGGCCATCGAGCGCGGTGAGCCGTGGCCACCGCCGGTGCAGGAGCCTGCCTACAAGAGCGCCATCGTGGAGGCCAGCAAGGCGGCCGCACAGACGGCAGGCGCGCAGAAGGGGACCAACGGATCCAACGGAGTCGACCAGCACGGCCAGCCCCAACAGGCCCAACCGGATTACGGCGCGCCTGCCGGCTGGCATGCGCCGGGCTGGCCGCCGCAGCCGACAGGCGCGCAGCCGCCTCCGCCTCCGCAGGCAGGGTGGTACCCGCCTGCGCAGAACCAGCCGCAGTACGCGCCGGCCCCGCACTCGCCACCGAATGAGGAGCAGGGCCCGGAAGCGCCACGGACCCGTGGCTGAACAGAACGGAGCGTCGATGGCGACGTCGGGGAACGGCCTCGCTGGAGCGGGCGCTTTCACTCCAGCGAACTTCGACCAGGAACGTGCGGAAGCGGCGGTCCGCGAACTGCTGATCGCGGTCGGAGAGGATCCCGACCGCCGCGGCCTGGCCGAAACCCCGGCGCGGGTGGCCAGGGCGTGTAAGGAGATCTTCGGTGGCCTGTACACCGATCCCGACACGGTGCTCAACACCACCTTCGACGAGCAGCACGACGAGTTGGTGCTGGTCAAGGGAATCCCGATGTACTCCACTTGTGAGCACCACCTGGTGTCGTTCCACGGGGTGGCCCATGTCGGGTACATTCCCGGGCTGGATGGCCGGGTCACCGGCCTGTCGAAGATCGCCAGGCTTGTCGATCTCTACGCGAAACGCCCACAGGTCCAGGAGCGTTTGACCGCGCAGATTGCGGACGCGCTGATGCGCAAGCTCGACCCGCGCGGGGCGATCGTGATCGTCGAGGCCGAACACCTGTGCATGGCGATGCGCGGCGTGCGTAAGCCGGGCGCAGTCACCACCACCTCGGCGGTGCGCGGGCAGTTCAAGACCGACAAGGCATCACGGTCCGAGGCGCTGGAACTGATCCTCCGGAAGTGACCGTGCCGGTGGTGATGGGCGTCGTGAACGTCACCGAGGATTCATTTTCCGACGGTGGGCTGTTCCTGGACCGGGATCGCGCCGTCGAACAGGCATTGACCCTGACGGCCGCCGGCGCGGCGGTCATCGACGTCGGCGGGGAATCCACGCGTCCAGGTGCGACCAGGGTCGACCCGCAGACCGAGAGCGCCCGGGTACTGCCCGTCGTCCGGGATCTCGCCGCGGCGGGTGTCACGGTCAGCATCGACACCATGCATTCCACGGTGGCCGCCGCCGCGCTGGACAACGGTGCCCGGATCGTCAACGATGTGTCGGGTGGGCGGGCCGACCCGAACATGGCCGCAGTGCTCGCCGAGGCGAAAGTGCCTTGGATCCTGATGCATTGGCGGTCCGTGCGAGCCGATGCCCCGCATGCGGTTCCGCCCTACGTCGATGTGATCGCCGAGGTGCGCGAGGAACTGCTGCGCAGCGTCGATGACGCGGTGGGTGCCGGAGTGGATCCGGCACAGGTGATCATCGATCCGGGCCTCGGTTTCGCCAAGACCGCACAACACAATTGGGAGCTGCTACGGGCATTGCGGATGTTCGTCGACACCGGTTTCCCGGTGTTGGTCGGGGCGTCCCGGAAACGATTTCTCGGCACGCTGCTCGCCGGGCCCGACGGTGCGATGCGTCCGGCGGCCGGCCGGGAGACCGCGACCGCGGTGATCTCGGCGCTCGCCGGGCTCAACGGCGCCTGGGGCGTGCGCGTGCACGATGTGCGGGCATCGGTCGACGCACTCAAGGTTGTGCAGGCATGGACCAGCGGGGGAGAGTGACGATGGCTGATCGAATCGAACTGCGTGGCTTGACCGTTCGAGGTAACCACGGTGTCTTCGAGCACGAGCGCAGAGACGGCCAGGACTTCATCATCGACGTGACGGTGTGGATCGACCTCGACACCGCGGCGGCCACAGACGATCTGGCCGACACCCTGGACTACGGCTCGCTGGCGGCGCGGGCGGCCCGGATCGTCGGCGGCCCGGCACGCAATCTGATCGAGACGGTGTCCGCCGAGATCGCCGACGACGTGATGACCGACCAGCGGGTGCATGCGGTGGAGGTCGTCGTGCACAAGCCCAGCGCGCCGATCCCGTTGACCTTCCACGACGTCGCGGTGGTGGCGCGCCGATCCCGGCGCGGGAGCAGGGGGCTGGCGCCGTGACCACCGCGGTGCTGTCGATCGGGTCGAATCTGGGCGATCGCCTGGCGCACCTGCAGTCGGTCGTGAGCGGGATGGCCGCCTTCGGGGGCCGCATCGTGTCGGTGTCGCCGGTCTACGAGACCGATGCCTGGGGCGGGGTCGACCAGGATGCGTTTCTCAATGCGGTGCTGATCACCGATGATCCGGCTTGTGACGGCTACGGCTGGCTGCGTCGGGGCCGGCAACTGGAAGGCGCGGCCGACCGGATACGGGAGGTGCGTTGGGGTCCACGGACTCTCGACGTCGACGTCATCTGTTGTCATGACGGGACGACCGAATTGTGTTCCGAGGATGCCGAACTCAGGTTGCCGCACCCGTTCGCACACGAGCGCGCCTTCGTGCTGGTGCCCTGGCTGGCCGCCGACGCCGACGCTCGACTGTCCGGAAGGCCGGTGACGGAGATCCTGGATCAGCTGGATCCCGCCGAGCGCGCCGGAGTCCGCCGCACCGGCCTGACGCTGCACAGCGGGCCCGGGGACCAGTCCTGATGGGGCCGACCCGTAACCGGGACCTGGCAGCTGCGGTGGGTGCCACCGCCGTCGTCTGCTATCTGCTGGTCATCTTCCTGTACCGGTGGTTTCCGCCGATCACGCTGTGGACCGGAGTGTCGCTGCTGGTGGTGGCTCTCGCCGAGGCGGGGTGGGGTCAGCTCGTGCGGTCGCGGATCGCCGAGGGCCAGATCGGCATCGGCGCCGGTCGGCTGCATCCGCTGGCGGTGGCCCGGTCGGTGGTGATCGCTAAGGCCTCGGCGTGGGTCGGCGCACTGGTACTGGGTTGGTGGATCGGAGTTCTCGGGTATCTGCTGCCGCGCCGGGGCACCATGCGGGTGGCGGGCGAGGACACTGCGGGCGCAGTGGTTGCGGCGTTGTGCGCGCTGGCGCTGCTCGCCGCCGCCCTGTGGCTGCAGCATTGCTGCAAGTCGCCGGAGGACCTCGAGGATGACCGCGAGCGGCTCAGTGGCGCACCCGAGTAGCCGAATCGCCGTGCAGGTCGACACGCTATATGAGCTGTGACCGGTACAGTCGCCCCATGACCGATCCGTCCCGCGGCGTGCGCGTTCGACGCGTCAACCGCAGGCCGGGTTGGATTCTGCTGACAGCGTTGCTGGTGCTCGCCATCGTTGCCAGCACCGTGCTGGTCTTCACCAATCGGGTGGAACTTCTCAAGCTTGCCGTCGTGCTGGCGCTGTGGGCGGCGGTGGCCGCGGCTTTCGTGTCGTTCATCTATCGGCGGCAGAGCGATCTCGACCAGGCCAAAGTGCGCGATCTGAAATATGTCTACGACCTTCAGCTGGATCGCGAGATCTCCGCCCGCCGTGAGTACGAACTGGCGGTGGAAGCTCAACTGCGCCGCGAACTGTCGGCGGAACTGCGGGCCCAAGCGGCCAACGAGGTCGCTGCGCTACGGGCCGAGTTGGCCGCCCTGCGCACCAATCTGGGGATCTTGTTCGATGCCGACCTGGACCAGCGCCCCGCGCTGGAAACCGATCGCCCCGCCGGCCGGGTGATCGCCAGCCGTATCGACACCCCGCCCCGTCCGGAGGCCGAACCGCGCACCGAGGAAAGCCCCATCATCGACGTGCCCGCCGAGCCGCAGTCGCCGGAATATCAGTGGGCGCAGCCGGAACCGTTGCGGGGAGCGCACCGCAGAGCATCGGAGGTCGGCGAGCCGCCGGTGAAACTGCCCCCGCCGCCGCCTCCTCCCGGCGCTGCGCAGTGGATGCCCCAGCCGACCCCGGACCCCCAGCCGGTGGTCGGGGACGTGCCGGACCGCCGCGGCCGCCATTACAGCTCCGATACCGAGGTGCCCGCTCCATCGCGTCGCGCCCGGCACGCCGTTCCGGGCGAGGCCGGCGCAACCCCGCCGCGGCGCCGGCGGGCCAGCGGGCCCGATCCTGCCCAGGCCGATCCTGCCCAGGCCGCTCCTGCCCAGGCCGACCCTGTGCCGTCCGCACCGAACCCTGCAGCCAGGCACCGGGGCCCGGAGGAAACACCGCGGCCTGCCGAGCAACCGGTTGAGGAGGGTGGTCAGCACGCTGGCGGTCAGCCGGTCTCCGAACTGCTCTCGCGCCTGCAGGCGGCACCCGACGACGGTGGCCGACGTCGCCGCCGCAAGGAGTGAGCTAGACTCACCCTGACCGTCCGGTACCCGCAGCGCGGGACCGGAACGAACATCACAGGAGAATTTGCGAGGTCGTCTGTCATGGTCGACGGACTCCGCCCGGCCCGGCTCACTGTCGGCATCGTCTCTGCCGGCCGGGTGGGAACGGCACTCGGCGTGGCGCTGGAGCGCGCCGAGCATGTTGTGGTGGCCTGCAGCGCCATCTCCGCCAAATCCCTCGATCGCGCCGCCCGCAGGCTGCCCGATACCGCGGTCCTGCCGGTTCAAGAGGTCGCGGGCCAAGCGGAGCTGTTGTTACTCGCGGTGCCCGACGGCGAACTCGCCGCGCTGGTCTGCGGGCTGGCGACCACCGGCGCGGTGCGTTCCGGCACCATCGTCGTGCACACGTCGGGGCTTAACGGGATCGGTGTGCTCGAACCGTTGACGGCGCAGGGCTGCATCCCGCTGGCCATCCATCCGGCGATGACGTTCACCGGTTCCGATGAGGACATCGCCCGTCTGTCGGAAACCTGTTTCGGCGTCACCGCGCTCGATGAGATCGGCTACGCGATCGGGCAGGCGCTGGTGCTCGAGATCGGCGGCGAACCCTTCCGGGTGCGCGAGGATGCCCGCATGCTCTATCACTCGGCACTGGCACATGCCAGCAATCACCTCGCCACCGTCGTCCTCGACGCGGTCGAGGCGTTGCGCTCCGCGCTGCGTGGTCAGGAACTGCTCGGTCAGGAACTCGTCGGCGACGCACCGGGCGGGCTGGCCGAACGCATCGTGGGCCCGCTGTCGCGAGCATCGCTGGAGAACGCATTGCAACGTGGACAGTCGGCGCTCACCGGACCGGTCGCACGCGGTGACGCCGCGGCGGTGGGCGGCCATCTGCAGGCTCTTATCGCGACCGATCCTGAACTGGCACAAGCGTATCGATCCAACTCACTGCGCACTGCCCAGCGTGCGCACGCACCGAAGGACGTATTCGACGTGCTCTCTTCGCCCACTGCAGGTCAACCGTGAATGACCGCAAACCGCCCGCCTTCGCGGCCGGTGAACTGAACGTCTACACCAGCCCTGCCGATATCGCGGACCTGACGAGAGCCCTGCGCGCCACCGGTCGGCAGGTCATGCTCGTCCCGACGATGGGTGCGCTGCACGAGGGCCACCTGACGCTCGTGCGCAACGCCCAACGGATTCCCGGTGCGGCCGTGGTGGTCTCGATCTTCGTCAACCCGCTGCAGTTCGGCGCCGGTGAGGATCTGGATGCCTACCCGCGTATGCTGGACGACGATCTGGCGGCACTGCGCGAAGAAGGTGTCCAGATCGCGTTCGCGCCTACCGCGACGGAGATGTACCCGGCCGGGCTGCGTACCAGCGTGCATGCCGGGCCGCTGGGTGCCGAGCTCGAAGGTGCTTCTCGGCCCACACATTTCGCCGGTGTGCTGACCGTCGTCATGAAGCTGCTGCAGATCGTGCACCCGGATCGAGCGTTCTTCGGCGAGAAGGACTATCAGCAATTGGTGCTGATTCGTCAGATGGCCGACGACCTCAACCTCGACGCCCGGATCGTCGGGGTGCCCATCGTGCGGGAGGCCGATGGCCTGGCCATGTCCTCACGCAACCGCTACCTCGGCGATGTCGAGCGCGAACAGGCCTGCGCGATACCGTCGGCACTGCTGGCCGGTATGTACGCCGCAGGCGAGGGTGCGGAAGCCGCACTGGACGCGGCCCGTGCCGTGCTCGACGAGGTTCCGGCGATCAGCGTGGACTATCTGGAGGTCCGTAACACCTGGCTGGGTCCGGCGCCGCAGACCGGGGCGGCCCGCCTGCTGCTGGCCGTGCGCCTCGGTGGCACCCGGCTACTGGACAACATTGCCATCGACATCGGCGTGCCCTCGAGTGCGGGTCCGGACGTCGCGTATGACGAACACGAATTGCCTTGGAGGAACTGATGATACGAACGATGCTGAAGTCGAAGATTCACCGAGCCACCGTCACTCAGGCGAACCTGCACTATGTGGGTTCGGTGACCATCGACGCCGACCTGATGGACGCCGCCGATCTGCTGGAAGGTGAACAGGTCACCATCGTCGACATCGACAACGGCAACCGGCTGGTCACCTACGCGATCACCGGCGAACGCGGCAGCGGGGTGATCGGGATCAACGGCGCCGCTGCGCATCTGGTGCATCCCGGTGACCTGGTGATTCTCATCGCCTACGGCGCGATGGAGGACGCGCTGGCCCGCGAGTATCAGCCGCGGATCGTCTTCGTCGACGCGGACAACAACCAGATCGACCTCGGTGTGCACGGCCACGACCCCGCCTACGTGCCTGCCGACGTGTCCGGCCTGATATCGCCGCGCCGAATATGCTGCTAGCGGTAGATGTCCGCAACACCCATACGATCGTCGGACTGATCTCCGGCGCCGCAGACCACGCGAAGGTTGTGCAGCACTGGCGGATCCGCACCGAATCCGAGGTCACCGCAGACGAATTGGCGCTCACCATCGATGGTCTGATCGGTGACGATGTCGAGCAACTGACGGGTGCGGCCGCGCTGTCCACCGTGCCGTCGGTGCTGCACGAGATCAGGCTGATGCTGCAACAGTACTGGCCCTCGGTGCCCCACGTGCTCATCGAACCAGGGGTCCGCACCGGGATCCCGCTACTGGTGGACAATCCCAGGGAGATCGGCGCCGACCGGATCGTCAACTCTCTGGCCGCTTTTCACAAGTACAGCTCGCCGGCCATCGTGGTGGACCTCGGCTCCTCGATCTGTGTGGACGTGGTGTCGGCCAAGGGTGAGTTCCTCGGGGGGGCCATCGCCCCGGGTGTGCAGGTCTCTTCCGATGCCGCCGCGGCCAGATCCGCGGCGCTGCGCCGCGTCGAACTGACCCGCCCGCGGTCGGTGATCGGCAAGAACACCGTGGAATGCATGCAGGCCGGTGCGATCTTCGGATTCGCCTCCCTGGTCGACGGCTTGGTGGAACGCATTCGCGCCGACGTCGACGGATTCGGCGGCAGCGATGTCGCGGTGGTCGCCACCGGCAACTCCGCCCCGCTGGTGCTGCCCGATCTGCGCACGGTCGGGCACTACGACCAGCACCTGACGCTGGAGGGGCTGCGCCTGGTGTTCGAGCGCAACCGCGACAAGCAGCGCGGACGACGCTGATTAAGCTGGCTTGTCGTGACTTGTCCTGTGCCGTCCGAATCCACCCCGTCCCAGCCCGAGGACGACACCCCGGAGCAGTACCGGATCCGTCAGGCCAAACGTGAGCGCCTGCTCGCCGAAGGGCGTGACCCCTATCCGGTACAGGTGGCACGCACCCATTCGCTGGCCGAACTGCGGGCGGTCTACCCGGACCTGCCGGTGGACACCCAGACCGGAGACACCGTCGGCGTCGCGGCCAGGGTGGTGTTCGCGCGTAACTCCGGAAAGCTGTGTTTTGCCACCCTGCAGGATGGCGACGGCACCCAGTTGCAGCTGATGATCAGCCTCGCCGAGGTGGGCCAGGAATCGCTGGATGCCTGGAAGACCGATGTCGACCTCGGCGATATCGTCTTCGCGCACGGACAGGTCATCAGCTCCCGTCGCGGCGAATTATCTGTGCTGGCCGATTCCTGGCAAATAGTCTCCAAGGCTTTGCGGCCACTTCCGGTGGCTCACAAGGAGATGAGCGAAGAGTCGCGGGTGCGGCAGCGCTATGTCGACCTGATCGTCCGCCCGGAGGCGCGCACCATCGCCAGGCAGCGCATCGCCGTGGTGCGGGCGGTGCGTTCGGCGCTGGAACGGCGCGGTTTCCTCGAGGTCGAGACCCCGATGCTGCAGACGTTGGCCGGCGGTGCCGCGGCCAGGCCGTTCATCACCCACTCGAACGCCCTCGATGCCGACCTCTATCTGCGGATCGCCCCGGAGTTGTTCCTCAAGCGTTGCCTTGTCGGCGGTTTCGAGAAGGTCTTCGAGCTGAATCGGAACTTTCGAAACGAGGGTGCGGATTCCACACATTCTCCGGAATTCGCGATGCTGGAGACGTATCAGGCGTATGGCACATATGACGATTCCGCCATCGTCACCCGCGAACTGATTCAGGAAGTGGCAGACGAAGCGCTGGGAACCCGTGCGGTGCTGCTGCCCGACGGCAGTACGTATGACTTGGACGGCGAATGGCCGACGCTGGAAATGTATCCGTCGTTGTCGGCCGCACTCGGTGAAGAGATCACACCGGACACCAGACTGGAACATCTCTTGTCCATCGCGGAACGTCTTGACGTAGAGATTCCCACGGATCGCGGTTATGGGCACGGGAAATTGGTCGAGGAACTGTGGGAGCATACCGTCGGCGAAACGTTGTGGGCGCCGACCTTTGTTCGCGACTTCCCGGTGGAGACGAGCCCGCTGACACGCGCTCATCGCAGCATTCCCGGTGTCACCGAAAAGTGGGATCTTTACGTCCGTAAATTTGAGTTGGCGACCGGTTACTCCGAGCTGATCGATCCCGTCATTCAGCGCGAGCGTTTCCAGGCGCAGGCGCTGGCCGCCGCCGCGGGTGATGACGAGGCAATGCGCCTCGACGAGGATTTTCTCGCCGCTTTGGAGTATGCGATGCCGCCGACGACGGGTACCGGAATGGGAATTGACCGTCTGTTGATGGCCTTGACGGGCCTGACGATTAGAGAGACGGTTTTGTTCCCGATTGTGCGTAGACACTCGAACTGACCGCATAACGCGAGTGGTTGTTGAATGAATTCCATTCGTATGCAAACATTGCGGCAGGGGTTCGCGGGTGGAATCTACGAGTGGGCCACAGAAGGGTCGTGTGAGCTATATGGTGAAGAAAGTTACCATCACGCTGGTTGACGATTTCGACGGCGAGGCGCCGGCAGATGAGACCGTCGAATTCGCACTGGACGGTGTGAGCTATGCGATCGATCTTTCTTCGAAGAACGCCACCAAGTTGCGTGGCGACCTGAAGCAGTGGGTCGAGGCCGGCCGTCGCGTGGGTGGCCGCCGCCGCGGACGCTCGGCCGGATCGGGCCGCGGGCGCGCGGCGATCGATCGGGAACAGAGCGCGGCCATCCGGGAATGGGCCCGCCGAAACGGCCACAACGTGTCGACCCGCGGGCGCATTTCGGCCGACGTCATCGACGCTTACCACGCCGCGACGTAGAATCTCCACCTCGGGATTCGACCACCGCAAAAGATCCTCCGGTAGCCGATTCGCCTCCCGGGAGATTCGGACCCGCACATAACTTCGCTGACGGCGAACTCATCTCGGCGTTTTCGGGGCAACGTTTCGCTGTACGTGCGCGTTGTGGGTGTAACGGTGCCACGGTGCCCCGACACCTACCGGGGCACGCCTGTCCCTTGAACCACTACAGTGGATGGCAGGTGCGGTGCCTGTGCAGATCCTGTACAGCGCACGTGGCCGCCCTAAGTGAGGAAGAGCAGGTAAAAGCGATGTTCGAGAGATTCACCGATCGTGCCCGTCGCGTGGTCGTCTTGGCCCAAGAAGAGGCCCGGATGCTCAACCACAACTACATCGGCACTGAGCACATCCTGCTCGGCCTCATCCACGAGGGTGAGGGCGTGGCTGCCAAGTCGCTCGAGTCGCTGGGCATTTCCCTGGAAGGCGTGCGCAGCCAGGTCGAGGAGATCATCGGCCAGGGTCAGCAGGCGCCGTCCGGGCACATCCCGTTCACCCCGCGCGCCAAGAAGGTGCTCGAACTCTCCCTGCGTGAGGCGCTGCAGCTCGGCCACAACTACATCGGCACCGAGCACATCCTGCTCGGCCTGATCCGCGAGGGCGAGGGCGTGGCCGCCCAGGTTCTGGTGAAGCTCGGCGCCGAACTGACCCGGGTGCGTCAACAGGTCATCCAGCTGCTGAGTGGCTACCAGGGCAAGGAAGCCGCCGAGGCCGGTACCGGAGGCCGCGGTGGTGAGGCGGGTAACCCGTCCACGTCGCTGGTGCTCGACCAGTTCGGTCGCAACCTGACCGCCGCCGCCATGGAGGGCAAGCTCGACCCCGTCATCGGCCGCGAGAAGGAAATCGAGCGGGTCATGCAGGTGCTGAGCCGGCGCACCAAGAACAACCCGGTGCTGATCGGTGAGCCCGGCGTCGGTAAGACCGCCGTCGTCGAGGGCCTGGCCCAGGCCATCGTGCACGGCGAGGTCCCCGAGACGCTCAAGGACAAGCAGCTCTACACCCTGGACCTCGGTTCGCTGGTCGCGGGCAGCCGCTACCGCGGTGACTTCGAGGAGCGCCTGAAGAAGGTGCTCAAGGAGATCAACACCCGCGGCGACATCATCCTGTTCATCGACGAGCTGCACACGCTTGTGGGTGCGGGTGCCGCCGAGGGCGCGATCGACGCCGCCAGCATCCTCAAACCCAAGCTGGCCCGCGGTGAGCTGCAGACCATCGGTGCGACTACCCTCGATGAGTACCGCAAGTACATCGAGAAGGATGCCGCCCTGGAGCGCCGCTTCCAGCCCGTCCAGGTGGGCGAGCCGACCGTCGAGCACACCATCGAGATCCTCAAGGGTCTGCGTGACCGCTACGAGGCGCACCACCGGGTGTCCATCACCGACGGTGCACTGGTGGCCGCGGCCACCCTGGCCGACCGCTACATCAACGACCGGTTCCTGCCGGACAAGGCGATCGACCTGATCGATGAGGCCGGTGCCCGGATGCGGATTCGCCGGATGACCGCACCGCCGGACCTGCGCGAGTTCGACGAGAAGATCGCCGATGCCCGCCGGGAGAAGGAGTCCGCGATCGACGCGCAGGACTTCGAGAAGGCCGCCAACCTGCGCGATCGCGAGAAGACGCTCGTCGCGCAGCGTGCCGAGCGTGAGAAGCAGTGGCGCTCAGGTGATCTCGATGTGGTCGCCGAGGTCGACGACGAGCAGATCGCCGAGGTACTCGGCAACTGGACCGGTATCCCGGTGTTCAAGCTGACCGAGGCCGAGACCACGCGTCTGCTGCGCATGGAGGATGAGCTGCACAAGCGGATCATCGGCCAGGAGGACGCCGTCAAGGCGGTCAGCAAGGCCATCCGGCGCACCCGGGCCGGCCTCAAGGACCCCAAGCGCCCGTCGGGCTCGTTCATCTTCGCCGGCCCGTCCGGTGTCGGTAAGACCGAGCTCTCCAAGGCGCTGGCGGCGTTCCTGTTCGGTGACGACGACGCACTCATCCAGATCGACATGGGTGAGTTCCACGATCGCTTCACTGCATCGCGGCTGTTCGGCGCTCCTCCCGGCTACGTCGGTTACGAAGAGGGCGGCCAGCTCACCGAGAAGGTGCGCCGCAAGCCGTTCTCGGTGGTGCTCTTCGACGAGATCGAGAAGGCGCATCAGGAGATCTACAACACCCTGTTGCAGGTGCTGGAGGACGGCCGTCTCACCGACGGTCAGGGTCGCACGGTCGACTTCAAGAACACCGTGCTGATCTTCACCTCGAACCTCGGTACCTCCGATATCTCGAAGGCAGTCGGGCTCGGCTTCACCCAGGGTGGCGGCGAGAACAACTACGAGCGGATGAAGCTCAAGGTCAACGATGAGCTCAAGAAGCACTTCCGGCCGGAGTTCCTCAACCGCATCGACGACATCATCGTCTTCCACCAGCTCACGCAGGAAGAGATCGTCGAGATGGTGGAACTGATGATCGGCCGGGTCGGCAAGCAGCTCAAGGCCAAGGACATGGCCATGGAGCTGACCGATCAGGCGAAGGCGCTGCTGGCCAAGCGCGGCTTCGACCCGGTGCTCGGTGCCCGGCCGCTGCGTCGCACCATCCAGCGCGAGATCGAGGACGCGCTGAGCGAGAAGATCCTGTTCGACGAGATCGGTCCGGGTCAGATCGTTATGGTCGACGTCGAAGGCTGGGACGGCGAGGGATCGGGCGAGAACGCCAAGTTCACCTTCGCCGGACGGCAGAAGGCTGTCGCGTCCACCGACGAAGCAGACCTGGCCGCCACCGCGGCGGAGTAACAGCATGCGACGAAGCCCCCGGCCGGAGTATCCGGCCGGGGGCTTTGCCGTAGCATCCGAGCTGCTCTCGATTGGCATTGGAATCTGGTGTAATTCCAGAACGGTCGCGCCACTGTGAAAGTCGGACCCAACGCCCGTCACCCCCCCTTTTTCGACTTGGGACGCGAACTCCCGAAAGGACCGGATATGACTTCTGCCGAGGCTTCCAAGGCGTCCGGCGCCAGGGCCGGCGCCATCGATCTCTCTGCCGCCAGCGCGGTGGTCTGGTTGGCGCTGACCGCTTTCCTCGCACTGCTGGTGCTCTACTTCGTCGGGATGGATCAGGGTGCGACGTCGGTGTTCGGCGCGAACACCGTCATCCACGAATTCGTGCACGACGCCCGGCATCTACTCGGCTACCCCTGCCACTAGACGCCGGAAGCGACACACCCCGATGGAAAAGAAGATCATCGGGCGCGGCCTGCTGGCCGGCGCCCTCGGCGGCATACTCGCATTCATCTGGTCCTGGATAGCCATCGAGCCGGTCATCGACCGTGCCATTGAATTCGAGGATGGCGCCAGCGCTGCACATGAGGCCATCGAACACGCCGGTGCGGCACATGAACACGGTGCCGAGGGTGGCATCGAGATCACCCGTACCGTGCAGTCCACGATCGGACTCGGGTTCGGCCTGGTGGCGTTCAGCGTCGCCATGGGCGCACTGCTGGCCGTCGTGTTCTGTGTGGCCTATGGCCGGCTGGGGGGATCGGCGGGCAGGAGCGCAGCGACCGGGGAATCAGCGTTGTCCGCCCGTGCCACGGCGGCCCTGCTGGCCGGCGGCATGCTGATCGCGCTGTGGATCGTGCCGTCACTGAAGTACCCGCCGAACCCGCCCGCGGTCAGTCTGGACGGAACCATACAGCAGCGCACCCTGCTGTATCTGCTGCTAATGGTGCTCTCGGCGGGATTGTTCGTCGGGGCGGCGCTGCTGGCCCGCAAGCTGGCACCCAAGCACGGTGTCTGGAACGCCTCGCTGATCGGCATCGCCGATTACCTGGTGTCGATGGCCGTGGTGTTCTTGATCCTGCCGACCATCGACGAGACTCCCGGACCGATCACCGACGCCACGGGCACCATCATCTTCGGGGCATTCCCCGCTGATGATCTCTACGAGTTCCGGCTCTACTCGCTGGTCACCCAGGTGGTCATGTGGGCGACGATCGGCCTGGTGTTCGCCGCGCTGGTCTCGCGGCTGCTCGACCAGAAGCGGCGGGATTCCGTTTCTGCGTGAGTGAGGTCATCCGGCTGACCCTCGTATCGCATGCCATGACCGATGCGATGGCGGCCGGACGATTTCCCACCGACGAGCCGCTCAGTGCGCTCGGGCGCCGCCAAGCCAACACCTGCGTCGACCTCGGCGCGATCGATGCCGCGGTATGCGGACCCGAACAGCGCACGGTGCAGACCGCCGATCTGTTGGGCGTGCGTGCCACGATCGACTCCGGTCTCGCAGATCTCGATTGCGGACGGTGGCGCGGAGCCTCACTCGGTGGAATCGACGCCGCCGATATGACGGTCTGGCTCACCGACCCGACGCAGGCCCCGCATGGAGGCGAATCGATCGTCACGTTGCGCAGGCGGGTCGGCACGTGGATGGACGGCATCGCGCAACGGCGTGGCCGGCTGGTGGCCATCACCCATCCGTCGGTGATCAGGGCCGCCATCCTCATCGCGCTGAATGCTCCGCCGAAGTCCTTCTGGCGCATCGATATCGAGCCCGTGAGCCGTACCACCCTGCATTACCGGGCACCCGCTTGGACGCTTCGCTCGACCTAGGCAGGGCCCGAATCAGCGCGCCAGCGCGAACATCTGCTTGATCACCGTCATCAGCCAGCCCGCGGTGCGCGGGCCGTAGAACCGCGGCCAGTTCATCTGCAGGCTGAGCACCCACGGCTGACCGCTGCGGTCCACCGCATACCAGCTGAAGGTCAGGTCCCCGGGAAGGTTGCCCGCCTTGGCGCCGATATACGGCCATTCGGCGGGGTCCAGGTCGATGCCGGGGATGGCGGACATGATGTCGCGCACCGGCGCCGCCGCACCGACCGCGGCGGTTTGCAGCGCGGCGTGCACCCGGCAGATGTCCTCGGCGCTGCCATACCATTCCGCGCCGATACTCGACGCCGGCGACCGTGTGCGCAGCGGATCCGGTTCGTAGGGACGGGAATTCGTCTCGTGTAGCAGCTCGACACGGTCCCGCGGGGATGCCTGTTCCCACTGCTCGCGAAGATCGGGTTCACCCCAGCCGACCGAGAAGATCTCGTGCATGGTGGGAAACGGCGTCATGCTGGCCGGGTCGTGATGCCCGGCATCGGCCAGCGCGCGTTCGACCGCGCCGGGGCCCAGGCGCGCCATCAGCAGGTCGGTGGCCATGTTATCGCTGGTGGCGATCATCTTCTCGGCGGCCCTGCGCACCGGGACCTGAGCGCCCGGCGGCAGCCGGTCGAAGCCGGACGAGCCGACGGCCTTGGCGCCCGCGGTGATGGTCAGCGGATCGTCCCAGTGCAGCGTGCCCGCCGTGACGGCTTCGGCCACCGCATAGAGCACGTAGAGTTTGAATATCGATGCCAGCGGCAATGATTCGGCTGTGTTGGTGCCTGCCACCTGCTCGCAGTGGCCGTCGTTGACCTTGGACAGCCGGTAGGAGTAGCGGGCACCGGTCTTGGACAGTGCCGCGTCCACATCGGCCCAGCTCGTCATCGGCGGCGTCTGATTGGTGACGGCGAAGCGTTCCACCAGCGTGCTGGCGTCATCGGTGCGGATCTCGATGTCCTGGCGCGCACCGTAGGAGGTGACCAGGTGCAGCGTCGCCGATCCGGCGCCGATATCCACCCCGGCGACGGTGTACGGGCGGTCCAGCCACATCGTCTCCATTGTGGCGCCCACCTCGTCGACCTGCGTGGGCACCGCGAGCGTCCCGACTCCGACCGGCCCGATGGGCCAGTCGGAATTGAGCATGTCCATCACCTGCTTGGCGCGCACGCCAGGTGGGGTGTTGGTGTTGATCGCGGCGAGACTGTCGCCGGCGTTGGCTGAGGGTGTGCCGGATGGGACGCATCCGTTGACCGTGATGGTGACCAGGGCGGCAGTGCAGATCAGCGCCGCGATCCGGCGGGCCGCCCCGCCGCCGTCAGGCCTGGTTGCCGGTCCCCGCAACGTCCAACACAACCTCGAACTCCAGCAGGGATGCCCCGGTGGAGACCGGCTTGGCCTGCTGCCCGGCATGCGCCTCCGCGGCAGGGCCCTGGGCCCAGGCCTGGAATGCCTCATCGGACTCCCACTGGGTGACCACGAAATAGCGGTTCTCGCCCTTGACCGGGCGCAGCAGCTGGAAGCCGAGGAAACCGGGCTGGTTGTCGACGGCGTGTGCGCGGTGCGCGAAACGCTTCTCCAGCTCGGGGCCTGCGTCGGCCGGCACCTCGATGGCATTGATCTTCACGACGGTCATGGCTTCAGGCTACCCGGACCCCGTCGCGGCAGGATGTCGGCATGCGGAGCGAATTTCTCACTTCCCGCGGCGGCTCTGCCGCTGCAGACGGCGAGCCGCTGATCCTGGTGCACGGGCTGATGGGACGGGGCAGTACATGGTCGCGGCAGCTGCCCTGGCTGACCCGGTTCGGGCAGGTGTACACCTATGACGCGCCGTGGCATCGCGGGCGCGATGTCAGCGACCCGTACCCGATCAGCACCGAGCGTTTCGTCGATGACCTGGGCGCCGCGGTCGAGTCGTTGGGCGGTCCGGTGAAGCTGATCGGGCATTCGATGGGTGGTCTGCATTCGTGGGGTCTGGCTGCGGCCAGACCGGATCTGGTGACCGCGGTGGTGGTCGAGGACATGGCGCCCGATTTCCGGGGCCACACCACCGGACCGTGGGAGCCCTGGTTGCACGCGTTGCCGGTCGAGTTCGGTTCCGCGGAGCAGGTCTATCGGGAGTTCGGGCCGGTCGCCGGCCAATACTTCCTGGAGGCGTTCGACGAGACCGCTTCCGGCTGGCGCCTGCACGGGCACACCGCCCGCTGGATCGAGATCGCCGCGCAGTGGGGTACCCGTGACTACTGGCGGCAGTGGGAGTCGGTGCGGGTGCCGGTGCTGCTGCTGGAGGCGGGCGGCACCGTCGCCCCGCCCGGACAGATGCAACGGATGCACGAGACCGGTTACCGGACAACGTATCTGCACGTTCCAGGGGCGGGACACCTGATTCACGACGATGCGCCCGACGTCTACCGGAATGCGGTCGAGTCGTTCCTATCGACGCTCGCCGGAGGCGCCTAGCTACCCTCGCCCGCCAGCGCGAACAGGCCGCCGGCCGTCTGTTCCACCAAACCGTCGATCAGCAGCGAATCCAGTGCCCGATCCCGCTGGGCGGTATCGGACAGCCAGACCACATCGAGCTGGGCGCGCGTCACCGGGGTGACGCTGGCGCGCAGCACGTCGAGCAGTCGCCCGCGGACCTGGCGATCGGTCCCTGCGTACTTCTGCACCCGTCGTGCAGGTGCGCTGGCCGGTGGGTAACCGGCACTGCGCCAACGGCATTCGCGCAGCGGGCACAGGCCGCACTTCGGCCCGCGTGCGGTGCACACGATGGCCCCGAGTTCCATCAGCGCGGCCGAGAACCGTGGTGCGGTATCGCCATCGGGTAACAAGGCGGCCACCTCGTCGAGGTCGCGGGTGCTCGCCGCAGCCTCGTCGCATCCGTGAATCACCCGTGTCAGCACCCGTCGCACATTGGTGTCCACGACGGGGACCCGCTGTCGATAGGCAAAACACGCGATGGCCCGCGCGGTGTATGCGCCGACGCCGGGCAGTGTCAGCAGCGTCTCCACATCCGCGGGCACCACATCGTCGTGATCGGCGGTGATCGCGACCGCGCACTCGTGCAGACGCTTGGCCCGGCGCGGGTATCCCAACTTGCCCCAGGCCCGCAACACATCGGCGGAGCCCGCCGCCGCGGTGGCCGACGGCGTGGGCCACCGCGCGATCCAGTCCCGCCAAATCGGTTCCACCCGGTTGACCGGTGTCTGCTGGAGCATGAATTCGCTGACCAGGATCTGCCAGGCCGAGACACTCGGATGTCGCCACGGCAGATCGCGTTCGGCCTGGTCAAACCAGGCCAACAGCTCCTCCGGGTCGATACCGGTCACGGGCTCGGGCACAATACGGGTCATGCCCGATTCGAATCCGATCTCCGCTTGGAAGGCACTCAAAGAGGGTAACGACCGCTTCGTTGCCGGACAGCCCGAGCATCCCAGCCAGGGTGTCGAGGACCGCGCCCGGCTTACCGAGGCGCAGAAGCCGACGGCCGTGCTGTTCGGCTGCGGTGACAGCCGCGTCGCCGCGGAGCTCATCTTCGACCAGGGTCTCGGCGACATGTTCGTCGTCCGCACGGCCGGGCATGTCATCGACTCGGCGGTGCTCGGCTCGATCGAGTACGCGGTCGGCGTGCTCAACGTGCCGTTGATCGCCGTGCTCGGCCACGACAGCTGCGGCGCGGTGAAGGCCACGCTGGCGGCCCTCGATGAGGGCGAGATCCCCGGCGGCTATGTCCGGGACATCGTCGAGCGGGTCATCCCGTCGATTCTGCTCGGCCGCCGCGACGGCCTGACCCGTGTCGACGAGTTCGAGGCCCGTCATGTCGCAGAGACCGGTGCGCAGCTGCTTGCCAGGTCAACGCTCATTGCTGAGCGGGTCGAGGCGGGCACCCTGGCGATCGTCGGTCTGACCTACCACCTGTCCGACGGGCGGGTGGCGCTGCGCCATCACCTGGGCGATATCGGCGAAGCCTGACCGATACCACACCCGACACGCCGACACGCCTCGAACGACGATGCGTGACCCGGGCTTACCGTTGGGGTCGTGCTAGACACCGAACCCCACCGCCAGCTACCCCCGGAGATCTACCGGCGTCGCAGGGCGCTGGCCATTGGTGTCGCCTTCGTGGTGGCCACCCTTGTCGCCGGGATCGTGGCGATCGTGGTTGCCAACAGCTCCAGCTCGGGCAGCGGTACCGCAGATCCAACCGCCGATACCGAGGCCTCGCAGGCAGCCCCCACACCGCTGCCGGGGGAGGAACCCGGGGTCAAGACCCCGGTCGTGCCGCCGGCCGCGCAGACTCCGCCGCCGATGCCGACGCCCACCGTGGCGGTGGTCCCGCCGCCGGTGCTGCAGGAGGGCGAGGACTGCCCCGACTCCAACCTGGCGGTCAAGGGCATCACCAGCGCCCCCGACTACGTGATGGGCGACCAGCCGAAGTTCACCATGGTGGTCACCAATATCGGACTGGTCGCGTGCAAGCGCGATGTCGGGGCCGCCGTGCTGGCCGCGTACGTGTACTCGCTCGACAACAACCGGCTTTGGTCGAACCTGGACTGCGCACCGTCCAACGAAACCTTGGTCAAGACCTTCAACCCAGGTGAGCAGGTGACCACCGAAGTCACCTGGACCGGAATGGGATCGGCCCCGAACTGCCCGCTGCCACGCGAGGCGATCGGTCCCGGCACCTACAACCTGCTGGTTCAGCTGGGCAATCTGCGATCGGCGTCGGTTCCGTTCATCCTCGCCGCGGCGGCTCCGGCCGACGCTCCGCCTGCCGATGCGCCGCCGCCCGGGGAAGCGCCGACGCCCTAAGTCTCAGGCCAGCTGGTCGGCGATCGTCGACTCGGCCAGCTGGGACAGACCCTCCCTGATGTGGCGTGCCCACATCGAGCCGATGCCGTCCACCGACTGCAGGTCGGTCGCGCTGGCCGCGAGGACGCCCTGCAGCGAGCCGAACGACCGGACCAGCAGATCCACATGGGCGAACTGCAGTCGCGGTATGCCTGCCATAGCCCGGTAGCCGCGTGAACTCAGCGCCGAGTCCTGGGCTTCGATGGTCGATGGGTAGCCGAAAACCCTTGCCAGAGCGGTGAAATCGAGCAGTTCATTGTCGGAGAGGGAGTCCAGTTCCTCCAGGGTCGCGCTCACCTGCGCGGCGCTCGGCGGATCGGGATTGGCGTGATAGTCCCGCATGATCAGCTCGCGGGCGGTGTCGTTGCCGCCGACCAGTTCCTCCAGCTGCAACTTGAGCTGGCGGCCGTCGGTGCCCAGTTCGACGACATCGGCATCGATCTCCAGGCTGATCCGGCGCACCATCTCGAGGCGCTGGGCCACCGTCATCACATCCCGCAGCGTCACGAAGTCTTCGATCTCGGCGGTGGAGAGCTGCCGGTTGACCTCGTCGAGGCGGGATTTGTAGCGCTCCAGGGTGGCGATGGTCTGGTTGGCCCGGGACAGGATGGTCGGGGTTTCCGGCACCACATGACGCTCGCCATCCGCGTACACCGTGACGATGCTCATCGAGTGGCTGACCGAGATGACCGGATATCCGGTCTGGACCGCGGTGCGTTCCGCGGAGCGGTGCCGGGTGCCGGATTCGTCGGTGGGTATCGACGGATCGGGCACCAGCTGGACATTGGCCTTGAGAATCCGGGTGCCGTCGCTGGAAAGGACGACTGCGCCGTCCATCTTGGACAGCTCACGCAGCTTGGTCGGGGCGTAACGGACGTCCAGGGAGAAGCCACCGTCGCAGATGGTCTCGACGCTGTCGTCGTAGCCGAGCACGATCAGCGCGCCGGTACGGCCGCGCAGGATCCGTTCCAGGCCGTCGCGCAGGTCGGTGCCCGGAGCCAGCCGCCCGAGCGTCTCGCGCAGCGTCGGGCGGGCCGGGTGCGCCATGCTCCGGTCACCTCTGGACTTCACCGCCGTCGCGCCTCCTAGGATCGGCCGCCATTGTTGTCGATGGACTTGAGCTCCCGCAATGCCGTGCCGATGTTCTCGGCGGTGGTCAGCCGCAGACCGGCGGGCACTTCCTTGACGCCGGGCGGCACGATCGCTTCGGTGAAGCCCAACCGGGCCGCCTCGGCGAGCCTGCGGTCCATGCCGTTGACCCGGCGCAGGTCCCCGGCCAGGCCCACCTCGCCGATGGCGATCGCCGTTGCCGACAGCGGCAGATCGGTATGGGCCGATGCGATGGCCATGGCCACCGCCAGGTCTGCGGACGGGTCGGTCAATCGCATCCCGCCGACAGTGGACAGATAGATGTCGTGCTGGCCGAGTTTCAGGCCGGTCCGCTTCTCCAGCACCGCGGTGATCATCGCGGCCCGGGCGGAGTCGATACCGCTGACGGCGCGCCGCGGGGTGCCCTGCGCCGCGTTGCCGATCAGCGCCTGCACCTCGCCGAGCAGCGGTCGCTTGCCGTCCATCGTCACCGTCACCGCGGTGCCCGGCACCGGGGCCGGGCGCTGATCCCGGAACAGCCCCGACGGGTCGGCAACGCACTCGATCCCGTTGTCGTGCAACAGGAAACAGCCCACCTCATCGGCCGCGCCGAAGCGGTTCTTCACGCCGCGCACCATCCGCAGCGCCGAGGCACGGTCACCCTCGAAGTGCAGGACGACATCGACCAGATGCTCCAGCGAACGCGGCCCCGCGATGGCGCCGTCCTTGGTGACATGGCCGACCAGCAACAGCGCGATGCCCTCAGACGCGCGGGCCATCTTGGCGTAGGACGTCAGCGCCGTGGTGACCGCACGAACCTGGGTGACGCCGCCGGTGACGCCATCGGACTCGGTGCTGGACATGGTCTGCACCGAGTCGACCACCACCAGGGTGGGCTTGACCTGTTCGATATGGCCGAGTGCGGTCTGCAGATCGGATTCGGCGGCCAGGTACATCTCGTTATGCGTACAACCGGTGCGTTCGGCGCGCAGCCGGATCTGCCCGGCGGATTCCTCGCCGGACAGGTACAGTGCGCGGCGCCCACCGCGCGCCCACCGGTGTGCGACCTCGAGCAGCAGGGTCGACTTGCCGACGCCAGGGTCACCGGCCAGCAGGGTCACCGATCCGGGCACCAGTCCGCCGCCGAGAACCCGGTCGAGTTCGCTGACGCCGGTGGGGAAGTGTTTGGTGACGCCGGGGTCGATGGAGGTGATCGGCACCGCGGGTGAGGACGGTGCCACCGCATGCCGGGTCGAGCTGCCGTTCAGTGCGGTGAGGGCGACGACTTCGTTGATGGTGCCCCAAGTGCTGCAGTCCGGGCAGCGCCCGACCCATTTGGGCATGACATGGTTGCACTCCGAACAGCGGTATTGCGAACGTACTTTCGAAGCCACGCTGTGACGGTAGCCGTCAGGTCTGACAGAACGTCAGATTCAGTGCCCGCCGGCCTCGCCGTGTCCGCCTGCGCTTTCCCCGACCGGCTTGCCGTCGCGTCGCGCAGCCTCGCCGGCCGAGATCGGCACCGCGAACGTGGTGGCGCCTGCGCGCTCGAAGGTGAAGGTGAAGTCGTAGGTGAGGCCATTGGAGATCGGTTCGGTTAGCTCGACATCGGCGCGCACCTCATCGGCCCGCTCGACCGATGCCAGCGCATCGTGGCCGTCGGGGGCGCCGACGTGCAGCACACCGCTGGCCGGGATGGCGCTGTCACCGGTCAAGGTGACGGTGCCGACGTCGGAGGTGACCGTGATCAGCTTGTCGGGCACGTCCGGGGAATTGTTGGCTGCCGTGAAGATCAGCTCGACCTCGGTGCCGGGCTGCACGTAGTCGCTGGTCTGCGCCGCGCGCAGGAAGACATTGCGCAGCGCGATGTTGCCGACGGTGTCGACCGTGCCGTTGACGGCAGGTTGCTGGCTGGCGCTCTGGGACACCTGGCCGGCGCCGCAGCCGGCGAGCGCCAGGCCGGCGACCAGAGCGAAGGCGGCCAGCCGGGGCGCGCGCACATCGAAGCGGTTCACTGAAGCCTCCTGCTCGACCAATGGATCCGACTATGCACTGTAGTCCGACTATGCACTGTAGTAGGTCACCATTCGCGGCGGTAGCCGAGGGCCGGCGAGCGCCCTCCGGAGCCTTCCGGAAGGTCCGGACAGCCTGTCGCAGGCGCGATTTGGTTGCACGTATCGGCCACCGTGTCAACCCCTAGTCTTTACCTCTGGTGCCCCTGACCTGCATAGTTGTTCCCCGCGTGTCGGAGCCCCGTGCTAACATTGATCTGTGAAAGGGGCTCGAAACTGATGATTTTTAAGGTCGGAGACACCGTTGTCTATCCACATCACGGTGCTGCGTTGATCGAGGCGATCGAAACCCGGACCATCAAAGGCGAGCAGAAAGAGTATCTCGTCCTGAAGGTCTCGCAGGGAGATCTCACCGTTCGTGTTCCCGCCGACAATGCCGAGTACGTCGGTGTCCGTGATGTCGTCGGCCAGGAAGGCCTCGACAAGGTCTTCCAGGTGCTGCGCGCGCCGCACACCGAGGAGCCGACCAACTGGTCGCGTCGGTACAAGGCGAATCTGGAGAAGCTGGCTTCCGGTGACGTGAACAAGGTCGCCGAGGTTGTCCGCGATCTGTGGCGTCGAGACCAGGAGCGTGGTCTGTCCGCGGGCGAGAAGCGCATGCTGGCCAAGGCTCGTCAGATCCTGGTCGGCGAACTCGCGCTCGCCGAGAACACCGACGACGAGAAGGCGTCGATCATTCTCGACGAGGCGTTGGCCGCCGCTTCCTGAATGTGACGGATTTGCGCGTCGGGCTGGGTACCGACGTTCATCCCGTCGAGGCCGGGCGGCCCTGTTGGTTGCTCTGCCTTCTGTTTGCCGAGGCTGACGGCTGCGCTGGTCATTCCGACGGCGATGTCGCCGCGCATGCGTTGTGCGATGCGTTGTTGAGCGCAGCCGGCCTCGGCGATCTGGGTGCCGTGTTCGGCACCGATCAACCCCGGTGGCGCGGTGTCGGCGGTGCCGACATGCTCCGCCACGTTCACGGCCTGTTGGCGGTCGAAGGCTTCCGGGTGGGTAATGCCGCCGTGCAGGTGATCGGGAACCGGCCCAAGATCGGACCTCGCCGCGCCGAGGCTCAGGCACTGCTGTCCGAACTGCTGGGCGCGCCCGTCTCCGTGTCGGCCACCACCACCGACGGACTCGGTTTGACCGGTCGCGGTGAGGGCTTGGCGGCCATTGCGACCGCCCTTGTGCTCGGTGTTGCAAAGTAACGCTGCACAGGCCGGTAAGCTGGCACGTCGTGACTGGACTGCGGCTTTACGACACGATGGCGGGAGCCCTTCGTGACTTCGTGCCGCTACGCCCCGGCCACGCATCGATCTACCTGTGCGGCGCCACCGTTCAGGGGCTGCCCCATATCGGGCACGTCCGCAGCGGGGTGGCCTTCGACGTACTGCGGCGGTGGCTGACCGCCAAGGGTTTCGACGTCGCCTTCATCCGCAACGTCACCGATATCGACGACAAGATCCTCACCAAGGCCGCCGACGCCGGCCGCCCGTGGTGGGAATGGGCCGCGACCTACGAGCGTGCCTTCGCCGCCGCCTACGAGGCGCTGGGCGTCTTGCCGCCGTCGGCAGAGCCGCGCGCCACCGGACACATCACCCAGATGGTCGAACTCATCGAGCGCCTCATCGGGCGCGGCCATGCCTACGAGGGTGACGGTGACGTGTACTTCGACGTGCTCAGCCTGCCCGGGTACGGCAAGCTCTCCGGGCACCGCATCGACGATGTGCACCAGGGTGAGGGCGTCGCGACGGGCAAGCGTGACCCGCGGGACTTCACCATGTGGAAGAGCGCCAAACCGGGCGAGCCATCCTGGCCGACGCCCTGGGGCCGAGGTCGGCCGGGCTGGCACACCGAGTGCGTGGCGATGTGCGAGGAGTATCTGGGCGCCGAGTTCGACATCCACGCCGGCGGCATGGACCTCGTTTTTCCGCACCACGAGAACGAGATCGCCCAGGCCGTGGCCGCCGGCGACGGCTTCGCCCGGTACTGGCTGCACAACGGCTGGGTCACCATGGGTGGCGAGAAGATGAGCAAGTCGCTCGGCAATGTCTTATCGATTCCTGCTGTGCTGCAACGGGTCCGGGCCGCCGAGCTGCGGTACTACCTGGGCAGCGCGCACTACCGGTCGATGCTGGAGTTCTCCGAGAACGCACTGACCGACGCCGCCAGGGCATACACCGGTATCGAGGATTTCCTGCACCGGGTACGTAACCGGGTGGGTGCGGTGCAGCCCGGGACCTGGACCGACAAGTTCGCCGCGGCACTCGACGACGACCTGTCGGTGCCGATCGCGCTGGCCGAGGTGCACACGGCCCGGGCCGAGGGCAACCGGGCGCTCGACGCCGGCGACCACGCTGGTGCGATGGGCGCCGCGCAGTCGATCCGGGCCATGATGGGTATTCTGGGCTGCGACCCGCTCGATGAGCGCTGGGAGTCCAACGACGAGACATCGGCCGCGCTGGCCGCGGTGGATGTGTTGGTGCACTGGGCGCTGGCCGGACGCGCAGAGGCGCGCGAGAAGCGGGACTGGGCGGCCGCCGATGCCATCCGGGACCGGCTCAAAGAGGCCGGTATCGAGGTCACCGACACTGCAGACGGACCCCAGTGGTCGCTGGTCGAGGGAGATCGCCAGGGCGAGCGAAGCGACGGGAAGAACAACTGATCATGGCTGGTAATTCACAGCGCCGCGGCGCCGTCCGCAAAGAAGGCACCAAGAAGGGCCCGGTGGTGGGCTCCGGTGGCGTCCGCAGGCGCGGCCTGGAAGGCAAGAAGGCGACGCCGGCGGCCAAGGACCGGCCGCACCATCCGGCTGCCAAGAAGGCTGCAAAGGCGGCGCGCGCAGCGCAGGGCCGTCACAAGAAGACCGATGACGTCGAGGTCGTGCTCGGCCGCAACCCGGTGGTGGAATGTCTGCGCGCCGGGGTCCCCGCCACCGCGCTGTACGTGATGCTGGGCGTCGACGCCGACGAACGGATCACCGAATCCGTAACGCGGGCAGCCGATTCCGGCATCGCTATCCTGGAGGTCCAGAAACACGACCTGGACCGGATGTCGAGCAACGGTATGCACCAGGGCCTCGCGCTTCAGGTGCCGCCGTACTCCTACACCCATCCCGATGACCTGCTCAAGGCCGCCCAGCGCGATAGCACACCGGCGCTGCTGGTGGCACTGGACAACATCTCCGACCCCCGCAACCTCGGTGCCATCGTGCGCTCGGTTGCCGCCTTCGGCGGACACGGCGTGGTGATCCCGCAGCGCCGCTCGGCATCGGTGACCGCGGTGGCATGGCGCACGAGCGCCGGTGCGGCAGCCCGGCTCCCGGTGTCCCGGGCGACGAACCTCACCCGCACCCTGAAGAGCTGGGCCGATGCCGGCCTGCAGATCGTCGGCCTGGACGCCGGCGGGGATACCGAACTCGATGAGCTCGATGCCGAGGGACCCATCGTGGTCGTGGTGGGTTCGGAGGGTAAGGGCCTGTCCCGTCTGGTGCGGGAGAACTGTGATGCCATCGTCTCCATCCCGATGGCCGGACCCACCGAGTCGCTGAACGCCTCGGTGGCCGCCGGTGTGGTGCTGGCCGAGATCGCCCGTCAGCGCCGGGGCTGACCGGACACTTCAAGGAGCGGCGCGACGAGGAGGACGCGTTGTCGGCCGCCCTGTACGCCGGCCTGCCCTACCCGGAGAACAGTTGATGGCCCGTGCCCGGCTGCAATCCTGACCGGCGCCGCTACAGCCCGAGAAGTCGGGTTGAGGCCCACAACCCGACCACCGCGGCCACCAGAACCAACGGCGTGCTCTTCAGGCCGATACTGCTGAACTCACCGAATCCGGCATCCATGTCACGGCGTACAGCGTTGCGCCACAACAAATTCGCCAACGAACCGATATAGCTGAAGTTGGGCCCGATGTTCACGCCGATGAGCACGGCCAGCACCGCCGCCGGTCCCACCGGCGTCACCAACGGGAGCAGCACCAGCACCGCGGGAAGGTTGTTGACGACGTTCGACAGCAGTGCCGCCACTGCGGCGATGCTCAGGAGCGCCGCCAGCCCCTGACCGTCGGGCAGGACGTGGTGCATCGCCGCCGCGAGGCCGTTATTCATGACGGCCGCTACGACGACACCGAGACACAGCACGAAGGCCAGAAACGGGATGTCGAGCGCGACGACGATCTTGGTGATGCTGGTCTGATGCAAGGCCAGTGCACGCAGGCCGAGGACGAGCGCACCGGCCAGCGCCGCCCATGCCGGTGAGAGGCCGAGTAGCGAGGTCACCACGAACCCGGCGAGCGTGAGGCCGACGACCACCAGCGCGAACACCGGCACGTCCCATGGTTCGTCGGGCGCCTCACGTTGCGGTGCGGTCGCCAGGTCCTTCGCGAAAATCCAACGCAGCAAGATGAACTCGACGAGTATCGCGGCAAGCCAGGGCAGTGTCATCGCCGCGGCGAAATACAGGAACGTCAAACCCGCGGCACCGAACGCCAACAGGTTGGTCAGGTTGGAGACCGGTAGCAGCAGCGACGCGCTGTTGGCCAGGTGCGCCGTGGCGTAGGCGTATGGCCGGGCCGAGACGGCCAGCGTGCGCGCAGTCGTGAGCACCACGGGGGTCAGCAGGACCACGGTCGCGTCCAGGCTGAGGATGGCTGTCACCGCTGCCGCAACTGCGAAAACGGATGCCAGCAAACGATTCTGGCCACCCGAGGTGGACCGCGCCATCAGCACGCCCGCGGCATGGAATAGTCCGACGTCATCGCAGAGCCGGGCAAGGACGAGCACTGCGGCCAGGAAACCGACCACCGGCGCCAGATCGGACACTTCGGCGACCGCGTCCTGCCAGGAGACCGAGCCCGCCGCGATCACCGCGGCAGCAGCCGACACCGCGATCACCGCCTGAAAGCGGGGACGAAACAGCGCGAATCCGAGCACCGCGGCGAGCGCGGCGACCGAAAGGATCAGCTCCATGGATCCGTGCGCTGCCACAGGGTCGGCAGGTGCAACCCGACACCGTCGGCGATATCGGGCCAGCCGGCTTTCAGGCGCATGGCCAAAGCCTATGTCCCGGGTGCTACCGGGTTCCGTACCGGCGGCGGAACTTCTCCACCTGACCGGCGGTGTCGAGATGCCGGTTGGTGCCCGTCCAGAACGAGTGCGAGTCCGCGGTGACGTCGACGACGACCAGCGGGTAGGTGGCGCCGCGGTATTCGACGCTGCGGTCGCTGGTGATCGTGGAGCGGATCAGGAACGTCTTGCCGGTGCCGGCGTCCTGGAACACCACCGAATGGTATTCGGGGTCCGATATCAGGTTTCATTCTTCTCCGTTCAGCGAGTTGTCGGTGACCGCGAGGCCGTTCTGCAGGTCCGCGCAGGGATCCTCGTGCCGGTCCCCGAACGGGTCCGGGTAGCCGGCCCAGTCCTGCGGGCTGTTCATTTCGGCGTCGGTGAGCAGTGCCCGGTTCAGTGCCGCGCTGATGATCTCCGGATTCGCACCGCATACCAGCGCGGTCAGTGCGATATGCCGGTCGCCGAACTGCTCGTCCCACTGAGTTGCGGCCATCGCCGTGCGCTCGGGGTCGACGTATGCGCAGTCGCTGTCCGACATGCCGGCCAGCCAGCGACCGGCGGCACCGACGCCGAGTCCACCGCCCGCGGAGTCGATCCACACCACGGTGTCGGGTTGGCTCGCCAGCCACGCCCGTCCGTGTACCCGCACCACCCCGTCGAGTACCGCGTCGATCGCGTGGTGCAGGCGCTCGGGATGAAAAGGCCTGCGCGCGTTGAACTCCAACAGTTCGACTTCGCCGTCGGGCTGCAGCGGCGGTTGGCCGGCCAGTAGCGAATCGTGCGGGTCGTCCGAGCGGCCCCGGCGGGAGTGGGTATCCAGGTGTGCAAGTGCGGTGGTGACGTGCTGGAGTCCGACGGTGATCCGGGCCCGGGGTGCCAGCCTGCGCAGCACGGCGAGGGTGACCCGGTCTGCCTCCGTCAGCACCAGCACATCGGCGAACGCCGCCTGCCCGACCACCACCTGGGCGACGGTGCGGGAGGCGTCGAGTTCGTCGTCACCGAGCGCCTGACTCAGCCAGACACTGGTGTCGATACATGTCACGACCGCCTGGATCTCGACATCGCGACCGGCCGGACCGTCGATATAGCCGGGGCCGAGCTGCACCGGCACGTCATTGATGGCCACGCAGATCACCTCGGGGTCAAGCCATTCCATCAGCTGCACGACGATGCGGTGCACGTCGGTGCGACGGTGCAGCTGTCGCAGCTGGATCAGCAGATCATTGCGGATGGTGCAGTTGATGCATCCGCCGGTGATTTCCAGCGGCCACTGGATGATCACCAGCTTGGTGTCCCGCATGCCGCTGACCCTGCGGACCACGACGTGTCCGTCGACCGCGTAGTCGATCACTGCGGTTCCGGGAGTGCGGATCAGTATGTCGACGACGTCTGTTCGCGCACCCTGTCCGGCTACCAGTACCACTGGCGTCCGCATCTCATCACACCCTTATCGGTAACGATTGCCATTAAGTCGATTCGTACGTTACCTTGTGCCGGACAGCCTGTCGAAAATTGTTTCCATTAACGGTTCGGCATCACGAGAGGAGTCCGGATGTCTGCGCGTTGCCAGGTCACCAGGCGCGCAACGGGTTTCGGTAACCGGGCGTCGCATTCGAATCGGTGCACCCGTCGTGGCTGGAACCCCAATATCCAGATCAAGACCTACTACCTGCCATCGGAGGGCCGGCGCATCCGGTTGCGGGTCAGCACCAAGGGCATCAAGGTCATCGACCGCGATGGCATCGAGGCCGTGGTGGGCAGACTGCGCCGGACGGGGGAGAAGATCTGATGGCCAAGAGCAACGACATCCGACCCATCGTGAAGCTGAAATCGACAGCGGGCACCGGATGCACCTACGTCACCCGCAAGAACCGGCGCAACGATCCGGACCGGTTGGTGCTCAGGAAGTACGACCCGGTGCTGCGCAGGCACGTCGATTTCAAGGAGGAACGCTGATAGCGAAGAAATCCAAGTAGCGAAGAAATCCAAGATCGTCGCCAACGAGCGTCGTCGGGAGACGGTGGCGCGCTACGCAGAACGCCGAGCCGCGCCGGAGGAGATCCGGCGCCCGAAGATCAAGAAGCTCGCGTGAACTAGAGAATCCGTCACCAGCCGAACGGTGCCAGCGTGACGCCGTGCGCTTCCAGTCGCGTGCGGATCGCGGCCGCGATCCGCACGGCGCCGGGTGAATCACCGTGCACGCCAATCGATTCGACACCGATCGGGATGGTGGAGCCATCTTCGGCGGTGACCCGGCCATCGGTGATCATCGTCAACACCCGCTCGGCGATCTGTTCTGCATCGTGCAGCACCGCACGCGGTTCGCGACGGGACAGGAGCTGTCCGTCGGGTCGGTAGGCGCGGTCGGCGAACGCCTCGGCGACGGTGCGTAGCCCGAGATCTCTTGCCGCGTCGAAGAAGACCGATCCGGTAAGGCCGAGGACGGCCAGATCCGGGTTCGCCGCGTGCACGGCGGCCGCGACGGCGCGGGCCTGGACCTCATGCGTGACGATCGAGTTGTAGAGCGCACCATGTGGTTTGACATAGGACACCGAGCTACCCGCGGCGGAGGCCAGTGCGGACAGCGCGCCGATCTGATAGATGATCTCGGCGGTCAATTCCCCGGGCTCGACGTCGATGAAACGTCTACCGAACCCGGCCAGGTCCCGATAACTCACCTGCGCGCCGATGCGCACCCCGCGCTCGGCGGCCGCCCGGCAGACGCGGAGCAGGCCCGCCGGATCTCCGGCATGGAATCCGCAGGCGACATTCGCCGAGGTGACGATGTCGAGCATCGCGTCGTCATCGCCGAGCGTCCATACCCCGAACCCCTCGCCGAGGTCGGCGTTGAGGTCGACAGTTGCCGCGGTCACGGCGTTCAGCGTAGTGCCCTCCGATGCGGCGTTCCCTAATGCAAACGGTTATCGTTATCGACGTGATCATGTGTACGCCTTCCCGCGCGCTGGCCGCGGGCCTGCTGCTGGCCGTCCCCGTCGCGCTCAGTGCCTGCGACACGAGCGGCGAATCGACCTCGACTTCGACCGTCGCGGGGGACTGCCCGACGACTCCGGTGAACGTCGTCGTCAGCGTCGACCAGTGGGGGAAGATCGTGTCCTCCCTCGCCGGCGCCTGCGCGAACGTGACGACGGTGCTGGCCGGGTCCTCGGTGGACCCGCACGATTTCGAGCCGTCCCCCTCGGACGCGGCCGCCTTCAGCGGCGCCCAACTGGTGGTGGTCAACGGCGGTCACTACGACGAGTGGGCCGCTAAGCTCGCCGAGAGCACCGCCCCGGATGCGCACGTCGTGGACGCCATGGCGTTGCTCGGTGGCGATCATGCGGGACATGACCACGGCCACGAGGGTCACGAACACGGTGAGGGCGCCAACCCGCACGCCTGGTACAGCCCGGCGGCGGTGACCGACGTGGCCGCCGCGGTGACGGCTGAACTCACCGAACTCGCCCCGGCGGCAGGTGAATACTTCAACTCCAGGCACACCGAGTTCACCGAGGCGCTGGCGCCATATGACGCGCTGATCGCCAAGATCAAGGCCGGCGCAACCGGCAAGACCTATGCCGCGACCGAGAGCCTGTTCGACGATATGGCCGCCGCGCTCGGCCTGGCCAACCGCACCCCGCACGGCTATCAGGTCGCCTCCTCCAATGAGTCCGACCCCTCGCCAGCGGATCTCGACGCCTTCCTGCGGTTGCTGTCCGGTCGGGGCGTCGACGTGCTGATCTACAACACCCAGACTGAGGGTTCGGTACCGCAGCAATTGCGCGCCGCCGCCGAGGCCGCCGGCGTTCCGGTGGTCGATGTGACGGAGACTCTTGCGCCGGACGCGCAGACGTTCGAGGCTTGGCAGGTGGCACAACTCACCGCATTGGCCGAGGCGCTCGGCATCGAGCCGTAATGTCAGCCGAACCAGCGCTCGTCTTCGACGATGTCAGCGTCGTTCGTGGCGGCAGGCTGATCTGGTCGGAAGGCACCTTCACGATCCCGTCCGGCGGCATTGTCGCCGTGATCGGCTCCAACGGATCGGGCAAGTCGACGCTGCTGCAGGTAGTCCTCGGGCTGCTGCCGGTGGCTTCCGGATCGGTATCGGTGCTCGGCGGACGGCCCGGGGCGAACAACGACCAGATCGGCTACGTGCCCCAGGACTATGTGGCCGGCGCCGGTGAGGTGATCCGTGCCCGCGACGCGGTGATGCTCGGCCTGACCGGTCGCCGGTGGGGGCTGCGCCGCAACACCCGCGACGACCGGGACCGGGTGACCGAGGCGCTGCGGGCCGTCGAGGCAGAGGACTTCGCCGATCGGCGGGTGTCGCAGCTCTCCGGCGGTCAGCGCCAACGGATCGCGCTGGCCAATGCTCTGGTGTCTCGTCCGCAGCTGCTGATCCTCGACGAGCCGCTCGCCGCGCTGGACCTCCGCACCCAGCACGAGATCGTCGCACTGCTGGCGCGTCTGAACACCGAATACGACGTGACGATTCTCGTTGTCGCCCATGATCTGAACCCGCTGTTGTCGGTGCTGAGCAGTGCGGTGTACCTGCTCGACGGGCATGCGCACCATGCTGCGATCGATCAGGTGGTCGACGCCGATCTGCTGACCCACCTGTACGGCACCACGGTTGCCGTGGCCAACACCCTGCAGGGCCAGCTGTACATGAGGGCGACGTGACGGGCGGGGGCGCTCAGGTCTACCTGGCGCTGGGCTATCAGGAGAATTGGTGGCAGATCCTGACGTCGGCCTTCATGCGTAACGCGCTCATCGGCGGCACGTTGGTCGCCCTGGCCGCCGGGCTGATCGGCTATTTCATCATCGTGCGCAATACCGCGTTCGCGGCGCACGCACTGGCACACATCGGGCTGCCCGGCGCGACAGGCGCTGCGCTGCTGGGGCTTCCGGTGGTGCTCGGTCTCGGCGTGTTCTGTATCGGTGGAGCGGTGGTGATCGGCGCGATGGGCAACAGGGCCGGCGACCGTGAGGTCACCACCGGCACGGTGCTCGCGCTGGCGACCGGATTCGGCTTGTTCTTCAACTCGCTGGCCACCAAGAATTCCTCGATCCTGACCAATGTGCTGTTCGGCAATCTGCTGGCCATCACCCGCCAGCAGCTGCTCATCTTCGCCGGTCTGCTCCTGGTGATCGCCGCGACTGTCGTGATCGTGTACCGCCCGTTGTTGTTCGCCTCGGTCAACGCACAGGTCGCCGAGGCCAAGGGGGTGCCGGTGCGAGCCCTGTCGGTCGTCTTCATGGCACTGCTCGGTCTGTCGGTCACCATGGCCGTGCAGGCGGTCGGAACCCTGCTGCTGTTCGCCCTCGTCGTAACCCCCGCCGCGACGGCGATCATGCTGACCGCCCGGCCGCTGGCGGCGATGGCGATCTCCACGGCGATCAGCCTGCTGTCGGTCTGGGCGGGTCTGGCGGTTTCGGCCCTGTTCAACATGCCGCCCAGCTTCGTCATCGTCACCATTGCGTGCGTCATCTGGCTCGTGGTGTGGACGGGGAACCGGATGGCGCGGGTCGCAGTCCGCTAACGTCGTCAGGCATGACCAGGAGTCCAGGGCCGCGCCGGCGCGCGACGCTGGCCTCATTGGCCGCCGAACTCAACGTTTCGCGGACCACGATCTCCAATGCGTACAACCGGCCCGACCAGTTGTCGGCCGATCTGCGTGAGCGGGTACTCGCCGCGGCAAAGGAACTGGGATACGCCGGGCCGGACCCGGTCGCGCGGTCGCTGCGCACCCGGAAGGCAGGCGCGGTCGGCCTGATGATCACCGAGCCGCTCAACTATTCGTTCAGCGATCCGGCGGCCCTGGATTTCGTTGCCGGACTTGCCGAATCGTGTGAAGAGGCCGGGCAGGGTCTGCTGCTCGTCGCGGCCGGCCCCAACCGCAGCGTCGGCGACGGATGGGCCGCTGTGCTGTCGGCCGGTGTCGACGGTTTCGTCGTCTATTCGGCCTCCGATGACGACCCCTACCTGCCGGTGGTGCTGCAACGGCATCTACCGATCGTGGTCGTCGACCAACCCATGGATGTGCCCGGCGCGTCGCGGGTCTGCATCGATGATCGCGCTGCGATGCGGCAACTCGCTGAATACGTTGTGGGACTTGGGCATCGTAAGATCGGTTTGCTGACCATGCGCCTCGGCCGGGAGTGGCCGCATGAGAGCACCAGGCCCATGGTCGCGGACCCAGCGAGGCTGAGCTCACCGCACTTCCATGTTCAGCGCGAGCGGGTGCACGGTGTCTACGACGCGATGAGCTCCGCCGGCCTGGACCCTGCGACGGTGACCGTGGTGGAGAGCTACGAGCACCTACCCCAGTCCGGCGGTGCGGCCGCGCAGGTTGCGCTCGCGGCGAATCCCCGCATCACCGCGCTGATGTGCACCGCCGATGTGCTGGCGCTCTCGGCGATGGACTACCTACGGGCGCGCGGCATCTTCGTCCCGGGGCAGTTGACCGTGACGGGTTTCGACGGCGTGCCCGAGGCGCTGGCGCGGGGGCTGACCACGGTCACCCAGCCCAGCATCGAGAAGGGCCGTCGCGCCGGGGATCTGCTGCACAACCCGCCGCGGTCGGGCCTGCCGGTCGTCGAGGTGCTCGAGACCGAGGTGGTACGGGGCCGCACCTCCGGCCCGCCCGCCTAACCCCACCGCCCGCCTAACCCCACCAGGGTGTGCCGCGCCGGGCCGGGGCGCAAACAATGTTGCCGATCAGGCGATCGGGCGCCGGGCGTCGGCCAGGAACTGCAGCACGACCGCTACATCTTCGGGGGTGTCGACCCGGAAGCCGGCCAGGCTGTCACCGGGCCCGATCTTGATGCCGATATCGCCGCCGCGCATCCGGCGGAATGCCTTCTCGTCGGTGACGTCATCGCCGAGGAAGACCACTGCCGTCGCATCACAACGGTTTCGCAGGATGTCGACCGCCTCGCCCTTGTCGGTGACGATGACCGCGAATTCCAGCACCGCCTTGCCGGCAGTGGTGTGGGCAGCCCAGGATGTGGCAGCTTCGGCGGCCAGCGCGAGCGCGGCCTCCCCGTCGGTTGCGGAGGCGTTGCGCACATGCAGCGCGACGCTGGCGAGCTTCGGTTCCACCGTCACGCCGGGGCGTTCTGCCGCAATGGAATCCAGCGTCGCGACGATCTCGGCCAGCAGTGCGGTATCGATCTCGCGTGCGAACCCGGTGTCGAATTCGACGCCATGGCTGCCCACTGCCTGCACCGCTGCGGACATTCCGGACAGTTCAAGCAGTACGGACAAAGCGCGCCCGGAGATGAGGGCTGCGGTGGTGTCGGGCAAGCCGGCCAGCGTCTCGAGTGCCGCAGCGGCCTCCGGCAGTGGCCGGGCGTCGGCGGGGTTGTTCACGATCGGCGCCAGGGTGCCGTCGAAATCGGAGGCGATCAGCAGCCGAGGGGTGGTTGCCGCCTCGGTGAGAGCGCGTTGCAGACCGGCATCAAGCACTCCTCACACCTTAGGTTGCTCTCCGTCGCCGATGAGCAGGCGGACCGCGAGGTCGAGCCGCTTGGCCACGTCGGTGGCCGATGCGCGGCGGGTCAGCCAGGCCAGCAGATTGGACAGCCACACATCGGAGATGACGCGGGCGATGTGGTACTGGTCCTCGGTGGGTCGGCCCTCGCTCATCGCACGGGCGAACATCGAGTCCATCAGCTTGCCGACGTGGTCGACCTCGCCGGCAGCAGATGCGTCGGCGAAGACGAAGGCGCGGGTCATGGCCTCGGTGAGCAGCGGGTTGCGCTGCATGGACCGGTTCAGCCCGCCGACCATGATGTTGAGCCGCTCGTACGGAGTGCCGCCGGTCAGAGTGGCGCGATCGCTCTTGGCGTCGATGCGTTCGAACTCCCGGCCCAGCGCGGACACCAGCAGATGGACCTTGGACGGGAAGTAGCGGTACAGGGTGCCGACGGCGACATCGGCGCGCTCGGCGACGGCTCGCATCTGGACGGCCTCGAAGCCGCCCTTCGAGGCGATGGCCACGGTGGCGTCCAGGATGCGCTTGCGGCGTTCCCGCTGCGCCTCGGAGCCGAGTTCGGACTCGGAGAGAACGGCCACGGCCATCACCTGACGGGGCGAGTCAGAACCCGATCCGGGTTGTGCAGGCGACGACATGTGGGCGGGCAACTCCTTCGTGATGCGCTTAAGTCCTTCGTGATGCGCTTAGGTGGAAAACGATACGCACACCGACCGTTGATCGCTCACTTCCTCGCACCGAATCACAACGGCACGTCGTGGCCGTGACAGTGGTCGACTTGACGTCCGCGCGCTGGCATGTATTAGAACACGTTCTAGTGGGAAGCGGAGCCTTCTCACTGCTCTAATCCCCGGTGCGCTGCAGTCGCACATCCAGCTCGACCTTGGCGGGGCAGTCACCGGTGTAGTCCTGGAACGACTTTCCGGTCAGCGTGATTATCGGATCCTGAGGCCCCTGTGGCAGTGGCAGGTCGTCGCGGGATGTCTGGCGGACCGTGCCGACACCGTCGGTGCACTGCGCGTTCCCTTCGGGGAAGGTCGCGGTGAAATGCCCGCCGCCGTAGAGCATGACGAACAGGTTGTTCGTGTCAACGGTCGACATCAACGTCACGCAGCGCTCGCCGGTGCGCAGGCAGTGGGTTGTGGCGCGGTAGTCGTGCGGCGGGAACAACTCGCCGGTCTCGGGGTAGGTCTGGGTGTAGGTGTATGTGCCGCGCAGGGCCGCCCCCGGTGAGGTTCTCAGCGGCGGTTCCAGAGCCGGGTCGCTCGCTTGGCTGCCGGTGCCGCTGCCGCGGGCCGGGGTCAGGTTGACGGCCCGCTTGCTGGCGCACAGGGCCGGTGCCGTGGCCCAGGTATATTCCCCGGACAGCGATCCGTCGAGCCTGGGCCGCAACGAGATGATCGACCAACCGGTCACGTCGACCTCGACGTCGCCGACCTTGCATTTGTCGGGTGCTTCGCGCGCCATCAGCCAGTCGCCGTCGATGTAGTCGAACACCATGGTCAGCTGGGGCGGACCGGACGGATCCTTGGGGTCGACCACCGCCACCGTCGCGACGCACTCGGTGTCGCGGCAGTTGGAACGGGCCACCCATGTCTCGGTGCGCGCCGAGCCTGCCACCGGCTTACCGTCCGGCGTTGCGGTCGGCCCGATGTTGACCTTGAAGCTGCCTTCCAGCGCCGGTCCGGATGTGACGGTGTTCGCTGCCTCATCGTCGGAGCGTACGGTGAACAGGCATGCCGCGAATCCACCGAGGACGGTAGCGACAAGCGCAAGCGCAGCCAGCAGTTTGACCACCGTGCGCTTGGTGTCGTTGTTCAGCCCGAGTGCCATCGGGTAAGGATGCCATCCCAGCGTGGTTGCGATGAAGCCAATGACGGTCGTGGGCGACATCGCGGTGCACGGATTGCGGGCCTCGGAATATAAGGTCGCCTACGTGACCGCCAAGCAGATCCTGCTGAAGGAGAGCGCCATCAAACGACTGGTGGAACCTGCGGAGGTGGCCTCGCTGGTGGGCTGGCTGGCCGCCGAGCAGGCGGGCACGGTGACCGGCGCGTCGCACACGATGGACGGTGGGTGGAGCGCCCGGTGAGCACCGCACCGCAGTGGGAGCCGACCGCCGCCGATATCGCCGACGCCCGGGTCACCGATTTCGCCCGGTTCGCCGGTGCCCCGGCCGAGTATCACGCGCTGTGGCAATGGTCGGTGGACGAGCCGGCGGCCTTCTGGGCAGCGCTGTGGAAGTACTTCGGACTCGGTGAGATGCCCGGCGAGGTGCTGGCCGGCACCGATATGCCCGGCGCACGGTGGTTTCCCGGCGCACGGCTCAACTACGTCGACCAGGTGGTCCGGCAGTCCCGCACTGACCGGCCCGCGATCCTCTGCGTCAGTGAGGACACCCCGACCGTCGAGCTGTCCTGGGCCGAACTCCTTAGCCGAACAGCGGGATTCGCGAAGTCGCTGACCGATCTCGGAGTGGGCGCCGGCGACCGGGTCGTCGGCTATCTGCCCAATATCGCCGAAGCGGTGATCGCCTTCCTGGGCACCGCCGCGGTCGGCGCGGTGTGGAGTGCGTGCGGTCAGGACTACTCGGCCAAGGCCGCGCTGGATCGGCTCGGCCAGCTCGAACCGGTGGTGCTGGTGACCACCGACGGCTACCGGTTCGGCGGCAAATCCCACGACAAGAGCGCCGACGTCGCGGCACTGCGGGCCGGGCTGCCCACGCTGCGCGCCACCGTCTCGGTATCGCGCCTGACGCCCACGCCGAGCGATCATCTCGACTGGGATACCGTGACTTCCGGTGGCGGCGAACTGGACACCACCGCAGTCGAATTCGACCATGCGCTGTGGATCCTGTTCTCGTCGGGCACCACCGGCCTGCCCAAGGGCATCATCCACGGGCACGGCGGGGTGCTGCTGGAGCATCTGAAGGCGGTCGCTCTGCAGAGCGATATCGGCGAGCGAGACACCTTCTTCTGGTACACCAGCCCGAGCTGGATGATGTGGAACTTCCAGATCGCCGGGTTGCTGGTCGGCGCCACCATCGTCTGCTACGACGGAAGCCCGTCCTACCCGTCTCCGGATGCGCTGTGGGCCATCGCGGCCGACGTCGGTGCGACGGTGCTCGGTACCAGCCCGGGATATGTGCTCGGCTGTATGAAGGCGGGTGCGGTTCCGCGGACCGAGCACGATCTGTCCGCATTGCGGACTGTCGGGATCACCGGGTCTTCGTTGCCGCCCTCGACGTCCTTGTGGATGCGCGACAACATCGGCGAGCACGTTCGGGTCGCGTCGATCAGCGGGGGGACCGATGTGGTGTCGGCCTTCATCGGCGGCGTGCGCACGGTGCCGGTGTGGCCGGGGGAGCTGTCGGCCCCGTTCCTCGGTGTGGCGCTGGACGCCTGGGATGAGTCGGGCAACCCGGTACGTGGCGAGGTGGGAGAGCTGGTCGTCACCAAGCCGCTGCCGTCCATGCCGGTCGCCTTCTGGAATGATCCGGACGGATCGCGTTACCGCGAGGCCTATTTCGAGATGTTCCCGGGTGTCTGGCGGCACGGTGACTGGGTCACCATCACCGATCACGGCAGCATCATCGTGCACGGTCGCTCCGACTCGACCCTGAACCGGCACGGCATCCGGATGGGCAGTGCCGATATCTATCAGGCGGTGGAACGACTGCCCGAGATCGCCGAGGCGCTGGTGATCGGAGCCGAGCAGCCCGACGGTGGCTATTGGATGCCGCTGTTCGTGGTGCTCGCCGACGGTGTCGAACTGGACGACGCGCTACGGGACAAGGTCAAGAACACCATCCGCACCGAGGTCTCCCCGCGCCATGTTCCCGACGAGATCATCCTGGCGCCCGGTATCCCGCACACCCGTACCGGCAAGAAGCTCGAGGTGCCGATCAAGAAGCTGTTTCAGGGAGCAGACGCTGCGAAAGTGGTGGAACGCAGTGCCGTCGACGACCCGGACCTGCTGGAATGGTACGTCACACAGCGTCGAACCTGACCAGGTCCGCACCAGGTCCGCACTCGACGCCGGGCGGGCACGCTGATCACCTACGAGGACTTCCCGCACGGCATGCCCACCACGCAGACAGATACCGTCAACGCCGATCTGCCGGCGTTCCTGAAGTCCTGAGCCAGGGGCCCATCCGGTCCAGTGCCGATCTGATATCGGCGGCTGCGCCGGCGAACGACAGCCGGACGAACGAGCCGCCGTGCACGGTGTCGAAGTCGACCCCGGGCGCGATGGCGACACCGGTGTCGGCCAGCAATCGTGCGCAGAAGTCGAGTGAATCCGTGGAGTACCGGGAGATGTCGGCGTACACGTAGAACGCACCGTCGGCCGGCGCCAACCGGTCCAGCCCGATATCGGTCAGACCCCTCAACAACACCTTGCGGTTGACGGTGTACTCGGCGACCAGTCCGTCGGCTTCCGCCAGCGACGCCGGATCGAAGGCGGCGACAGCGGCCAGCTGCGGAAGTGTCGGCGGACAGATGGAGAAGTTCCCGGTCAGGCGGTCGACCGCACGCCGCAGCGGCGCGGGCACCAGCAGCCAGCCCAGTCGCCAACCCGTCATCGCGAAATACTTCGAGAAGCTGTTCACCACAATGGGATTGCGTGATGTCTCCCATGCGCAACTGGTCGCCGGAGCGCCGGGGTACACCAGGCCGTGGTAGAGCTCGTCGCTGATCAGTTGCACACCCCGGTCATCGCACCAGGTCACGATCGCGGCCAGGTCGGCGGGCGGGATGACGGTACCGGTCGGGTTGGCTGGGCTGGCGATGATCAGCCCTTTGACCGGTGGGTCCAGCGCCTCCAGCATCGCAACGGTCGGCTGGAACCGGGTGTCCGGCCCGCACGGAACCTCGACCGGTTCACACCCCAGTGCGGACAGGATGTTCCGATAACAGGGGTAGCCCGGGCTGGTCACCGCCACCCGGTCGCCGATATCGAAGCAAGACAGGAACGCCAGTAGGAAGCCGCCGGTGGATCCGGTGGTGATGACCACCGCGTCGGGGTCCACATCGATACCGTGACGGTCGGAATAGGACGCGGCGATCACCTCACGCAACCGCGGAATGCCCAGTGCCACGGTGTATCCGAGGTTGTGGTGGGCGAGCGCCTCGGTGGCGGCGGCTCGCACCGGCGCCAGCGCTTGCGCGCTGGGCTGACCTGCGGACAGGTTCACCAGATCGCCGTGCGTGCGCTGACGCTCGGCCGCGGCGAGCCACACGTCCATCACATAGAACGGCGGGATCCCTGCGCGCAGCGCCACGCGTGGGGTGATGTGGGTCATCGGTTCGAGGTTAGTCCGTTGACACCATGACCACGCTCGAAGACCGCCCGAACAGTGCGCTGCCGGTGGTCGACGTCCAGCATGTCGTCACATCATCGAGCGGCTTTCGTCACCGCACGCCACACTCGGGCCGGCGTCATCGGCAGCTGATACACCCGAGCACCGCAGGCCCGGGCGATGGCGTTGGCCAGGGCCGGGGCAACCGGGTTGTAGGGCGACTCGCTCATGGACTTGGCGCCCAAGGGTCCCAGGTCGTCGTAGGTGTCGGCGAAGTACACCTCGGTCACCGGGATGTCCGCCAGCTGCGGGATGTGATAGTTGCGCAGCGTCTGAGTCGCGACGGTGCCGTCGGGGCCGATCTGGATCTCCTCGAACAGGGCCGAACCGATCGCCTGGGCGACGCCACCTTCCACCTGGCCCCGGCACTGCTGAGGGTTCATCACCACCCCGGCGTCGGCGGCCTGCGCGGACTGCAGGATCCGCACCTCGCCCGTCTCGGTGTTCACCGCCACCCGGAATCCATGCACGTTGAATGCCACCGAACGCGGTGTGCCGTCATGCTTTCCGCTGCCGCTCATCGGGGTGGGCAGCGATCCGAAGTCCACCAGTTGCTCACCGCACCGCACCCCGTTGCGGTCCAGCGTGCACAACGCAGGCGACAGTCCGGTGAGTTCGGCGGCTGCTGACACCAGGGCCCGGCGCAACTGACGGCTGGCCAGCTGGGTTGCCCGACCGGCGACCACCGTCCCCGCTGATCCGAACGCGCCGGTGTCGTAACCCGTTGTCGTGGTGTCGGATTGACGGATGACGATCCGATCGGCGTCGGTGTTGAGCTCGTGGGCAGCGAGTTGGGTGTGCACGGTGGTGGTGCCGTTGCCGAACTCCGTGGTCCCGATATCCAGGGTGTAGACGCCTTCGGCGTCCACCGACACCATCGCCTCGGCGAAATGCCCACGAGGCGGGATGGTCGCGATCATGGCCACCGCCATGCCCTCGCCGACCCGCCATCCGTCCGGCGCCGTCACCCCGTTGCCCGCGTGCAATGCCGCCTCGACAAGGTAGAGGCACTGGTCCAATCCGTAGCTGCCGAAGGTCAGATCGTCGTCGAGCACATGGGCGTCCACGAAACTGTCACCGGGCACGACGACATTGCGGTGGCGGAATTCGAACGGGTCGATACCGAGCCGTTCGGCGAGCTGATCGATCGCCGACTCGACCGCGAACATCACCTGGCCCAGTCCGTAACCGCGGAACGCGCCCGAGGGCAGGTTGTTGGTGTAGACCGCCTGGGCGTCGACGCGCTTGTTCGGGCTGCGGTACACCGCAACCGATTCCCCGCAGCCGTGAAACATCACCCCGGGACTGTGGTTGCCGTACGCGCCGGCGTCCACGAGTGCGTCGATGGCCAGCGCGGTGAGGATTCCGTCGCCATCGGCGGCTACCGTTACATCGACACGGAACGGGTGCCGGCAGGGTGCCACGGTGAATTGGTCGCTGCGCCGGAACTCGTATCGCACAGGGACACCGAGGCGCAGCACCGCCAGCGCCACCAGATCCTCGGTCAGCATCTCCTGCTTGCCGCCGAAACCGCCGCCGACCCGTTTGGTGAACACGTGCACGTCGTCGGGGCGGAGTCCGAAGATGTGGCACAACTCATTTCGGATCAGGAACGGCACCTGGGTGCTGGTACGGATGACCAGCCGCCCCGTCTCGTCGCGCCACCCGGTACACCCGTGTGTCTCCAGGTGTACGTGCTGGACCCGCTGGGTCTGCCAGCGCCCACGTATCACCGCACCACCGGAGGCCTCGGCGGCCGCGACCCCGGCCGAGACGTCACCGACCTCGCCGTGCAGTTCGGCAACCAGATTGCGGGCCGGATCGGCGATGCGTGACCGCGGTCCCTTGTCGGCATGCAACAGCGGCGCGCCTGCCGTCCGCGCGATCTCGGGTTCGAATACCGGCGTCAACTCCTCGTAGGTGACGACTATTTCCCGGCAGGCATTTTCGGCGATGCCGACGCTGTCGGCCACCACCGCGGCGACGCGCTGTCCGACGAACCGCACGGTGTCGTCGAGTATGACCGTGTCGTCGGGATCGTCCTCACGCAGTTCGTGGCGCGCGGTCGAAAACAGCACCGGTGGACTGTCCCGGTGGGTCAGTACCAGACGCACCCCCGGCATCGATTCGGCAGCGGAGGCGTCGATCGACCGGATCCTGGCGTGCGCCAGTGGGCTCGCCAACACCGCCATGTGCAGCAACCCCAGGGGAGTGGCGTCCATGGTGTATTCCTCGGTACCGGTGACCACACGCACACCTGCGGGCGCGCCGATGGACCTGCCGGCGTCGCAACCTTCGGACTTGTCGATGTTGACCACTCCGGCGAGCGCATCGGTGATCGCCCGGTAGCCGGTGCACCGGCACAGATTGCCCTTGAGATGCTGCGCCAGGTCTGCCACCTGGTCAGGCGTCAAAGCCGTTGCGGTGGTGACCATACCGGCGGTGCAGAAGCCGCATTGGAATCCGGCGGCCTCCACGAATCGGCGCTGCATCGGATGCATATCGTCCGGCGTACCCAGACCGGCGACCGTCGTCACGGCGCGGCCGGCCGCCCGAAACGCCGGGTAGACGCAGGAATGCACGGCGGCGCCGTCCACCAGCACCGAGCATGCGCCGCAGTCACCGGCGTCGCAGCCCTTCTTGACCTCGAAGTGTCCGTGATCGCGCAGGAATGTGCGCAGGCATTGGCCGGGACGAGGGTCGTCGTCCCAGCTAGCGCCGTTGACCGAGAATTTCATGCCAACTCGCCCCGTATCTGCTCGGCAAGTGTCAGCGTCACCGCCCGGCGCCAGTCGGGATCACCGTGCGCGTCACGGGTCCACGCACCCCCCGGAATTCCGGACAGCCGGTCGCGCAGGTCATCGGCCGACGGTACGGCCGGGAACCGGAACACATGGGGCCGCACCGTCGCCGCGGTCACCGACAGCACGAACTGTCCGCCGTCCTCGGCAGAATCGTTGCGACCGATGATGACGACACCGGAGCGTCCGAGCGGAGACGGCGCGAGCTTGCGATGGGCGGTACGGGCCCGCAGCGCGGCAGCCGGAAGGTGCGCCGCGCGCAGCACGTCGCCGGGTGCGAGCACATTGGTGGCCTCACCGGTGACGAACTCGGCGACCGGCAGGGTGTAGTCGGTGCCGTCGGCGCGCCACACGGTGACCGAGCCGTCCAGCGCCGTGCACAGCGAGATGATCGCTCCGGCGGGAAAGGACAGGCAGATGTTGCCGCCCACGGTCGCGGTGCGCCAGATTTTGAATGAGGCCAGCAGCGCGGTGCAGCATTGCCGAAACAACGGTGCCGCCGACCAACTCGGCTCACTGGACGGCAATGTCGTTGACAGCGAAGCGAGTTCAGTCAGGGTGCAGGTCGCGCCGAGCTCGATGCCGTGCTCGGCGAGGACGATCGGAGGCCAGCCCAGCCCGGTGATGTCCACGAGCCGGGAAACCGCCGGCTGCGGCTCGGAGAACAGCCAGGTCCCACCGGCCAGGATGGCGTCGGCAGGTCCGAGTGGCCACACCTCGTCGCGGCGGGTGGGGATGTGCACCGCCTCGACGGTGTTGAGGTCCATCTACCGACCGTAGTCGCCGTCGTTGGCGCGTGCAGGTCGAAACGGTCGAACTGCGAGTTGGCGCAGACACTGTGACAATCGGCCCATGCGTGTGTACCGCGGTCACCTGATCCACATCAGCGGTGCGGCGGACCTGGACGGTGCGCGTGCGCACCTGGTGAGCATCCCCGATGGCGCCCTCACGGTCGATCACGCCGGGGCCATCGGCTATAGCGGCGAGTTCTCCGAGCTGCCCGTGGAGGCCGCCGGTGCGCCCGTCGTGGACTGCCGACCGGCGTTCCTGCTGCCGGGGTTCATCGACACCCACATCCACTTCCCGCAGACACACTGTGTCGACTCCTACGGTGGCGGCCAACTGCTGGACTGGTTGCAGCGCTGCATCTTTCCTGCCGAGGCGATGCTCGCCGATCCTGCCTACGCCCGTGGCGTCGCGCGCGACTTCTGCAACCGCCGTATCGCGGTGGGTACCACCACCGCGCTGGTGTTCGGATCGGCATTCCCGCATGCCCAGGATGCCCTGTTCGAAGAGTCCGTCCGCGCGGGCCTGCGGACCATCTCGGGACGTGGCATCCAGACGGTGGGACCGGAGGCGGCCGGACCGCTGCTGACCGACGATGAAACGGCAATCGCGCTGACCCGCGCCGAGATCGACAAGTGGCACGCCGCCGGCGACGGCCTCATCCAGATAGCGGTGGTACCCCGGTTCGCGTTGTCGGTGACCGGCCGGACGCTGTATAACCTGGGCGAGCTCTACCATGCGGTACGCGGTGACGGGGTGTATTTCCACACCCATCTGTCGGAGAATGTTGGCGAAATAGCCTCCGTACGCGCCACTTACGGTGTCGAGCACTACCTGGACACCTACGACGGCAGGTTCGCAGGCGGTGCTGACGGCCGCTCCATGCTGGGCCGGCGCAGCGTGATGGCGCACGCCGTGCACTGCAGCGACCACGAGCTGCACCGGATGGCAGAGACGGGCACCTCGATCGCGCATTGCCCGACCTCGCAGCTGTTCCTCGGGTCGGGCACCATGCCGTGGCGGCGCACCACCGCCTGCGGGGTGAATGTGGCGCTGGGCACCGATGTGTCCGCCGGTGACGAATGGCTGATACCGCGCGTGCTCAACGACTGCTTCAAGGTTCATATCAGCGAACCCGAAGGTGCGGCACTGTCGGTGCCACCCGCCGACCTGTTGTTCACCGCGACGCTCGCCGGTGCGCGCGCTTTGGACATCGCGGACCGGGTCGGCAATCTCGACGTGGGCAAGGACGCCGATTTCCTGGTGATCGATCCGCAGCGCCAGCCGTTGCTGCCCGAACTGCTGGCCCGGATCGACCGTGGCGATGCCGACCGCCTGCTGTTCACCCTGCTGATGGGGATGCGCGAGGACGCCGTGGATCAGGTGTACGTGCGGGGGCGGCAGCTCAGGCCGATATCACCGGGGTGAGCGGCCCGCCGAGAATGTTCCCCACGATCCCGCGAATGATATTGGTGCCGTCCTCCTTTCGGAGGTCTGCGTACCACTTCGCGGTCTCCTGTGGATCCTTGGCATGGGTGACATCGCAACGCTTGCGGGCTCGCAGCACCAGGTCGCCGGCGCGTTCGGCGCGGGCGGCCTCATATGCCGCGAGCACGGCGTGCACATCGTCGGGGTGGTCTTTGAAGGCCCACTGCAGTGCGATCGCGTCTTCCATGGCAGAGCAACCGCCCTGCCCGATGTCGGGTGTCGTGTTGTGCGCCGCATCGCCGAGCACCGCGACCCGGCCCTTCACCCAGGTGTGAAAGGGATCGAGATCCAGGATCTCCACCCGGTTGGTGGTCGCCGGATCCAGCTTGTCGATGAGGGTCTGCACTCCGGGCGCCCAATCGGCGAAGTGCCCGCGCAGAACCTCGCGCGCGCTGCCTTTCTCGTACGGCAGGCCCGCTCCTTCCACGACATCGAAGAAGAAATAGAACCGGCCGCCGGCGACCGGCATCACCGAGACCCGTTTCCCGTCACCGACATACGTGGTCCACTCGGTGGCCGGACCGATCGCGTCGTCGGTGTGCACCAGTCCATTGAAGTTGACGTAACCGGCATAACGCCGGGTGACCGGTTCGCCGAGCACATACTCACGGGTGATCGAGCTGGCACCATCGGCACCGATGATCACGTCGGCGGTCACGGTCGTGCCATCTGCGAAGGTCGCGGTCGCCGCGTCGGGTCCGTCCGCCACGCTCACCATCTTCATGCCGAAGTTGATATCGTCCATGCCGTAGGCCTGCATCAGCATCGACTGCAGTTCGGCGCGAGCGATCGGGTACGGCCGCTGGCCGACCTCATCGATCAGCGGTTGCATCGAGAAACGGCACATCGTCTCGCCGGTCTGCGCGTCGAGGTAACTCATCGTCTCGACGATGCCGCCCAGCTGCGCCGTCTCCTCCTGCAGGCCCAGATAGTTGAGGCATTTGACCCCGTTCGACCACACCGAGATCGCGGCGCCGACCGGTTTGTTCTCGGTGACGCGTTCGTAAACTGCAGTGTCGATGCCGATCTGGCGCAGGGCGATCGCGGCACTCATACCGCCCATCCCGGCGCCGATGATGACAACCTTCACGTGCTCAACTCCCTCGATAGGTGGAATAGGCGTACGGCGCCAACAGCAGCGGCACGTGGTAGTGGCCGGTCAGATCGGTGATCTCGAAGGCGATGACCACTTCCGGGTAGAAGCCGTTCAATCCCTCAGCGGCGAAATAGGTGCCTGTGTCGAAATGCAGCCGATACATGCCGGTGGCCAGCTCCTCACCGAGGCCCGCGACACGGCCGTCGGTGTCGGTGATGCCGTCTGCCACCGGGGTTCCCGCAGCGGTCAGGGTGACGGCGACGCCGACGGCAGGCCTGCCGGTGGTGGCGTCGAGGACGTGCGTGGAAAGAGTCATGCTTCCTATCATGTCGGCTCGCTGAGCAGTCGTTCCAGTCGCAGTCTGTTGATCTTGGCCAGCTCGCTGCGCATGACCCGGCGTTCGGTGTCCGGATCGTTGTCGAGCCGGTCGGTGAGGATCGCCAGCAGTTCATCGGCCGAACGTCCACTGGCGCACACCAGGTAGACGTAGCCGAAGCGGTTCTCGTAGTCCACGTTCCGGGCGGCGAGTTCCGCCTTCACCGCCTCGCCGGCGCCGGCGACGCGGGCCTGCTCGCGTACCGAGGACGGATTGTCGGCCTTCGCGCCGATGCGTGGGTGGCCGTCCAGTGCGGCATCGATCTCGGCGTCGGGAAGTTCGGCGAGTACCCGGTCGGCGCGGTCGTAGAGCGCCTCGGCGTCACGGAACGGTGAGCCCACCAGGACCCGTCGCGCCCAGATCGTCGATGAGCACACCTCGAACAATAGGTGCATCTGTTGTCGTTCAGACAACGCGTTGAGACCCTCCAGTCCGATCGCTTTCACGAGAGTTCGTTGAGCCTGCCGAACCGCGCCGCCGCAATGGGATTCGCGTCGGCGACCAGATCGGTGAACCGGTAGTTGGCGATCTTGGCCGCCTCGATCAGCGCATAGGCCTTCTCGGTGGCCGCGGAGTTGTCGATCCGCGACCAACCGTTACGCAACACGCGGTCGAAACGCTCGGTCTCGCGCGCACAGATGATCAACGGGAAACCGAAGTGCTCGCGGTACGCCGCCGCCAGACCCACCACGTCCTGATGGTCCTCCTCGTCGAGATTGCTCAGCGCCACGTGGTCGACCGCGAGGACCTGGCCGGCCTCATCTTCGGCGCCCAAATCGTGGAACGCATTGAGCAGTTCCTCCTGCTGCTCGGTGGTGCCGGTCAGCACAGCATCCTGGAACGCCTCCCGCAGCGCAGTGGTATCGGCGAATGGCCGCCGCTCGTAGGCGCGATCGGCCGCCCACGACACGTCCTGCACCACGTGGCCGAAGACCTCGGCGAAACGATCCTTCGTCATCGTGTTGACCTCGTCGAGGGAGATCGAGCCGCCACCGGCGACTCGGGGTCCCTTCTTGCCGATATGGAGGAAGACGATGTTGAGCAGGATCGCGGTGATGGCGCCGGTGCTGATGCCGCTGCCGAACAGGATGTCCAGTCCCGCAGGCAATGCCGACGAGATGCCCGGGTACGAGGTCACCAGCAGGGCCAGCGCCAGGCTGGTGGTCACGATGATGACGTTGCGGTGGTCGGTGAAGTCGACCTTGCCCAGCGTCTGGATGCCGACCACGGCGACGGTGGCGAACAGCACCAGTGCCGCGCCGCCGAGCACCGGATTCGGGATGGACGCGACAATGGCGGCCACCTTGGGCAGGAAGCCCAGCACGATCATGATGACGCCGGCCGCCGCGACGACCCACCGGCTCTTGACGCCGGTGAGTCGTACCAGGCCGACATTCTCGGAGAACGCGGTATAGGGAAACGAGTTGAAGATGCCGCCGATGATGGTGGCCACGCCGTCGGCACGCAGTACGTTGCCGATATCGGATGGGCGGATCCGTTTGCCGACGATCTCGCCGGTGGCCAGCGTGCTGCCGGCGGACTCCACCGCGATGATCATCATCACGATGATCATCGTGATGATGGCGACGATGTCGAACTTGGGCATGCCGAACACGAACGGCGGTGTGAAACCGAACATCGAGGCCTGGCCCACCCGGTCGAAGTTCATATCGCCCAACGCGAACGCGACCGCGCAGCCGGCGATCAGGCCCAGCAGCACGGCGATGGTGGACATGAAACCACGGAAGATCCGCTGGATCGCGACGATCACGGCGATGGTGCCCAGCGCGTAGAGCACCCAGCGCAGATTGGTGGGATCCGGCTCGTGGGTGGTCGGGTTGGTCACCGCGTCCAGCGCACCGATGGGCACCAGGCACAGGCCGATGATGGTGATCAGTGTGCCGGTCACCACGGGTGGGAAGAACTTGAGCAGCCTGACGAAGACGGGTGCGATCAGGAAGGTGAACACGCCGGCCACGATCACCGCGCCGTACACGTAGAGCAGACTGGCCGTCCCGCCGCCGTGAGCCAGACCGATCGCGATGATCGGGGCGACGCCCGCGAACGTCACGCCCTGCAGCAGCGGAAGGCGCACACCGACGTTCTTGAAACCGACCGACTGGATGATCGAGGCGACACCGCACGTGAAGAGGTCGGCGGTGATCAGCATGACCAGCTCTTCGCCGGTCAGGCCGAGCGCGTTGGCGATGATGATCGGCACCAGCACCGCACCCGCGTAGAACGCAACGACGTGTTGGAAGCCGTAGGCCGCCAGCTTCGGAAGGGGGAGCACTTCGTCAACGGGGTGCACGCGCTTGCGCTGGCTCTTGGTGGGGGCCGACATGGGAACAGGATCAGGCAGCTTCGCTGTTTTGGTGTGTCCTGCGCGTTTCGGCGAGGTTGCCGATGACCTAGAGGCCCGCCGAGACGGCCGCCGGTGCGCCGTGAGGTCCACACGTGCGCCCTGGCGAACTTTTTTCATCGACCACGCGGGCAGTCCCGAGGTGCGGACACGGTGGGATATGTCGCCAGGTCACCTGGCAGGGTCCACTGTGCACGGCCCGAGGAACGTCCTGCCGTCCTGGTCGGCTACCGCCGCCGGGTCGAGCCAGCCGATCCCGTCGAAGTAGTAACTGTCCGCAGGGTGCTCGGGTGATCCGTCGACGACCTCGCGCAACGAGACAGTCGCCTCCCGGCTGAGTTCGGGCCGGTGCACCCGCAGGCTCACCGATTGCATGGTGCCCCAGTCGAATTCGGCTGGAAGTGCGGTCTTCACCTGCATGCCGTCGGGAGGCGTACCCACGGTCAGACGGTCGATGTCCACCGGCGACCCAGCGGGGGCGAACATTGATGTCGTGATCTCCCCCTGCGTGGCACCGCCGGACGTGAAGGCCAGCGTCACCCCGTTCGTACCCGTGCAGGGCGTCCCCGTAAAGACCCGCAATGTGCCGTCGGTGACCCGGGCGCCCAACGCCGACGGCAGCGACGGTTCGGTCGCCGGATCCGCGGTGCAGACCGTCAACAGAGATCTCCGGTTCTCCTCGGCGATCTGTGCAGCATTGCGCCAGCCGATGCCCTGGAAATAGTAGGTGTCCTCCGGATGATCTGCGGAGTTCGCGACGATCTCGGCGACGCTGGTCGGTGTGGCGCCGATGTCCTGCGGCGAGTCCACGATGAGCGTGACGTCCCGCGCTGTCCGCCAATCGAAATCATCGGGAAGCTGCTCGACGACATCGAGAGTGGGGTACGGACCGCCGACTGTCAGGAACTCGATCTCGGCGATCTGTCCCTGTGCAGGTTCCAGCGTCAACCTGCCACCGTCCGGGGTGAACTGGACCACCACCCGGGACACCTTTCCGCAGGGAGTTCCGGTCCACAGCTTTAGCTGCCCGTCGGTGATCCGGGCGCCGAACACCGCAGGCAGGGATGTCGCCTGCGGATCCGGCCCGAAGAGCTGACAGCCCGACACCGAGATCAGCAGCAGCAGGGTGGTGAGTAGGCGCGCGATCACTTGTAGCCCCCGTCCCCGAGTCCGGCCTCTTTTTCGATTCCGTCTGAGTCGGTCACCGCGGCCCACAGCATGCCGAAGTAGCCCTTGTCGGCCCACTGCTGGGAGTGGATCTCCTCGTGATGCAGCAGCCGGTCGAGGTCGAGCCCGCCCTCCGTCGGATTTCCGTCGGCGCCGACGCCGCGGGAGACTCCCGACTCGACCATCGCGCGAAGCTGTTCACCCGGGTGGTGTCCGTGATCGATGTTCTCCATGAAGATGTCCCCCCAGGCGGTTCCGCCTTTCCAGCTGAACTGATCCTGCACCCAGTTGCCGCCCATTCCCATCAGCATGCCGTTGGGTGTGCTCATCAGCGCCCCGTCAGCGTCGAGGATGAACGGCACGTCCTGGTCGTAGGTCCACGAGTTCGCGTCCTGCCGGCCGATGATGCGTTGCACCTCATCGGCGGAGTATGGCGTCGCCGCGAAGTCCGTCGTCGGGTTGTCGCTGTAATCGGTACCGGCATTGAGGATGTAGGTCATCAGCACCGCCTTGCGGACATCCTCACCGGAGGTTCCCTTGGCGATCAGGAAAAAGGACTTGCCGTCGGGATCCTTGACCCGCTGCGTCCCGCTGAGCACCTCGAAGCTGGACGGTGTGATGGTGTGGCGGCGGGCGATGTCGACGATCGTCTCCGGTGGAACACCTTGGCGTTCGGCGTTTTCCAGCCACTCCCTGAAGTAGCCCGATGGCGGTTCGTTCAGTAGTCCAGCTTCGCGCAACGCCTTCTCGTACTTGTTCTGCGGCTCAGTTTCGGGGCTCTCGCCGTGGGTGCCGTTCCCGCCGAGCTTCTGGTTGCCGAGCGCCCGGTACTCCTCTCCCAGGGCGGCGATCCTCGCTCCGACCGCATTCAGGTCGCTGTTGGACCGGGTCACCGTGTCGATGACCTCCGCGACCCCCTTCTGCACGATGGACATCAGGATGCGTTCGCCGGCGGCGTTGCGCGGCACGCCCGCCGCCGCATCGGTAACCCACCTGCGGGTGTTCTCCAGGCTGTCGCGGCCACGGCTGACCAGACGCGCGGACTGGTCGACCTGTTCGCGCAGCCGCCGATCCAGGTCGGCCAGCGCGCCGAGGACCCGGCCGTGCTCGGTGTTCACCACCGCGTAGGCGCTGGCCGCGCCGCCGGTCCACCGCTCACCCGGCGCGGCGGCACCGACCCGGTCCTGAAGCCGGCGCAGGGTCGCGCTGCCGTCGAATGCGGCGCCGTCCTGGGGTATACCCGCACCGAATGTGTTGCGGGCATTCGGCCAGGTTGAGATGAACGCGTCTAGCACACCCATGCCATCAGTGTTTCACGGTGCCGCGCGGCCCCGATGCAGCAATCTGCTGCCAATCGCTGGGTCGATAGTGTGCAGGCGCAGGTCGGTGGCACGGTAACCTCGAGTTCATGGGCATCCAGCCTGACGTGAGCCCATACGGGGGGCAGACGGTCACCGGCCTGGGGTGGCCGAACGTCGACGAGAACGCGCTGGCCGCCGCGGCGGTGCAGTACGAGGCACTCGCGGAGAAGATCAGCGGCACGGTCGTGCCGCAACAGCAGGGCCAGCTGATGAAGTTGACCGACACCTGGGAGGGCGGCGGTTCGATGGCCGCGGCCGGTGAGGCCACCACGATCATCGGCGGACACGAAGCCAACGGCGCGCAGGCCGCAGCCATCGCGGCCAAGCTGCGCACCATGGAAGCCGCCGTCATCCAGACCAAGACGATGGCCAACATCGTTGCGCAGGAAACCCAGGCCGAGTGCATGGCGATCCAGTCCATGCCGGTGAGCAACACCCAGGCGCTGGTGAAGAGCCGGATCATGCTGGGTCTTTCGCAGAACACCGCCACCGTGACGGCCAATGCCGGCACGATGGCGAACACCATCGGCGCGCCCGCGAGCACCCCCACCGCGGGTACGCCCCCGGTCGGACCACAGCAGGTCGCCGGTCAGGATCCTTCGCAGGCGATGCAGATGCTGGGACAACTCGCCGGGATGGTCGGCCAGATCCCGCAGATGCTGGGTCAGGCGATGGGCCAGGTGACACAGGCGCCCCAGCAACTCGCGCAGACCGTCGGCCAGCCACTGCAGCAGCTCACCTCGATGTTCGGTCAGGGTGGCGGGTCCGCGGGTGCCGTTGGGCTGCAGCCCTTCTCGGCATTTTCCAACCATCCGCTGGCCGGTGGGTCCGGCGCCGGAGCAGGTGCGGGCATGATGCGCGCGGCTTCACTTCCCGGCGGTGGCGGCGGGGCCTCGCCGCAGTCCCCGCTGCTGGCCAGTCTGGTCGGCAGCACACTGCCGGTGTCGGTGGCGCCGCCGGGCGGAGTCGGCGCCGGAGGCGGCGCAATGGGCGGTATCGCACCGGTCGCCGCCGGCGGCGGAATGGGTGGTCCGATGATGGGGCAGCGCGCAACCAGCGGGGGCACGACGACCGGTCTGGCGTTACCCGGGGCCCTGGAATACGACCTGGCCGAAGACGATGTCGACGAGGATTGGTGAACCCGGATGACACGCCCGCTGCGTAAACCGGAACGCATCAGCTGGAGCGCGGCATCGGTGGAGTTGCCGCCGATGCCGGTCATCCCGCCGGGTGGCGATGCGATGAGCATGACCATTGCGGCGGTGCTGCCGACGCTGGAAGCGTCGATGGCGGCCAACATGACTTCGCTTGCGGCCAAGGAGGAAACCTTTTCCGGCAAGGTCGGCGCCGCCCAGAGCGCCTACAACGTCGGCGACGAATCCGCCGGTCAGTCCGTGGGCCGGATGGGCGACATGCTGGGCCAGCTCGGCCAGTTGGCGCAGATGCCACAGCAGGCGGCGAGCAGCCTCGGCGGGGGCGGCCAAGGCGGGGGCTTCGGTCAGCTGATGCAGCAGGCGATGCGGACCGCGCAGGGCGCGGCCCAACAAGCCCCCCAGGCCGCGCAGCAGCGTCAGGCCGGGCGGTACGCCCGCGATCAGCAGCCCGACCAGCGCGAAGCGGTGCCGGACGCACGTGACCAGGCGGCCGCCGGGCCCGCAACCAGCGGGTCTACGGCCGGGCCTGCACCGATCGCGCCGCATGGCCCGCCGCGGCCGACCACGACGACGTCGCACTCCTGTCCAGTCAGGTAGAACACGTTATAGAATTGCCCGGCCCGGGGACAACTGTCGCCGGTCAAAGTAGTGAGGGGAATTCACCAACATGCTCAGTGTCGAGGTGCGTAACGAGCTTGCAGCCGAGCTGGCGGAGGCGGAGCGCAGCCGGGTGCCGACCACTCCGCTGACCGACCGATACGCCGATCTCGACGTGGTGGATGCCTATGAGATCCAGTTGATCAATATCCGGCAGCGGGTTGCCGAGGGTGCCAGGGTGATCGGCCACAAGGTGGGTCTGTCCTCGGAGGCGATGCAGAAGATGATGGGCGTCGATGAGCCCGATTACGGTCATCTGCTCGCTGACATGGAGGTTTTCGAGGACCGACCGGTGACGGCGGGCCGGTACCTGTACCCGCGGGTCGAGGTCGAGGTGGGGTTCATCCTGGCCGATGATCTGCCCGGGGCGGGGTGTGCCGAGGATGACGTGCTGGCGGCGACGGCGGCGTTCGCACCGTCGATCGAGCTGATCGATACCCGGATCACCGACTGGAAGATCAAGTTGTGCGACACGATTGCCGACAACGCGTCCTCGGCAGGATGGGTGCTCGGTCCGGAACGGTTGTCGCCCAAGGATATTGACATCGAAAACATAAACGCTGTGCTTAAACGCAACGGCGAGATCGTGGCCGAGGGCCGCAGCGACGCTGTGCTGGGTAATCCGGTGACGGCGGTGGCGTGGCTGGCCCGCAAGATCGACCAGTTCGGGGTGCGGTTGAAGGCCGGTGACATCGTGTTGCCGGGTGCGTGCATGCATGCGGTAGATGCACGTCCCGGTGACGATTTCGTAGCGGATTTCGACGGACTGGGTTCAGTCAGACTTTCTTTCGAGTGATGTTTCGAGTCCAGGGGGACAGAGCTATGTGTTTACGGGACAGCTGTTTTGGGGACAGTTATGTGCCCGGCCACCAGCTGCGGCACCGCGCCGGGCAGCACAAACTGATCGGCGGCCAGGGCTACACTCGGCCCCGATGACTGCCGCCGAGATCTCCTGCACCAGAGCCGACGCGCAAGCGATCCTGGAGCAGCTTGCCGGGCCGCAGGCCGTGCTGCGCGACGACCAGTGGATAGCGATCGAGGCGCTGGTGGTGCAGCGCAAACGGGCCCTGGTGGTGCAACGCACCGGCTGGGGAAAGTCCGCGGTGTACTTCATCGCCGCCAAGCTGTTGCGCGCCGCCGGTCGCGGTCCGACGGTCATCGTGTCACCGCTGCTGGCGCTGATGCGCAACCAGGTGGCGTCGGCGCAGCGCGCCGGTGTCAAGGCTGCGACCATCAACTCCAGCAATGTCACCGAGTGGGAATCCGTGCGCGAACGAGCGAACGCTGGGGATCTTGACGTACTGCTGGTCAGTCCCGAACGTTTGAACAACCCCGACTTTCGGGATGCCGTCCTGCCCGCGCTGGCGGCCGACGCCGGTCTGGTGGTCGTCGACGAAGCGCACTGCGTGTCCGATTGGGGTCATGATTTCCGGCCGGACTATCGGCGTATCCGCACCCTGATCGCCGAGTTGGGCTCCGATATCCCGGTGCTGGCCACCACCGCCACCGCCAACGACCGCGTGGTGGCCGACGTCGCGGCGCAGTTGGGGGTGGGCGGTCAGGACACCCTGGTGCTGCGCGGCGGACTGGACCGCGAGTCGCTGAGACTGTCGGTGGTGCAGGCCGGCGGTCCGGCGCAGCGCGCGGCATGGCTTGCCGCACATATCGATTCGCTACCCGGCTCGGGCATCGTGTACACGTTGACCGTTGCGCAGGCGCACGATATCGCTGCGCTGCTGCGCGATCAGGGTCACGAGGTGGCCGCCTACACCGGCTCCACCGAGGCCGTCGAACGTGAGCAACTCGAAGCCGACCTGCTGGACAACCGGGTGAAGGCGCTGATCGCCACGTCGGCGCTGGGCATGGGTTTCGACAAACCGGACCTCGGCTTCGTCGTCCATCTGGGCGCCCCGTCCTCTCCGATCGCCTACTACCAGCAGGTCGGCCGCGCCGGCCGCTCGACCGCCAGCGCCGAGGTGATCCTGCTGCCGGGCCGCGAAGACGCCGATGTGTGGCGGTATTTCGCGTCGGTGGCCTTCCCGTCGGAGTCCATGGTGCGCCACGTGATCGGCGCTCTGGAATCGGATCGCGCGCTGTCCACCGCGGCACTGGAGCCACTGGTGGACCTCAACCGATCCCGGCTCGAGATGGTGCTCAAGGTGCTCGACGTCGACGGTGCGGTGCGCCGGGTGAAGGGCGGCTGGATCGGCACCGGGCAACCATGGGAATACGACGAGCCCCGGTATCGGCACCTCGGCGAGGCCCGCAAGCGCGAGCAGCAGGCGATGCTCGACTATCAGAGCACCACGGATTGCCGGATGTGCTTCCTGCGCAAGCAACTCGACGATCCGGAACTCGGCCCGCAGCCGTGCGGCCGATGCGACAACTGCGCCGGCTCCACCTACCACGCCGATGTGGACGCCGGTGCGGCCGAGGCTACCCGGAAACGGCTGATGCGCCCCGGCGTGGAGATCGCGGCACGCAAGCAGTGGCCGACCGGACTGGGCAAGCTCGGAATCGATCGGTCCGGAAAGATCAACGACGGCCCCGCACCGGGCCGCGTCATCGGCCGGCTGACCGATCTGGGTTGGGGAGCACGGCTGCGCAAGCTGCTCGACGCTCCCGATGCGGAGGTGCCCGACGAGGTCCTCACCGCGGCCGTCGCGGTGCTCAAGGCGTGGGACTGGACGCAGCGACCGACCGCGGTGCTGGCGCTGGATTCGGTCAGCCATCCGGTGCTGATCAGGTCGCTGTCAGCACGGCTGGCCCAGGTCGGGCGACTGAGAAATCTCGGCTTACTGGAATATTCGCCCGAACATCGGCCGGTGGCCGCGGCCAACTCCGCCTATCGGGTCGCCGCGCTGCACGGTGCGTGGATGCCGCCGCCCGCCCTCGACGGCGAGACCGTGCTATTGGTCGACGATATGACCGATACCGGTTGGACGCTGACGATGGCGGCCGGTGCGGTGCGGGCGGCCGGCGCAGACGCGGTGCTGCCGTTTGCGCTCGCCAGCGTCAGCTGAACGGGGCGAACTGCCCCCGGCAGTCTCGGTAGTCACGTTGGGCATCCCTCTAACGAGAACACGTTACAGTTTGCCTCCTCATAGCGAGACGTAAACACTGCTACCTGCAAGGACCGCGCGGTATATGTAGACAATGCCGGTTTATTCGTTCGAAGGTCGTGTACCCGGGATCGACCCGGAAGCATTCGTGGCGCCCACGGCCACGCTGATCGGCGACGTAACTGTCGAGGCAGGGGCTTCGGTGTGGTTCAACGTGGTGCTGCGGGCCGACTTCGCCCCGATCGTCATCCGGGCCGGGGCCAATGTGCAGGACGGCTCGGTGTTGCACGCGCCGCCGGGAATCCCTGTCGACGTCGGCCCGGGCACGACCATCGGGCACGCCTGCGTGGTGCAGGGTGCGCATATCGGCGCCGATGCCGTCATTGCCAACCACGCCACGGTGCTCGACGGGGTGATCATCGGTGCCCGCAGCCTGGTCGCCGCGCATGCACTGGTGACTCCCGGCACCAAGATTCCCGATGAGGTCGTGGTTGCCGGGTCGCCCGCCAAGATCCGCGGCCCGGTCGCAGGCACCGAGGCCGAGCGCTGGGTGAAGACAAGTTCCCAGATCTACCGGGACCTGGCACTGCGCTACCGCACCGGCCTCCAGGAGATCTAGCTGGTGCCCGTGTCGGCCAGCCCGACCCGCAGGGCGATCTGCTGCATCTTGGCGATGCTGGTGACGAACGCATCGGTGGTCGCATCGCCGGCGGCGCTCTGGAATTCGAGTCGGACCAGGGCGGGTCCCTCGGCGAACAGCAGCAGCGTGACGGCCTTGCCCTCGTCGGGGCGGGCGCCCCTGATGAGGACGCCGCCCTGGCCGACGCCGGCCGGCCGGGGGTTGCCGGCGACCTTGGTCGTGCTGATCGCCTGCTGCAACGCGGCCGTCGCGGCGGCGTCGTCGGGGTAGATCAGCACCGTGTTGCTGATCGCGCGAGTGTCCTGCTCGTTGACGAAGAACGCACTCGCTCCCGGGTGGCCATCGGGCGAGGGTTCCCGGGACCGTTCGACGAAGGTGTCCTCCGTGTCGGTGAGATCTTCGGCGGTCAGCAGCAGGTCGCGGTAGTCGGCGGCCGCTGCCTTCGGGCTCGTCGATGTGGTGGGACTGGTCGTGGTGAACGCCGGCAGCGTCGGTGGGGAGCTGGTGGCGGCGTTCTGTTCGGTGGGTGAGCACGCGGTGACCCCGGTGATGAGCAGCGCGGCGATGGCAAGATGTGAGCGAGACAACATTTTTGTGAGAACTCAGACGGTTGAGGACGAAATCGCTTACCACGGTACGCGATCGGCTGGATCGATTCCCCGGTCGCTTCGCTCCGGCCGCCGCGTGTAGCCGAATGAGAGATTCGGCGGCGCCGAGAGGGGCCGCTCATGCTTGTCGATCTGCCGGGCCGCTTTGGCCTGTGGTCACGGCATCGCGTAGAACAGGTTCTAAGAATGGTTTCAACCATGGGTCGAGAGGACGGGCATGGGTCGAGAGGACGGGCAGATGAACGTTGGGGTCGGCTGCCGGATATGAAGCTCGGTCTGCAACTCGGATACTGGGGTGCGAAGCCTCCGACCGACCATGCCGAACTCGTCGCGATGGCCGAAGCCGAGGGCTTCGACACCGTATTCACCGCCGAGGCGTGGGGCTCGGACGCCTACACGCCGCTGGCCTGGTGGGGCCGCGAGACCAAGCGGATGCGGCTGGGCACCTCGGTCCTGCAGCTGTCGGCCCGCACGCCGACGGCGTGTGCGATGGCAGCGCTGACGCTCGACCATCTCTCCGGCGGGCGGCACATCGTGGGCCTCGGGGGGTGTAAACCACTGTCGCCGACACCTTCTCGATCGCGTCCTCGATGAGGTGGACGAGTTCGAATTCCTGCAGCGATACCCGGCCATCGGCGAACCCCCCTCGCCCCACAACAACACGTCGGCCCCGAGTACCTCCGCTGCGCGGTGCTGCTCCGCCACGCGCTGAGCCGTGTCACCCGGCCCGACTTCAGCCCCGCGTCACCAGAGCACGGTGACCTGGTGGTCTGTTTGACCGGAAGCAGCGGGGTCAGCGCACACAGCAGCAAGCCGACGATGCCCGCGATGATGGCGGCGAGTCGGGATGATGGCGGCGAGTCGGGTTGTCCTGGCGGGCACGAGGCTCAAGAGTAAGCGACGCAGCTTTGGGCGCCGCTGGGCGACCCGCGGCGGTGTCCGAGATTGCGCCCGTTAAGGGCGCCCGGCACCCGATCGCGTTCTGGCGGGATCGAGAGCCGCCAGAGTGACGTCGCCGCCATAGTGGGCCAGCACCCGGCGGTCCATGGTGCGTCGCCACAGCGGTGTGCACCAGGCCAGCGGCAGCATCGTGGCGTACCCGTATGGCAGCTGCGGTGCCTGGTCGGAAGAGCGCAGTGTCTGATAGCGGCGCTGCGGATTGGCGTGGTGGTCGGAATGGCGCTGCAGATGGAACAGGAAGACGTTGGCGATCAGCGTGTCGCTGTTCCAGGAGTGCTGCGGCCCGATCCGCTCGTAGCTGCCGTTCGCCAGTCGCTGACGGCGCAGCCCGTAGTGCTCCAGATAGTTCACAGACTCGAGCAGGCACACCCCGATGCTGGCCTGTCCGATCAGCCAGGGCGTGATGGTGGGGCCGAACCACACGATCAGCCCGATGAACAAGGCGCCGGTCAGCAGGAAGGCGCTCAGCACCTCGTTGTGCAGGGTCCACCGGGATTTGCCGACGCGGGTCAGCCGGTCGGACTCCAGGCGCCAGGCCGACCGCAGGCCGCCCAGGATCGAACGCGGGATGAAGCGGCACAGCGGTTCACCGAGTCGGGCGCTGGCCGGATCTTCCACCGTCGCCACGCGGACATGGTGGCCGCGGTTGTGTTCGACGTAGAAATGGCCGTATCCGGTCTGGGCCAGCGCTAGCTTGCTGAGGCGTCGTTCGGCGGATGTCCGGCGGTGGCCCAGCTCATGGGCGGCGTTGATTGAGGTTCCGCCCACAATTCCGACGGTGACCATCAACCCGGCCTTGTCGAGCCAGTTCATGGTGAGCCAGCCACCGCCGCTCCACAGCCAACATGCGAAGACCAATGACAGATACTGGCTCGGCAGGTAGAGGTAGGTCACCCAGCGGTAGAAGGCATCGTCTTGCAGCCTTGACAGGGTGTTCTCGGAGGCGCCGGATCCGTCGCGTCCGACTAGGTGATCCAAAGCGGGGATGATGATGAAGGCCATGAGCGGACCTATCCACCAGAACATCTCTTGGCCGGTCAGCTGGACCAGTAGCCACGCCAGCCCGACCAAGCCGGGAACAACTGCGCCAAGCAGCCAGAGGTATCGCTTGGCGTCGCGCCACCTCGGCGCGCGGAAGCCCTTCTTATCCGCCACGTTCGGTCCTTGGGGGTTGGTTCGAGTGGTTGGCTGTGGTGACTATTTAACCTTGATCCAGACGTGACGCAAATGGTCGAGGTTGTCCAGGGTCTCGTAGAACTTGAGGTGGCGGCCCCCCGCTCGAGACCTACCTGTGGTAGGTGTCGGGCGTCTGCCAAGACACACCAACAGCAAGGGGACCACCGTGAAGAAGAGTAGCCAGATTCAGTCCGTGGACGCGAGCGGATCCGCGGTTCCAGAGCGGGTCAGTGTGGCGATGGGCGAGATCGCCGAGAACATGGGCGAGGGCCTGCTGGCGCTGGCCGTGGGCGCCGGTCTGCAGGTGATGGCCGCGTTGATGGAGGCCGACATGGCCGAGCTGGCCGGCCCGAAGGGCCGCCACGACCAGGCCGCGGACGGCTCCGGCGAGTTGCCGGTTGCCTCCTATGAGGTGTTCAGTTCCACGGAGATCCTAGGCAAGTCGGCGATGGAGAAGATGCTCGCCGGGCTCTCGACGCGGCGCTACCCGGTCGGTCTCGAGCCGGTCGGGCAGCAGAAAGACCATCTGCCGCAACACCTTCGGAGCAGTGTCGGCCGCAAGATGACCGACGCCTACCACGCCGACTCGGCGTTGGAGGCCGAGGCTGCGCTGCTGGCCCTGGCAGGAGAACTCGACCGCACCCACCCCGGGGTGGCGGCCAGCCTGCGCGAGGGCCTCGATGAGACCCTCACGATCTTGCGTTTGGGTGTGCCGCCCACGCTGGCCCGCACGCTGCGCTCGACCAACTGCATCGAGTCGATGATCTCGGTCTGCCGTGAGCACGCGAGCGATGTCAAGCGGTGGCACGACGGGCGGATGGCGCTGCGCTGGTGCGCGGCCGGGATGGTCGAGGCCGGCAAGCAGTTCCGCCGCGTCAACGGCCACGTGCACCTACCGGCACTGCGAGCAGCCCTCGAACGCGAGACCGCCGAACCTGTCGTACCCGTCGTGCACAATGATCAGGTGAGCGCAGCCTGATGCTCACCGGACCGCCACCGAAGTTCCACGGAAATCGGGACATCCTCCGCAAAAAATCGGGCGGCGGTCAGGTATGTATTTGCCGAGAGGGTGCGTGTGACGTGACACTACCGCAGAATAAGTGGACGAGACGTAAATTTCTCGGCTCCGCGGCAGGCGTCGCCCTCGGTGGTGTCGGCGCCGGTGCATACCTCCTCTCCAATTCGGAACAGCGCCCGGAATTGCGCCCGTATTACCGCGCCATCGTGATTGGCAGCGGATACGGCGGCGGCGTGAGCGCACTGAGATTGGCGCAGGCCGGCGTCCAGACCCTGGTGCTGGAACGGGGCAGGCTGTGGGACACCCCTGACGCGGACGGCAAACGGTTCACCAAGATGTTGCCCGCCGATACCCGCGCAGGCTGGTTCTCCGACGTCCCGCCCAGCATAGTGACGTCGTTCCGGGGCGTGTCCATCGACGCGGTCGCCGCCCAGAACCCATCCGCACAGCCCGAGCAGGCCGGGATCTGCCAGAAGGACACCTACGGCGCCCATAACGTGTTCCACGGCGTAGGTGTCGGCGGCGGTTCGATGGTCAACGCCGCGATCGCCGCCATCCCCACTGCGGACCAGGTGCGCGCTGCCTTCCCCGACATCGAGCCCGCGGAATTCCTCGGGACCTACATGGACCGGGCCAAGACCGCGCTGCGGATCAGCTACCGGAACATGGACTGGTTCGAGCAGACCCCGTACTTCCAGTACGCGCGGGTCGGCAGACAGTACGCCGATGCCGCTGGCTACAAGGTGGACTACAACGGCAGCGCGTACTCGTTCGACTACATGGTGCGCGAGGCCAACGGCGAGGTTCCGCTGTCGGCGCTGGACTGGGAGTGCCAGTTCGGCAACAACTACGGAAGGGATGGCAGCGTCGATCAGACCTACATCGCCGCCGCGGTGAAGACCGGTACGGTGACGCTGCTACCGCTCACCGAGGTCACCGGCATCCGGCGGGAGCGCGCCGGGGAGTACGTGGTGTCCACCCGGCGCATCGACCGGTGGGGTGCTGAGCAGTCCCGCGACGAATTCGGTTGCGAGCAGCTGTATCTCGCTGCCGGCGTGCTCGGTACCAACGAACTGCTTCTGCGAGCAAGGGAAACCGGGACACTGCCGGACCTGTCCGGCGAGATCGGCCGCGGCTACGGCAACAACGGCGATCTGATGCTCGCGCACAACACCGAGGACTCCGATCCGGTCGGCATGAAGCAGTCGCTGCTCGGCATGATCAACCTCGACGGTCGCGACGACCCGGACAATCCGGTGTACGCCAGCATGTTCTCGCTGCCGCTGCCGGTGGAGACCAACGCGCTGGGGTACTACGTGATGGTCAAGACCGGTGATCGCTCCGACATCACCTTCGACAAGGCCTCCGACTCCATCCGCATCGACTGGCCGCAAAGCCACACCGATCATCTGATCGAGCGGGCTAGGCTCGTCTTCGACAAAGTCACCCAGGCCAACGGCGTTGACTACCGCGACGACCTGTTCTCCGGAGAAACATTCGCGTCCAACACCGTTCACCCGCTCGGCGGATGTGTTCGGGGAAAGGCCACCGACTCCTTCGGTCGGGTCAACGGCTACGACAAGCTGTACGTGAACGACGCGTCACTGATCCCCGGGTACATCGGTTGCAATCCGTACATGTCGATCACCGCGCTGGCCGAGCGCAATATCGAGGCCATCCTCGCCGGACGGCGGCTAGATGATTGACTCCCCGTGGTTAGGGCTTGTGATTAATTAACATCGTTTTTGGGGGTTTGGGCGTTACGGTTGTGCTATGGCGGATCTGGCCGACTCGGTTGCGCGGCGGTATGCGATTGTTCAGCCCCATTTGTCGGAGTTTCAGCGGCGGTTGTGGCTAGATGATTGATTCCCGGTGTCAGTGGTCGTAGGCGAGCAGTGAGCGTCGGGTGATGGCGCCGAGATGGTCGTTGTGCCAGATCGCCGCGGTGAGGG